>FWPU01010397.1_pt1 | contig 13872 bp, 15 predicted proteins | sample 2228361 | NCBI WGS metagenome assembly FWPU01 (sample SAMEA103939777, study PRJEB20133) | metagenome | reverse complement strand
TGCCTGATGACCGGCGGTCGTAGCCGGGACACGCTGGGAGGAGGAGAGACTGAGGTCGGAGGAGGAGAGACTATGGAGCCCACGGAGATCCGCCTGGAAGCCCGTCCGGCGGCGAGCTTCGCGTTCACGGACATCCTGTACGAGAAGGAGGGCTGGGTGGCCACGGTCACCATCAACCGGCCCCAGGCCTACAACGCCTACACGACGGCCACGCTGGCCGAGCTACGGGACGCCTTCCGCGACGCCGCGCTGGACGACGGCGTGGCTGTGGTCGTGCTCACCGGCGCCGGCGACAAGGCCTTCTGCACCGGCGGCGACGTCAAGGAGTACGCCTCCCGCTACACCCAGCGTCCGCGTGATTACTGGAAGTACATGAGCCTGTTCGCCGATTGCCTCCAGGCGGTGCGCGACGTGGGCAAGCCCACGGTGGCGCGGCTCAACGGCCTCGTGGCCGGGGGCGGAAACGAGCTCAACCTGGCCTGCGATCTGGCGGTAGCGGCGGACGACATCACCATCCGCCAGGTCGGCACCCGTGTCGGCAGCGTCGCTGCCGGGGGAGCGACCCAATGGCTGCCGATCACGATCGGCGACCGGCGGGCGCGTGAGATGCTGCTCACCTGCGAGCCGATCAGCGCCCGGCAGGCGCTCGAGTGGGGCCTCGTCAACCGCGTCGTGCCGCGGGCCGAGCTGGACGAAGCAGTGGCCGACCTGTGTCAGAAGCTCATCGACAAGTTCCCCGAGTGCACGCGCTACACCCGGCAGCAGGTCGGTTTCTGGAAGGACCTGGCCTGGAGCATGACCATCGGCCACGCCCGCGACTGGCTCACGCTCCACTTCGCCGGCCTCGAGCCCTGGGAGGGGATGACGGCGTTCGTCGACAAGCGGCCGCCGGACTATCGCGGCGTGCGGACGCTTGCCCGCGACGGAGGCTCGTCGGAGCTCCTGTGGGGGCCACCGGCCAAGACCTGCTCGGCCTGCGGCGCCCGAGGGTTGCCGGCCAACATGCGCTTCTGCGGTCTCTGCGGCGGCGAGCTGTAGGAGCTCGTGCGAGGGCGACTCACCAGCGTCGAGGAAGCCATTGCCGGCCTCGTGCCGGCGGAGGGTGTCGTGGCCGTGGGCGGGATGCACACGACCGCCGCCCCCATGGCCCTCGTCCGGGAGCTCGTGCGCCGGCAGGTGCGGGTGAGGCGCCTCGTCACCAGCCCGTCCGCGTCGCTGCAAGCAGACCTCCTCATCGGCGCCGGGCTGGTGGACGAGCTCGTGTCGCCCTACGTCGGCTTCGAGGATCTCGGTCTTGCTCCCTGCTTCCGCCGGGCCGCAGAGGAGGGGGCGTTGACCGTCCTTGAGTGCGACGAGGGCGGCCTCACCCATGCGCTCTATGCGGGCGCGGGCGGTGTTCCCTTCCTCCCCCTTCCCCAGAGCATCGAGCGGAGCGATGTCCCCGGCGCCAGCCCCGAGCTGTACCGGCAGGTGGAGGATCCCTTCACGGGCGACATCCGTGTGGCCATCCAAGCGCTCCGCCCCGACGTGGCGCTGATCGCCTGCCGAGAGGCGGACGAGGAGGGGAACGTGAGCTTCGGCCGCGTCCCCTTCACCGACCGGCTCATGGCCCTGGCGGCCAAGCGGCTCATCGTCCAAGTCGAGCGAGTCGTCTCCGGCGCCGACATCGCCGCCCAGGCGCCGGGCACGACGCTGCCCGCCTTTCTCGTGTCGGCTGTGGTGGTGGCGCCGGGAGGCTGCCGTCCGACCGGCTTTCCAGGCGAGTACGAGCGCGACGTCCAGGAGCTGAGGGCATACCTCCAGGCGGCCCGCACGCCGGAAGGGATGGACGCCTACCTGAGGACGGCGGTGGCGTGAGAGCCGTCAGCGCGGGAGCCTCCCTCCTTGCCCGCCCCGGCCGAGCCGAGCAGGCCTCCGTCGCGGCCGCCCAGGGAGGGCTGCTGCGGTGAGCAGGGCGTACAGCGCCGCCGAGCTCATGGTCGTGGCCATGGCCCGGGCCTTCCGCGACGGCGAGGTGGTCGTCATGGGGGCTGTGCCCATGCTGCCGCTTGCCGCCTGTCGTCTGGCCAAGGCTCTGCACGCGCCCTCGCTCTCGTACATCGTCGGCGGCAGCGGTACGGTCAATCCTGCCCCCAGCGAGCTCGTCACCCAGTCGTGCGCCTCCCAGCTCCAGGGAGGGCCGACGACGCTTCCACTGCCGGAGATCGTCCTGCTCGAGGGCAGGGGGGACGCGCTGGACGTGTTCTGCGCCGGCGGGCTCCAGATCGACGCCCAGGGCAACTGCAACCTCGTCTGTGTGGGCGAGCGGACCCGCCCCAGGCTGCGCGGCCCCGGCAGCGTGGGGCTGCCGTTCCTGGCGGCCGTGCGGCGGACGATCGTGTACACGCTCAGCCACGACCGGCGCACGTTCGTCGAGCGGGTGGACTTCGTGAGCGGCCCCGGCGAGCGTACCGAGCTCGTGGTCACGCCCCTGGCGACCATGGACATGGATCCCGCCGCGGGGCGGCTGCGCCTGGCCTCGGTCCACCCCGGAGTGACCGTCGCTGATGTCGAGGAGGCGACCGGCTTCGAGCTCGTGGTGCCGCCGTCGGTGCCGCAGACACCGCCCCCCAGCGAGGAGGAGCTGGCAGAGCTGCGCCGGCTCGACCCCGCCGGCATCTTGGGATAGGGAAGGAGGGAAGGATGGAGTTCGAGGATCAGGTAGCCGTCGTCACCGGGGGGGCGAGCGGCATCGGCCGGGCGGTGGCCCGCGGGCTGGCCGCTAGGGGAGCGCGGGTGGCCGTCTTGGATGTAGACGCCGCCGGCGCCGAGGCGGTGGCGGCCGAGATCGGCGGGATGGCCGTGGAGACGGACGTGACGGACGCGGCCGGCGTCCGGGCCGCCGTGGCCCGGGTCCTGGCAGCCCTGGGCCGGATCGACGTGCTCGTCAACTGCGCCGGCTGGGACAGGATCATGCCCTTCGTGGAGACCGATGAGGCGCTGTGGGATCGGGTCATCGACGTCAACTACCGGGGGGCTCTGGCCACGACCCACGCCGTCCTGCCCCACATGATCGAGCGTGGCCGAGGAGCCATCGTCACCGTCGCCTCCGAGGCGGGCCGGTCAGGCTCGTCCGGAGAGGCCGTCTACTCCGGCGCCAAAGCGGCCCTCATCGGCTTCACCAAGGCCCTCGCCCGCGAGGTGGCCCGCTACGGCATCCGGGCCAACGTGGTCGCTCCGGGACTAACCGATACGCCTATGCTTCAGGGCATGATCGCGGCCGGGCACGGAAAGCTCATGGACGCCATCGTCAAGGCGACGCCCCTGCGGCGGTGGGCCCGGCCGGAGGAGGTGGCCGAGGCCGTCCTCTTCCTGGCCTCGGAGCGGGCATCGTTCACCACCGGGGAGACGCTCAGCGTCAGCGGCGGCTTGGTGATGGCCTGATGATCCCCATCACCATTACCGCCGCTCTGCTGGGCGAGCACGGCGTCATCTATCCGCAGCTCGGACACCTGGAGCAGGCTTCCCACACCCTCGCCGATGCCCGCGGCCGGGCGGCGCTGCTCGCCGCGGGTCTGGCAACCCATGCCCAGATCGAGGACGAGCTCCTGTTCGTCCCGCTGGAGGAGCACCTGGGCCCGAACGGCGGCCCCGTGGCGGTGATGCGGATGGAGCACGAGGAGGTGGAACGTACCCTGGCGGCCCTAGAGGAGGCCGACGACCCCGGCCAGGCGGGCGCGCTCATCGCCAGGCTGGTCACCGTCGCCCGCGACCACTTTGCCAAGGAGGAGCAAGTGCTCTTCCCTATGGCAGAGCAGATGCTCGGCGAGGAGGCGCTGCTCGAGCTCGGCCAAGAGTGGGCGCGGCGGCGGATACTCCGCTGAGGGCTGGCATCGTCATGGCTGGGTGGAGAAGCCTCTCCCCGAGCGGCGACCCGGCCGCGGCCGGAGAGAGGCAGGGCGGCTCGAGCCCCTGAGGCAGGGAGGCTCTCACTGGGCTTGGGTGGCGGATGCTACGAGGACGCCTGCCTCTGGTACGGTGGCCTCGGTGAGGAAGGGCGGCGTGCCAGCTTCCGGCAACCGAGGCCACAAAGCCGCCGACGTCGTGCGGGTACTCGGGGACACCGCCGAGGGTATGGTGGCCATCGCCCCCGGGGGGGAGATCTTGAGCTGGAACCGGGGGGCGACACGGCTCCTCGGCTACGAGGCCGAGGAGGTGGTGGGGAAGTACTGCTACGAGGTGTTCGGGTGGCTCGACCGGTGCGGGAACCCTGTGTGCAGCGCCGCCTGCCCCGACTGTCGCCTGCCCGGCGGCGACGAGCTCGTCCAGACGCGAGAGGTCATCGCCCGCTCCAAGGGCGGCAAGATCCTGTGGCTGAGCGTCAGCACGCTCGTGCCCCCGCCCGACCTGCGGCGGCAATCCCGTCTCGTCCACCTGTTCCGGGAGGTGGGCCTGCCGCCCGAGCTGGAGCGGCTCGTGGCTGAGCGTCTCCGGTCCGGCGACAACGCTGCCGAGATCGCCGCCGACGAGGAGAAGGTGGCCGCCCTCGCCCGCCTCACGCGGCGGGAGCGGGAGGTGCTCGCGCTTGTCGCGCAGGGCATGGACACGAAGGAGATCGCCGCCCGCCTCATGCTCTCCCTGTCCACCGTGCGCAACCATGTCCAACACATCCTCGGCAAGCTCGGCGCCCACAGCAGGCTGGAGGCGGCCGTCCTCTTCGTCCGCTACGGCAGGTGAGCCGGGCCGATGGCCACGCCTCTCATGGTGCTAGGCGCCTGGCCGCCCCTCTGCCGGGCCGGCCGGGGTGAGGACGGGGGCGAGGCGATCGGCGCGGCGGGGCGCGGATCTCGACGGCGGCCGAAAGGAGGGGTGGAGTGAACGTCCAGGATCGGGTGGCTGTGGTGACGGGGTCGGGCCAAGGGATCGGGGAGGCTGTCGCCCGGCGGCTGGCCGGCGGAGGAGCGAAGGTCGTCGTCAACGACCTCGTCGCCGACCGTGCCGAGGCGGTGGCAGCCTCGATCACGGCCGCGGGCGGGATGGCCGTGGCCGTGGCCGCCGACGTGGCTACGAGCGAGGGGGCGGGCGCCGTCGTCGACCGGGCCGTGCGCGAGTGGGAGCGGGTCGACATCCTCGTCAACAACGCCGGCATCACCCGCGACTCGTGGCTGGTGAGGATGAGCGAGGAGGACTGGGACGAGGTGCTGCGGGTGAACCTGAGGTCGCAGTTTCTCTGCTGCCGAGCGGTGGTGCCGGGCATGATGGAGCGAAGGTACGGCCGCATCGTGAACATCTCGTCGCGGGCGTGGCTCGGGGCCGCCGGCCAAGCGAACTACTCGGCCTCCAAAGGGGGGGTGGTCAGCCTCACCCGAGCGCTGGCCCTGGAGCTGGCCAAGTTCCAGATCACGGTCAACTGCGTCGCCCCCGGTCTTACCGACACGCACCTGTTCCGAAGCGTCAAGCCGGAGATCCAGCAGCGCCTGCTCGAGACCATTCCCATGGGCCGGGTGGGCACTCCCGACGATATCGCCCAGGCGGTGCTCTCCTTTGCCTGCGACGAGGCGTCCTACGTCACCGGCCAGGTGCTCTACGTCTGCGGCGGGCGGAGCCTGGCCGCTCCCGCCTTCTGATGCGAGCCTTCCCGGTCAGGGACGCCCGGCGGCGCCCGATGGCCACGGCCTTGCCCCCGCCCTCTTCTCCCCCGACCTCGGCTGCCACCTGAGCTGACCCTGCCGGAAGCCGCGTAGCGACAGCGGTCGCGGATCGAGCAAAACTGGCAGCGGCGGAGCCCCTCCGCGCCCAGGCGTCCCGATCCCGATCCGAAGGCGAGCGACAGGGACTTGAACGGACGCATGAGGTCGCCTGTCTCGAGGGTGACGCCGATCGCTCGCGTGTCCAGCAGCTGGAAGACGATCCGCTGCTCCCGCAGCGGCCACTCCGACTCGCCGGGAGAGATGGGACTGCTCAGCCGCCGGTTCCGCTCGGCCGCCTCGGTCTGGATGCGGGCATAGAGCTGGGTGCGCACCTGGTCCACAGCCCACGTGCCGAGCTCGTCGAGGAGAAACATCTCGAGGTAGCGCCCCCGGCTGCGGTAGGCGCGGATCCGCTCGTCCAAGGCGGCGCCGAGCGTGCACACGGCCAGGTACAGCTCCTCGGCGCCGGCGACGACCGAGGCAAGACGGCCGCAGCCGATCCTCCTACCCCCGGCCAGCTGGAGGCGCTCGTGGAGGATGGCCTCGATGGGGAAGGAGCTGTAGCAGGCAGCCGGCTTGGCGGTAGCCAGAAGCTCATCGACGGCCGCGGCCAGGCGACGGCGAAGTCCCGGCCGGTCGACCCCCCCGGGTAGGACGGCTGCCACCGCCTCCTCGTCTACCTGGAGGCAGAACTCCGTCGTCACGATCACGTGGCGACCCTCTCCCGAGCGGGGGGAAGCCGGCAGCTGCGGGCATAGCGGCGCGCGAAGTCGGGATAGCTCGCCAGCTCGATGTAGGCGATCGAGGCGCGGAGCCGGCGAGCCTGCTCCCGTACGGCGGCCGAGGTCAGGGCGAGCTTGGCCCCCATGCCGGCGGCGTTCCCCACCTGCCGGAACCGATCGAGCGGGATTCGAGGCAGCATGCCGCTGACGACGGCGTTCTCGACGTCGAGGTAGCTACCGAACGCTCCCGCGATGACGACCGCCTCGAGCTCGGCCTCCGTCACGCCGGTGTCGGTAAGGAGCACATCGATTCCCGTCTGGATGGCGGCCTTGGCCAGCAGGATCTCGCGCACGTCCTCCTGGGTGACCGAGATGGCGCCGCGGCCGGAACGAGGATCCTCATCGACGAGGACAAACTCGCGGCGGCCGTCCATCTCGCGCACGCAGGGGTGGGAGCCGAGCTCGATCCGCCCGTTGGCAGACAGCACCCCGGCCAGGTGAAGCTGGCCCAAGGCGTCCACGATGCCCGAGCCGCAGATACCGACCGGCGGGCGACCGCCGATGACTTGGAGGCTGACCCCTCCAGGCCAGACGTGAATGCGCTCGATCGCCCCGTCCGTGGCCCGCATGCCGTGCCGGATGTGGTAGCCCTCGTAGGCGGGGCCGGAGGGGCAGGAGAGGGAGCGCATGGTGCCGTCGGGGAGGGCGAGCGTGATCTCCGTGTTCGTGCCGATGTCGATAACGAGCGCGCACCTGCCCTGCCAGTCGTCGACGGTGGCAAGGAGCACCGCCACGTGGTCGGCACCGACGAACCCGGCGACATTGGGAGGCAGGTAGACGTATGCTCCCGGCGCCAGGGCCAGCCCCACATCGCGCGCCTTCAGATTCAGCTCGTCCGAGACGGCGGGCACGAACGGAGCCAGGGCGAGCTGCTCGGTGGGCAGCCCGAGGAGCAGGTGATGCATGGCCGTGTTCCCGACCACCACCGCCTCGACGACGTCACGGGGGCTGGCGCCGACCTCGCTGCACAGGTCGGCGGCCTGCCGGTTGAGCCCGTCGAGGGCGGCTTGGCGGAGAGCCTCGCGGCCGGCGGCAGAGGTTCTGGCGTGGACGATGCGGCTGACCACATCCTCGCCGAAGGCGATCTGAGGGTTCATGGTGCCCTGCGCCGCCAGCACCCGTCCCTCGGTCAGGTCGAGGAGGTACCCGGCGACACCGGTCGTACCGAGGTCGAAGGCCAGGCCCAGCGGCCGCCGGCCGGGCGGCGCCACCGCCACCACCTCCGAGCCGCGCACGACGGCGGTGCAGCGCCAGCCGTGCTCCCGGAGCAGGGGCGACGCTGCCCGCAGCACCTCGAGGTCGATGGTGTCGGCCTCCCTCCCCGTCGCCCGTCGCACTGCCGTGAGGATGGCGTCTCCGTCGGCGACCGGATGGGCCAGGGAGGGAGGGGTAAGCTCGAGCTCGACCGCCTGCACGACCGGGTGCAAGGCCACTCTCACCTCCCGTGCCTCCACCTGGCTCCGCATGGCCGAGCCCAGCGACTCGGGAGGTACGAAGATGACGGCGTCGGACAACAATGTCGTCCTGCACGCCAACCGGAGGCCCGAGGCGAGCTGGTCGCCGGTCAGGTGCTCGCGGTCGGCGTCGGAGGGCTCCGATACGGTGCCCTCCACCACCTGAATACGGCAGCCTCCGCACTTGCCGATGCCCCCGCAGATACTCTGGAGATCGATACCGAGCTGACGGCTCGTCTGGAGGAGCGACTGACCGGGCAGACACGTTCCCTGCCGGCCGATGGGCTCGAACTCCACCCGATACCCGTTTCCCTCCGCCGCCGTCATTCCCGACCAACGCTACAGCCGCGCGGCGAGGTCGGGATCCGGGTTTTTCCCGCATCGTTCCTGCGGCGTGTTCCGGATGGCAGGGGCTGGCGCCTCCGTGACGATAAAGCTTTCTCCGACAGGCCCCGGCTCCCGGAGGTGAGCGGCATGGCAGATGATCTGGTGGAGGCTCTATCCGACCTACGTGAAGACGACGCCTTGGCGCTCGTCAAGACCCGCTTGGACGCCGGTGAGAATCCACTTGGCATCTTCGACGACGCCCGCCGGGCCATGGAGATCGTGGGACAGCGGTTTTCCGCATCCGAATACTTCATCCCTGAGCTCGTCTACGCCGGCGAGATCCTCAAGGAAATCTCGGCCCTCGTGAAGCCGCGGCTGGCAGCCGGTGAGGACGTTCCCCGTATCGGCAAGGTGGTCATCGGCACCGTGGCCGGGGACATCCACGACATCGGCAAGGACATCGTCGTGTTCATGCTGGACGCCAACGGTTTCGAGGTGCTCGATCTCGGCGTGGATGTCCCGGCCGAGAAGTTCGTGGAGACGATCCAGGACACCGGCACCTCGGTGGTGGGGATGAGCGGATTCCTCACCCTCTCCTTCCAGTCTATGAAGGAGACCGTCGCCGCCATCGATCGGGCCGGCCTGCGGGACCAGGTGAGGATCATGATCGGCGGCGGCCAGATCGACGAGCAGGTGCGGAGGTTCACCGGCGCCGACGCCTTCGGTCGCGATGCCATGGCCGCTGTCGAGCTGGCCAAGACGTGGTTGGTGAAGGAGAGGGTGAGGTCATGACGACGGTGGGGGAGACCAAGACCTGGGCCGAGATGTCGCCCTACGAGCGACAGCAGGCTCGCTTCGACGCATGGCTGGCGGCAGAAGGGATCGAGTTCGAGAGCCCCGAGGCTGAGGCCAGGTACAAGGCCGGGGTCAGGCGCTTCCGCGACGTGATCGAGCTGAAGAAGCCGCCTGACCGGGTGCCCATCCTCCTCCAAGCCACTTTCATGCCCCTCCACCTCTACGGGGTGAGGCCCTACGACGCCATGTACGACTGGAAGGTGCTCACCGACACCTTCCGCCGCTACCTACTCGACTACCGGCCCGACTACTACTTCACGCCGCTCATCATCGGCTCGGGCCGGATCCTCGACATCCTCGACTGCAAGCAGCTTGCCTGGCCCGGCCACGGCGTGGCCGAGGAGCTGGGCTACCAGTACATCGAGGGCCAGTACATGCGCGACGACGAGTACAGCGCCCTGATCGACGACCCTTCCGACTTCTGGCTCCGGCACTACCTGCCGCGGGCGTTCGCCGCCCTGGAGCCGCTGAGCCGGATCCCCCCCTTCACCGACCTGTGGGAGATCGTGCTTGTCACCGGCCAGATGATCCCCTTCGGCGCCCCCGACGTGCAGGCGGCTCTGGCGGCGCTGATGGAGGCGGGACGAGAGGCGCGGGCGTGGATCGAGCACGTGGGCCCGTTCGAGGCGGAGATGATGGGCAAGGGGTTCGTCAGCGCCGCCGGCGGCCTGTCCAAGGCGCCGTTCGACATCCTCGCCGACACGCTGCGGGGAACGCGGTCGGTCATGCTCGACATGCACCGACGTCCCGAGCTCGTGCTGCAAGCGGTGGAGCGCTTGACGCCGCTGGCCATCAAGCAGGGCGTGAGGGGGGCGACGGCGCAGGGGAATCCGCTCGTCTTCATGCCGCTGCACAAGGGCGCGGACGGGTTCATGTCCGACGAGCAGTTCCGCACCTTCTACTGGCCGACGCTGAAGGCGGTCATCGAGGGGCTGGCCGCCGAGGGGTGCGTCCCCTTCCTCTTCGTCGAGGGCAGCTACGACTCGCGGCTCGAGTACCTGGCCGAGATCCCGCCGGGGACGTCCTTCTGCCTCTTCGACCGCACCGACATGGTCCGAGCCAAGGAGCTCCTGGGCGGGAGGGTGTGCATCGGCGGCAACGTGCCGTCGAGCTTGATCCTGACCGGGACGGCCGAGGAGGTGCGCGCGTACTGCCGGCAGCTGATCGAGACCGTGGGAGCGGGCGGCGGCTATGTCATGGCCTTCGGAACAGCCATGGACGAGGGCAGGCCGGAGACGGTGCACGCCATGGTCGAGGCCACGCTCGAGTACGGTGTCTACTAGCGGCGGGACAGGGGCGGGAGGCCGGCCCCCGGCGGGCGCGGCCGGCGCCTTCATCGTCATCGGCGAGAACATCCATGCCAGCCGGGTGGTGCCCCGCTCCGACCCGCGGGTGGGCGTGGACGAGCGCGGCCGCGAGGCCATCCGCTTCCTCGACGCCGACGGGGCGGCCCGGTGGCTGCCGGTGTCGGAGGGGGAGCTTCGGTCGGAGAGCTATCAGCAGGGCAAGATCAAGCACGTCCGGATGGCCATCCGGACGGCCATGGGAGAGGTCGGCCCGGACGCCGAGGCGGCGCTCGCCTACCTGGAATCCATGGTGCGCGGCCAGATCGCCGGAGGCGCCCGCTACCTGGACGTCAACGTGGACGAGGTGTCCATGGACATCCCCGGCCAGATCGAGGCGATGCGCTGGCTCGTGCGCACGGTGGCGGCGTGGACGGCGGTGCCGGTCTCGGTCGACTCCCCCCACGCCGAGGTGCTGGCGGCGGGCGTCGACGCGGCGCTGGCGGCAGGCGGCTCCGTCCCCATGGTGAACTCGGCCTCGTTCGAGCGGCTGGAGGCGCTCGATCTCGCCGTGGCCACAGGGGCTCCCGTCATCCTCACCGCCACGGGCCTGTCGGGGATGCCGGCAGACGCCGCCGAGCGCGTCGCCAACGCCGTGCGGCTGGTCGAGCTCGCCGGCGAGCGGGGCATCTCGCTCGACCGCATCCACGTCGATCCCCTCGTCTTCCCGGTGGCCGTGGACGGCGCCTCGGGGACGCACGTGCTGTCTGCCTACCGCGAGCTGCGAGAACGCTACGGCCCGGACCTCCACCTCACCGGCGGCATCAGCAATGTCAGCTTCGGCCTCCCGCACCGCCGCCTGCTCAACGAGGCCTTCCTCCTCCTGGCCATCGAAGCCGGCGCCGACAGCGGCATTCTCGACCCCATTGCCAGCCCCCTACAGCGGGTCTTGGCACTCGACCGGGACGCTCGGCCGCTGCGACTGGCCGTGGATGCCCTCACCGGGGTGGACAAGGGCTGCCGCGCCTACCTCAAGGCGTACCGAGCCGGAGAGCTTGAGGCTGCCGAGGCGCCCGCCTGACGGGAGAGGGCCGACGGCGGAGGCGACCGCCGGCGCCCTGTCGAGGCGCTCGCCCTGCGTCTTCCCGGCGGCGAGGCCGCTGCCGGCTCTCTCGCTCAGGGCGTCGTGGCGCCCTCGATGCGGCGGGTCTCCACCTGCCTCCTGGTCAGGGTGATCGCGCCCAGCCCGCCCACACCCAGGGCCGCGATCACCACCGCCATGGGCACCGCCGACTCCGACCCGGCCACGCCGGCCAGGGGCGCCACCGCCGCTCCGACCACGAACTGCACCACGCCGAGCAGCGCCGAGGCGCTGCCGGCGACGTGGGGCTGGTCGGTAAGGGCCAGCGCCAAGGCGTTGGGAAACACGAGCCCGATGGAGGCCACGACCACGAACAGACAGGGAAGGATCCCGGCCAAGCCGATCCCGCCCACGAGTACCACCGTGACCAGGCACACGCCGGCGGCGGTGGAGAGGACGGCGCCCACGGTGAGGAGGCGCAGCGGCGAGAGACGCCCCACCAGCAGACCGTTGATCTGTCCGCATGCCACCAGGCCCAGCGCGTTCAGTGCGAAGATGTCGCCGTAGAGCTGCGGGGAGACGCCGTAGATAGTCTGGATGACGAACGGGGAGCCGGCGATGTAGCTAAAGAGCTGGCCGAAGGCGGCGCCGCCGGCAAGGGCGTACCCCACGAACACCCGGTCGAGCAGGAGCCCCCGGAAGACGCCCACGGAGTCAAGCCAGGTGTCGGTCCTGCGCCGATCGGGCGGGAGCGTCTCGTCGAGCCCAGCCGCTGTGGCCAGCATGAGGACGAAGCCCACGGCGGCCAGGGCGACGAACAGCCCCCGCCAGGACGTGATCCGCAGAAGCTGCGCTCCCACGATGGGGGCGAGCACCGGCGCCGCCCCGGTGACGAGCATGAGGAACGAGTAGACCCGGGCGGCGGCCGCCCCCGAGCGAAGGTCGCGCACCACGGCCCGGGCGATGACGATCCCCGCTGCGCCTGCCAGCCCCTGGAGGAGACGAAGAGCGACCAAGGCAGAGAGGGAGGGAGCGAAGGCGCAGGCTGCCGACGCCGCCCAGTAGACGCCGAGGCCAACGAGGAGGGGCGTCCGGCGCCCGAACCGGTCGCTGAGCGGCCCGGCGATGATCTGGCCCAGGGCGAGCCCGGCGAGGCAGGCGGTGAGCGTGAGCTGCCCTTGGGATGCGCTGGCCCCGAGCTCGTCGGTCAGCTCCGGTAGCGCCGGCAAGTACAAATCGATGGAGAGGGGCGCGAGGGCAGAGAGCGAGCCGAGGATGAGCCCGAGGCGAATCCGCCGAGTCCACATGGGCGGGACGAGGGTGGGCACCGGTGGGTTGTACCCGATGAGCCTCGACGGCGACGGCTACCCGCCGGCGCCGGCGTGCTGGCGGCTCCACCGCTCCATCTCCAGGATCACCCGCCGCAGGGCAAGACCGGCGGGAGTGAGGGCGTACTCGACCCGGGGCGGAATCTGCGGGTAGTGGGTGCGGGTGACGATGCCGGCCCGCTCCAGCTCGTCCAACCGCCGCTTGAGCATCCTGTCGCTGACCCCGCTCACCGTCTCGCGCAGGGAGGAGAAGCGGCGCGGCCCGTCGAGGAGGGCCCAGACGATCTGGGCCGTCCACTTGCGCCCAAGAAGCTCGAAACAGACCCGTCCGGGACAACTGTCCATTGTTGACTAAAGTATTGCTACGATACTTTCGTAAGTACGAGAGCAGGAGAAGGAGGCACCATGGACGAGCTCCTCTTGGTCGGCCGCATCCTCTTCGTCATCCTCTTCCTCTTCAGCGGTCTCAACCACTTCCTCCGCTTCCAGATGATGGTTCCCTACACCCGGGCAGCCAAGGTACCGTTTCCGGAGGCGGCCGTGCTCGTGACCGGGGGAATGATCGTCCTGGGCGGACTCGGCGTCGGGCTGGGCGTCTTGGGCGATCTCGCCGCCGCCCTCATCGCCGGCTTCCTCATCCCCACGGCCTTCCTCATGCACCGCTTCTGGGGGGTGGACGAGCAGACGGCGATGATGCAGATGCCCCACTTCCTCAAGAACATCGCCCTGGCCGGGGCGGCCCTCGTCCTCTTCTACGTCTTCCAGCAAGGGGGAGACGACCTCCCCTACACGCTCACCGGCCCTCTCTTCGACTAGCCCTCGCCCGGGGCCGCCTGCTCGCGCCCCCTGACCCAGCACGCCGACCGGCCCGGCGGGCAGAATGTGGCGGGCCGTGGCAGACCTCCTGGCCAGCATCCCCTCTCCCTCCAGCGGCAGTCTCGACCTGGGGCCCATCACCGTGCACATGTACGGCATCATGCTCCTCGTCGCCATCGCCGCTGCCATCGGCCTCAGCGGTCTTCGCTGGACGCGACGGGGGGGAGACTGGGACCTGGTCATGCGTGCCGCCGTGTGGGGGGTGGCGGCGGGGGTG
>FWPU01008443.1_pt1 | contig 13873 bp, 10 predicted proteins | sample 2228361 | NCBI WGS metagenome assembly FWPU01 (sample SAMEA103939777, study PRJEB20133) | metagenome | reverse complement strand
ATTATTATAACCCGACCAGCCGTAGAAGCCGGAGAAAACCTGGGCTTTTTACCCGGCGATTTAAAAGAAAAGATCGACCCTTACCTGCGCCCTATTTACGATGCCCTGCACGATATGCTGCCGTTTGAAAAACTGCAGTATTATATGGAGCGCGAAATTATTGAAATAGCACCCCTGGCTTATATGCGCGGCCGAACCCTGAACAATGCCTTTATTTTATTGGATGAAGCCCAGAATACCACACCTATGCAAATGAAGATGTTTCTTACCCGCATGGGACCCGAATCGAAAATGATTGTTACCGGCGATATATCGCAGGTTGACCTGCCTGCCCGTCAGGTTTCCGGACTGCACGAGGCCATACGCATCCTGAAAGGTGTTAAAGGCATTGGGTTTGTTGAACTTGACCAAAGTGATGTGATACGCCACCGGCTGGTTCGTGATATTATCCGGGCTTACGATGAGCGCAAAGCAGAAAAAAATCAACGCGAAGACCAGGAAAACGACAATTAATACCACCTGATATTGGGTATTGCAAAACCCCCGGCTGTAAGCCTTTACCTCGAGCGAGTTTATTTTCTGTAAACGTTGGGGTAATTTACCTCTGTGATTGCGTGGATACCATATGCCTTTGTACGGATAGTGCTGGTATTTATTACCGGCATTTTGGTTGGTATTTATTTTCCAAACCTGCTGCACCCTGAACAACTGAAGCCCCTTATGGCAGGGGGTACGGTGTTCTTCATTTGTATGGTTAAACTGCGCTCCTCAGTTGCCGGTTTATTAGCCCTGGTGCTGTTGTTTTTGTGCGGATGGTTTAACGTTTTAATTAAAAATGAGTCGCTCCGAACTGACCATCTTATACGGTTGTCAAAAACATACCGCCTCTATCAGGCAATAATCACTACGCCTGCCGAAGAAAAAGAAAGTTCGTGGAAACATACCGCTCAGGTTACCCATGTGTATCAGGGGAAAAAATGGACCCCTATATCGGGAAAAGTTTTGATGTATTTCAGCAAACGAAGTTTTAATACGACATTTTGTTATGGCGACAGACTCATAATAAGCGGCATGCCTCAAGAAATAAGTTTACCGATGAATCCCGGAGAGTTTAATTACAGGCGCTTTTTGAGTTTTCAGAATATTTATCACCAGCACTTTATCGGATCTGCTAACAAGGTCATCCACTTAGAAAACCATATACCTAACCCTGTATTGAAACTTTCATACCGCTTACGCGAAAAAGCCCGGGAAGTACTAAACCAGCATCTACCTGATAATCATCAACGCGCTGTGGCGTTTGCCCTGTTATTAGGTGTTAGAGATGCCTTGGATAATGACCTTAATCAGGCTTATGCAGCAGCCGGTGCCATGCATGTGCTGGCGGTAAGCGGTTTGCATGTGGGTATTCTTTATGGCTTATTGCTGGTTTTACTTCGTCCGCTGGCCGGAAGCCCTCGTGGAAAATGGATTATTGCAACAATCAGCATTATCGTATTGTGGGCGTACGCCGTTTTTACCGGCCTTTCTCCTTCGGTGCTTCGGGCGGTAACCATGTTTTCGTTTGTGGCAATGGCACGCCCGCTTCAGTATCGCACTAATATTTATAATATTCTGGCCGCATCGGCTTTTATTTTATTGGTGTTTAATCCGTTTCTGATCATGTCGGTAGGTTTTCAACTATCCTATCTGGCAGTTTTGGGCATCGTTTACCTGCATCCGTTATTGTATCACAATTGGGATGCACCCGGCTGGTTGGGCGATAAAGTCTGGCAAATTACCAGTGTATCAATAGCAGCGCAGGTGGGTACTTTTGTACCCGGCTTGTTGTATTTTCATCAATTCCCGACTTATTTTCTCATTTCCAATCTGCTTGTCATTCCGTTGTCAACCCTTGTATTGATAAACGGCCTGATGCTTTTCTTTTTCCACAACGTTGCCTTTCTTGACCACTGGCTCGGCCTGATGTTGAAAGGCCTGATTGATGCGCTTAACTTTGTGGTTATCGCTACCGAAAAAATGCCTTTTGCACTCATTGAACCGGTGTACATCAGCACGGCACAGAGCTGGCTTTTGGCCGGCATGACTATAGGTTTATTAATGTTGTTCTTAAAAAAAACGCCCACCAGAGTTGCCGCCACTTTAATTACCGCGGCTGCTTTTGCTGTTCTGCAATGGCATCGTTTTATCAGCCTTTCCGGAACGGCATCGTTCATTGTGTACCACACCCCCGGCCATAGGGCCATAGAGTTTGTAGAAAATGGTAAAAGTTATGGATACTTCGATTCTGCCCTGCTGAACGATGAACAGCAGATTAAGTACCACATACGGCCCAACAGGATTCAATCGGGAGTACGGCACGCAGTTGCCTCTGATATTGAAAAAGTAGCTCAACACCATTCGTGGTTTATCATCCGGTATAAGAGCCTTACCATTTTGTACGTTTTGAATTCATCCACTGACCTGCCGGAAGGAGTGTTTGATTATCTCATCTTAGGCCACGGCACCCAATCCGGATTAAACATTCCCCAACATCTTTCGTGTAAAAAAATAATTACCGACGGAACCCTTAACGGCAAAGCATTGTATAGTATTAAACAACTGGCAGCCCGCCAGAACCGCAACCTGCATATAACCTCGCTTCAAGGAGCCTTTAAAATAAACATCTAAACTATGGAACACATCCGATATGAAATAAGCAACCGCATGGCCATTATTACTTTAAACCGGCCGGAAAAAAGAAATGCCCTGCATGTGGGGCTGGTAACCGAACTTCTAGAGGCCTTTACCGAAGCCGGCAAAAACGATCAGGTAAAAATCATTATCCTGGCTGCAGAAGGTGAAGCCTTTTGTGCCGGAGCCGACCTGGCTTATTTGCAGCACCTGCAACGGTTTACTTATGAAGAAAACCTGGCCGATTCCACGCAGCTAAAAAATCTTTTTCTAACCATGTACACCCTTCCTAAGGTGATTGTTGCCCGCATTCAGGGCCCTGCCCTGGCCGGAGGCTGCGGCCTGGTTACGGCCTGCGATTTCGCCGTAGCCTCTGCAACTGCTAAGTTTGGCTATACCGAAGTATGCATTGGCTTTGTTCCTGCGTTGGTTACGCCATTCCTTGTGCGAAAAATTGGAGAAGGCAGAGCCCGGCAAATGCTGCTGAGTGGGCAACTGCTTACGGCACACGAAGCCGCTCAGTGGGGGCTGATAAGCCACATAACCGAACCGGAAAAACTCATGGAAGAAACCCTCTCGCTGGCTCACCATCTGGTGGGGAATAACTCAGCAGAAAGCATGGCCACCACCAAAGCCCTGCTGCATCAAACGGCAACGCTGGAACTAGAAGAGGCGCTAAACCTGGCTGCCCGAACCAACGCCATGGCCCGGGCATCGGCCGACTGCCAAAGGGGTATTGCTGCTTTTCTGAACAAAGAGAAAATCATGTGGTAAATCATGCAAAAAAATTACATCAATCTTACTTCGTAACCGTTTGGTAATTATTTATTGTTTAAAATCGGGGGAAAAAATAGGGATAAGTATGAGAAGCATTTTGTGCCTATTGCTCCTGTTGCCGGTGTTGTATGCTCATGCCCAAAACTACTCGGGCGATACCTGGGCAAAAGTTTCTGCCGCCAGGCAGGGCACCATATCATTAGCCTATGTTGAAACCCCGGCTTTCGTTTATAAAGATGCCACGGGTAAGCTTACCGGTATTTGCGTGGATATTATGAACGATTTTGTGGTTTGGGTAAATACCAAAAAGGGTGTTAAACTTCAGTACCGTTTTGTTGGCGATGGCAGCTCCTTTCAAGGCATGTATGCTCAGGTAAAGGCCGGCACAGGCGGTGTATTCGGCTTAGGAAACATTACCATTACCGATGAGCGCAAACGCGAAGTAAAGTTCAGCCCTCCTTTTATCACCAACTTTGCCATACTCATCACGCAAAGTCAGGCCCCTACCCTTACCCGGCTGGAAGACATAGCCAAGGTATTTGGGTCGCTAACCGCCTATACTGCCAAAGGAACACTTAATGAAAAGCGCCTTTTGGAACTTAAACAGAAATATTTTCCGAATATGAAAATCGTTACCCTCAACACCAGCCCGGAGGTGTACGATAAGATTTTTTCTGACCCCAATGCTTTCTCTTACCTTGACCTGGCTTTCTATCTGAAAGCCGTGGCCGAAAAAAAACCTGTTAAGCGACACCCCGTGGGCGATAAGGCAGCCGAGCAATTTGGATTTATCATGCCACTTAACTCCGACTGGGGGCCTGTTCTCGAAGAGTTTTTTGCCGAATACATCAACTCGCCTCAATACAAAAGCATGCTTACCCGCCATTTAGGCGAAACCGGAATTAAGTTATTACAGGGAACAGGCCGATAAAATCAGGCTTTCCACAGGCCCGGAGGCCCGGCATACATGTTCTGCCGTTATGCTAAGTTTGGGAAATGGATGACCCCTTACTTATCCTTCGTAAGTATTGGAAGTACGCGCACTTCCGCCCGTTGCAACGCGAAATTATTTATGCCGTTGCAAGCGGGGCCGATGTGCTGGCTATCCTTCCTACCGGCGGGGGGAAGTCGCTATGCTCCCAGATACCTGCCCTGATGGGCCAGGGTTCGTGCCTTGTAGTCAGCCCTCTTATTGCTTTAATGAAAGACCAGGTTGAAAACCTGCAACGACGCGGAATAACCGCACAGGCCATCCATTCGGGCATGAGCCGCTACGCCATCGATAATGCCTTGAGTATGGCACACCATGGTAACTGCAGGTTTTTGTACCTCTCGCCCGAACGCCTGCAAAGTGATACATTTTTAACACAACTGCAGGGACTGAATGTGGGGCTTATAGCTGTTGACGAAGCCCATTGCATTTCGCAATGGGGGCACGACTTTCGTCCGGCTTATTTAAAGATCGGCAGCCTTCGCAATATTTATCCGGCAGTTCCGGTAATTGCCGTTACGGCTACCGCTACGGCACAGGTACGCCGCGATATCATCAACAGCCTTAACTTTCGTTCCAACCACAAGGTGTTTCAGCACACGTTTGCCCGCGACAACCTGGCCCTGGTGGTGCGGCAAACCGAAAACAAAACAGCTAAAATACTGGAAGCCCTGCAGCGTGTTTCGGGCCCGGCCATAGTATACGTGCGCTCCCGGCAAAGCGCCATTGAGTTGGCCTCGTGGTTAAACCAAAACGGCATACCGGCAACGGCCTACCATGCCGGCATGCCCCATGACGAGCGTTTGAAAAGTCAGGAAAACTGGCTGATGAATAAAACCAGGGTGATAGTGGCCACTAACGCCTTTGGAATGGGTATTGATAAACCCGATGTTCGCCTGGTTATTCATTTCGATTTACCCGAAAACCCGGAGTCGTACTACCAGGAGGCAGGCCGTGCCGGACGAGACGGTCGGCATGCTTACGCGCTGTTGTTGTTTAATCCGCCCGACGGGCCTAATCTGGAGGCACGCGTATTGCAAAACCAGCCCGAACTGCCCTACCTGCGTCAAATTTATCAGGCATTAGCCAACTATTACCAACTGGCTGTAGGCAGCGGAGAAGGCGAATGCTTTGACTTTACCCTGCAACTGTTTTCCGAGCGCTACGGCTTATTGCCACAGGCTGTTTACGGTGCATTAAAAAAATTAGAAGAAGAAGGATTGCTAATATTTAGCGAGAGTTTTTACAGCCCGTCGCAAATACGGCTGCTTGTACAACACGATGAATTGTATGCCTTTCAGGTAGCCCATGCACGGTACGACCCGTTTATTAAAATGCTGCTGCGCTTATATGGCGGCCAGTTGTACAGCGGCTACGTAAAAATATCAGAACCTTACCTGGCCCGCGCACTCAGAACCACCGAGCAGGAAATTATCCAACAGCTGCAACAATTGCACACACAAAAAATTATAGAATACCTGCCACTGAAAGATTCACCGCAGGTAATCTTTACCCTTCCGCGGCAGGACGTACAGCACCTGCCGGTAAACCATAAGCGCATGAAAGAGCGGCGCGAGCGGGTGATGCAGCAGGTTCAAATTATGATAGACTTTGCTACGAATACTCAACACTGCCGCATGAACCTTATACAGCAATACTTCGGAGAAACCCCGCTGCAAACCTGTGGAATATGCGATGTATGCATAGAGCAGAAAAAGCAACGGCAGCGGCAAAGCATAAAAGCACTGCGCGAGCAGATTCTTAGAGTAATAGAAAATAAAGCCCTTACTCCTGAAGAACTGGAAAAAGAAATCAAACCTGAAGATGCCCGACTTTTTACCGAAGTGCTGCGCGAAATGGTAGACGAAGGACTGCTGCACTACGACCAGGCCTGGAAATTAAGCGCTCAACCTTCATGATATGTGGGCAAAAAAAATTGCTGCTTTGGTCTTCATTATACTGTTCATTTCCTGCCAGCGTCCGGCACCGCCCGAGCATTTTGATTTTTTAATTACCGGCGGTCTGGTAGTTGACGGTACCGGCACAAAACCATTCATGGCCGATGTGGGCATCCGGGCCGACACCATTGCCGCAATAGGCAATCTTAACAAGGCCACTGCCGACAGCACCCTACCGGCCAACGGGCTGGTGGTGGCACCGGGATTTATTAACATGAACAGCATGGCCCTGGAGTCATTGCTGCTGGATGGCAAAGCCATGAGCGACGTTAAACAAGGTGTAACCCTTGAAATACTCGGAGAAGGCTGGAGCCCCGCACCGGTTAAACGCACCGCTAAAGCCGACAGCCTGTGGCAAAATATGGATGAGTTCTTTGCCTACATCAGTAAAAAAGGCACCTCGGTTAATGTGGCCTCGTTTGTAGGCCATACATCGGTACGCCATTATGTAATGGGTATGGAAAACCGGCAGCCCACCGTTGCTGAAATGGACCGAATGAAAGCGCTGGTAGCCGAAGCCATGCAGCAGGGGGCTTTGGGATTAAGCTCATCGCTCATATACCCGCCGGCCACCTTTGCTACTACCGATGAACTGATACAACTGGCCGAGGTGGCAGCACGGTTTGACGGTATTTACATTACCCACATCCGCAGCGAAAGCGATTTTATTTACCAGGGTCTTCGCGAAGCGTTTCTTATCGGCCACCGGGCCCGCCTTCCGGTTGAAATCTACCATCTTAAAATCAACCACACCCGCAACTGGAATAAAATAGATACTGTGTTATTTATGATAGACAGTGCCCGTCAAAGCGGCCTTCGCGTTACGGCCAATATGTATCCCTACACGGCCAGCAACACCGCCCTGGCCGAACGCATACCCGACTGGGCCCAGGAAGGCGGAGGCCCTGCCCTTCGCAGCCGTTTGAAAAATCCTTTCATACGGAAAAAAATTCTGTACGAAATGTTTCATGGTATTCCCACACCCAACTCACATCCCAGCCAGGTGGTTATTTTATCTTTCCGCTCCGACTCCCTCAACCGCTTATATGCCGGCAAATGGCTGGATGAAGTAGCCCGCCTGCATGGTAAAAATGCCGATGAAACCGTGTTAGATCTTATAGCTGCCGATAAATCGCCTGCTGCAGCGTTGTATTTTCTGCAGTCGGAAGAGAACGTCAGGAAAATTATGCAGCAACCGTATGTAAGCTTCGGGTCAGATGGTGCTGCATTCGACACTTCGAAAATTTTTACCTCCTGGAAAACCCATCCGCGGGCCTTTGGCACCTTTGCACGAGTTTTAGGTAAGTATGTGCGCGATGAAAAAATCATTACCCTGCCCGAAGCCATCCGGCGGATGTCCGGTTTGCCGGCCGCTAACTTAAAACTGGACCGGCGGGGTCTGCTCAAGCCCGGCTATTATGCCGACATTACCGTTTTTGATTCGGCAACCATACGCGACAACGCCACTTACGAAAAGCCCAAACAGCTGGCAACGGGCGTAAGGTTTGTACTGGTTAACGGGGTAATTGTGTTGCACGAGGGGCGCCATACGGGGGCATTGCCTGGGAGGGTGGTTAGGCACAAACTTAAATAATCCATCCATCCGTTTTTCATTCGGCTTTTTCTGCCGCTGTTTTATCTTTCGAAAAAACACATCTCCATGACTTACAGGCTTCTGGTATTTATTCTTGTTGTGGCCACGGGCTGCAAACCACAAACATTCGACATCGTTATCCGACAGGGCACCCTTTTCGATGGTTCCGGAAACGCACCCTACGTGGCCGACATCGGTATTCTTGCCGATACCATTGCGGCCATTGGCGACCTGAGCAAGGCCAGGGGAAAAACCGAAATAAACGCCCGGGGTTTGGCCGTAAGCCCCGGCTTCATCAACATGCTGAGCTGGGCAACCGAATCGTTGATGATTGACGGAAACGCACAGTCCGACATTCGTCAGGGCGTAACGCTGGAAGTATTCGGTGAGGGCTGGTCGATGGGGCCGCTCAATGAAAAGATGAAAACCGACATGCGCGATGCCATGAGGCGAAACCCCGACTGGCAGTACGATATTGACTGGACCACGCTGGGAGAATATCTGGAATCGCTTGAACGCAGAGGCGTGTCTGTAAATGTGGCCTCTTTTGTTGGCGCCACCACTCTGCGCATACACGAACTAGGCTATGCAAAACGCACACCCACGCCCGAAGAATTAACCCGCATGAAGGCGTTGGTCAGGCAGGCCATGGAAGAGGGTGCCATGGGTGTAGGATCATCGCTCATTTATGCCCCGGCCAACTACGCCGCCACCGAAGAGCTGATAGAACTGTGCAAGGAGGCCGCCCGGTACGGAGGCATGTACATTACCCACATGCGCAGCGAGGGCAACGCCATTTTCGAAGCCGTGCAGGAAACCATCCGCATTGCGCGCGAATCGGGTTTACCGGCCGAAATCTATCACCTGAAAATGGCCGGCAAGGAAAACTGGTGGAAACTCGACTCGGTGATCAGCCTGATTAACCACGCCAATCAAAACGGCATTAAGATAGCCACCAACATGTACACCTACACAGCCGGCGCTACCGGGCTGGATGCCGCCATGCCTCCCTGGGTTCAGGAAGGCGGAATAAAAGAATGGATCAAACGTATTCAAAACCCAGCCATACGAAGACAGGTACTAACCGAAATGCGCCAGCCCTCCAATACCTGGGAAAATCTGTTGCTGATGGCCGGTGGAGCAGACAGAGTGTTATTGCTGGATTTTGCCAACGACTCGCTGAAGCGGTTTATTGGAAAAACCCTGGCAGAAGTGGCACAGATTCACGGCAAGTCGGCTGAAGAAACGGCCTTGGACCTGGTAATAGCCGACAGCACCCGCGTGGGTGCCGCTTATTTCATGATGAGCGAAGAAAATGTGAAGCGCCAGATAACCTTGCCTTTTATGAGCTTCGGCTCCGATGCCGAAGCACCGGCCACCGAGGGCATATTTTTAAAAACCAATACCCACCCCAGGGCTTACGGCAACTTTGCGCGGCTGCTGGGCAAGTATGTGCGCGACGAAAAGGTTATACCGCTGCAGGAGGCCATTCGTAAACTTACCGCCCTGCCGGCATCCAATCTTAACATTCAAAAACGCGGCTGGCTAAAACCCGGATATTATGCCGATGTGGTGGTGTTCGACCCCGACAGCATTCAGGATCATGCCTCATTTGAAAAACCGCACCAATATGCTACAGGTGTGCTGCACGTGCTGGTAAACGGTGTACAGGTGCTTAAAGATGGCGAACATACGGGCGCGCGGCCCGGAAGGGTGGTACGGGGCCCCGGCTGGCAAAAATTAAAATAATGCTGGCAGAAAAAATTCTGGCTTTTCTTAGAGAACTCAACCCGCCCCGCGTGCCCGAAGGCGTGGAAGTACTCAATCCTTATCAAAATCCGGAGGTATGGAAACTGTGCGAGGCCTTTTACCATAGATACTATGCCGACAACCACCCCCGCATACTGGTGATGGGCATAAACCCGGGCCGGTTAGGAGGCGGAACAACCGGCATACCGTTTACCGATCCGCTCAAACTTAAACAGTATTGCGGCCTGGCCAACCACCTTCCACCAAAGGCAGAGCTCTCGGCCGATTTTATTTATCGTGTAATAGAAAAAACCGGCGGGCCCGACATATTCTACCGGCAGGTTTACATTGGGGCCGTCTCGCCTTTAGGCTTTACCCAAAATGGTAAAAACCTGAATTATTACGATGACAAAACGTTGTGGGACAATGTAAAAGCTTTTTGTATTCAATCGTTGCGCCGGCAACTTTATTTCGGAATAAAGACAAACACGGTGTTTTGCCTGGGCGAGGGCAAAAACTATGAGTTTCTGCAACGGATTAACCAGGAGCATAAACTCTTTACCCAAATTGTGCCCCTGCCGCACCCGCGTTTCATTATGCAATATAAAAGGAAGCATCTGGACCGCTATGTAAACCAATATGCCAGATGCATAGCAGGCGAGTTTACCTGAACGTTAGCAACCTGCAGACAGAGAAATCCGGAATTTCGGTTGTGTAGTATGAAAAAAAAGTGGAGCCGGAGAGAATCGAACTCTCGTCCAGAGAAGATGAACCCGAAGGCTCTACGTGCGTAGTTGCCTTTGTTTGTCGGGAGCAGCACGGCAGGCAACAGCCTGAACCGCTCCGTAGTTGCTGTTTACTTAGCTGGGGCGTACAACCCACCCCCAGCGCAGATCTGCTTTCCGACACCGCTTTACCAGCCCCGGCAGAACAACGGTGCTGAGCGATGATGGCCTCTCCGGTCTAACCGGAGACAAGCCCCACCGGACGTCCCGTCCGATTAGGCAGCCATGGCGTAAGTAGTCTCGCCAATTATGGTTTGGAGTCAGTGGTTAAGGCTCTAAACCCCACGAGCCTGCACGCGCCTTACGGTCTCATACAGCCTGTCAAAACCAGTCGGCCCCGCAGTTCCAACGTTTCCCGGCTTCAAAGAGTTTCCTCAACGGGAACGGGGCGACAAATATAAAATATTATATGGATGGCCACGCACCAGGTGCCGGTGTTGATAGTTTTCCATCTTGCATTAACTTGCCGCCCGATGAGCCAATTTGTTGTATCGGCACGCAAGTACCGGCCTACCGGCTTTGACGAGGTAGTGGGCCAGGAGCACATCACCACCACGCTCAAAAATGCCATTGATAGCCAAAAACTCGCCCAGGCCCTGTTGTTTTGCGGTCCCCGTGGGGTAGGTAAAACCACCTGTGCCCGTATTGTAGCGCGGCTCGTTAACGGCTTTGAAGAAAAAACTGAGCTCAATGCCCTGAACATTTTCGAGTTGGATGCCGCCTCTAACAATTCGGTAGACGACATCCGCAACCTCATCGACCAGGTTCGTTACCCGCCGCAATACGGTAAATACAAGGTGTACATTATTGACGAGGTGCACATGCTCTCCAATGCGGCATTTAATGCTTTTCTGAAAACGCTGGAGGAACCCCCCTCCTACGCCATATTTATACTGGCTACTACCGAAAAACACAAGGTTATCCCTACTATTTTATCGCGGTGTCAGATTTTCGATTTTAACCGTATTCAGATTAGCGACATTGCGCGGCACCTGAAAAAAATTGCCGATCGCGAAGGCATACCGGCCGAGGAGGAGGCCCTTCACCTTATTGCCCAGAAAGCCGACGGGGCCTTGCGCGATGCCCTGTCGATATTCGACCTGATGGTTACCTATTCCTCCGGACAGGGCATCAGGTTTACCGATGTACTTAACACCCTGCATATTCTGGATTACGACTACTACTTTAAAGTAGTGGATGCGTTGCTGGCCGAAAATCACGTTGAGCCTCTGTTGATATTCGATAAGATATTGCGGCAGGGTTTTGACGGACAAAACTTTATTATCGGTCTGGCTGAGCATTTGCGCAACCTGCTGGTAGCCCTCGATGCCCGCACCGTGCAACTCATGGAAGTGCCGGAGCCTGTGCGGCAACGCTATGCCGAGCAGGCCGCACGTACCTCGGCATCGTTGCTGCTTTCCTGGTTGAATATTGCCACGCAGTGCGATATGAACTATCGCGCCAGCAAAAACCAACGACTTACCGTAGAACTGGCCCTTATGAAGATGGCCTATGTAAATCAGGTTATCAACCTGGAAGTACCTGCCGCAGAAGAGGCAGGAAAAAAAAAAGCACTGAGCCGTCAGGCCAGTCCCAACCACCCTTAACAGAGGAAAAACCTTCGGCACAAGTTGCACCTGCAGCCCCAACCGAACCCGGCGGTTTACCACCCGCAGACCGGGCACCGGCCGGCTTGAAAAAATTACGTACCCCACGCTTAGATACCTTGAACCAACCGGCTACGGCAACGCCGGAATCGGCCACAACTGATAAACAGATTGTGGGTAAAAACCAGCCTTTAACCGAACAGAACCTGAAAGCGGCCTTGGATGAATTTGCACATCAGCGCAAGGCCTTTCAGGCCGAATACCATCTGCTGCAGCAACCTTATGAACTTCGTGGTGAAACGGTGGTATTGCACCTGCATAATACCGTACAGGAAAACCTGCTGAATGAACTTAAAAGCGAACTTGTGCGGCATTTGCGCCAACAATTAAGCAACGATAACATTCGGGTTGAGGGCGAACTTCATTTTTCAGAGAACCAACCCGTTATTTACACCAATCGCGAGAAGCTTAACTACCTGACAGAGAAAAATCCCAACATAAGCCTGTTGGTAAAAACCCTGGGGCTGGACCCTGATTTTTAAAATCAATAAAACGAGCGCTACTTTTTATCTTCGAAATTCTGGAAAGAATACAAAAAGCCCAGGTTAAACAATTGGTTTACCTGTACCCCATCGGTCTGGTCGGCATCGTAAAGGGCAATAACCCCAAAGTTTACATTAAAGAAACGGCCCACTTTGGCGGCCAGGGTCAGATCGAGGCGGTGGTCGATGGTTTTGGCTGCCAGGGTTTGGTAGTTGGCAAACATGAGGTAACGCCATTTCAGGTTTACGTTTTTAAAAATGTCTTTGTTGAAGTCGGCCAGCAATTGAAATGCCAGCCATTCGGTGCGCAGGTTCTCGCCTACGTTAACCCCGTAAGGGGCCGAAGTACTAACCGCACTAAAACGGCCGTTGTTGTCGTACACATAGGTAAACCGTGGAGCAAACGGAGAGATGCGCATACGAAAATAGGGGGCCGGTCGGTATTCGGCTCCCCAGGCCATCGTAAAGAATGCGGGAGCCAGGAAGTCGGATATCAGGTCGCGCGAATTGTCGTCATTGAACTGATAACCCGGTGCAAACTGGCTTAAAAGGTTAAGCGAAGAAAACAAATCCCACTTACTGCTCAGGGAATATCCCACCTTGGTATCGAGAAAAAGCCGGTCCACCGTTTTACGGAAGCCCTGGCCTTCGTTGCGGATGAATCCGTACAAAAAATCCACCTCATTATCCCAGCTTAACCGGTCTTTCCGGTAACCGGCCTGATAGTTGAGCAAACCGTTTAACCCTACCGAGTTGATGCCTCCGCCCTTCCAGTTAGAAGAAAAAGATGCCTGGTTAAAGTTCAAACCCAGTATAAACTTTTTCCTCCAATGCGTAGATGTATCGGGCTTGATAATCTGAGCTGAAGCAGAGAAATAGGTTAAAAGAATAAAGAAGAGAAGAAAAAAACTTTTCATTGTTTAACGGGTTTAGTGCCGAAAGGTAAGAAAACCCGTTGCTAAAAACTTACAGCTTACAGATTGTTTAGGCGTATTTCCTGCAGTGCCAGCTCAGTGAGGGGCTTGGTGATAAACTTAATGACGTGATTGTTATTTACCATTTTATCAATGTCGCGTTTATTATCGGAGCTGGACAGGATAATGACCTTGCATTTGCTGCGAACCAGTTCGCTGAATTTTTCGAACTCATACAAAAACACAAATCCATCCACTACGGGCATATTGATATCGAGAAAAA
>FWPU01010389.1_pt1 | contig 13876 bp, 8 predicted proteins | sample 2228361 | NCBI WGS metagenome assembly FWPU01 (sample SAMEA103939777, study PRJEB20133) | metagenome | reverse complement strand
ATGAACGCGTCGATCGAGGCCAGGTTGAGGACGACCCCCGAGCCCCGGGACACGAGGACCCGACCGGCGGCCCGCGAGCCGTGGACGACGATCTCATCCGCGACGGGGGTGCGGCCCGGTGTTGCCGTATCCCCGAGAAAAGCTCGTGCGACTTGTTCTCCGGCGTACGTTGGGGGACAATGCGGGCGCGGAACGCGTTACCCTTTCGGCCGGGGAGCCGCCTCGAAAAAGATCGTCTCCATGTTCGACCGTCGTTGCGAATTGTGCAGAAGTCTTCTCGACGAGGAGGATCTGTTTTGCGCCAACTGCGGTCGTGAGGCCCCGCCCGGCGAGTCCTCCGACGCCAGGAACGATGCCGCTTCTCGCGCAACAATCACGGCAGGCACGATCACCAAGAACAACTTCACGTGCTCGGGCTGCGGGGCGTCCATGAGTTACGATGCCGGGGCCGCGGCCCTCCGCTGTCCCTTTTGCGGCTCCACGCAGCTCGAGGCCAAACCGGATGCCAAAAGCATCACGCCGCGGCGCGTCATTCCATTCGCCGTCGATCGGGCTGAGGCCGAACGGATCCTGCGTGGCCGCATGAAGCGCGGCCTGTGGCAACCGTCGGATCTCGCCGACACGGCGGCCGTCACCGAGATGACCCCGGTTTACGTGCCCTATTGGTCGTTTTCCGCCAAGACGCACACCTATTGGGCGGCCGACTCCAGTGTCACTCCCGCCGGCGCCCGAGGGGACTGGTACCCGCTCTTCGGCGAGCATCGGGGGCGGTACGACGGCCTGTTGATCGGGGCGGGGGGCACCCTGAGCATCTGGGAAAGCTCGGAGATCAGCCCCTTCGACCTCAGCCGCGCCGTCCCTCCGCAAGAAGTCGATCTCCATCATGCCATCGTGGAGCAGTTTTCGATGCCGCGGAGGTATGCGCGGACCTTGGCCGTGCAGAGTTTTCACAGCGGCGAAGCGGCGGTCTGCGCGGCCACGTACGTCCCCGGCTCCGCCCGCAACGTCAAGGTCAACGTCCTGCTCAGCGGGATGAGCAGCGAACCGATCTTGGCCCCGGTATGGATTCTGGCCTATCGCTACCGCGATCGGCTGTTTCGGTTCGTGATCAACGGCCAAACCGGCAAGGCGGTGGGAGACCTGCCGATTTCGCCCGCCAGGATCATCGGCACGGTCACCGCCGGCGCGGTCGTACTCTTTGCCATCGTGCTGTTATTCGCGGCACTCGTCCGCGGCTGCGGTTGACGCGCCGGAAGGGTGCGGCATTTGGCGCGCTTCGGGCGGACCACGATTCTCTCTTGTGGCATCCGCGCGTTCCACCTAGAATCCGTCCACGCCGGATTGCGCGGCGATCATCAACCAAGGCTCCACGGAGGGGACCATGCGCGATTGGGTGAAGTACGGCCTGCCCGCGATCTTGACGGCGGCCTTCGTGTTTTTCTTCAATCTCGGCGGCCCCCGACTTTGGGACCGGGACGAACCTCGCAACGCGGGTTGCGCTCGGGAAATGATCGAGCGGGGCGATTGGGTCACCCCCTATTTCAACGGCTCAATACGCGATCACAAGCCGGTCCTCTTGTACTGGTTCATGATGTCGGCTTACGCGGTGTTCGGGGTCAACGAGTTCGCCGCCCGATTCTGGTCCGCCTTGCTGGCGGTGGGAACCGTGGCCTTGACGTTCGACCTCGCGCGGCGATGGGTGTCTCCGCGGGCGGGACTTTGGGCCGGCATCATGTTGGCCTCCTGCTTGATGTTTCCCGTCGCCGCAAGGGCTGCGACTCCCGATTCCGTCCTGATCTTTTTCACCACGGCCGCCCTGTGGTGTTACACCGCGGCGATACGGCCGTCGACGCCACGGGGAGACCCGAGCGCCCCCTCGGATCGACCGTCCTCCCACCCCCGTGCCTGGTTTCCGACCAACCCGTTCGCCGTTTCCGCGATCTACGGGTTGATGGGCGCGGCGGTGCTGGCCAAGGGGCCGATCGGCTTCGTGCTGCCCACGGCGATCATCGGGCTGTTCCTGCTTTGGCAGAACCTTTACGATCGGGTCGGTTCGCCGCCGAAAGGCCGGCTGCGCCGCATGCTTCACCCGCCGGCACACCTGTTTTCGCCCCGGGTCCTGGGGGGAACCATCTCCGCCATGCGACCGCTCCGGGCCGTGATCACCGTGCTCCTGATAGCCGGTCCCTGGCACCTTTGGGTAGGTCTGCGAACGGACGGCGCCTGGCTGCGGGGCTTCTACTGGACCCACAATGTGAACCGCTTCATCGAACCGATGGAAGGGCACGGCGTTCCCATTTTCTATTATCCGGCCATCCTGCTATTGACCTTCTTCCCTTGGTCGCTGCTGTTGATCCCGGCGTTGATCCACGCCGCGCGGGAATGGCGCGCACGGGGGCCGCACGCACGGGCCGTGGCATTCTTCGGTTCCTGGGGATTGGTCTATGTGGGGTTCTTTTCGTTGGCGGGGACCAAGCTGCCCAGTTATATCACCCCCAGCTTACCCGCCTTCGCCGTGCTCACCGCTTGGCTTTTGGACACGCGATTGACGGGGGCATCGGCCGTGCGGCGCGGCTGGCTCGGCGCGGCCTTCGTGATCACGGCGATCGTGGGCCTGGCAATCGCCGCCGCCCTACCGCCGGCGGCCTCGCGCTTCCTGCCGGGCGAGGAGAGCTTGGGCTTGCTCGGCCTGATCCTCGCTTGCGGGGGAATCGCCGCCATGGCCGCCTTGCGCAAACAGCGACCTTGGGCCGCCGTGACCGCCTTCGCCGTCTCCGCCATCCTCTTCGTCGTGACGGCCTTCGGCGTCGCCGCCGAGCGGGTGTCGCGCCACCAACAGTTCGCCCGGCTGGCCGACGTGATCCGGGGGAATCCCGACGCCTCGCTCGCCGCATTCAACTGCCTCGAACCGAGCTGGGTTTTTTACACGGGCCGCAAGGTGCAATGGTTCGCTCCGTCGGACACGGCCGCCCTGCGCGAGTTTCTGGCAAGCTCCCCCTCCGGCTATGTCATCACCACGGAAGAGGATTACCGGCGTCTGGCTCCCCATTTGCCCGGCGACGTGCAGGTCGTGGACCGCGTCCCGTACTTCTTGGAGGGGACCGATCTGGTCCTGCTAGGGCGCGCGGCCCCTCGGGACGACGTTCCCATGATCGGCAGCCGCAGCGAGGATTCCGCCGTTCGCTGACCCGAGCGGCCCACCCACGGCGCGGGATTGCCCGCCGTCCTTTCCTTGCGCCGGATGTTTCTCTTCGCGATCTGCCGCCGTAAGCTGGTGGTGAGCGTCCGCGACGCGCGCCGACGCCGCATTGGTTTGCTCTCGGAGATGTACCTATGGAACGCTCGCCGGTTTTTCAAGCCTTCCCACTGAGATGTCGGTTCCTCGTCTTTGTGTTGTTGGGAATAACGGGATTCACGGGGTGGGCGTCGGCCGCTGAGCGGGCGGATTCCGACCGGACCGGCTATTGCCGCATCTCCGGGATTTATCCGCACCTGGCGGTCTTCAACCAGCCCGAAAATGCCGCCGATCGACCGAATCACGGAGAGTGCGGGATCGGGGCCGTCGCCGTGTGGCAGGATCGGTTGTGGTACCTCACCTACCCGCAGCACAAGACGACGGGCAGCAACGACAAGCTGTACGAGCTGGATGCCGCGATGAACGTCCGCATTCGACCGGAGAGCGTGGGCGGAACGCACGCCGGGCGGATGTATCACCGAGAATCGAATCAATTGATTCTGGGGCCGTATTTCATCGACGCCCGGGGCAACGTCCGCGCGGCCGACCTGAACCGACTGCGGGGCCGGATGACCGCCGTCATGCGACACCTCCACGACCCGGCCGACAAGGTCTATTTCTTCGATATGGAGGGGGCGATCTACGAGGTCGACGTGCGTTCCTTGGATGTCACCAAGCTGTTCGAGAAGCCGGTTCCCGGCTGGCACGGCAAGGGCGGTTACACGGCCCAAGGCCGGGTCGTCATCGCCAATAACGGCGAAGTCGGTCCCGCGGAGGCCTATCGCAAGTTGTTGGTGGGCGGGCCGGCGGTGGGAGACGAGGCCGGCGTCTTGGCCGAGTGGGACGGCGACGTCTGGCGGATCGTGGAACGCAAGCAATTCTGCGACGTGACCGGTCCCGGCGGCTTATGGGGCTCGCCCGACGATCGCGCCCCGCTTTGGGCCGTGGGCTGGGACAAGCGCTCCGTGATCCTGAAACTGCTCGACGGCGGAACCTGGTCCACGTTCCGCTTGCCGAAAGGCTCGCACACGTTCGATCCGCGCCACGGTTGGTTCACGGAGTGGCCGCGCATTCGCGAGATCGCTCCGGGACGGCTCATGCTCTGCATGCACGGGCAGATGTTCGATTTTCCGCCCAGCTTCGCCGCCCGATCCGCCCAGGGAATTCGGCCGATCTGCACGCACCTGCGGTACATCCCCGACTTTTGCCATTGGAACGGGCAGGTAATCCTGGGGGCCGATGACGCCTCGATGATGCAGAACCCGCTGTGCGGCCAAGCCCAGTCCAACCTGTGGTTCGGGATCGTGGAAGAGTTGCGGTCGTTCGGCCCGGCGGCCGGCTGGGGCGGCGTATGGCTGGACGATCCCGTCCGCGCCGGCGAGCCTTCCGAGCCGTACCTGTTCGCCGGATACCGGGAGCGGACGATCCACTTCGTCCACGACGCCGCGACGCCGGTGCGGTTTTCGCTGCAAGTAAGCGACGATGGGGCGGAAAAGTGGCGGGAATTGGAGAGCATCGAGGTCCCGCCCGGCACCTATTCCGGCAACGTATTACCGGAAGGCGACCCCGGCGAGTGGCTCCGTGTGATCGCCTCCGCCGACTGCCGTGCAACCGTATATTTGCACTATGCGTCGCCGCGACCGGAGTTGCCGCGCGAAGACGCATGGTTCGCGGGGCCGGCTCGCGTAACCGACGATTCCCCCCTGTACGGCGGCATCATTCGCCCGGCCGCGCACAATCGCACGCTGCAATGGGTCGTGGAGGAATATCCGGGCAAGGGGAACGGGGTTCGCCGATACCGCGAGGTGGACATCACGCCGCGGGGCGAGCCGATCTTCACGCAGCCGGACGAGGACCGCACCGAGGAGGTCCTCGCGGTGGGGCGGATCGCGGCCGACTATGCCGTGGATGAGGCCTCCGTCATCGTCCGCGACGGGGACGGCAAGACCTTCCGCCTACCTAAGGGCGCGGCCGGATTCGACGCCCTGGTCGGCCGGGCACGGGGCGTCCGCGAATGCGCCTCGGAGCGTTTTTTGGCCAATCTGCACGGCACGTTTTACGAAATACCGCGGGCAAGCAACGGCAAACCCGATTGGGAACGGATGAAACCCGTCGCCTCCCACGATCGCCGCATCTTCGATTTCTGTTCGTGGCGCGGTTTGCTGGTCCTCGTCGGAGTGCGATCCGACGCCGCGCCGGACGGCCATGTATTCCGAGCCGAGGACGGCCCCGGCTTGTGGTTCGGCGCCCTGGATGACCTTTGGAAGCTCGGTAAGCCCCGCGGTCGAGGCGGGCCGTGGAGGGATACCGCCGTTGCGGCCGGCAAACCGTCCGACCCCTATCTCATGACGGGCTACGATCGGAAAACGTTGACGCTGGCCCACGATCAGGCCGAAACGGTAACGTTCACCCTGGAAATCAATTTCGATCACCAAGGCTTTCACACTTGGCGGGAAATCGCGGTGCCTCCCGGGGAAGGCGTCTCCCATACCTTCCCCGAGGGCTACCATGCGCATTGGTTGCGACTGCGCTGCGACAGAGACTGCCGCGCTACGGCGCAATTGCAGTACGAATAGCCCGGCACCGACTGAGGGTTTCCGTGATTGCGCGCGCCCCCCCGTCAGCACGCCCCGCCGGCGGCATGCGGCCGCCATGCGGTCGAAGACGCGCGTCGCCGTTCAAGCCTTGAGGTATTCCGCGGGGAATTTCCAGGGCTTGCGATACTCGGGCACGGCCAGGCGGGCCGCCTCCTCGTCGCCCACGATGGATTCCGTGGCCGGGTCGAACTGCACCGAGCGTCCCAGCCGGTACGATAGGTTGCCCAGCACGATGGGGATATCGATCTTGATGTGATACTCCACGTTGCAGGAGGGTTGCCGACGGTCCTTCACGCATTGGACCCATTCAATCTCGTGGCCGGGCGAGGGCGGAATGGAGGGTTCCGGCGGCGTGCGGTCCTTCATGCGGTCACCCTCGGGGATGATTTCGTGCATCGAGTAGTTGCAGTACATCGTGCCGTCCAGGCCGTGGAAGTAGATGCCCAACCGCCGCTTGGGCACGGGTTCGCCGTGGAGGTCGAACCCATAGCTGTTGATCAAACTGGACATCCAGGTCATGGTCAGGTTGGGATACTGGAAGAGCATTTCCTGGACGTCGGGGGCGTCGCCGTCGTCGCGGATGACGTACCGCCCGCCCGAGCAATGCACCCGCGTCGGCAACCCCAAGTCCAAGGCCCAAACCGGCAGATCGATGATGTGGGGCGCCATGTTGGGGGTCCACCCGCCGCTGATATCCATCCAGGAACCGTGGTTGTAGGAATTGGCGGCGAGAATGGCGTTGAAGGGACGTTGCGGGGCGGGGCCGAGCCACATCTCCCAATCCAAGCCCGGCGGAGGCGTCGTGTTGGGGTCGTGTCCCACGCCTTCCGGCCCTTGGTTCATGACGTTGAACGTCCGCACGCAGCCCACCGGGCCGATGAAGCCGGCACGAATCTTCTCGACCACGCGGCGGTAGTTCTCTGAGGCGTGGATTTGCGTGCCGATTTGGACGATCCGCTGATGCCGCCGGACGGCGTTGCGGACGGCCAGGCTCTCGCCCAGGTGCAGCGTCATGGGTTTTTGCAGGTACATGTCCTTGCCCGCCTCGCACGCGGCGACGGCGATCAACGTGTGCCAGTGCGGCGGCGTGGCCACGATGACGGCGTCGATATCCTTCTGATCGAGGACCTCGCGGAAGTCCTTGTAAGCGCGGGCGCCTTCGTATTTCTTGACGACGGCCGCCGCGCGTTCATCCCAAACGTCGCAAGCCGCCGCCACGGTGACATCGGGATGCTGGGCGGTATTGGCCAGATTGGCCTGCCCCATGCCCCCGCAGCCGATCAAGGCCACGCGGAGCTTCTCGTTGGCCCCGCCGGTACCGCTCTGTCCTAAGACTTGGGCCAACACCAAGGGCACGGCCGCGCCCGCCGCCGATCGGTCGAGGAATCCCCGCCGGTTCATTTTCCGAGGTTGCGACATGGTTCGATCTCCGCTGAGGGTCAGGCAGGAAGCGATGCATCACTCCGCGGCCCCGCCCTGCCGACCGGAATTGCGACAAGGCCGCCGAGTTCGTCGCGGCACGCATGCCGTGCCGCCGCGACTGGATCGCTTTCGCCGAAACCTCCCCACGAACTCCGGCGAAAACGCACCATCCGGTCGCGTTCCTATTGCAACTCCACGATGCTCCAGAAGTCAAGTCCCGGCACCTCGATCTGCAATCCTTTTTCGACGGGTTGCAGACGCACTTCCACCGGTTCGGCCCGGGGTGCGTACACAGTCGCCTTGCGGAAGGTCTCCGCGGGCCGTCCCAACACGTCCGGACTCAAGAGCACTTGGAAAGGCGGCCGCGGGTCCATGCGATCGTCCTCCTTGCGGTAGGCGCGATTCAGAAGGTGGACCGCCAAGGTCGAGCCGCCTTGTCCGGCTCGAACCCGCGGCACCACCAGCACCCGATCCGTGCCTTGGATGCGGACCGGTTCTCCCAGCCGGGTGTGAATCGCGGCGACGTCGGACCAGACGACCGCGCGCCCCTGCTCCGTCTCCGCTTGCAGCAGGGCGGCGAGTTCGGGGTCCGGCTGCAAGTCGGCGGGCACGACCAGCAATCGGTGGCGAGCAAGCGTCGCGCCGGTGATACGATAGCCGGGCAACCAATCGTCGCCCTGCACAACCACGGCGAAGGGCACATTGGTGTCGGTCAGGGTCTGCACGATGTTCCGGATGCTTCCCTTGCCCTGCCGCTGGGAATGGTTGTCGTACAGAACCGCCACGGGCGCCGCCGCCTCGAATGCGTCGAAGAGGTCGGCGTGCTCGCGCACGAAACGATAGAGCCAGGCGTATTCCTCCGTCGGGCCGGCGTACCAGTGCGTGCCCTTTTGCTGCGTGTAGCACCACATGCGATGGGGAGCCATCAGGTTGTGACCGAAGGCGTAGGACAGGGCCGCCCAGGTCCGCACCAAGCCCGGCAACCGGTGCTCATTGATGTAGGCCCAATCCCCGCCGCTCGCCGTGGACGTCACGCTGCGGTGCAAACCGTCGGCCAGTTTGTAGGCGCAGACGGGCTGGAGCGGGACCTCCCGTGACGCCGCCCGATGATCCAGTTCGCAGCAGAAGTAACTGAGGTGCGGGGTAATCGCCAGGTTCATCGGACCGTTGAGATTGGAGTTGACGGCCAGGGGCAGCGGTCCGCCCTTCCGCCGCTCGCCCTCGCGGCGAAACTCGGCCACGAAGTCGGTGACGGACCGGACATGGAAATCCAGGAAGGCGTCGGCCAGCGGCAGCTTGGTCCGTTCCCGATGGTAGCGCTCCGGCGTGATCCCCTGCCGCCGCAAGAACTCGCCGTAGTCGAAGGCATCGAGGTCGGTGATGCCCGATTCGCGGAGCTGGGCCGCGTCGTAACGGGTCCGCAGATACTCGCGGAAGCCCTTCATGCAATCGGGGCAGAAGCAGGCATCCAACCAGGTCACGGCGCCGGCCGTCCCCGTGTAGTCGTCGATGTGCAGGGCATCGGCGCCGGAGGCGACGACGCGCTCCAGACGCTGCCGCAGGTACGACCGATACAAGGGGCTGTTGGTGCAAAACCACCACGCCGGCTCCCCTTTGTGCTTGTGATCCCAAAGCCAGGGGACGATGAAGGGTTCGCCCGCGAAATTGAGGCATCGGGCTTCGGCGAAGCGCGGCGAGAAATCGATCATCCCGGCGAATTCCGTGCGGAAGCCCACGCTGGAGGCGAAGACGCGCACTCCCTTTTGATGGGCGCCCGCGATATGCTCGCGATCGGCGCGCCCGGCCCAACCCATCACCGTGCAGCCGTAAGCCTCGTAGAGGGCCGGATTGTCGTACATGAAGACCACGTCGGAACGCCGGATGACCCGCGGCGTCTCCGCGGCATCGTCCCCCAAGCCGTTTTCGCCGCCGGCGGCTCCGCCGATCGCCAGCGCGATCACCGCCGGCACCGCGACGGCGACTCTTTTTCCGCCCGAAGCGGCGACCGACGGCGATGCGAGGCGACTCGGCCGGACTCGCGGCAGGCCGGCGACCCTCCGAATCCACGACAGCGGACGATCCAGGCACGACTTCCAGGGAAGCATCATCAGGTCCTTTCCAGCAGGCTCGACGTTGGAGGGGACACGCAAAGCAGGCGCGGGGCGGGAGGCATGGGGAAGGCCGGTCACGGACGCTCGGCGCGTTGCAGCAGCTCGGCCAGGCGAAGACGTGCCCGATCATACGCCGCAGGGTCGGGGTTCCAATCGAAAAAGGAAGTCGTCAGCTCGCGGACGACGGCATCGGCCTCGGTGCGGCGCCCGGCACGCTCCAGCATGGCCAAGTATTCGTAATCTTGGATGCCGTCGCGGAGGGCCTTGAGTCGCAGGCTGGGAACGATTCCGTCGTAGCCGACGGCCCGTGCCGGATACACCAACGTCCCCTCGCCGTTGTACACGCGCCCCTTTCCCTCGCTCTGTCGGCCGTAGGTCCACGGGTCGGTCCACGGGTCTTCCGTCTGATCCCAGTACGACATCCCGCCCCAATACAGAATGCCGCTCATCCGATCGTGCCACGCCATCCACAGGGGCACGCGGTAATGGAGCAAGGGAAAGTCGATCTGCCACCATGGGGTCGGCCGGGCGCCTTGGCACAGGGCCGTGTACGTCCAGACCGTCTCGCCCAAGGCCAGCCTTTCCAGAGCGCTCTCCGGCCGGTGGAGACAGAAGAGCGGGCACCAAATATCCACCGCACCGTAGAGGTCGCCCCAGGCCGGATCCTGCGTCCATGTCTGCTCGACGACGAGGACCTTGAGCGCGGAGCGAAACTCCTTGATCGCTCGGCCCCACGTTTGCACGTACCGATACGCTTCGGCGTCATTCGGCTCGTCTTTGAGGTAGGTGTAAAAAACGAGGTTCGGCCGATCCAAGGCAGCAACCGCGGCATCCCAGGCGGCCAGCCACGCGCCCAAGCGCTCCCGCTCCGCCGTGGGATCTTGGATCGCCGAGGACGGATGCGGCGTCTGCACGGCGTTCACGTGATATCGGTCCACGAATTCCCGCAACGCGGCAAGATTCTCGTCCGGAATGCGGAAGGAGCCGTCCGGCCGCTCCACCGGAAGCAACCACTGCCGGGGGGGCGTGGCGTTGATCCGATGTTCGCTGACGAGGGCCGCACACTGTTCCTCCACCGCCGCCCAATCGGTGGGCTGTTCCTCTTTTCCCGCCCGAGAACGCCTTTGGTAGTATCCCCGCATCCGATCGGCGGGCGATCCCAGGGCCGTCTGAACGCTCGGCACCGCCGGAAGGGCGAAATCCCAGACCGTCAACGTGACGGGAATCTCCACCGCCGCCGTGCCTTCGGCCGTCAGGCGATAGACCCCGCGATAGACGCCGGCGGGCGCATCGCCGGGAATCGACAGGTCCACCCAAAAGCCGTGCGTCTGCTCGGCCGGCAGATCGAAAGGCATGGCCGCATACCGCGCCGGGCCCAACGGCGCTCCCGTCACGGGATGCAGCACGGGAATCAAGGCGTCCGGATACCATCCGGCACGGAAGCGGTCGTTGCGGACGCTGCCCGCGGTCAGTTCGAACTGATGTTGCCGATACAGCCGAGCGGCGGCGCCCGGCAGCACACGGCCGTTCGGTCCCAGCAAATCGCCGGCGGCGAGCGAAACGGCGGCAAGCGGTCGGTCGCTCTGCATCAGGATTTGGAAGCCGCAGCATTCGTTGCGTGCCGCGAACAGCCGCACTTCTGCGATCGCTCCCGGCGCATCGTCGCGGAGCACCCGCACGGTGTCGGTCGCGATTCCAACGTGCCATGCGGCGCGGGCCGGCTGAGCCGCAAGGATGATCCCCACGAGTGCGAAGTACTTTGCCGCGACCATGATGCATCCTCCCTCGAAGAAGACCGCCGAGCCGCCCCCTGCCCGAACCGGCGGCGGTTCATGTCCGACTCGCCCGGAGAATGCGCACCCCCTCGCGGCCGTGCGAATCGGCCGAACCTCGCCCGGTTTTCAAGGCCTCGTGCCGGTGTGGGTAGCTTAACCCTGGAATCCGTCCGAAACAAGCCTGGGAAAAGTCACCTCGCGGGGACAGCTCCGCAGTGCCGATGTCCGCTCGTCCTATTCCGGCCCTGCCGATTTTGCGGCCGCCCCCCCCGAGTCCGCCTTCGCATCAAGCGGGGGCGACGGCGCACGGACGGCGGACCCGGCGTATGCTTGTTTAAGGGCTGCGGCGGATGTCAACCGACGTCACCGCGGCCTCGGCCATCCGTATCCGAGGGGGCGATCATGGGATCCTCCGCCGCCGAAACGGCAAAACTCGACGAAACCCCTATCGTGCCAGAATCCGCGGAGCAGCGGCGCAAGCACGACCGGTTCGATTTTCCCGTCCTTCAGAAGATTTGTCCCTGCCGGGGCGATGTCATCCCTGGGCCGGCACGCTTCTTCCCCGTCAAGTGCAGGGATCTATCGCGCGGCGGGGTCTCGTTTTACTTGGATTTCGAACCCGCTTTCGACCGGTTCATCTTAATGCTTTGCCATAAGGGGGGAACGGACTACGTGCTGGGCGAAGTGATTCGTCTGCAAGAATTGCCGGCCGACTCGCCCGACCGCTATCTGGTGGGTTGCCGGTTGATCAAAAAGGTGAAATCCGCCGCCCGCACAAGCGAAGAGGAATGACGCCGGTAGCTCGACCGCACGTCATCACCGGGACACGAACAGATTGTCCCGATGAATGATTTCCTCGTAGGGCAACCAGCCGAGGATCTGGGCGATTTGCTTGGTCCGCAGCCCCTTGATGCGTCGCACCTCCTCCGCCGAATAGTTGCTGACGCCGCGTGCGAATTCCACGCCTGGCGGATCGCGGAGGGCCACCAAGTCGCCTTTTTGGAACGAGCCTACCACGTCCGTCACGCCGATGGGCAGGAGACTGGTACCCCGATTTTCGATGGCCTGCCGGGCGCCGGCATCCACCACGACATGCCCCCGCGGCTGGATACTCAGGCCGAACCAGCGTTTTCTCGCCCCCACGGTCTCGCCTTGCGGGAAGAAGAGGGTGCCGACGGATTCTCCGCGGATGATCTTGCGCAAGGCCCCGGGTTCTCGCCCCGCCGCGATGATCACGCTGCCCCCGGCGGTGGCGACCAACCGCGCCGCGCGCAACTTGCTCTCCATGCCGCCTTTGCTCAAGCCGGTCTTTCGGTCGCGGACCAATTGGAACACCCCTTCGTCGAACTTGCGGACGAGCGGGATCAACTGCGATTGCGGATCGCGGGGATCGCCGTCGTAAAGCCCTTCCACATCCGAGAGCAACACCAGCAAGGGGGCGCCCAGCAGCGTCGTCACCAAGGCCGCCAAGCGATCGTTGTCGCCGAAGGTCATGCGCAGCTCTTCGACGGCCACGGTATCGTTCTCGTTGATCACGGGAACGGCGTCGTAGCGATGGAGCAGCGTCAGCAGCGTGTTGCGCGCATTTAGGTAGCTGACGCGGTTCTCGATCACGTCGGCGGTCAGCAGGATTTGGGCGGCCACGTCGCCGAAACGGCGAAACTGTTCGTCGTAGGCCTCGACGAGCAGGCTTTGCCCGACGGAGGCCACGGCCTGAAGCTCGGCGAGATAGGTGGGGCGTTGCTTCAGCCCCAGCCTTCCCATGCCCGCTCCCACGGCGCCCGAGCTGACCAAGACCACCTTGCGTCCGGACTGCCGCACGTCGTGAAGCTCTTCGGCCAAGGCGGCAATCCGCTCCTCGTTGAGGCGGCCGTCGGGATGAGTCACGACGCGCGTGCCCACTTTGACCACGATCAAATTCGCCTCGCCGGCGATCTCGCGACGCACCAAATCGATCATCATGGAAGACACCGTCGTGACGGAGCTGGAAACGCACGCCGAGCCTGCGCTCAAAAGGCTCCAAAGCAAGACCGCCCGGCCGAACACGCATGGAGCGACGGGAGGAGCGAGGATTGCCCGCCGCCCCGGAGCGCCCATCCGTATCGGCAGACCGCAGACCGATGCCCTTCCGTCCCCGCCGAGGTCGAGTTGAACGGCGCCGCAGGCTCGCAACCCCTCATCCTAGCCCCTCGTTGATCGGCGGACAATGCGAGGGGGCTTCGCCGTTCGTCGCGAGCGTACCGTTGTGCGAGGCACCCACCGCCCCACAGCCCCGAAGGCTCAGGAAAGCGGCGTACGCCGCGCGGCAACCGAGGCCGCCGCCGTGGCAGGACTCAAGGCTGCCCCGGCTTCAGCGCCGCCGCAATGAAGAAGCGGAAAGCGTATTCCGGGGGTTTGCACACCACGGGCGGGGGGGTAATATGGACGGTTAGGGTAAGATTTCGATTTGCAACTCCGCGGCCTTCGGTGACGAAGTCGCTGCGACGCATATCCGGAACGGCGCGGGATATGATCCCCCACTTTTTGCGGATTCTCTTGGCTCAAATCGCGCAGTTGCTGAGCGGCGCCAGCGTCCGCTGGGTCGATTGCCAGCCCGACACTTGCCAACGCATCTATTTCGCCAATCATACCAGTCATCTCGACGCGGTGGTGATTTGGTCGTCGTTGCCGATCGCGGTTCGGGCGGTCACGCGCCCCGTAGCGGCCAAGGATTATTGGGCGGCGGGGCCGATCCGG
>FWPU01010382.1_pt1 | contig 13886 bp, 15 predicted proteins | sample 2228361 | NCBI WGS metagenome assembly FWPU01 (sample SAMEA103939777, study PRJEB20133) | metagenome | reverse complement strand
ATCGAGTAATTTCTTTGATGATAATAGAAATGACCACAAGAGAGGCAATGCTTTTGGCGTTGCCATCTGGTATGTATTACTTTTTTTTTAAATCTTTTAATTTAATAAAAGAATGGTATGGATAAAGAACTAATAGAAAAAATCCTTGTAATATCAAAACAAAAAAATATTAATGAAGCTATTGAATTACAGAGAAATCTATCTGGCAGGATTAAATTTGAAAATGAAATCAAGAACATCAAACTGATAGGTGGAGTTGACATAGCCTACAACAGGGAAGAGGGTTATTGTGCCATAGTTACTATAAATTTTTTCTCCTTTGAAGTTGTTGAGGTAAGTAAAGCCAGAAGAAAAATAACATTTCCCTATGTACCTGGTCTATTGTTTTACAGAGAGTTTCCTATATTTTACGAAGCTTTCAGAAAATTAAAAATCAAACCAGATGTTCTAATGTTTGATGGACATGGACTTTCTCACCCAAAAATGATGGGAATAGCAACTATGGCTGGAATAGTTCTGGATATACCAACCATAGGCTGTGCAAAAAGTCCTCTTTATGGAAGTTATAAAGAACCTTCAGAAGAAAAATTTTCTTTTTCTCCTTTGAAAAACCAGAACAAAACTGTAGGATTCGTACTTCGCTCAAAAGAAAAATGTAAACCCATCTTTATTTCCAGTGGCTACAATATATCCCCTGTAAATGCACTTGAGTTAACCCAAAAACTGATAACAAAATACAGATTACCGATTCCTACACTGCTGGCTCATAGATATTCCAGTAGTTTTAAAAATGAGTAAAGGATTTACACTTTATGCTCTCAAAATCTATCTCTCTATTATTAAAGAAAATATAATATCCTTTCTCTAAAATTTTTCCAATTTTCGTTAATTTTATTTTTTCTTTTTTTTCAATTTCAGAAATGTTTATATCATCAGAAGAAGTAAAAACAATTTCATAGTCTTCCCCTCCTGTGACCGCCTTTAATATATAGTCCATTTCATTCCTATAAAATGATTTTCCTATATTTTCTATTGATAAAGGTATCTTATCAAGATAAAGTTCAAACCCACAGTGGCTTTCCTCTGCGATATGAATAAGATCTCCCAGAAGACCATCACTTACATCTATTGCCGAAGAAATGTGAAATTTTAAAATAATCTTTTTCATCCAGTTTAGCCTTGGAACTGGTTTTAAATGTCTTTCTATAAAAAAATCTTTATTCTCAAACGAAAGATTAGTTTTTCCTCCAAGAATTGAAAGCCCAAAACTACTATCACCAATACTCCCAGTTACATAAATATAGTCCTTCGACTTTGCCCCATTTCTAAAAATAGGTTTATCAACAGGAGTTCCCAGAAGGGTAATCGAAATAAAAAAAACATCTGATGAAACACAATCTCCACCAATCAAATGTGTATTATAATCCGATGATATTGACTTCAGCCCCTCAAGAAAACTATCAATTTCATAATCCTTTAAATAAGCTGGAAGTCCAAGAGTAAGTAAAAAATAAAGAGGGATACCACCCATTGCAACTATATCACTTATATTAACAGCAAGAGATTTATAACCAAGAAGGTAAAAATCCAGTTCTTTTAGAATAAAATGTTTTCCTTCTACAAGCGTATCGGTGGTAATAAGCAAACTCTTTTTTTTTAATCTGGATATTACTGCAGCATCGTCCCCAATACCGGTTATTCCTTTTTGAGTAAAACCAAAATCTTTTCTGATTTTATTAATCAATTCAAATTCTGAATATTTCATTACTGAGATTTTCCAATAAGATAGTTATGCAATTTATTTATATTGTCTATTTTTCCTATAACAATCAAAATATCATCTTCCTCAAGCGGGTTACCCGGATCGGGAACCTCATTGATTTCATATTCATTAACTGCCCTGAACTCATCGTCCAGTTTTTCAGCAATCCGTTTTATTGCAATAACGTTAATTTTGAAATTTTTTCTGAAATCTATCTCGGAAAGTGTCATTCCAGCAATGCGTTTTGTTACTCTGATTTCAACAATAGCATGCTCTTTTGAAATCTGCTCAAAGGAAAGCAGATAACCACTTGTCCCCACAAGTTTCCTTGCAACTTTTTTTGCAGTTTCAACCTCAGGCTGGATAACCTCTGTTACTCCTATCAATCTCAAAACCTCGGCATGTTCTTCTGTATTGGCCCTTGCAAGTATCTTTGGAATCTTAAACTTTTTAAGTATGAGAGTAACAAGAATACTGGCAATCATATCAGTTCCCATACAAACAATAGCACAATCCACATTATCAATCCCTATTTCCCTCAATGCCTCCTCGTTTGTTGCATCAAGGACATATGAACTAATTAATCTATCTTTTATTTTCTCCACGTTTTCCCTTACCTTGTCAATCGCAATTACATCAGCTCCCTCTTCAAGCAAAGATTGCACAACATTAATCCCAAATGTGCCAAGCCCTAAAACTGCAAACTGACTTTTTTTCTCCAGAACCTCAAATGCCATATAAAAACCCCTGTTTTATTTATTATAAATGATAAAATTTTTTTAGCAAGATTTGTGCTGGATTAAAAAATCTTTTTCTATTTAATTTTAAAATTTTCATTGTTTTTTTATAGACTTCATTATCTTCAGGAAAAACCCTCGAGAGATTTTCTTTTTTTACCTCTCTTGCGACTGCCTCAGCAGTTAACGCGTAAAGTTCGAAATCATAAACGGAAGGAATTATTTTTTTCTTAAATATCTCTTTTTCTTTAACCCTTTCAGCGATAGCCATAGCAGCAGAGAGCTTAATCCCATTTGTAACCTTTTTTGCCCTTGTATCAAGAAGACCCCTAAAAATACCCGGGAAACCAAGACAATTATTGATCTGATTAGGGAAATCGCTTCTACCAGTAGCCACTATAAAGGCACCACTTTTGTAAGCCTCATCCGGTAGAATCTCAGGGTCTGGATTTGCCAGGGCAAATATTATAGGATTTTTTGCCATTTTTCTTATCATTTCACTTTTCAATACGCCTTTTACTGAAACACCAATAAATACATCAGATTCCTCCAGTGCTTTATCAAGCTCACCTTTTATTTTTTCTCTGTTTGTTTCCTTCGCAATCTTAATCTTCCATTTATTCATATCCTCTTCTCTTCCATCATATATTATACCCTTTCTGTCACACATTATGATATTCCTTGCCCCAGCATAGAGCAACAAGTTTGCAATTGCAATCCCAGCCGCACCACTGCCGTTTATAACTATCCTGACATCTTCAAGTTTTTTCCCTGTAAGTTTAAGACTGTTATATAAACCTGCAAATGTTACAACAGCCGTTCCATGCTGGTCATCATGGAATACAGGAATATCAAGTTTCTCTGATAGCTTTTCTTCAATCTCAAAGCATCTTGGTGCCGAAATATCTTCAAGATTTATCCCCCCCACTCCATCAGCAATTTTTTCTATGGTAAAAACAATCTCATCAACATTCTGAGTTTTCAAAATTATCGGATAGGCATCTATACCCCCAAAAATTTTAAACAAAAGTGCTTTACCTTCCATCACGGGAAGAGAGGCTTTATGACCTATATTGCCAAGCCCGAGAACAGCGCTGCCATCACTTACAACAAAGACACTGTTGCCTTTTGAGGTATATTCATAAATCATGTCAGCTTCTTTTTCTATTTCAAGGCAGGGATAAGCCACCCCGGGAGTATACGCAAGAGAAAGTTCCCCCCTGGCCTTTATAGAGACACAGGGTATTACTTCTATCTTCCCCCCATGGTAAGAAACGGGATTTTTATGATATATTAAAGCTTTCATTTTTAGGTCTGAACTCATCTTTCCTCCATAACATATTATATTTTTTTACCTATTTTAAAAATTATAAAACTTTTTCTTTATAAAATAAACTTTTTCGGCATTTAAAATTTTTTCACCAAAAAGCAGGGTTTTAAGTTGCTATAAGTTTTTTGAAAAATTTTATTTTCCTTGACAACTTATAAACTGATAAATATAATCTATGCAAATATATTTTTTAGTTTTTAAAAATGAAAAAGGTTCTATTTTTTTTATCAATTTTTTTGTTTTGTTGTAACTTTGATGACAATCCACCGGATAAAGCAAATGAAGGATTTCTTTTCGATAATGAATATAAAATTTTTCTTTTAGATTCTCTTTCAAAAGCTCAAAGTGAAATTATGGTAATGATGTTTGTTGCAGTTTATTTCCCTGAAAGAGAATATGAAGTAAATGAAGTATTTAAAAATTTAAAACTTTTAAAAGAAAATGGAATCCAAATTAAAATGTTACTTGACAAAACCAATGCAATTGATTATCCAGAAACTACAAATTTTTTGACACAAAATAATATTGATTTTAAGCTATATAATTCAGCTTTTTCTTTACACTCAAAAATGGTTATTATTGACAGAAGTCTTGTGATCTTTGGCAGTCATAACTGGACAGAGGCTGCATTTTCGTATAACAAAGAGGTTAGTTTTTATATAGCTGAATCTGAAACGGTGGAAAAAGCCATAAGTTATTTTAATGGGTTATATAATGAAATTAAGTAGGATAATAATCTTATTAATTTTGGTCTCCAACTCAGTTTTTAATTATGCAGAAGATATTTCTCCATATTTATCCGACAAGCAATTTAAAATAGGAGTAATGAGATTTCACAACAGGGAATATGCAGCTTCAATTCAGTTCTTTCAGAAGGCTTTATCGATTTATCCCATGAATCAAAAAGCAAGGCATTATTTAGGGCTTTCCTACTTACAGGCAGGCTACATAAAGAATACCATTGATGAGTGGGAGTATCTTTTGAAGGTTGGAGGGGGAAATTATCTTACGAAGCAGAAGCTAAACGATTTATACTATTCTCTCTCGGTAGATAAAAAATATGAATTTTCAAGCCCCTACATTACAGGTGGTATTCTGGAAAACAAAAATAAGATAGCAAGACCTTCGTTTATTTTTTATGATGAGAAAAAGGATTTATTTCTAATATCTTCTGTAAAAAGTAAGTTTGTTGTCGAAATCGATGCAAATGGTAACATACAAAGAGAGATTGGAAGAAAACTTGGAGACTTTTCTTCATTTAAGTTACCAACAGGAATAGCCATCTATAATGAGAATATATATGTAGCGGATTATAAGCAGGACTGTGTATTTGTATTTAACAGAGAGGGGAAATACTTAAAGAAAAAAATAGGTGTCAGTGGAACAGGACAGACAAATATTGCTGGTCCAATGGGGATATATATTGTCAATGACTATATTTTCATAGTAGATAATGGAAACGATAGGATACAAAAATTCACCCTTGGAGGTGAATGGGTACAATCAATTGGTGAAGGGGAGCTAAAAAGGCCAACAGATGTGTGTGGAGAAGAAGGATTTATTTATGTGAGTGATACTGGAAATGGAAGAATTGTAATATATGACATTTATGGAAATTTTGCTGGAACAATAGGAAATGAACAACTTCAACAACCAAGAGGAATTGCAGTAAAGAAAAATAAGGTTTATATATCTGATTCAAAAGAAGGTCTTTTCATTTATGATAAGTCTAAAGAAATGCTTGAAAAGGTTTCCATATCGAAAGAAAAATTAAACATGCCGTTTGATGTAGCAATTGACACAAGAAATATAATTTATGAAACTGACTTTAATACTTCAAGAATTGCCTTATTTACACCACTTGAACTTCAGTATGCAAACCTTAATCTCCAGACCACACAAATATGGACATCATCTTACCCAAGAAATTTTCTACATGTAAGGGTATGGGATAAAGCTGGAAATCCGGTTTTCAATCTAAAAGAAGAAAATTTCCTTATATATGAAGAAGGCGTTTTAGTTCCAATAATCAGGTTGGGAGCCACCTACGAATTCAGAAAAAATATGTATGTGAAATTCATAATTGACAAAAGTCTGAATATGAAAGAGTACGAACAGGATCTAATAGAAATGTTTGAAGGTTTTCTCAGTAAATCAACTGGCAGGGATTGGATAGACATAAAAATTCTCTCAAAAGATATCGAATCATCCGGAAGGATAAATTCAAGTGTTTTATGGCCTGTAGAATTTTATAAAAAACAGGAATATTCGTCAGAACCTCCAAAGAATCTTGACATTGTCATACATGATTGTATTAACGAATTATTGAATGTAAACAGAAACAAGGCAATTGTAATCTTTACCACAGGAAAAATAGGCGAAAATAGTTTTGCTACCTATGATATAGAACTTCTGATAAATTATGCCAGAAACAATGCAATTCCAGTTTATGTTATCAATTTTTCTGACGAGAATAGAAGTTTTCTTGAACTACTTGCAAAAAAGACCTTTGGGGCATATTACACACCAAAACAATTGAGGGACATACTGATTCTTTACGAAACTATAAAGAATTCGCCACCTCTTGAGTACATTATTTCTTACGATGGACTAAACCTGAAGGGATTAAAAAATTACTTTGTGAATGTACACATAAAGGTGAATTACAAGGGCCTCGTAGGAGTAGATGATATTGGATACTATGTCCCTGAGTTTTTTATGCCTTTCCGCTTTTTTGGAAGTGACAAAGAAATAATTGAGTTAAAATAAAATTTCAAAGAAAAGGGGAAAGATGAATATTTTGTGGGTCGAAGTTAATAAATCATTTAGAAACTATATTTCTGAAAGAAAACTTGCAAGACTTATAAAAGCAGCAAAATTTTTGCCTGAATATAAAGAAAGGATGCTTATTCTTTTTACTGAGGTTTCCCCAACTTTAATTTATAAGTTTGCTATGGAACATAAAATCCCCTTAAAAGATTTGAAAATATATTATGAAAAGTTTATTAAGCCTCTATGCAAGAATGAAAAATTAGAAGATATTTTTTTACTATGATTTATTTTAAAGAATTGCTTAAAATAGCAATAAAATGCATCAAAAATGCTAAAATTCCAGATGAAGAATGGTCCTTTGGTGGAGGAAGTGCTCTCACTTTTTACTACGAGCATAGAATTAGTCTTGATGTAGACATTTTTCTCTTAAATCCCCAGTATCTTACGTTTTTATCTCCAAGATTAAATGAGGTAAGTGCAAGCATTTCTGAGAGTTATAATGAACAATCAAACTTTCTGAAAATTTCTTATGGGAAACAGGAGATTGATTTTATAATTGCTCCAAATTTAACGGGGCTTTTGCCAGAAAAAAAAAGAATTGACAAATTATTTTTATGGGTTGAACAACCAGAAGAAATCATAGCAAAGAAATTGTTTTATAGAGCTGAAAGTTTAAAATCAAGAGACATAGTGGATTTAAGCATTGTTTTTCTTGACAAAGGCGATGATTTAAAAAAAATCATTCATAAATTAATCTCTTCCAAAAAGGAAGTCATACTGCATCGTTTCTATACAATCAAGAACAACAAAGTAGAATTTTACCGGGCATTAAAAGAATTAAACTTGACTAACAAATTTAAAGGTGTCGATTTTTTGAAAATTTCAGAGGAGTTTTTAACCACTTAACTTGAATCTTAAAGTAAGCTCTATACATACAGGCACATACTTCCCGCCAGCCCTTGCCGGTCTGAATTTCACTCCCATCAGGGTTTTCTTTGAGGCAATCGAAAGTAATTCACTTGGTGATTTCACCACTTCAACTTCTTCAACCTTTCCCTCTTCATCTATGTAAATTTTCAACACAACAACCCCCTCAATACCGAGTCTTCTTGCCTCTTCGGGATACTGGGGCGAAATCTTTACAAGTGGAACAGGTAACTCATCAACCATATAGAAAGGTATAAACTTATTCTGGTCAAAGTCGGTTGCTGGTGAAGTATTATCAACAACATTAGTTTCTTCCATCACTTTTTTTTCTGTGGGGGTTATATCCCCTTCTCTTTTTTCAACAACTACTTTCTTTATTTCTTTTTCTTCTTTTTTTTCACTGAAATCTGTAATGGTAAGGTATGTTAAATCTACATACTTTTTCTCACCAAAGCTTATTTTAAGTGAAAAAAACAAAAATACAGCCAGATGTATCAGAATGGATAAAAGCACCCAGTATTTCATTCTCATTCTTCTTTTTCCTCCCTGCAGGAAAATGCAACCTTTACCGGTAAATTTCTTCTTAATGCCTGAATAATATCATTTACTTTCACATAGTCAAGGTCTTTATCAGCTATTATCTGAATAACGGGCTTTCTGAAAATACTCGCATGCTTTAAATACAAAAATTGTAATTCAAAAAGGCTTCTTTCTTTCCCCTTGTAAAAAATATTCCCCTCTCTGTCCATAAATACTGTAAATACTTCATCCTGAGGAATTTTTATCACATTTTTTGCCGAGGGAATTTCTATCTGTAACCTTCTACTCTGATCAAGTGCGCTTGTCACAAGAAAAAAAACTAAAAGCAAAAATGCAATATCCCCCATTGCAACAACAGGAAGATATGGTTTTGCTCTTGAAACTGGCAACTTCATTCCACTACCCTCAATGAAACCTCTGCTTCTTTATTCTCCAGATAACTTATCAGCTTAACAACCCTTCCATAATTTACACCTTTTTCAACATAAACTATTATTTTGGAAAAATTAAAATCATTTATGGCTCTTTCCAGTTCATGCTCACTTACCCTATTTTTACCAATTAAAAATGCCTCCCTTGTAATTTTTATTTCCCCAATTTCCTTTGCATAAACCTCCTTTGGTAAAGCCTCTTTTTTGGGGAAAGAGAGTGAAATCCCACTTTTCGTTACAAATGAGGCTGTAACAAGAAAAAATATTATAAGCAAAAAAGCTATATCTGACTGACTTGCAGTGGGAATTTCTGCTGTAATTCTTTTCCCCTTAATTTTCATTTTCCACAATCCTTTCAATAAGGTTTTCTCCAGCCTCAATACTTATCTGCGTAAATCTCTCAACCTTCTGCACAAATATACTATAAAAGAAATTCATAACAATTGCAATAACAAGCCCCACCTCTGTAGTAATCAAGGCCTCATAGATTCCCTTTGCTACAAGCGTGACAGAAACCTGATCAGCCTGATATATAGACTTAAAAGCTGCTATCATTCCAGATACAGTTCCTAAAAATCCAACGAGTGGCGCCAGACTTATTATTGCAGAAATGATGGTAAACCCCCTTTGTAACTCGTTAATCTGCCCATTAATCTCCATTTCTAAAACCTTATCAAGCTCTTCAACAGTCTTTCTCTTCTTTGAAAGCCTCAAAATCTCCCTTAAAACATCCCCCATTCTTGTTTTTGAAGTTTCAATTATTTCTTTTAATTCTTTAAAATGATTGTCTGTTTTCTTACATTCTTCAAGTAATTTTTCATCATAGAGCTTTCTTTTGAAATAATAAAAGAAAAATCTTTCAAGAATATATGCAAGTCCGAGAATGGAAAGTAAATAGAGTGGATACATAAAAATTCCACCCATCCTGTTAAACTCAAGAAATGTGTCAATAAAGCTTATATTTGGTTTTTTCTGAACTACTTGCTCCACTGAACCGGTATTTGAATTTAAAATATTGGACTCTCCAAAAACCAGCGTTGAAATAAAAAGGCTGCATATTAACACCTTCTTAAACATATTCCCTCCATTAAAATTCCATCTTAAAACCACCCAAAACCATAAACCCAAAATCTTTTACACCAACTTTTTCAAGTTTTCCATCTTTCACAATATAACTATAACTGTAAATATTTTCATTATTGTAAAGATTAATAAAAGACACATAGCTGCTTGACTCAAATTGTAACCCAAAAAGCTTTAAAAAGTCAAATAAACTTCCGGGTATGCTAATTTTCATGTCAAGTTTATGATAAAGTGGTGTATACTCACTGTTGTATTTTCCATAATAAAAAAAGTACTGAGTCCCAGCATAAGGAATCTCCTGAGCAATAAAATTTGTAACGGGTGTGTAAGGTTTCCCACTCATAAATTTAAAGTCAAAATTAACACACCAGCCATATAACCAATCCAGCCAGGGATTGTTAAATTTTAATTTGTTTATAAATTCAAGATTTATCGAAAGAGTATGTTCTCTAAGGTATTCAGGGACATACCACTCATTAACTGGTAGATTTGAAGGGAATTGGGGATCCGGTGTGCCAAGATTTGTAACCCTCTCAAGCCCGTGAACATAAGTATAGCTTACCCATCCACTCCAGAAATCAGACTTTTTTTTCTTTTTCTGCAAAAACAATGCTCCGCCGTAAACCTCACGATTCCCATCATTGTTAAAATTTTTATCAGTATCACTAAATATTAAATCATAATACCACTTGTAAAATCCTTCAATTCGTACAAGATATTCATCTCTATCATATTCTGTTCCAATTATTGAATGATAAGCCTTTTGAGACCTTAAATCTGGATTACCATATTTTTCACTTAATTGATAAGGATTAAAAGGATAAAAATTGTACATTCCCCCTCTTAAATAAAGCGAAGCATTTTCTGTCATCTCCCATTTAATCCCACCAGCAGGATTGAAGTTAAGTTCCTTATTGGGATAATAATATTCAAATCTTGTACCAACTTCAAGTATAAATGATTTTATAAATTCCCAGTTATCCATAACATATACGCCATAATAGGGTAAAGTATAGTTTGACAACTTTTCTTCGTAGCTAAAAGAGTTTGTCCATTCTCCACTTACATCAAGGGAATAAAGTTCATCTTTCTCTTTATATTCATAAAGATGTTGTAGAAAAACTGCTCCGCCTGTTTGAATTTTATGCCCATCAAATGAATTTATATAAAAATTTAAAAGAGTTTGAAAAGTTAACATTTTTGAATCCCACTCAGCCGTTCCAACAGGCCCAGCATCAAATCTTCCATAACTATTTTCCCAGGTGGCAGCCAGAACTACGTCCATTGAATCCTTTTCTGTGAGTCTTCTATCATACCTTGTTCCCAAAATCACCTGAGGTCTAAAGTAATAAAAATCTGCTTTATAATTTGGTTCACCTGCTTCTTGATTACCTGTCAATTTCCATTTCATTCCCTCCTCACCACCATATAAAAAAACTGTAACCTTATCATCTATCGTTGGGGTAAAGCAAAGTTTTAAAACACCATCGGTAAGATGGGGGAATTGGACTCCTTCTTCTACTTTGAAAAATAAAGGAACAAATAATTCATAATATGTCCTTCTAATGTTAAAATAAAAAGTAGTGTTACTTCCGAGCGGTCCCTCAAGGCCAATTTCAGTAGTGGCAGAAGAAAGATCAAAAAAACCTTTCAGTCTTTCTCTATTACCTTCTTTAACCTTTACAACCAATGCCCCGGATAAACCCTGTCCCAGATACGTGGGATAACCCGCAGTAAAAAGCTCGATACTATCAACCCAGTTTGGATTAAACATACTCACTCTTCCGGCCCATTTGTATGGATTCATCAGGACCAATCCATCGATAAATGCCACAAACTCATACCAATCACCACCCTGTATATACATTCTTGAATCAAACATAGAACCACTCGAACCTACTCCCGGCATCGATTGAACAACTTTCATTGCATCATTTATAACTAACTGGGAAACACTTTTTATCTCATCCTGACCAATCTTTTTTGAAGCAGGAACCTTCCCCCTTTCCCTTTTCTCCTGAATAGTGATTTCTCCAATAGAAAAACTCACTCTATTCAGGTTAACATTAAGTTCAATATCTTTCCCCTCGAGAAAAATTTCTTTTGAAAGCTTCTCGTATCCAGCATTTACGACTACAAGAGTGTAGTTGCCTGGTTCAAGATTTTCAAATATCGCCACCCCCTCAAGATCTGTTTTAAGTTGTAACTTTTTTTCAATAATCACCACCGTCGCGTCACTTATAGGTTTATTTTTCTCTTTTACAATTACTTTCAGGTTTAAACACCACAAAAAGTTTCCCCCCAGTAATTGCAATAAAAGAATGAAACATAATTTCTTCTTTAACATAAAATTTTCTCCTGCTTTCTCTTTATAAATAAATTTAACACAAATTCTTAATTTTTTGCAAGTGAAAAAGAAATCTTTTAACCTCATTTTTATGAAAAAATAGCCTTCTGCATAAAAAGGCGAGACTTACTGATAAAAAGCATAACTTTTTACCAAAATCTCAGAACATTGTTCCGACCTAACATTGAGTGTAGCGTAGCAAAGAGAAGCCTTTGGCAGTCTATCTATCCCATTATTTGACAAAATAATATCTTAATTTATAATATCATGGATAGGATAGGAGTATGAAAAGGTTATAGATAGCGTTATAGAGAGTAAGGCTGTTCAGAGTACCATACTGTTTAACTCAACGGAAGTTAAACCAGAAAAGCTAAAGTTAAGATTAAAAAAAGTCGAAAGAGGAGAGGAGGATATAGTTTGAAACTTATTTTTATAGTCACTTTTCTCTTCTTTCATGCCATTTTGTTTTCGAATAATAATGAATATATCAGATGGCGAAATGGATTATATTCAAACGATCAGGAAAAGGTAAAAGAAGAATATTTAAGCATTTATAAACTCAATTTTTCTGAAGTCTCCCATAAGTTTTATTTCTTACCATATGACAACGAAAACAAATTTTTTGTGCACGAAATGATACCAGAAAATCCTTCTGGAATAATACTATTTTTCCATGGATACTTGAGCCATTCGGGATTATTTAAGGATTTCTACGAGAAATTCCTGAAACTCGGGTATCATATTGTTGCTGTAGACCTGCCCGGGCATGGACTATCTGATGGGAGAAGGACTGCGATTGATGATTTCTCAACTTATGCCAGAGTAGTATACACCACCTACGTTAATATTACCAATATAAGACTTCCTGTCTATCTGATTGGACACAGCACTGGCTGTTCTGCTATTTTAGAATTTATATATAATTATAATGCCTCACCTACAGCTGTAGTCTTTGTTGCTCCCCTTGTAAGAATTATACTCTGGGAACTAGCAAGCTTTGGATACAACCTTTTCGGAAATAGTGTGCGCGAATTACCAAGGCTCAGAAGAGAGAGCTCTCAAGACATTGATTACATTAATTTTATCTATGAAAAAGACCCTTTAAGACATAAAAAGGTTGATGTTTCATGGTTTAAGGCAGTTTTTGTATGGCAAGAACGCCTTGTTAACTATCCAGAAATAGACAAAATTCCTTGTCTAATACTTCAGGGAAAAGAAGATACAGTTGTGGAATGGAGATACAATATTGATTTCTTGAAAAATAAATTAATAAATTATAAGATTAAAATAATTAACAGGGGAAAACACGACCTGTTAACAGAAGTTAACCATATAAAAGAATCTGTCTTTTCTGAAATAGAGGATTTTTTAAAGCAGTAATTTAAATATGAAAATCTTATTTATTTTTATTGATACTTTTTTTATTATTTTCCACACCATGCTGATAATATTTAATTGCCTTGGATGGATATTGAAAACAACAAGAAAGTGGAATCTTTTAACTCTCACTCTTACAGCATTCTCATGGTTTTTTCTCGGAATATGGTATGGCTTTGGCTACTGTCCTTCTACAGACTGGCACTGGCAAATAAGAGAGATACTGGGTTACCCCACATACTCTCATTCCTATGTGGGGTTTTTGATTAAAGTTCTAACAGGAATATCTTTAAATCCTTTATTAGTTGATACTATCACGCTTGTTAGCTTTATAATTGCACTGACTATGAGTATCTTACTTAATGCAATTGATTTGACTAGAAAAACCGCTATAAAAAAATTAAAAGATAATTTCTAACCTCTTAAGAAAAATAACTTAAGATTACTTTTTGCATGAAAAATGTATAAGGTGGGTGTCAGTTATAAAGTGTTCAACTTTTTGACAAAAAGTTAGACTAAAACTATTTGCCACCTTTCTTTTGAGTGACCAAAAGAAAGGTGGCACCAAAGAAAAGTCACA
>FWPU01010379.1_pt1 | contig 13887 bp, 15 predicted proteins | sample 2228361 | NCBI WGS metagenome assembly FWPU01 (sample SAMEA103939777, study PRJEB20133) | metagenome | reverse complement strand
CTTACCAACAAATCCAGTGGAATCAATACATTTTGGATATAAGACAATGGAAAGAAACTTCAAAAGGTTACTTTCCCTCTTTAAATTGCCTCTTCTCTGACTTCTTTATCCAAAGGGCTAACCTAAACTATGTATGATCAAGGAAAATAATACCTTCCTTGGAAAATGCAGAATTAAATATCTACCAGTTGTTTTCTTTAGCTTGTCTAAAAGAGGAAAAGGAGAATATATTATGAATTTATTTGCCTTAAAAAAGGCTATGCACAATTTTTCAGTTAAGTCTCCTTGCTATTTCAAAAATAAAATAAAAATTGCCAAATTCTCTACTAAATTTGGAAAATTTTTCTAGAACTAATTTAGGATTTTAAAAGGTTAAAGTTAATGTATTGGCTCAGTGGAAAAGGAATAAATTGGACTTTAGAAAATAGTTATTTAACATTCAAAATTACCAAGATGCATTTCCATCTAATTGATAAAAAACTTTTTAAGAACAAGGAAATTTTGAGCTTAAATTCCCGAAGGGATTTTAATTGTGCAAAAACCTAAATTAAAGACTAAAAGACAGCTTGTGGTCAAAAATATTAGCTGGGGCTATAAATTTTTTATGAAATTTAATAAATTTTCAAAATTTATTTCCTCTGTAACCTCTGGAACTATTTCTATATAGGCAATTTTGTTATCCTTATCTAAAAGAAAAACACTTCTGGCGTGGAGGCGGAGTTCTTTTATTAATACTCCATAATTTAAACCAAAGGATGCATCCCTGTGATCTGATAAAACATATATGTTTTCAATCCCTTCTGAGATACAAAATCTGTTAATTGCAAAGGGTAAATCCATAGAAATATTTAAAAAAACTATATCTTTTTTTATTTTAGATGCCTCTTCATTAAATTTTTTGGCTTGATTATTGCATACAGGTGTATCAAGGGACGGGGTTACACTTATTACTTTAACTTTTCCTTCAAAATCCTTTAAGGAATATTCCTTCAAGTCCTTTCCCAAAACTTTGAAATCAGGGGCTCCATCTCCTAATTTTAATGCATTACCCAATAAAGTTAAGGGATTACCTTTAAAAGTAACTAAATTAAATTTTTCCATATAAAACTCCTTTTTTATTAAAACCTTTATTTATAAATAATTATTCCTTTGGAATAAGAAACTAATAATATTTGTTTAATATAAAAAAATAGGAGGTTTAAAATGGAAAAAAATGTGGGTATTTTGGATAGGATAGCAAGATTGATCTTAGGAATAATTTTCCTTGCATTATTTTTGACAAAAACGGTCTCTGGTATTGGGGGAATAATTCTCATAGCCCTTGCAATTATTCTAATATTTACAGCATCTACTGGTTTTTGTGGATTATATAAAATCTTAGGTATGAGGACATAAAGATTTTTATGTTATAATTAAGAGGTGTCATCAAATATTTTAAGATTATTAGGGATTTTTATATTCATTTTCATAATAATTTTGCCAATTCCAATACCTTTTGTTCAAAAAGCTGTCTTTTCTCAAGCAACACTTATGGCTTTTTATTGGGCAACAGAGGCATTGCCAATCCCTGTCACGAGCTTATTTCCTTTGGTTTTATTTCCTTTATTTAGAGTTGAAAGTGCTGAAAATGTAGCAAAGGCCTATGCAGATCCCATAATATATCTATTTTTAGGTGGTTTTATCCTTGCCATTGCTTTGGAAAAGTGGAATTTGCATAAAAGAATAGCTTTAAAAATCTTAATTTTTTTTAAAGGAAACTTAGCTTTGGGGCTTTTAGGGTTTATGATTTCTTCTGCTTTTCTTTCCCTTTGGATTTCAAATACTGCAACTACAATCATGATGCTTCCCATTGCTTTAAGTGTTATAAAATTAATAGAAGAAAAGTTGCCAGAAGTTCCTCCAAAATATTTTAGGTCATTGCTTTTGGCAATTGCATACTCTTCTTCAATTGGTGGAGTGGGAACCCTTATTGGTTCTCCCCCAAATTTAATTTTTGCCTCCTTTTACTCTAAGAATTTTCCAGAAAATCCCATAACCTTTTTTAAATGGTTTTTGTTTGGATTTCCCTTTGTATTAATATTAGTTCCCCTTTCCTGGTTAATTTTAATCCTCTATTCTGGGGGCTTTTTAAAATTAAAAATTAATTTTGAGGAATTGAATATATTCTTGAGTAATGAATACAAAAACTTAGGTAAATTTTCCTTGCAAGAAAAAATTATATCAATTACCTTTATAATTGTGTGCTTTTTATGGATCTTTAGAAGTCCCATAGTTTTAGGAAATATAAAAATCCCTGGATGGGGAGAAATCTTTTCCCTTTTTTGTTTTTTCCATGATTCAATGGTGGCAATCTTTGCAGGAATTTTTTTGTTTTTTTTTAAAGTAAAAGGGGAGCCACTTTTAAACTGGAAAGAGGTAGAAAAAAAACTTCCCTGGGGAATCCTCTTGCTCTTTGGTGGAGGACTTGCTTTAGCAGATTCCTTTATCAAAAGTGGCTTTTCAGATACGATTTCTAATTCTTTAAAGCTAATTACCTACTTCCCCAACTTTTTACTTATCTTTTTTATTTGTTTTTTAATGATATTTTTAACTGAACTTACAAGCAATACAGCAATAACAGCTACCATGGTTCCATTAATCTTTTCTATTGCTCCCCCAAATATTAACCCCATATTCTTTCTCTTGCCTGCCACAATCTCTGCCTCCCTTGCCTTTATGCTCCCCGTTGGAACCCCTCCAAATGCAATTGTCTTTTCAACAGGGCATTTGAAAGTCAGTACAATGTTAAAAATAGGAATAATTCATAATTTTATAGCTTTATTTATTTTGACTATCTTGGCAAATTCTTTATTAAAAATATTGGTTTAAAATCTTAAAAAAGTACATATTTATGGGTTATTGGCATTCTTCTATCCTTTCCAAAGGACTTTGGTGTTATTTTTATACCAGGAGGTGCCTGTCTTCTTTTATATTCTGCATTGTCTATAGCTTTTATAACTTTGTAAACAACTTCTTTTTCAAAACCCTTTTCAATTATTTCTTGGGCTGATAAGTCCTCTTCAATATAGAGATGGATGATTTTGTCTAAGATTTCATAGGGAGGAAGTGAATCTTGGTCTTTTTGATTTTCTTTGAGTTCTGCTGTAGGTTCTCTTGTAATTATTTTCATAGGAATTAAATCATACCCCTCTTTTTTATTTCTCCACATGGCTATTTTATATACAAGGGTTTTTGGAATATCCTTTAAAAGAGCAAAACCACCTACCATATCCCCATACAAAGTACAATATCCCACAGAATATTCACTTTTATTTCCCGTAGATAAAACAAGATAACCAAACTTGTTTGAAAATGCCATAAGCAAAAGCCCCCTTATCCTGGCTTGGATATTTTCTTCTGTTTCATTAAAAGGAAGCCCCTTGAAATGTTCATCTAAAAGGTTTATAAAGGTCTCAAAGGGTTCCTCTATTGAAATAGTTTTCATTTCAATCTTTAAATTATTTGAAAGGGCACTTGCCAATTCATAACTTTCCTTTAAGGTATATTTGGAGGGCATAAAAAGTGCTTTAACATTTTCTGAATTTAATGTATCCTTTGCAATTGTTGCAACGAGAGCAGAATCAATTCCCCCTGAAAGCCCCAATATAACCTTTTTAAAACCATTTTTATTTAAATAATCCAATAAACCCAATTTTAAGGCATTGTAAACCTCTTCTTCTATTTCCATAGGTATTTGAAAACTTTTTTTTATTTCTTCTTTTTTTATTTTTTCTGAATCTATTTTTCCCATTTTTAAAGTTTCTATTGGAACTGTTCTGGGAAACTCCTTTTTTCTTTCCTTAAATTCTTGATTCTTTAACCTCCTTTGACAAATTTGGTTTGTATCTAAATCTAAGATTAAAAGATCTTCTTCAAACCTTTTTGCCTTTGCTAAGATATTCCCCTCTTCATCTATAATAAAGGAACCCCCATCAAAGACAAGTTCATCTTGACCTCCAACTAAGTTGCAATAAAAAATAGCAGAAGAAACCTTTTTTGCCATTTTCTTTGCGATTTCTTCCCTTAAATAACTCTTTCCCAAATGAAAAGGAGAAGCAGAAATATTTATTATTACCTCTGCATCTCCTAAGAAACTCTGGGCTTCTGTAGTTGAATTTTCTACCCATATATCTTCACAAATTTGTATTCCCATGTTTGTATCATTTAACTGCAAAACCATTGCTTCTGAACCTGGAATAAAATACCTTTTTTCATCAAAGACACCATAATTTGGAAGGTTTATTTTATTATAAACTCCAAGAAACTCCCTTTTAAAAATAATAGCACAAGAGTTATATAATTGCTCATCTTTGGGGTATGCCAAGCCAAATAAAATTAAAACTTCTGGTAAATGGGGAATAATTTTTTCAAAGACTTCCATTTCTTCTCTTATAAATGCCTTTTTCAAGAGCAAATCTTCAGGGGGATAACCACAAAGACAAAGCTCAGGAAATGTTATTACTTCTGCGCCTTTTTTGCAAGCATCCCAGGAAAAACTTAAAATTTTTTTTGCATTAATTTCAAAATCCCCTACAATTGAATTGACTTGAGCCATTGCAAATCTCATACTTTATCTCCTTTTTAATAATATTTTTATGGGAACCCCTAAAAAGGGGTAAATTTTTCTAATTTCTGATTTTAAAAATTTTAAAAAGGGATCTGGCAACTTTTCCAAAGTATTTGAAACTATTACAAAGGTAGGAGGAGCAACACTTGTTTGGGTTATAAAATAAAATTTTCTTTTTTGAGAGGGATATTTTTTAAGAATTTCTCTAAAATTTCTATTTAAAATACCTGTAGAAATTCTATATTTTAACCCTTCTTCCACTTTTAAAACATATTTCCAAATTTTATCAAGGTTATATCTTTTTAAAGCAGAAACAAATATTAAAGGAGCATAGTCAAAATAGGGAAATTGTTTATACAAATTTTCCTTAAATTCTTTCCTTTTATTTTCATCCAATAAGTCCCCTTTATTTGCAACAAAAACAAAGGGCTTATAATTTTCTTCTATTTCTTTTGCTATTTCCCTATCCTGGTTTGTAATTGGCATAGAGGAATCTAATAAAAAAAGGACTATATCAGAGGCAACCATTGCCTTCTTTGCCTTTAAAACACTTATGGAGTCCTGCTCTTCTTTAATTTTTGTTTTTCTCCTTTGTCCTGCTGTATCAATATAAATAAATTTTCTTCCATAATATTTTAATATTATATCCACAGAATCCCTTGTAGTCCCTGGGATAGGTGAAACAATTACTTTTTCTTTTCCTAAAAGGGCATTTAAAAGGGAGGACTTACCCACATTTGGCTTTCCCAAGATAGAAATTTTTGTTAAAACTTCTCCCTTCTTTTCTTCTTCAAAGGGAATTTTTAAAAATTTTTCAATTTCTTCTTTTAGGAGTCCTGTTCCTATATTATGTTCTGAACTCACTTTAAATATCTTTTCAAAGCCAAAAGAATATGCTGAGGCAAAATTCTCTTCTGCTTCCTTTGAGTCAATCTTATTCCAAACTAAAAATACCTCTTTCCCCTTATTTCTTAAGTTTTTTGCTATTTCTTCTTCAATTGCTGTTATTCCTTCCTTCCCATCAACCACAAAAAGGATAAGCTCTGCCTCCTCAATTGCAAAGAAGACCTGCCTTTTTATTATTTCAGTAATTAATTCTGTTCCAAAATCTATACCTCCAGAGTCCGTCAATTCCCATTTTCCAAAGGAATAGGTTATAAGATCCCTTGTCATACCTGGTTTTGGATGGACAATTGATTTTTTCTTCCCAACTAATTTATTAAAAAGTGTTGATTTTCCCACATTGGGTCTTCCAACTATTACAACACTTTTCATCTTTATTGGATTACTTTAATCATTGTCTCTTGAGGAATTCGGGATAAAACTTTCCAGTTTCCATTTATCTTTTTTAATTGATAAGTGACATTTAATGTTTGGTTTGGTATCTCTTCCTTTTTTTCTTTTGTTTTAAAATCATAATAACTTAGTGCCCAAACCTCCTTTGTCTTTAAAATGGCGTTGTTATATTGATATAAATCAAAATAAGTAATTTCAAAACTTAAAAGGTAAGGGTCTAAATGGTAACCCTCTCCCCTCATCTTTGCCATTGTTTTTTCCGTTTGAACTATTTCATGGTCTAAGGCAACGGGCCACAAAATCTTTGCATCATCCTTTGAATAAGCTAAACTTAAAAATTTATAATATCTCTCTAAAAAAACCTTTAAATTCTCCCTTTCTTTAAGTTTATATTTTTCATTACTGCAACTTAAAATTAAAACTATTAATAAAAAAAAGGTCCTTTTCATATCAGCAAATTTCCAATAAAACAACAGTTATATTATCAGGGGCTCCCCTTTTTAAAGTTTCCTCTAAAAAAATTTCTGTACATTTTTCAATATCCTCATTCTCTTCCAATATTTCTTCAATTAAAGCATCTGGCACTACTGAATTTAAGCCATCAGAACAAAGCAAAAACTTATCCCCTTTTTCAATTTTTGTATCTGCTATATCAATGGAAAGCTTAGAAGATCCCCCTAAAGCCCTTGTTAGTACATTTTTTAAAGGGTGATATGGGGCTTCTTCGGGCGTTAAATTACCCAATTTAATTTGTTCTTGAACCCATGAATGGTCTTCTGTCAAAAGGGTTAAAATATTATTTTTAAAGAGATAAAGGCGAGAGTCCCCTACATGGGCATAACTTGCCTGGCTATCATAAAGCAAAACTGCCACAATTGTTGTCCCCATTCCCGTTAAATATCTTTTTTGCTCTGCATATTTAATTATTTTTCCATTTGCTAAGGAAATTGCCCCTAAAAGTATATTCCATTCAAAGGGAAAGCTTTTTTTATAGGGAAAAGGAACTTTTTTATTTTGTTTACTATTAATTTTTTCAACAAACTCTTTAATTGTAGAACAGGCAATCTTAGAGGCAATTTCTCCTGCTTCATGTCCTCCCATTCCATCAGCTACAAGAAAAATACCCAAATTGGGCTCACATAAAAAATCATCTTCATTTTTTTCCCTTAAAAGTCCTGGATGGGTTCTTGCAGAAAATTTAATTTTTGGCACAAAACTCATTCTTTTATCCTTAACTTATATAAATTAAGTGAAGCTTTTCTAACTGTATCAGAGACATTTTTTTCATTGGCAAGGTCTCTCAAATCCCTTTTAGTTAAACGGTTTATAAGTCCCAAGGAAATTCCAACGGGGGTCTTTGGGTTAAAACACAAATTCTTTATGATAGGGTACTTCCTAATCCACTTTCTGTTAGATCCAATAAACCTTAAAATTTCTTCATCTATAGATCTGTTTGAGGCAATACTACAAATTTCTTGATCTGTAACCTTTGGGCTTTTTACTACTGCCTCCCTTACAAGTTTTGAGGAATCACAAATCAAAATCCCCCTTGCTTCCTGAGAACCCTTTAAAGCTAATTGGATTTTTTCTGGAACAGACATTTTAAAAATTTGAACTAACAGGGCAACTTGTTCTTCTTCTTGAGGAGGAGCTGGCAAATTTATTGAAGAAAATAATTGATCTTCAGATAAATTTTCAATATGAAAGGACTCAAACAAATCCATATACTCTTGTTCAGATATACCCATTTCCTTTGCTTCTTCTTCCGTTATTTGGGGGACAAATTTTTTCTTTTCTGCAAAAAACTCTTCTTTAAATTCTATAATTTTTCTTTGAACAAAAGAGGAAAGATTTAAATTTTTTTCCAGGGATTCCAAAATCTTTGGGTTTGAAAGAATCCTGGATTGATTGGTTATAATTATTTCTTGAATTTTTTCTCCCCCATTTTTTGCAAGAAATATTAATGTGGAGTCCTTTACATTTTTTGCCTGAGCAATGGCAATTAATATTTCTTCATCTTCCATTGTATAAGCCATTACATCCAATTCTTCAGGGGTAAATTTTTCACCCTTTATATATTCTAAAAAAATATGTTTTGGATATTCTAAAAGAGTTTTTTTTGAAAGAGAAGAAAGTTCTGGGTCCTCTAATGCAAGATAAGAAACCAAAATTGGTAAGAGTTCTTCTTGAGAGAAGGGAAGAGTTCCCTTTGCTGCAAGGATTTGAACTTCCCTGGGAACTTTTTTTTCTTTTATGTCATTTAATAGTTTTTTTGCCTTATCTACTTCACTCATTTTTTCCTCCTTTAAGGCAATTTATAGAGAACTGGTTGCCCATCTTCACCTAAACGGGGTTGGATTTGTCCATTTCTTATAATTTGAACTGCTCCTGCATCTCCTACTTTTAATGTAAATTTTTCTTTAAAATTAAACTCAAGTTTTTGGGATGCCTCTTTAAAGCCCTCAAAACTTTTAATACCATCAACCTCAGCTCTAACCCAACAATGCCTTGTAAATAAAATTTCTATTTTTTCTTCTAATTTTTCCAAACTTTGAGTTTTTTCTTTGGGTTTTTCTACGAGGGGAGTGGCACTTTCTTCAATTAAAGAATTTTTACTTTCCCTATTTTTTGATTTTGGTAAAAAGAGTATAATCAATCCAATCAAAATTACAAAGCTTAAGAAAAAAAATAACTTTTCCCAAATATTTTTAACCTTTTCTATCTTTCTTTCTGTAAAACCACTTTCTTTTATTTCCCTTTCCTGTAAATACTTTTGAATCACCTCTTCTGGATTAAGCCCAAGCACTTCTGCGTAGGTTCTTATAAAACCTTTAATAAAAACCTCACCTGGCAAAGAACTCCACTTTCCTTCTTCTATTGCTTTTAAAAAGCGAACACTAATCTTTGTCTTCTTTGAAATCTCCTCCAAAGATATTTCCCTTACTTCTCTTGTTCTTCTTAGGTAAAATCCGACCCTTTCTTTTTCCATAATTTATTATTCATTATAATTTACATCATTTTTAGAAGATTTTCAAGCAATTTTAAGCATCCAGCATTAAATATTGAAACACCCTATTTTTTAAAATTTTTATAAAATAATTCATAAAATTAAATTATATACGGTTCGTGCAAAGCACAACCCTACAATTTTTTATTTATTACTGATACCTTTGCAAAAAATTTTACTCTTCAAGGCTGAAGTATCCATTTACTATATCTTAGAAAAAATCAAAATCAAAAAATTTTTTACAACTTCAAAGCCTTAGGGAATTCCAGAATTATCTTTTGTGTATTCTATTACCAATTTATGATTCCAAGCATACCTATAAGGTCTATCAAGTATAAGAGCATCCCAAGTGTCCAAAAGGGCAAAAACTCTTGCTTCAATGGGATTATCTTTTCCTTTAAGACCTTCAGGGTAACCACTTCCATTCCATAATTCATGGGGATAATAGGGTACCATAGATGATTTCTTCAAAAAGCTTACCCTCTCAAGTAAATCCCTTGCCATAAGGGGATGTCTCTTCATTATTTTCCACTCTTCTTCATTCAATGGTCCTGGCTAAAAGCAAAATATTATCTGGTATCCCCATCTTTTCAATGTCATGGTGGAGGGCACCTCTTTTTATGTTTAAAATTTCATCTTTTATCTACATCTTTGAAAGCCCAACAATTAAATCAGCAAGAGGAACAGTGTGTCCCTGGGTTTCTCTGTCCCTTAATTCAAGTGCCTTTGATAAAATATATAGGGTTTCATCATAAGATTGGGAAAGTTCAAATGTTTTTAATTCAACCTTTTCTTTAAGATGGTTATTTGCCTTTTTTATTTCTTCAATAAGGCGATTTATTTTCAATTATGCTCAAAAATTGTCCTATAAAAGCAAGCAAAATAGCAATGGGAATAAATATTAAAAATCCCATTTCAAATTTTTCTTTTTGGCTCCAAAACAAAATAAGCACTTGAAAAAGCAGCATAAGCAATTATCGTTGGGGCATAGGAATAACTTTTTTTTCTTAAAGATTTAATTTCAATTTCTTCTTTATTATAAATTGTATAAATAAATTCTAAAACAGAAAGAATTATAAAACCTTGACTTGTGGGATAACCGAGAAAAGCAAATAAATTCCCCGCTTCTTTTTGATAAATTACCATATATGTAAATCCTATTTCTGAAATGATTAAAATAAAAGTGGTTAAGGCAAGCAATCTATATGTTTTTTCAAGGGCTGGACTTTCTTTTTTAAATAAAATTTTTAAGATGAACCAGAGGAGAATCATATCCCCAAGGGGGCAAGAAGCATAAAAGCAGTTCAAGTGCTAAACTTCCCTTCCAAGAGAAAGAGTTTAAAAATTATCGTCCATAAAATTATGCTAAAAGACAAGATTATAACTCCAATGAAGCTTAAGGGAAGATTTGTAATTCCTATAAAAAAAGGGGATAAAAGAGCAAATAAAAAAGATTTAAAATAATTGAGTGAGTTTCTCCTGTTATAGGGACTCTAAAAAAGTGCGACAATATATCCCCCATTGCATAAGATATATAAGCAATGGAAATAAATTACTAGGGAAGATAAAATTTTCTTGATGTTTGGAAGATTAAAATTGTGAAAAGGATTATAAAAAGAGCAGTAATACAAGACATTGAAACCACTTTTATGTTATAAATTGAATTAATTGTTTTTGATTTTGAAAAAAAGCAAAGATGAAGTAAATGATAAAAATTACAAAAAAAATTTTCCAAAGAAAAGGTTTTGCCTTGATAAAATAATTATTCACTTTTTGAATTAATTCCATAAATATTATCCATATTTTTGCCTAATTTCATAGAAAAAACTATCTTTTTTCTATTTTTTCAATACCATCCATATATTTTCTCAAAGGTTCAGGAATTATTACGGAACCATCTTCTTGTTGATAATTTTCCAAAATTGCTACAAAGGTTCTTCCCACTGCAAGCCCTGAACCATTTAAAGTATGAACAAATTGTGCCTTTTTCATATCTTTTGTTTTAAATTTAATATTTCCTCTCCTGGCTTGGAAATCTTCAAAATTTGAACAAGAAGAAATTTCCCTATATCTTTTCTGGGAAGGAATCCAAACTTCTAAATCATAACATTTGGAAGCTCCAAAACCCAAATCACCTGTGCAAAGCATAACCACTTGATAAGGTAAATTTAATTTAATTAAGATTTCTTCTGCATCCCTTGTTAATTTTTCCAGTTCTTTATAAGATCTTTCTGGCTTGCAAATTTTTACAAGCTCCACCTTATCAAATTGATGTTGCCTTATCAATCCCTTTACGTCCTTCCCATAAGAACCTGCTTCACTTCTAAAACAAGGGGTATAAGCACATATATTAATTGGAAGTTTTTCTCCATCAATTATTTCATCCCTAAATAAATTTGTTAAAGGGACTTCTGCAGTGGGAACTAAAAAATATTCCCATCCTTCTAATTTAAAAAGATCTTCTTTAAATTTTGGAAGTTGTCCCGTGCACAAGCAAGATTTTTCATTTGTCATAAAGGGAACCCAAAACTCCTCATAATTTTTTTTCCTATGACAATCCAGCATAAAATTAATCAATGCCCTTTCAAGTTTTGCTCCCAAACCCTTTAAGACAGCAAACCGGGAACCCGTAATTTTTGATGCCCTTTGAAAATCTAAGATCTCCAAATTTTCACCTATCTCAATGTGATCTTTTATGGGAAAAGAAAACTCCCTTACTTGACCATATTTTCTTATAACTTTATTTGAACTTTCATCTCTTCCAATGGGAACTGAAGGATGGGGCACATTGGGTATTATCAATTCTATTTTATTTAGTTCCCTTTCCACCTCTTCTAAGGAAATTTCAAGTTCCTTTATTTTATCAGAAACCTCTTTCATCTTTTCTAAAAGTTCCCATACATTTTCATTTTTTCTTTTTAAAATTGAAATTTTTTCACTTGTTTCATTTCTAAGCTTTCTTAGGGATTCAACTTCTGCAATTCTTTTTCTCCTTTCAATATCAAGTTGGATGAAGGAATCGATATCTACCTGTTCCTCCATTCCCCTTTTCTTTAACATATCTTTAATAAATTCTACATTTTCCCTTAAAAATTCTCTAGATAACATAAAAATATTTTAACACTTAAAGGAATTTAACTCAAATATATCTTACTTTTTTAACTTAAAAATTAAATTTTCTTGATCTTAAATTTTTCCTTATAAGGAAGATATTGAAAAGTTATTTAAAATTTAGAATATAAAATATTAAAACCTTAATGCAAGCTACTAAATGCTAATTGCTAAATTACCCCCCTATTATATATCTCTCTAAATTTTTTATAATAAACTTCTGCTCCTCTATGATTGTCTTTACTAAATCCCCAATGCTAATTATTCCAATTAATTTTTCCCCTTCAAGGACAGGTAAATGCCTTACTTTTTTTTCTGTCATCAATGCCATTGCCTCTTCCACTTTATCTTCTAAGGTTAAAAAATAGACCTTTGAAGTCATAAGTTCTTCAACCATTGTTTCCTTTGAATGTTTACCTTTCAAAATACATTTCCTTGCATAATCCCTTTCAGAAAATATGCCAACTACTTTCCCCCTTTCATCCAATACAGGCAAAGCACCAATTTCTTTTTCTTCCATTATTTTTAAGGCATCATAAACTGTTTGATCTTTGTTTATTGTAAAAACTACCCTATCCTTTTTATTTAAAATTTCATCTATCCTAATATTTAGTTTCATATTTAATTTAACAAATAACAAAAAATTTTTATTCCTTTTAAAAAAGAATTCTTTTTAAGAATTTTGTTTGCTTCAGATTTTTTGCAAGATATTGTAAAATTTTCTTGTAAATGTTAGAATTAAAATATGGAAAAGGTAGTTATATTAGGATCTGGTCCTGCAGGTTGTACTGCTGCCCTGTACCTTGCAAGGGCTAATTTAAACCCAATTTTAATTGAAGGAATGCAACCAGGGGGCCAGTTATCTATAACAACTGAAGTAGAAAATTTTCCTGGCTTTCCTGAGGGCATAACTGGTCCTAAACTTATGGAAAAAATGAAGGAGCAAGCAAAGAAGTTTGGAACCAAATTTATATTTGATTTTGTATCAAAGGTAAATTTAAAAGAAAAGCCCTTTGAAATTTATCTTGAAAATAGTGATGAAAAAATCAAGACCCTATCCTTGATAATAGCTACAGGTGCCTCTGCAAAATTTTTAGGATTGCCAGAGGAAAAGGAACTGATGGGTTTTGGGGTTTCTGCTTGTGCCACCTGTGATGGATTTTTCTTTAAAGGAAAGGAAATTGCAGTAGTAGGCGGTGGAGATACGGCAATGGAAGAGGCAAATTTTTTAACAAACTATGCTAAAAAGGTCTATGTTATTCACAGGAGGAACAAATTAAGAGCTTCAAAAGCAATGCAAGATAAAGCATTTTCAAATGAAAAAATTTCCCTTATTTGGGATACAGTTGTAGAAAAAATTGAGGGAAGCAAAGAAAAGGGAGTTAAGGGTTTGCACTTGAAGAACTTAAAAACTAATGAAAAAAGTTTCTTAAATGTAGAAGGACTTTTTGTGGCAATAGGGCATAACCCAAATACAGAAATTTTTAAAGGACAAATTGAAATGGATGAAACAGGTTATATTATCACAAAAAATGGAACCCATACTTCCATCGAAGGCGTCTTTGCTGCAGGGGATGTACAAGATAAAAAATATAGGCAAGCAATAACTGCAGCGGGTTCTGGATGTATGGCAGCAATTGATTGTTTGCATTATTTAGAAAATTTAATCAAAATTTATTAAAATTATATTTTATAAAATTTATCAAAAATTTTGTTCTGCTTCAGATGGAAAAGAGCAATAATTATGTAGGCGCGGTAAGACCCTTCTCCACTGCCACAGGATGTCGAGCCTATGCCAAAATTATATTTAAAAACCTAAAATAAATTTTGTATAATAATATGGGAAAAGAAGTAAATACAAAATATC
>FWPU01010378.1_pt1 | contig 13888 bp, 12 predicted proteins | sample 2228361 | NCBI WGS metagenome assembly FWPU01 (sample SAMEA103939777, study PRJEB20133) | metagenome | reverse complement strand
TAGTCCGTTACACGTGAAATTCTTGCACAATGAGCAAGGATTTTTACCACAAAGGACACTACGGCTACACTAAGGACACAAAGGTATCCTTAGTGTCCTTTGTGTATCCTTCGTGTCCTTCGTGGTTTTTGGTTCCGGCTTGTCCGGGTTAGGGGGACATGCTATCGCCAAGATACCTGAACCAACCGTTTCGCCGCAAGAACGCGCCTTTCTGGTCGGCGTTGAGCTGAGAGGCCCTGCGGCTCACTCTGCGGATAGCTATTGGCCGGTGGAAGAGTCGCTGGCCGAACTCGCGCAACTGGTGCGCACCGCCGGCTTGGTCGTGGTAGGGCAGGCCGTCCAGCGGCTTGAGCGCCTGCATCCGGCCACTTTCATCGGGCCGGGCAAAGTCCGGGAGATAGCCGAGCGGATAGCGGAGACCGCTGCTGATGTGGTCGTCTTTGACGATGAACTCTCACCGCGCCATCAGCGAGAGTTGGAGGAGGTGTTCGGCGAAAACATCAGGCTGCTTGATCGCACGGCCCTGATTCTCGACATCTTCGCCCAGCACGCCAACAGCCGCGAGGGCGCCTTGCAGGTCGAGTTGGCGCAGTATGAGTATCGGCTGCCGCGCCTGACGCGAGCCTGGACACACTTGGCGCGCCAAGCCGGCGGGCGGGCTGGCGGAGCCACCGGGGGGGTCGGTTTGCGCGGGCCGGGCGAGACGCAGTTGGAGACCGACCAGCGCGTTATCGGGCGGCGCATTGCGCAACTCAAACGCGAGTTAGAGGAGGTGCGCGCCCACCGTAGCCGCTATCGCGCGCGGCGGCGCAAGACCGGCGTGCACACCGTTGCCATTGTAGGCTATACCAATGCCGGCAAGTCTACGCTTCTCAACGCCCTTTCTGGGGCGGGGGTGCTCGTGGCGGATCAGTTGTTCGCTACGCTCGATCCCACGACACGTCGTGTCCGGTTGCCCAACGGTGGAGTAGCGCTCTTTACCGATACCGTGGGTTTCATCCAGAAACTGCCCACTCAGTTGATAGCCGCTTTCCGCGCCACGCTAGAGGAAGTGACCGAGGCCGATCTATTGGTGCATGTGCTGGATGGCACCCATCCACAGGTAATGCGCCAGGCTGCAGCGGTATTTGAAACGCTCGAAGAGATTGGCGCTGCCGGCAAACCGATGATCAGCGTGTTGAACAAGATGGACCGGCTTTCGGATGCCGCTCTAGCGAGGCTGCAGACTGCATTCGCCGATAGTGTTGCTATCTCGGCTCTTACCGGCGCGGGGTTAGGCGAACTACTTGTCCGTATCGAGGACATGCTGGAGAGTCAGATGGTGTGGCTCGATGTGCTCATTCCATTCAAGTCCGGAGAATTGGTGGACCTGTTCCACCGGCAAGGGCTGGTCGAGTGGGAGGGGCACACGAGCAAGGGAACGCATATCGTGGGCCGCATCCCGCGCGTATTGGCAGGGCGTTTTGCGGGGCTTGGCAAGGTGGTGCGCCCCACGGGATCGGAGGAGCGATGGGTACGAGATTGTTGAAGCGGATCAGTGATTTCCTGGCGAGTCTTCCTGGGCTTCCGATCCTCATCGCCGTTATTCTCGTGGTACTGGGTTTTGTGCTTCAGTTGTTGCCGGCTGATTGGCCTGTGGTCGGTTGGCTGGCTCGCACGCACTTGTGTTTGTACCTCGGGGTGATCCTGGGGTTCGTGGGTGTGTTGTTGCGCGGCGCACTGTGAACTGTATCAGGAGCGTTACCGCGCGAAACATGACTTCTCCCAGCGGATAATGTTCGCGAGGGTCGGTCTCGGGATCTCGGCAGGCACCTTGACGTGTTCAATCCATCAGAGTATAATCTAATTGTTCCACATTAGGCATGCATTTCCTGGAGATCTTTTTGTCACCGGCTATCTCAAGTCGCCATGGCCCAGAGCAGACACGCGGGCTGTTCCTTCCTACCAAGTACTATTCAGCTGAAGGGCTGATTAGTCACCCTACCAATTGTCATAGTACCGGAAAGGGTGGATATGGCTGAACCTACACCTCCCATACCCGATTTACAGGAAGTCATTGATCAGTTACTGCAGGCGGCCACGGAGGCCGTCAATGCAGAGGGTGGGTCGCTCTGGCTTTGGGATGAGCAGCGGGTCGGCTGGCTGATCTGCCGAGGAGTGCTGCACCATGGCCTGAAGCACTCGTTAGTCAATCTGCGCCTCAGCCCCGGCGAGGGTGTAGCCGGCTGGGTGGCACAGAATGGCAAGAGCGCGGTCGTGCGCTATGCGCCTGGTGATCGCCGTTTCACCCCCAACATTGATGCGCGGACCGGGTTTCATACGACCTCCCTGGTTGCCGTACCGTTGCGTGTCAAGGATACTATCATCGGTGTCCTGGAGGTAGTGAACAAACGAGGCGGTAACTTTGATCAGGAGGACTGTACTCGAATCGAGACGCTGGCCGCTTCGGGTGCTGTCGCCATAGATAACGCCATGAAAGGCATTTCGGCACGCGATTGACAACGGATGCATGCCGACCCCAGACATCTTTCGTGCAAAGCGCCTGCCGTCAAGGCAGGCGCTTTCCTTTCCTGTGTGGAAACCGCGTCTACTTGTCGCCCTCTTCCGCCAACAGCCGCAACGCATACGTCACGCGGCGCGGCCGTTGAGTCAGTAACTCGCTGGCTTCCCAAGCCTGCGCGATTGCGTTGAGGCGTGTACGGGAGATTTGCTCGTGAAAAGCCTGATGGAGTGCCTTGACGTTGAAGTAGCCCTCCAGTTCCTGCAGCGCGTATTGCACCAGACGACGCTCAAGCGCGCTGAGGGCCGGGAATGAGGCTGGCGGCGTCACCTGAGGCGAGATGGCAATGGTATGCAGCATCCCCAACCAGCGCACCGCGTCTTCGATCAGGTGACCCATCTGGAAGTACAGACGGTTTGACCATTCTGCAACACCTTGCAGGTCGTGAATGAAGGGCGGCGAGGTAGAGACTGTGGCATAGACGGAAAAGGGAAAGTCGGCGGTGCTAAAGATACCCGCGCGCGGGGTGCTGGCCTGGGCGCGTAGCACGTCCCAGCGTTCCTCGGTCACCGTATAGTCCAGCCAGGCAGTGACGAGGATGCCTCCCGGCAGTCGCCAGTGCCAGGATATACCCACCCGTCCTTCATAGCCGGGTGTTTTTTTGCCGATCTCGTCGAGTAATCTATCGGCCAGGTGCAATGCGCTAAATGATGGGTAGAACAGGGGTGCGGGCATATCGTTCTCTGGCCGTAGATTCTACTCTATCTCGCCTGCCCGTGCAAGTCCGCTCTCTCTCTGCGGGAACTTGTCGCACTTTCGGCCAGCCACTCCGCCGCCGCTTTCGGCAGCAGCGCCAATGGCCCGCGCTGCACCGTCGGCTCCGGCAGCGAATCTATGAACATCTGCCCATAGGTCTTGGTCAACAGCCGCCTGTCGAACACCGCCACGACCCCCCGGTCGGTGCGGGTGCGGATCAGCCGCCCGAACCCCTGCAAGAAGCGCAGGATCGTCTCCGGTACGGCGTACTCCATGAACGGCTGCTCGAATGTCTCGGAGCGGGCCGCGAAGATGGGATCGCTGGGGACGCTGAAGGGCAACTTGGCGATCGCCAGGCAACTGAGCGCCTCGCCTGGCACATCCACGCCCTCCCAGAAACTGCGTGTGCCCAGGAGCACCCGCCGCTCGCCTGTGCGAAAGTTCTCCAGGAGTTGCGCCCGCGAGACGCCCTCGCCCTGTGCCTGGACGGTGATGCCGGCCTGCGCCAACGGCGCACGGATTGCCCGCAGCGTGGCGCGCAGTTGGCTGTACGACGTAAACAGCGCCAACGCCCGCCCCTGCGTCGCTCGGAAAAGCGCGACCATGCCCTGCTCTACCTCACGCTGATAACCGGGCTGCCCCGGCTCGGGGATGTCGTCCACCAGGTAGACCAGCGTCGAGTTCTTGTAATCGAACGGTGAGCCGACGGCCAGTTCTTCGGCGTCCCAGGCGTTCAGCCGCTCGCGCAAAAAGTCGAACGTGCCGGCGGTGCGCAACGTGGCCGAGGTTAGCACGACCGATGCTTTCTTTTCGAAGAGGTGCTCTTGCACCAGGTGGCCTACGTGCAAGGGGGCCGCGTGCAGGCTCAGGCGACGGTTATTGTCTGTCTCGGCCTCTATCCAACTGATCAGATCATTATCTTGAGAGACAACCCGGCTGATCTGGTGCCCCACTTCTGCCAGCCGCCGCGCCACACCCCGTATCTGTGCCTGTAGGTCATCGGCATCGGGAATATCGTAACCCGACAGGTCTTCCAGCCCTCCTGCCAACCGCTCCAGCCCGTCGGCTACGGCTGCCAAGGGCGCGTGAGCATCGTCCCAGGCAATCTCGACCGCTTCCCAGTCCGGTTGGCGGCGCAGGCCCGCGGTGATGCGCAGGCGGAGAGCGTATTCGTTGTCCTGCCCTTCGCGGTGTTCCTGAACAAACTCCTCGAGGCGGTCGAAAAAGGTGTCCACCAAGCGTCCTGCCCGTTCGGTGGCTAGGCCGACCTTGCCGACGAAGAGTTCCATTTGCTGCATGATGGCCTCCGGCAAGCGTGCCTGGCGACAGGCGCCAAGCACGTCCGCGAGTAGTCCACTCACGCGGCCGGTTGTGTTCACCTGCCCGACCTCGTCCAACAGCCGGTGGAGACTGGCGCGGTCGGCCTCGAAACTGAGGCCATCGGTGGTGGCGGCCTCCAGGTGATGGGCCTCGTCCACGATCAGGTATTTGTATTCAGGTAGCGCCCGATTCTGCACCGCGACGTCGGAGAGGAGCAACGCGTGGTTGACGATGACAAGGTGGGCGGATTCGGCGGCGCGGCGGGCGCGGTAGAAATAGCACGAGCCGTTGTGGAAGTGACGACAGCGTTCTGGCTCGCAGCCCTCATGCTCGGCGGAGAGTTGCCGCCATGAGGTGCGCTCGGCCGGGCTGGGTAGGAACAGTGTGTCGCCATCGCCATCGGTGGTCGCCAACTGCCAGACCAGCACCTTGGCGAGTACACGGGCCTCGTCGGGCGAGGCGGCCCCGCGGTGGCGGAGCGCCTGCAGGCGGGCCGGGCAGAGGTAATGAGAGCGGCCCTTGAGCACGGCGGTGCGAAACTCGAAGGGCAGGGCGCGCGCCAGCGCAGGGAGGTCTTTGCAATAGAGTTGCTCTTGCAGGTTGATCGTGTTGGTAGAAACGACCACGCGCTCGCCGTTCTGCATGCCCCACCAGACGGCGGGGATGAGGTAAGCCAGCGACTTGCCGACGCCGGTGGGCGCTTCGACCAATAGGTGCTCCTTATGGTTGAATGCCTGTGCCACCCTGCGCAACATGGCAATCTGTTGAGGACGATATTCATAGCCTGGAAACTGTGCCGCAAAGGCACCGTCTTGCTCCAGGAGCGCCGCGAGTTGCTCGACATTCAACAGTGTGCGTTCGGTGGCAGGCTCGAGCGGCTTGTCTTGGACGGCGGCGAACAGGGGGCCTTCATGGATAGCAGCCGGGGTGGGACGGGCACGCTGCGCGGGCGGATGGCGAGCGGCTTCCTCGAGCGCCTCGCGGAAGAACGCAGTGGCGGCCCATCCGGCCCGCTCGCCCTGGCCGACGATCTCTTTCAGCAAGCGGGGTGGGAGGGCAGCGGCGCGCCGGAGCAAGGCGCGGAACAGCCGGTGGGTCGCCTGGGCGTCAGGGAGTGCACGGTGCGCCTGCTCTAGTTCGATCCCCACACTGGCGGCCAGTTCGCTCAAACTGTAACGCTCGGCGTGGGGCATGAGCACGCCGGCCAACTCGAACGTATCGAGGAGTTGATTCTCGAATGGGCGGGAGTGGCGGCGCAGGAAGGCTAGATCGAACTCGACGCTGTGACCAACGATAGGCCGTTGTCCGATGAAGCGTGCCAGGCGCGGCAGCACATCGTGTAGACTGGGGGCCCCGGCAGTGTCCGCATCACGGATGCCGGTCAGTTGGGTGATCTGGAGCGGGATGGGCCGACCCGGGTTGACGAAAGTGGAGAAGGTATCGAGCACCTCGTCGTCACGAAAGACGACGGCCGCGACTTCGATGATGGCGTCATGTTCGGCGTCGAGTCCGGTGGTCTCTAAGTCAATTGCCACATAGGTTTGCGGCATCAGGCCTGTCTCGTTTCTAGGCCGCGATGAGCGGCAGCGAGATTATACCCCAGGATACCATTTGCGCAACCGGGTGATTTGGGGTAGAATCTATGGGCAGGTGATGACCGACGGGACATGCGTCCGGCTACTCGATTCCGACCAATTGCGGCTTCATAGTGTAAAGGAGCGAGGATGGCAAAATCGCGCACAGAGTTGATGGTGGATCGGCTGCGGGATATGCAGGCCAACACCCCCGATGTTCAGGCCTCGGCCGTCGTCAGTGTGGACGGCTTGATCATGGCCTCGGCGCTTCCGGCGACGGTCGAGGAGGATCGCGTCTCGGCAATGTCGGCGGCCATGCTCTCGCTGGGCGAGCGCATCGCCAGCGAACTGGGGCGCGGCGCACTCGACCAGGTCTATATCCGTGGCAACGATGGCTATGTGATCCTGACCGCCGTGGGTGAAGAAGCGGTTCTCACGGTGTTGGCGCGTAAAGAGGCCAAACTGGGCCTTATCTTCCTGGATATGCGGCGGGCGGCCGAGGACTTGGCTGCGCTGATATAGGGGGTAGTGAGTCCGACGTGTATAGACATGGGGAGGGTCAAAGCGACCCTCCCCGACGCTTTGTCTGGGGGCAGGGGATATGCCAAAGTACATCTTCTGTACTGGTGGGGTGCTCAGCAGCGTGGGCAAAGGTGTGACCGCAGCCTCGATCGGCCGGGTGCTGAAGGCGCGTGGCGTGCGTGTCTCGATCCAGAAACTGGACCCGTACATCAACGTGGATCCCGGGACGATGTCGCCCTATCAGCATGGCGAGGTGTTCGTTACCGACGACGGCGCCGAGACGGACCTCGACCTGGGGCACTATGAGCGCTTCATTGACGAGAATCTGACCCAGGCCAGCAATGTGACCGCCGGGCAGGTGTATGCCGAGGTCATCGCCCGCGAGCGCAGGGGCGACTTTCTCGGCGGCACGATTCAGGTCATCCCACACATCACCAATGAGATCAAGCGTCGCATCATGTTGGTGGGTGAGCGGACTGGGGCTGACGTGGTGATCGTGGAGGTTGGTGGCACGGTCGGCGACATCGAGGGACTACCGTTTCTCGAAGCGCTACGACAGATGCGCCGTGACGTCGGCCTTGAGAATGTGCTCTATGTTCACGTTACTTTTTTGCCGTATGTCGGTGCCACCGGCGAGTTGAAGACCAAGCCCACACAGCATAGTGTGAGCACGCTGCGTTCTATCGGTATCCAGCCGGATGTCATCATCGCCCGCGCCGACTACCCGGTAGACGATGGCCTATGTGACAAGATCGCGCTCTTTTGCGATGTAGATCGGCGCGCGGTAGTGCCGCTGGTGACCACGCCGGTGCTCTACGAGATCCCGCTGGTGTTGGAGGACGCCGGATTGGGCGAGTTCATCGCCAGGCGACTGGGACTGACGGGTGTGCCCGATCTGCAGGAGTGGCGCGAGTTGGTAGAGCGCGTGCGTGCCCAGAAGGCCTCGCTGCCCATTGCTCTGGTGGGCAAATACGTCGAACTCCATGATGCGTACATCAGCGTGCGCGAGGCGTTGCGCCACGCGGCATTAGCCCATGGTCGGGATCTCGACCTCCACTATGTTAGTTCTGAGGATCTCGAGCGAGGCCGGGGATGGGAGGAATTGGCACAAGTTGCCGGCATAGTCGTGCCAGGCGGCTTTGGCGAACGCGGCATTGAGGGCAAGATCGCCGCAGCACGTTGGGCGCGTGAAAATGGAGTGCCTTATCTAGGTTTGTGCTTGGGGTTGCAGGTCATGATCATTGAATTGGCCCGTCACGCGCTTGCAAGTGATGAGCCGAACAGCACCGAGTTCGATCCACACACCAAGTATCCCGTGATTGATCTGATGCCTGACCAGCGTACCGTGGTGGACCTGGGCGGTACAATGCGGTTGGGCCTGTATCCGTGCTGCCTGGTGGAGGGGACGAAGGCAGCCGCCGCCTACGGTGTGCCGGAGGTTCATGAGCGGCACCGCCATCGCTTCGAAGTCAATAACGCCTACCGGGACGTATTGAGCCGCGCGGGATTAGTGTTCAGCGGGCTTTCGCCCGATAGACGCCTGGTCGAGATTGCCGAACTTGCCGACCATCCTTTCATGCTGGGTAGCCAGTTCCATCCCGAATTCAAATCACGTCCCACACGGCCCCATCCGCTGTTTAGAGCCTTTATCGCTGCGGCCATCGCCCGCTGCGAGGCTGGATGATGGGCTGACGTATTCCTGGCACCGTGAGGGGGCGAAGAGGCCAATCTCAACCGCTTGTCAAATCTGCCCGTTTGTGCTATGATACCGCCCGTTGCGCGCATCGCCCGAGTCACGGGTGTGGAGGCGGGCTTTCCGCTCTCGGCAGAGTCTGAGGGCAATCCCATGGAAAGGAGGTGTTCCGTCACGTGCGCAGTTACGAGTTGATCTTCATAGTTCACCCGCAGGTTGACGGTGAGGCTTTGACCGCCGTGATAGAAACTGTCAAAGGCCTGGTTGAGCGCAACGGTGGCAAGGTCACAGACGTTGAACCCTGGGGGCTGCGTCGGCTGGCCTATCCCATTCGCAAACAGGGGGAAGGCCAGTACGTGTTGATGCGGCTTGAGATGGAAGCGCGTGGTGTAAGCGCGTTGGAGCGCAGCATCCGGCTACTCGAGCCGGTCATGCGTCACCTGATTGTGCGCCTCGGAGACGAGGAGTAGGCGCTTACGAGACCGACATCGGCTAAACATGTCGGTATATATGCCTCGTCCTGTTTGCGAGCGCAGCGAGCAATGGACATAGACCCTAACCTGTGGAATTCTTGCTGATTGGGCAAGAATGTGCAGGTTGAGCATCTGTTGGTTTCCGGCTTGTCCGGGTTAGGGCTTGGGAGGCTGATGTGAAGTGCTTGAACAAGGTCATGATCATCGGTAACGTGGGGCGCGATCCAGAGATGCGGTATATGCCCAACGGTCGGCCGGTGACATCGTTTAGCGTTGCCACCACGCGCAGTTGGACGAATGCCGGAGGCGAACGCCGCGAGGAGAGCGAGTGGTTCAACGTGGTCGCGTGGGGTAACCTGGCCGAGATCTGCAAGCAGCATCTTCACAAAGGACAGCAGGTGTACGTAGAAGGACGCCTGCAGACCCGCAGTTGGGAGGACCAGGACGGCAGGAAGTGCTTTCGCACCGAGGTGGTGGCCGAGGAGATGATCGTGTTGGGGAATCGTCGCGCTACCTCAGAGATCGCCGAGCCTGCCCCCGTGGGAGAAGAAGAATTTCCATTCTAGGTGTCCGTAGTGGCTCACCGCTACTGATGGACAGGGAGGTTTGCCTTGGCAGAGGAAATCGAGCAAGAAATGGAGGAGCAGTACGAGGTCGAAGAGGAGCCGCGGGGCCCAAGCGGCCGGCGGCGAGGTCGCCAGCAGCGTTTCACGACCCGTCGCCGCAAGACTTGTCTCTTCTGTGATGAGAAGGTCTCCTCCATTGACTACAAGCAAGCGAATACACTGCGGTCATTTCTGACCGATCGCGGGAAGATCCGCCCGCGCAGGCAGACGGGTGTGTGCGCTAGACACCAGCGCCAGTTGACGGTGGCGATCAAGCGCGCCCGTCATATCGCGCTGCTGCCGTTCGTGATGGAAGTCAAGCGGAATCGCTGATTCGATTCACTCGTGCGAGGGCGGATGATGGCCAGGAAGAGCAAGAAACGCGTACCGCAGAAATTGGTGCGCAGACGGCTCTCTCGTGTGGAACGGGATCAGCGCATGGAGCGCTTTCTCATCTGGGGTGTAGTCGCCGTCGGAATACTGGTCATCGGCGTTCTGGGGTACGGCCTGCTCAACGAGAAAGTGCTCAAGGTGCGCGAGCCGGTCGCCATCGTGGGGAGTACACCTATCTCGGTAGCCGAGTTCCAGGCGCGGACACGCCTGGCGCGGCTCAGCATGCGGGAGCAGTTGAACAGCCTGGCTGCCTGGCAGCAATCCCTCGATCCGAACGACCCCAGCGCGTCAACCTACATCCAGTACATCCAGTCCAATATGCGTAGCCTGGAAGAGCAGTTGGACGCTGCGAACGCGCAGAGTATTGGTGAAGAAGTGCTTGCCCAGTTGATTCAGGACGAATTGGTGCGTCAGGAAGCCGCCCGCCGTGGTCTCACTGTTCCCCAGGAAGAGGTACAGCGCAGGCTGGAGTTGAACTTTGGGTACGACCGGAATCCGGCTACGCCTACGCCGGAACCAACGGCTGCGGCGCCGATAACGTTCACGGTCATGCTGACCCCCGAGCCGACGCCGACCCCTCGCCCGACGCCAACACCGATGACCGAGGAAGAGTTCCGCCGGCGCTTGAACGATGTGCTGCGGCAACTGAAGGCCACGGAGCAGATGTATCGCTCCTGGATCGAGGCGTCGCTCCTGACCGAAAAGGTGCAGGAGCAGATGGTCGCCGAGGCGCCTACCACCGCCGATCAGGTCAAGTTGCGCTTCCTGAGTGTGGTCACGGAGACACTGGCGAACGATCTGGCGGCCCGCCTGGATGCGGGTGAGGATTTCCAGGCATTAGCAGACGAACTCGAGGCAAGTGGAGAGGGTACCAGTTCCGAGATGGATTGGAGCACGAAGGAGGATGCGGAGCTGACTTTGGGTGCCGAGATCGCGGACCTGGTGTTCGGCATGGCTGCCGGCCAGCGTACCCAACCCGTGCTGAACATGAATGACTCGCGCTATCTCATCATCGAGGTTGTGGGGCACGAGGTGCGCGAACTGGACGAATACGCGCGTCAGCGACTAGGCCAACAGGCGTTTCAAGAGTGGTTGGATGCGCAACAGGTCCTGGTACAGCGCCGTGAGATCGATCCGGATCTCATCCCGACAACACCGTGAGGATGCGAACTCGAGGAACCCGGCTTCGTCCAGAGGCCGGGTTCTTTTGTTTACCCGGTGTGGCGATGGGCCTCGATCACGTTAGGTAATCGGCTGATCTTGGCCAGCACGCGGCTGAGTTGGGCGATGTTGCTGACCTCCATCGTGATGTAGAAGGTGGAGATGTTCTTCTCTTTACCCTGGCTCGTGGCGGCGATGTTGATGTCCTCGCTGCTAATGATACCGGTGATGTCGTTCAGCAGCCGGGCGCGGTCGTAGGCTGTGATGTAGATCGTCACCGGAACGGTCTGAGGTTGTGTGCCCCAACTGGCCTCGATCAGCCGCTCGGTATCGCGCAAGCGCAGGATGTTGGGGCAATCGCGCCGGTGGATGGTGACGCCTCGACCGCGAGTGACGTAGCCGATGATGTCATCGCCGGGCAGCGGATGGCAGCACCGTGCCAGCCGGGTCAGCAGGTCGCCGGTGCCGCGCACCTGGATGCCCTCAACCGTCTCCGCCGGCGGAGGTGGGATAACGGCCCGACTCTCCTCTTCACGGGCGCGCGCCTCGGCGATGCGCGTGGCGATCTGCTGGCTGTTGATGTCGCCGAACCCGACGGCGGCATAAAAGTCGTCCAGGGCCTTGTACCCAAAGAGATCCGCAACCTCTTCGTGGGTCAATTCTTTTTCCAGCCCCAAGCGCTTCAATTCTCGCTCGACGCTCTCGCGGCCCTGCACGATGTTCTGCTCGCGATCCTGCCGGCGGAACCACTGGCGGATCTTGCTGCGTGCGCGGTTGGTCTTGACGAACCCCAAGGCGGGGTTCAGCCAGTCCCGGCTGGGTCCACCCCGCCGTGCGGTCAAGATCTCGACCTGATCGCCGTTGCGCAGTTGGTAATCCAGACTGACCAGTTTGCCGTTGACGCGGGCGCCACGGCAACGGTGGCCGATCTCGGTATGCACGTGATAGGCAAAGTCAATCGGCGTTGCGCCGACCGGCAGATCGATCAGTTTGCCCTTGGGGGTGAAGGTATAGACGCGGTCCTGAAAGACGTCGGTCTTCATCGCGTCCACGAACTCGTCCGCGCTGGTGACCTCCTGTCGCCACTCCATCAGTGTGCGCAGCCAGGCGATCTTGGCTTCCAGGTCTTGGTCGCGTTTGCCGCCCTCCTTGTAGCGCCAGTGCGCGGCGACGCCGTATTCGGCGACGTGATGCATCTCCCAGGTGCGGATCTGCACTTCCAGCGTCTTGCCATCCTCGCCAATGACGGCTGTGTGCAGGCTCTGATACATGTTCTCTTTGGGCATGGCGATGTAATCATCGAACTCGCCGGGGATGGGTTTCCACAGTCCATGCACGATACCCAAGACACGATAGCAGTCGGATACGCTCTGGGTGATGACGCGGATGCCGCGCACGTCGTACACCTCGCGGAAGGGGACGCCCTTGTGCTGCATCTTCTGATAGATGCTGTAGATATGCTTGGGACGGCCGGTGATCTCGGCGGCGATGTTCTCTTCGGCGAGTTTGCGTTGCAGGATCTGAATGTGCCGCTGTATCTCGACCTCGCGCCCCGGACGGCGTTCCTCGATGAGTGTGGCGATCTCGTTGTAGATGGCGGGGTCGAGATAGCGCAGGCTGAGGTCTTCCAACTCCCACTTCCACTGCCACACACCCAGGCGGTTGGCGAGCGGGGCGAATATCTCCAGCGTCTCGCGGGCAAAGGTCTTGCGTCGCTCCGGCTTGAGCGCGTTGAGCGTGCGCATGTTGTGCAGGCGGTCGGCCAGTTTGATCACCACCACGCGGATGTCCTGAGCCATGGCGAGGAACATCTTGCGCAAACTTTCCGATTCCTGCTCTCCACGCGGTGCCCCATCTTCGCGGCGGGTCTGGTCAACATGCTCCTGCTCGATACGTTCCAGTTTGGTCACGCCGTCCACCAATTCGGCGATGTGGGGGCCGAACTCTTTCGCCAGGCTGTCCAGGCCGATCGCGGATTCTTCGACTACGTCGTGCAAGAGGCCGGCAGCGATGGTGTCGGGATCCATCCCGATCCCGGCAAGCAGGTAGGCCACGGTGAGCGGGTGTTGGATGTACGGCTCGCCCGACTTGCGGGTCGCGCCGGCATGGGCGCGCTCGGCCACGGCGTAGGCACGCTCGATGAGCGCCCGCGCCCCATCACTGTGTTCGCCCGCGGGCAAGAGTTCCAGAATATCGGACAGCGTGAGCGAGGGGTGCTTGGTCATCCTACCGGCAGTATAATGCGGGCGGGGGATTTGTCAATACAGGTGTCCGGGAGCACATGGGCATGGTGTCGCGCTGTTGTTCATGCACAAACAAAACCTCCCGCAGGCTCATCGCCTGTGGGAGGCTCAACTCCCATAGTATCACCCCCTTTCGTAGAGTGACCGTTGGCATCTGCGATGGCAATTATACACTCATGGGCGGACCTCTGATGCGATTCAACTTGACGAGGGGCCTTGCACGGGCAGATGACCGTATCCTCCAACGAGATGGGTCGCACATGCTAGTCCTCCAACTGACATGCCACCCGGCTCCACATCCAGGCCGCTAATCCTGCAAATGCCATCAAGACGGCGATCACTGCCAGCACGGTTATGCCCACGACCAAAACGACACATCCACCAACAGCCATATTGGCGTAGGCCATGACGCGGACGTCGCCTGCCGTCTGGTTAAGATCATGGAGCAGGTGGCTCTTCCAGGCGGCATAGAGCATCGTGGCCACTAGGTAGACACCGAGCACCAACAGGTAGAAGATCAAGTGCCTTTCTAGTCCCAGACGGCTTGCGGCGGTCTCTGCCCATCCTTCTAGAGCACGTTTCCAAAAGTTCTTAGGGTATGTCCCTAACCCGGACAAGCCGGAACCAAAAACCACGAAGGACACGAAG
>FWPU01010377.1_pt1 | contig 13891 bp, 11 predicted proteins | sample 2228361 | NCBI WGS metagenome assembly FWPU01 (sample SAMEA103939777, study PRJEB20133) | metagenome | reverse complement strand
AGAAACATTCTTTTAAGCGGGTTTTAAAATGTCTCAAATGGCCCCAACGAGAGCTATGCCAAGGCCTATGTCTATTTTTCGGACAAAAAATTTCCCTTGACAAAGAAATAAATTATGATAAAATAATTAAAATAATTATGAAGGAGGCTGTATGAAATACTTGTTTTTCTTTTTTAGTTTGTTTTTTTCTATTATTATACTTGCCCAAGAAATTGCTTATGAAGGAACAACAGAAGAGGCATTAAAGGAAGGAATTATTTTGGGGAAATTCATTTTTTCTCCAAATATAGAATTTATTTATGAAGATAAAGACAATGTCTTCTTAACAGAAACACAGGAAGAAAAAGATCAAGTTTATGTTTTAAGACCTAAACTCCTTTTTGAACTTCCAAAAGAAGACAGTTATCTAAAATTTTCATGGATTCCCCAATACAGGGATTTCCAAGACATTGAATTAAAGGAAAATTGGACCCATTTTCTTAACCTTGAAGGAAAAATGAAAACCCCAGGGGGTTTGGAACTTCTGGCAGGAGATAAGTATATTATGAAAGGAACCTTAGAGGTCTCTGAAGTTGACCCAGGAAACGAACTGGTCTTTGGACTCCTCCCCTTTGATAAGAACCATTTATATTTTGATATGAAATATTTCTTGGATTCTACAAATGGCTTTGGTTTAAATGCTGACTACATAGATGTTTCTTACGAGGAGCCAGAAATTGGGGAATATAGAGTATGGTATGACTATAAATCAACAAAATTTGGTGCTACATATCAAAGATATATGAACCCCTTACTTAGAATGGCATTGGGAGTAAATTTCATTACCTATGATCCCGATGAAAATGCTATCTTTAAGGAATACAAAGGAATGGATTATTATGTACAATTTTATGGTGATTTGACAACTACAGTTAATGCTTCTATAAAACTTGGCTATGAGGACTTAGATTTTGATGGTGCAAAAGATTATAAGGATTGGAATGCAGAAGCAAACATTTTATGGAATTTTTCTGACTTTAGGAATTTAGCCATAAAGGTTTTGAGGGCTGGGCTTCCATCCAATATGGGTTATGCAGGTTCTTATACACATAATTTAATAAGTATAACTTACAACTTCAAATTAACAGAAAAGTTCTTTAGTGCCTTAGGGGCTTCCTTTGGTAAAAATGATTACAATGAAATGGGAAGGGTAGATGATTGGTGGGATGGCAGAATTAATTTGGGTTATCATTTCAGTCCCATAATATCTGCCCGGTTAAATTACATATACCAAAATAGGGATTCAAATTTTGACTGTTTCCAAGGATGTGATTACAAAGCTAATACCATACTTTTAAATTTTATAATTGGCTATTAGGAGGTGAAACCCAAAAAGGATGAAAGGGAGTATTTTTATAGTATTTTTTTTATTTAGTTTTGTAATTTTTCCTCAAAATAAATCCTCTTCAATAAAGGAAGGGGATTTATTTATAAAAGAAGCAAATGTTTATTACTTGGGTCCTAAGGATATTATAAATATAATTGTATTTGGTGAACCCCAACTTTCAGGTGACTATGAAGTAAACAATGAAGGGAAAATTCGTTTTCCTTTCTTAGGAGATGTGGCAGTTTCAAAACTTACCCCACAAGAAGCAGCAGAAAAGATAGAAAAACTCTTAGAAAAGGACTACTTTGTAGATGCACAGGTATCCTTGACAGTTAAAGAATATAAATCCTTTTGGGTCAATGTAATAGGTGAAGTTAAAAATCCAGGGAAAAAATTTTTAAAATCCCAAGCAACAATCTTAGATGTAATTGCTGATTGTAATGGATTTTCTTCAGAGGCAGGAGATAGTATTACATTAAAAAGACCAATTAGTGATAAAGAAAGTAATATTTTGCAATTGACCTTAAAGGATTTAACAGAACCAGAAAGTCCTCATTTTAATTATAAAGTTATGCCAGGTGATACAATCATAGTCCATCAAAAGCCCTACTTTTATATTCAAGGTGAAGTTCAAAAGCCAGGGAAGTATGAATTAACAAAGGATCTCACCTTACTCCAAGCCATTGCCTTAGCTGGAGGACCTGCTAAATTTGCAAATGAAAAGGATGTGGAAATTTATAGAATTGAAGGAGACCAAACCCTTGTAATTAAAAAGAATTTAAAGGATATAAAGAAAAAGGAAGAAGAAGATATTTCCATAAAACCAATGGATACAATTATTGTAAATAAAAGGACTTTTTAAAATATGTCTTTACAGGATACACAAAACTTTCAAACAACCGTAGGGGATGAAACCCAATTTTTGCCTTTCCATTTTAAAGAATACTTAAGAATTGTATGGAAAGGAAGGTACTATATAATACTTGCAATCTTACTCTTTGGAGCTGGCGCTTTTGTTTGGTCTAAGTTACAAATTCCCATTTATGAAGCTACAGCTACAATTTCAATTGATGTTTCCCCTCCTCAAATTTCTCCAAATCAGGTTTATGGCACAAATTATTGGTTCGAAATCAATTATTATATGGCTGAACAAGTTCGCGTCTTGCAGTCCTATAGATTAGCCCAAAAAATTGTTACGATTTTTAAAAATGATCCCACTTTTCCCTTTAATAACTCCAAGGATCCAGCCAAGGCTTTTAGGTCCATAATAAGAGTTAATAGGCAGGAAGATAGCAATATTTTAAATATAAAAATAAGGGGTACAGATCCACAAAAGGTAGCCCTATGGGTAAATACTCTTGTAGATGAATATTCTAAGCTAAATATTCAAGATAATTTAGAAAAATCAAAAAAAATTTTACAAGTTATAAATGAACAACTTCAACCAATTTATGAAAAGTTGGGTGAAAGTGAAAGACAATTAACCCAATTTCAGGCCTCCCAAGATATTTACATTTTAAATGATACAAATAAAAATGTAGTAACGGAACAAATTGAAAAACTAAATAAGGAATATTCCGATGCAAAAGTAGAAAGAATTGATATAGAATCAAAGATTAAGGCCCTAAATGATTTAAGGTTTGGAAAGGCATCCTTGGAGTCCTTCCCTGAGATATATATGAATGATGCAATAAAAAAAATAAATGCTTCAAGGGTTGATTTGGAACTACAACTTCAAGAATTAAAAAAACAATATAAAGAAGAACATCCAAAAGTGAAAGCAATTAATCAACAATTAGAAAATTTAAAGGTAAGTTTAAAAAAGGAAATTTCTGCCTTAGTTGCTTCCCTTGAAACAGAATACAAAATTAAAAAAACAAGGGAAGAGGAACTATACAGAAATATTCAACTTTTAAAAGATGAGGCATTGAAAGGCTCAAAAGCCAGTTTGGAATTAGAAAAAATTAAGGAAAACTATCAACAAAATAAGATGTTTTATGAGGATCTTTTAAGAAGAAGTAAGGAAATGGAACTATCTTCTTCTGTAAGTATAAATAGAATAAGGCCTATAGACCCTGCTATAGTTCCTACCTCTCCAATTTCTCCAAAGACAAAACAAAATACAGTAGTTGGAATGTTAATGGGCATATTATTAGGAGTGAGCTTTGTATTTTTTCTTGATTATCTGGATTCTTCAATAAAACTTCCTTCCGATGTGGAAAAACATTTAAATCAATCTGTCTTAACTGTTGTTCCAAGATACTCTCCAGACAAAATAAAGGTTTTAAAAGAATTTTACCAGTCCCTAAGAACAGCTGTAATGTTTGCAAAAAAATCTGAAGAAAACCAAATTATTTTGATAACTTCCACTGGTCCTTCAGAAGGAAAAACAACTACTTGTTATAATTTAGCAAAAGTACTTGCCTCTGCAGGTGACTCTGTGGTTATTGTAGATAGCGACTTTAGAAGACCTGCCATCCATAAAATCTTTGGCTTACAAAACCAAATTGGTATAACCTCCTTTTTCTTAGGAAAAAGTTTGGAAGAAATTATCCAACCAACTACCATACAAAATTTGTATGTAATACCTACGGGACCCTTGCCCCCAAATCCTCCTGAATTTATCACAAGAAAGTCCTTTGAAAATTTACTAAAGATTTTAAAAGAAAAATATAATTATGTTATCTTGGATTCTCCTCCTGTTTTATCTGTAACAGATCCAATTTTACTTTCTGTTTTAACAGATATGACAATTTTAGTTATAAGGTATAATGAAATAGATAGAAAATTAATAAAACAATGTTTAAATAGTTTACAAAAAAGTGGTGCCAATGTAATTGGGACAATAATAAATGATGTGGACTTTGAAAGGGATACAACATACAGCTATTACCATTATTATTATTACTACAAGGGTTATGATGAAGATGCTTTAAAGGAAAAAGGATTTTCTTCAAAGGATTTAAAAAAGAAGAAAAAAAGAATAATTGGTTAAGTTTGACTTTTTTTATTTTTTATGATATATTAATAAGATAAGGAGGAAATATGAAGAACTTTTTAATTTTTACTTTTGTTTTGTTTTTTTCTTTAGCCATTTTTAGCCAAGGGGAACCTTCTGAAACAATTACCCAAGGGAAATTCGCCTTAAAAGTTGTAAAAATTATGAAAGCAAAACTTCCCTTAGAAGCAACGGAACAAGATGCTGTTGCCTTCCTTGAAACTCTTGGCTTGACACCTTCAGAGGGCTGGAATATTTCAAAAAAACTTACAGAAAAGGTTATGGCTGAGATCATTGTAATTGTGGGAGGAAATCTTTCACCCATAAAACCAGATGCCCTAATTACAAACTTAAAGGCAGATCAAATTTTACAACGACATGGAAATCTTTTTAGAAAGTTTTATTTAACAAAATTTGCTGCTGATAATAAGACGGAATCAGAAATTATAGATGAAGGAGCATTAAAAGGAATAGCTGCCTCTCCTACATTAGAAAAATAATGTTTTTTATTTTTGAAAAGGGAGCAGGGAGGTTGATTTTCCTCTTTGCTCTTTTTTTTTATATCTCCTGTTCCACTCCTGAAGAAAAAATCTTAAAAGCAAGAAATTCTTATAAAATTAAACTTTTAAGTTATCAAGATATTGAAAAAGGAACTGCCTTGGACTTTTTGGTTTACAATGGTTGGGGAAATTATTTCAAAGGAATAACTGTTGAAATATGGATTATGAAAGATAAAAAGAAAGAAAAATCCATAGAAATTTTTATTCCTACAGAAAATTTAAGACCCTTTTATGAAGAACAAATTAGTGTAATAATGGAAGGAGTCCATATAAACCCCGATGAAGGAATTGCCTTAGTGGAAATACCAAATCCTACGTCTGAACAAAGGAAAAGATTTAAAGAGTTTTTAGGAGATAAAATAAACTGAATACTCAATTTTTTAATTTAATTAATAGCATAATTTTAGGCAAGTCAGGAGTAGTAAAGCTTTCAGCAATTGCTCTCCTTGCAAGGGGACATATCCTCTTTCAAGATATACCAGGGGTTGGAAAAACCCTTTTAGCAAAGGCAATGGCTAAGGCATTGAACTTAAATTTTCAAAGAATCCAATTTACATCAGATATGATGCCAGCTGATATAATAGGCGTTACAATTTATAACCAAAAATTAGGGGATTTTGAATTCTATCCCGGTCCTGTTTTTACAAACATACTACTTGCCGATGAAATAAATAGAGCAACTCCCAAGACCCAATCAGCTCTTTTAGAAGCAATGCAAGAGGGGCAAGTAACGGTAGATAGAAAACCCATTGAACTTCCAAAACCTTTTTTTGTCTTAGCCACCCAAAATCCTTTAGAATTTTCTGGAACATACCCTTTGCCAGAATCCCAATTGGATAGGTTTACTTTAAGCTTATCCATTGGATATCCTCCAGCTGAAGTGGAAGAAAAATTAATGGAAGAGGGAGGAAAAGAACCTGAAATTGAAAAGATTAAACCCCTTTTAAAAAAGGAAGAAATTTTAAAATTTCAAGGGGAAATAGAAAAAATTTATGTGGATTCTAAAATATTACAATATGTAAGAAAAATTGCTCAGATTTTAAGGGAAGATAAAAGGGTCTTCATAGGACCAAGTCCAAGGGCATTAATCCAATTAATTTTATGTGCAAAGGCATCAAGCTTTCTTTCTGGAAGAAATTATGTAATTCCCGATGACATACATCTTTTATTTTTTCCTGTCTTTGAACATAGAGTTATATTAAAAGATCCTTCCATTTCTGTAAAGGAAATATTAAAAGAAACCCTTTCAAAGATTCCAAGTCCCCTTTAAAAATTTATGAACTTAAAAATTGAAAAAAAGGGCTGGGTTTATATTATCCTTTGCTTTATAGTTACTTCCTCAGCTGTGAATACTTCAAATAATTCCCTTTTCCTTTTAACTTCCTTTATGCTAAGTATTTTAATTTTATCTGGAATTTTTTCTTCTTTAAACCTTTATTTCTTAAAGATAGAGAAGATAAAATATGAAGAATTTTATGCAAAAAAATGGGGGTATTTGGTTATAAAATTAAAAAAAAATAAATTTTTCCCAAAAGCATTAAAAAGGGATGAATTGATATTTGAAATAAAAAATAATGAAATTTTTTACCCCCTTTATTTCCCAAAAAGGGGGCTTTATAAGCTCCCTCCCATTATAATAGAAAGTGTTTTTCCCTTTGGTTTTATAAAAAGAAAAAAAGTTTTTAAAATAAAGGATAAGGTTTTAGTTTATCCTACTTGTAATAATTTTTCATTACCTTCATTCAAAGTTAGAAAGGTAGATGGTGAAGAAAAAGAGGAGGCAAAAAAATGGGGTGAAATATTAGAGTTTTATGGAATAAGGATATATCAAACTGGAGATGATCCAAGGCATATCCATTGGAAAAAATCTGCTCAAAAAAGGGAACTATTGGTAAAGGAATATGAAACAAGATCCAGGGGGAATTTGCAACTTTTCTTAGATACCCATATAAAAGAGGAAGAAATTTTTGAAGAAGAAGTTGAAAAGGTTGCCACTTGGTGTTGCAATTTACTGAACAAGGGCAAAAGTGTTTCCCTAATGACTTGGGAACACTTCCTTCCAGAAGGTTCGGGGGAAGGGCAAAAAAAGAAGATATTATCTTTTTTAAGCTTGGTTAAAAAAAATGGTTGATTTATATATATTATCTATAATTGCCATAATACCTTTCCCCTTGACATATTTAATACCCTACCCCTTAGCTTTCCTTTACCTTTTGCCAATTTTATATCAAATTTATCAAACAATTAAAGGAAAACCTATAAATTTAAAGGAAAATACTATAGAAAAACTTTCAATTTTATGTTTTTTCCTTTTTATAATAGATATTTTCTTTTTTTCAAGAAAAATCATCCACATAGCAATCCATCTTACAATGTCTCTTGTAGTTGTAAAAATTTTTAATTTAAGGAAAGAAAGGGACAAAAACCTTTTTCTTTTGCTTTTATTTTTCTTAATAACAGCAGGAATTGCCAATTCCTTTCACATTACCCTTTTTCCATACATAATTTTGGTTTCTTATTTTTTTATAAAAATTTTTATGGAACAAATTAAATTAGAAGAAAAATACTCTAAAAAGTTTTCTTTCCTTTCTATATTTTTAAGTTTAATAATTTGTATCCCAATTTTTATTTCCTTTCCTAGGATGAAGGCACCCTATATACCTAGTGTTTCCTTGAAGGGAGAAACCTTTGGTTATGATGATTTCTCCTTAGATTTAAATGAAATTGAAAGTAAGAAATCAAGTAATGAAATAATAATGAGGATTAAATTTAAAAACTTTCAGGAAGAAAATCTTTACATAAGGGTTAAGACCTTTTCAAAGTATAAAAATGGCATCTGGAGCTCCCCTAAACCAGTGCATAAACTTTTAAATGCAAAAAAACCGGGATACTTTTCTTTTTCAAAAGAAATGGAAAAGGATATATATGAGATCTATGCCAAAAGTTTTTTCCAATACCTCCCAACATTTTATGGAATGGTATCCCTTTACATACCCTTTGAATACATAACAATTTCTTCAGATTCTTCCTTTGTTTTATCTTCCACTTTACATAGAAGAAGGCTAAAATATCAAGTGGGAATTATAAATTCTAAAAAATTGCATAAAAACTTTGAACCCCTAGAAGCAGAAAAAAACAAATATAATTCAGAAAAATTAAAGGAATTAGCAAAGGAAATTTTCAAAGACACTAAGGATAACAAAGAAAAAATTGACAAATTAATTAATTATTTTTATAAAAACTTTACTTATAGCATAGAAAAAATTGATTTGGATTATTTTCTTTTTAAAGAAAAAAAGGGGCATTGTGAACTCTTTGCCACTGCTGCTGCACTTCTTTTAAGGGAAGAAAACATTCCTACAAGAATTGTTGTGGGCTATTTGGGAGGCGAAAAACATCCTTGGCAAAATTATTTAATAGTAAGAGCTTCAAATGCCCATGCATGGGTTGAGGCATGGGTTGAAGGAAATTGGGTCTTAATAGATACTACCCCCCCATCCTTTAGACCCGCAATTAAAGAAGGAGATATTGGAGCATTTATTAAATATTTTTATGAATCCCTTTCCTTTTTTTGGGATAGAAATATTTTAGGTTTTACTTACGCAGAACAAAGGGATATCCTTTTTTATTTTAAAGAAAATGTAAAAAATATCTTTGTATTTTTTATAATAATTTCAATTTTTTCTTTACTTTTTATTTCTTTAAAAATTTTTATTAAATATAAAAAAGAAAGGTTACCCTTTTACTTAAAGTATTATAAAAAAATAAGGGCTAAAACAATAAAAAAATATAATCTTTTTGAAGGTATTCCACCTGAAAAACTTTCCTTTACTTTAAAAAATTTAAAACCAAATTCCTCTTACCATATTGAAAAATTTTTTGAACTTTACTTAGGAGCTTCCTTTGGAAGAAAATCACCTAAAAAAAGAGAAATGAAATACCATTATAAAAAATTAAATAAACTTATTTTTAAAAGGTAAATTTTACAAAGTTTTCCAAATATAGGGGTTCCCTTACAAGATAGATTTCTAAATCTACCGGACCTTCACTTACATTTACAGTAATTGAACTTGGGAAATACCCTGTTTTTTCAAAATTTAAAATATATGTTTTATTTTTTTGGGAAATGAAGAAAAATCTTCCATATTCATCTGTAATCCTGGGCTTTTCATAAAGATTCCAATTAATGGAATCTACAGTAAAGGTGACACCTTCTAAGGGCTTTTTTGTAAAAGCATCATAAACAATCCCCCTAATTTGGGGTCCATAAAGAATTTGGTCTAAGAAAAATCCCCAAGCAATTCTTTGCCTCTGGACTGTTATATCCCTCCATTGGGCATAATTTGGTTGAAAACCCCCTGATTTATCAGAGTTTACTTCTATAGTAAAAGAAAAGGTTCCAAGCCCTGCATAGGGTTCATCATCAGAGGTACCGTCTGTTACATATAAAGTATCAAAAGAAGTTCCTATTCTATATCTTCCAACTTTTCCATTATCATCTTCCAATATATTATTTAAACTACTTGCAATTTCATAAAAGGTATTATCTTCTGCGGTATAATCACAACCATAGGGATAGATAATGTATTGACCATAAGAATGGTAAGTTATATAAAATTGTGGTTTGATTGCATACATCAAAGCAACAACTCCTTGGGTCTCTGGTTCTGAAGCAGGTCCTGTCCCCCTAAAATCATCATCTAAACAAAAACCAGAGGAACCATTACAAGAATTCCAAGTTATGGGATAGTTCCTATTTAAATCCACTGCACACTGAGGATTTCTATTTTTTCTCCACCAATTATTTTGTCTAAAACAAAAGGAAGCCCCATCGGGATTTACAATGGGAATAATCCATATCTCTATTTCATCCAACCATTTTGTAACTTTTTCATCTTTCCCATAATTTTCAAGCAAATATTTAATTGCATCTTTTGTAATCTCTGCTGTCATAACTTCCCTTGCATGGTGTTGACCATCCATCAAAAAAACGGGTTTTGGTCCCTCTTTCTTATAACTTGTAATTTTTATAGCCCATAACTTATGTCCTTCAAAAAGTTCTTCCTTTAAAAGTACTAAATCTGCAAGTTCGGGATACTGGCTTGAAATGGAAAATAAAAATTCTTCCATTTCTTCTGGATCTGTATAATTTTGCAAATCAGGTCCCCTTAAAAAACTATCTTTTGAGGTCTCCTTAATTACATACCTTCCTTTAAAAGGATCTAAAAGGTATAATTCTTCTTCCTCCATGATGACTTCAATTTTCCCAACTTGATGGTCAGCTCCTGCTATATCCAAATGAAATTTTTGTAAATATTTTATTGCATCATCAAAATTTTCAGGTTCAATGGACACCCTGTATAAATTTTCAAAGGAAAATAAAAGGGAACTAAAAAAAATAAGTAAAAGAAATCTTTTAGCCATAAAAATACTCCTTAAATTTATTAATTATTTTCTTCTATTTTAATAAGTACAACAGTAATATTATCTGAACCATCTTTTTCATTTGCAAAGTTTAACATATTTTTAACCTTTTCCTCTAAATCTTCCGGTAAAAGAAGACAATTTCTAATTTCTTCTCTTTCCAGTTCTCCATGAAAACCATCTGTGGAAAGCAAAAAAAGGTCACCATTTTTTATTTTTCCATTTTTAATATCGGGAAGAACCTCAGTTTTTCCGCCTATGGAACGGGTTAAAATATGTTTTAATCTTGACTGCTTCCCTTGCTCTTCTGTCAAGTAGCCTGCCTTAATTTGAGCTTGAATTAAAGAGTGGTCTTCCGTCAATTGGCTCAACTCTTCATCCCTTAAAAGATAAGCCCTGCTATCTCCTATGTGGGCAATGTAATAATTTTCTCCTTCAATTAAAAGCAAAGTTAGAGTAGAGCCCATCCCTTTAAGATGCATCTTTTCTTGAGATCTTTCAAAGACCCTTTCATTGACTTTTTTTATAACTTCTTGTAATCTCAAGTTAACTTCCAAATCCTTTAAATTGGGATAAATTTCTTCAATTGTCTTTTTAATAATTGAAGAGGCAACTTCTCCTGCTTGATGTCCTCCCATACCATCAGCTACAAAAAATATATTATGCTCCTTTAAACAAAGGAAAGAATCTTCGTTATTTTCTCTTTTCTTTCCCGTAATGCTGTGTCCAAAAAAATTAACCTTAAAAACCATATAGATATAATACACAATTTTATTATTAATTGCAAAAATTTTTTCCCTTAATACTTTAATAACAAATTTATTGAAAAAATTCCAAAGATGGTTTAAATTTATAGTATGAAAATAATTACAACCCACCCCAATGCTGATTTGGATTCCTTTGGGGGAATAGTTGCTTTAAGATTGCTATATCCCGAAAGTTATGTTTTTTTTCCAGGGGCACAGGAAATGGCACTAAAAAACCTTTTATCAACAAACATCTATAAATTTAATGAAATTTCTATAAAGGAAATTGAAAAAGGAAAAATTGAAAAGATAATAATTGTAGATGTGGAGGACTTAGAAAGAATAGGAAAATTATACGGTTTAATCATTTCTCAAAAGATTCCAATTGAAATTTATGACCACCATCCAGAGCAAAGGGGAGTTCCCAGTTGGTCTGTGGTTTTTAGCAAAAATTATGGAGCTGTCTCTACATTACTTGCAGAAATTTTAATGGAGAAAGAAATTGAGCCAACCCCCTTAGAAGCAAGTTTAATTTTACTGGGGATATATGAAGATACGGGAAGTTTCCATTTCCAAGAGACCACAGAAGAGGACTTTAAAATGGCAGGGTGGCTTTTATCAAAGGGAGCCAATTTAAATTTAGTCCACAGATTTTTAATTCAAGAATTAACACCTGATCATATAAATATCTTAGAACAATTTTATAAGACAAAGGAAGAAATTAACTTAAAGGGTTATCAAATAACCTTTTGTTATGCTTCCCTTTCTTATTTTGTAGAAGACATTGCCTTTGTAGTCCATAGGTTTGTAGATATCTTAGGAAAAGAAATATTTTTTGGATTTATTGAGCAAGAAGGAAAAATCTACTTAATTGGAAGATCCAGAAATGAATTGGTAAACTTAAGTAAGGTTTTTAAAGAATTGGGAGGAGGTGGACATGGAGGAGCTGGTTCTGCAATATTAAAAAACATCCCCTTTACCCAAGCAAGGGCAAAAGTTATATCCCTTTTAAATACCCACCTTCCTTCCAAAAAGATAGCAAAGGATATTATGAACAAAAAGGTTTACATTGTAAATCCAAAGACAAAGATTGTTCGTGCCTTAGAAAAAATGAATTATTACCATATAAATGCTATGCCTGTTATTTCAAAGGGGAAAATTTACGGTTCCATTACAAGACAACTCATAGATAGAGCCCTATCCCATGGGCTTAAAAATATAACTTGTGAAGATATAATGGATATGGAAGTTCCCACAGTTCAAAAGGATACCCCCTTAGAGGAATTTAAAACAACCATTTCTGGAAAGGGGAAAAGGTTTCTTTTGGTGAAGGATGGAGAAAGGGTCATAGGAATAATTACAAGAATGGACATTTATAAGAGTATAATTGAAAGGGAAGATATAAGAAATATATCCCAAGAAAAGGTTATAGATGTAAAAAAAATAATGGAACAAAATTTATCATTTAATATATTGGATAAATTAAAAAAAATTGGAGAAGTTTCAGAAGAGCTTTCCATGGAAGGATACTTAGTTGGAGGAAGTGTAAGGGACTTACTTTTATCCAATCCTTCCAGTGATATAGATGTTGTAATAGAAGGCAATGGCGTAAAAGTGGGCGAAAAAATTGCAAAGTTATATGAGGCAAAATTTAAAACCCATTTAAAATTTTTAACGGGAAAATTATATTTTCCCGATGGAACAATAATAGATATAGCTACTGCAAGAAAAGAAAGATATGGAACCCCTGCCTCCCTTCCCGATGTAGAAGCTTCTTTGATATATCACGATTTAGGTAGGAGGGATTTTACTATAAATGCAATGGTAATTTCTTTAAATCCAAAAAATTTTGGAAAATTAAAAGATCTTTTTAATGGCTTACAAGATTTAAGAAGTAAAACAATAAAGGTTTTGCATTCTTTAAGTTTTATAGAAGATCCCACAAGAGCTTTTAGGGCTGTAAGGTTGTGTGAAAAATTAAAATTTAAATTATCTTCAGTTACAGAAAAATTAATTAAAATAGCAATAAATCAAGGTGCCTTTGAAAACCTTTCTGGAAACCGTTTATGGGAAGAATTTTCCTATATCTTAGAACTTCCAGAACCCTATTCCTCTATGGAAAAACTTGAGGTTTTAGGGCTTTTAAAGGTCCTTCACCCTTCCATTAAATTAAATAAAAAAATAGAGGATTTTTTTAGTAAAACAAAGGAAATATTGGACTGGGCAAAAATAGAAAAAATAAATGTAAAATATTGGCAAATTTTATACCTTTTGTCTTTAAGTATTAATTTAAAGGAAGAAGATCTATACAAAATTTCTTTAAGATTAAACTTAAATAAAATTGAAGAGGAAATTTTAAGATCTGCAAAAAATAAGGGAAAGGAAATATTTTATAAGCTTAAAAAAGCAATAATACCATCAGATATATTTAAAGCCCTAAGAAACTATAAGGAAATTTATCTTTTTTGGGCTCTCATTGAAATTGGTGAGGAAGATATAAAAGAAAAGATAAAGGATTATATTAAAAAATATTCAAAAATTAAAACGGAAATAGGGGGGAAGGATTTAATTGAAAGGGGAATAAAGCCAAGTTCCCAATTGGGAGATGCCTTAGAAGAAACCCTCTTTGCAAAGATTGATGGAAAAGTTAAAACAAAAAAAGAAGAACTAAAATTTGCCCTATCTATTTTAAAAAAGAATTAAACCAGCTTCCCCATTTCTTTGAAAGAATCTTAATTTTAATCCATTTTCTTTTTTAATTTACATTCTTTCAAAAAAGTTTTTACCTTGTTAATTA
>FWPU01010376.1_pt1 | contig 13891 bp, 25 predicted proteins | sample 2228361 | NCBI WGS metagenome assembly FWPU01 (sample SAMEA103939777, study PRJEB20133) | metagenome | reverse complement strand
CGAACGACTTCGGCAAGCTGGGGTTCTATCAGGAAACTTCTGGTTAACCAAATGATCCAATTTGTCAAAGAACTTTTTTTGACCTACTTACATCAGCATCTACCTGCTGCTGGAAGCGTCCCGCCATGTAGGCCGACCTCGTTGCGTTGCGAAAAACTGTCTCGATATGCCACGGCCTAAGTGGCGAGAGGCCGGCCCCAGAAAAGAGCTGCCCCATAAAATCCCGAAATGCCCGCCCTGTCAGACCCTGGCGCAATGCGACTTCAAGTCCCTGCTTCGCGAGCTCAACGAGTTGCAGCTCTTCTACCCCTGCAATCCAGAATGCGACAAGCCTGTATTTAGCTTGAAGTCTCCGCACCGCGCGTGCTGTGAATGCCACTTTGTTTGCAATAAATTCCACCGCTCTGGTCGGAATGATGGAACCAAGCCTTACTTCCTGAAAAGAGAGCTGCTCCGATGCTTTTGCTTTGACCTCCTCTTCGACTTCGCGCAAAACGTGCCACCTGCCTAGCAGATCAGCTGCTGTCATCGAGTCTCCAAGCAGCTCGACGAGCTGTCCCGCATCTACCTTAATCTCGATTCCCGCAGCTCTTGGCATATCAGTCCTCGATCGCCTCAATCGCCTGCCTTAATGCTTTTGTTATTAGCTCACCATAGAGCTTCTTAGCTTCATCTATGCTGCGCCCGACAAGATCCAATACCTCTTCCTCCGTCTCTTCCTCTGCGAATTGCGCCGGCTCTAAAAGCACCTGCCCAGCCTCTGGGCGTGGAAGCTTATAACGGTCATAGAAATAATCGACGCCGATCGGCACACGCATGTCTACGAACAGCTTCTTGTCGCGATCGGCTAGCTCCGCCAGATCCTCTTCGGGCTCTGTCAGGATTTTCCATCGTGGATACTCTGTTACCCCTGGGAAATTGAAATCTACTGCCCATCTTATCAATTGATCATTGATCGCACACTCCAAGAGCCTCGCATCTGCCTCTCCAATGTCCTGGCGAACCTCTTCGTGAACCGTTCCCAATGCCTGGGTCCCTCGCTCGCTCTCTTCCGTCGTTAGAGTCTGTCCGAGTATTCCCTTCGTGATGCCCCTATCGAGGAAAACGACCAAGTCCTTATATGAATTAATAGAACTCTGCCGTTGAGCCTCAAGAAGCTCAACGGTCATGGTTTCCGGAATTGTTACACCCAAATCTGTTTGCAACGCTTCAATTGCTGCAAAAAGCGCATCGCGCTGCTCTGCCGTTGCGCCGGACGGATACTTGCCTATGGCTATCGGCTGACCGAATTTTTCCGTAAATATCACCCAGAATTTCAGCCCATGCTTCTTAAACCACCAATACCAATAGACACGTCCTATCTCACCCTCACCATATGGATTATCGTGTCGTCCCCTGTATGTAAGAACTATGAATTTCCGTTCAGGCAGCTCTACACCAGAAAAGGGAGACCTCGACGTAAGAAGCCTCAGCCTATTCTGCGAGTCGAAAACAAACCATCTCTGGGGCTTGGACTTGATGGCTTCTACTACGATCCGCCCGTTTCGCCTTCCCCAAATTATTTCAGCAACTGCAAAGCCTTTCCCGATCGCGTCGAGAAGATAATCAAGCTGTTCTTCCCATCTTGGGATGCGCCCGATCATCCCCCTAACAAAGTCTGCTATCTCTTTGCTCCGCTCATCATCAGCCGCAGGCAGGATCTGCGTCGGCTTAGATAGCACGAATACACGCCTCGTCCTCAGCACCGCGTAGAGGTGCGGGTCCTTCCGCTCCATCTCATCATAAAGGTCTATCCCTTTGCCGCCGCTCTCGCGCCTCAGGATCTCATCTGGATTAATCTTTATATCCCCGAAGAAGCCCCTGAATATGTCTGGGCCTGGCGCTGTGGCGATCTCAGGCCCTACCGGTGTCTGCTCCTGGAGTTTTAAGACTTTAGCCATCAGTACCTCGCAATTGCCGCGTAGCTCTCACGCCTTCCAGCCGATTTAAATTCCGCCGCCCATACTGGCCGATCTGCAGCATAGAGCGCCAAGGCGAGAGCCCAAAATCTGTCTGCATGCCCCTGATCTGTTCTTTCCGCATCAAATCGAACATGCCCTGCGATCGTTGTGTACTTCTTAACCGAATTAATGTCCGCTCTCAGTGAACGATCGTCAGGGATTCTGATTTGTCTCTCCTCGAATTTTCGCTTCACCCGCACCGCCAGATCTTCCTTCACCTTTAAATTAAATTCTACAGGTTCCACACGAGGCCCGTACTTTAGCGACAGCTCCTCAGCCAACTGCATGCCAAGCCCGCTCGAATCTATCGCGCATCTTTGTACAAGTGGCAAAACCTCCTCAATCGCCTCACGCTGAAGCCTGAACTGCGTGCGCTGCAGCTCACGAATCATCCTTGTCCAATGAACGTCTCCGAGAAGTTCGACTATGTAGATGATCGTCAAATCGCGCCTGCGAGCTATATCAACACCAAGATAGCACAATCCCCTCGGCTCGAAGCCGTCTGGTAGCTCCTTTGTTGCATCGACGCTTTCGCAATTGGTAATCAATTCGATCGGTATATAGCTTTCAGCGTCGCTTAAAAACTCACAGCAGTATTCCTCAAGCCATGCATCCTCATCGTCAATAGCCTCGCGCAATTCGTCGATGTCTATTTCAAGTCCCATCGCTCGCGCTTTGTAAATATCTGTTTTGTGCTTCGAATAAGCGTTATTGTGCGTCCAAAGCTCATAAAATTTTCCCCTCCTGCCTGCAGGCGTCGATATAACCCTTATCTTATAGCCGCGCGTAACCGATGGGGTAAGGGCCTTATAGATTGCCCTGGCATCTCTATGATGCGCAAATTCATCGAGTAGCACATTTCCGGCAAAGCTCCTCGCAGTTGATGGGTTGGCGGGCAAGCCAATAATACGCGAGCCGTTTGGAAAGTCTATCCTGAGCAACTTTATTTTCTCGTCTGAAATGACAAAATCTATTTCGATTATCTGTGTCACAATGTTCAGGGCTCTGCAGTGCATTGCTGCTTTTTCAACGAGCTCTTTCGCCTGAGTCTCGCCGGCCGATAGAAAAATCCAAGTCGTCGCCGGCCTTTCAACACAGTCCAGCACAGCTTCGAGTGATGCCACGAAGCTCGCGCCAATCTGCCTTGCTTTCAGCCAGATTTTGAACCTTGAATTGTCTTTGATCCATTCCAGCTGATACGGCAAAAGTTTAATTGCCGACTTCATCATAGATACCATAAATTTCCTTGATTGCCCGAATGTCCTCCTGCGTCAGTGCTCTCCCATCTTTAGCAGCCCGTTCGAGTTTTCCAAGCTCCCTACCCATTGCATTCTTTGCTTGTTCGATTCGCGCCTCGAGCCGCTTGACCTCTAGCTCGAGCCTCTGTTTTTCAAGCTCATATCTATCCCTTGCCAGCCCCAATTTCTTCTTCTCAACCTCAACCTGTTCATGCTTGGAGATCGCCATCATCAGTTGGCCCGGCTCGATTCTCTGAATCTCATCGCTAAGCTCCATGAGTCGCTTGAGCATCATGTGCTTTGCTATCACCGAAAGCGATTCGGGGTCGGCATCCCGCACCGCCTCGGCCAAAAAAGCCGCTTCCTCACGCAGCGCCCGCTCGCGAGCAGCTCGCTCTTCCCAAAATTTCGCGAACCGTTGCAGGCTCGACTTAGCGATCTGCTCGCCTGTTTGCTCCCTGACGTGCGAAATTATTCTTTCTAGCGTTAATCCTCTCTCCAATCCATCGATGACTATCTGCTTGCCCTTTTCCGATAGCCTGTCCACTCTGAAATGCCGCCGCCGCATCAGTCAATCTCGAGCCTCCCGACGCGCGCGTTAAGCTCCGACAGAATCTCAAGAACCTCGTTCGTCAATTTGATGTTCTCGACGACAATAGTCTCAAGATTTGACAGCTTATTAGCTATATCGCTTAGCCTCTCATCTATATTATTTCCCTCTTTTTCCATGTCTCGCCTCGATCGCTCGAATAACCGCCCGCCGAACTTCCTTCGATCTCATAGCATCTGCAATACACTCGAGTAGAAGCGCGAGCAGTTCGTCCCGTTCTTCATTGATCTCACTTAAAAGCTTTGCTGCTCGCTTCCGCAATTGCTCGATTTTTAGAGCTGTCGCCGCTTTATTCATCCGAGATTAACTTGAACAGTTCAGCATCACACTCCTTGAGCACGCGCCTGATTTTCAGCGATGTATAGTCTTCAATTGCCTGCATATGAAGCTTCTTGGCAAGCTTGATTCCCGGATCTTCCTTCCCAATTGATGCCTCTGCAACCGATGCCTTAAGCGCCCTCGCATATTCGCGCGCCTCATTAAAGCGCGAATCGGCTGGCAAAAGCTCAAGCAGCTCATTAAGCCTTCTAAGAAACGCTTTGACTTCGTCTTCTTTCATGATACTCCTTAACCTTCACCATGACCCTTTCCACGTACTCCTGGCTTCCGTTGTATTGTCAGAGTGCTCCCCGGATGCTCCCTGTCCTCTCTGCCTGCTTCCTCAAATACCCCATACCGATCACTAAATTTACAACCGGGTTATACAGATCCTCAGGCCTGCCCTTGAAGTTCATTTCGAAGACTGCTGTGGGGTACATAACTTGCATGTAACCGTAGCTTGTTGAGATTACCTCTAAATCGCTTGTTCGCGCGTAGCGCGCAAGCTCATTGATTTTCCTCTTATCCAGATAACGCTTGGCATATCCTGGCTCAAAGCGCCGAGCCGAGAAATTGAACCCGGATTCCACGTCGATCATAGCTCGAATCAGATCCACCGTATTAGCATTTATCCCCTCTCGCGCCAGTAGTTCATCGAAATTATAGAGCCTTGCAACGCTCTCTATCAGCTCGCCGAGCGTCTCTCGGCTTTCAGCCGTCTGCTCTCTTGACCGCCCACACTCAAGCAGTGTCCTAAGGTCGGCTACCAGCTCGACGATCCTCAAAATGAGGAGGAGACAAGAGCTGGCGGCGGCAATCCTGACAGCAAGGACCAGTCCCTTTAGACGTTCGGGAAGTCTCACGCGCCATTCTGAATCAGTTACTCTTTAAACCCTTGACGACATCGTAGACAGCCACGGCGCCCGTGCCCATGAGGAGGCCCGACTGGAGGACATCATGTGGGGGGCAGAAGTTGTAGCGCGCGCATAGCCAGCTAATTAGGACCCCGATCGCTGCGGCGGCGATCGGAAGCAGCGGCTTTGGCGTAAACCTTTTGATAAGCGCGACACCCACGTTGACTACCGGGAAAAGCAGCTGATGCCAGTCCATCACGACCCTCCAGTTTCTATAACCTCGACCGGTACCATCTCAACACGAGCCGGGATGCTTCCGTCTGCCCTCATAACCAGCTCCGTCTTCAAAGCCTTCAGGCCTTGGTATTTGCTGATCGCATAAATCGATTCGCCCGAATCAGCTATGCCCGGCGCCAATTCGGCGAACAATGGCTTCTTGCCGGGTAGTTCGCGTACGTCAGGCACAATGTTGTCGATCGCTTCGGGAGATTTTAGGTAGGGTGTAGCTTCATGTTCCGACTCTGGCGCGGGTACAGTGATAAGCGCCAGTATGAGCAGTAGAATTAAACTGAACAACACGCTTTTCGATCGCATCTTGTTTACCTCCTGTCCTTTGTCAAAAATTTAGCCGTTACTGCCCTTGTTACTTCCAGAATTATCGTCTCAATAATGTGAGCATGCTTTGGATCACGTCGCTTGACCTCCTCGATAAGCTGCCTGTTTATCTCCTGAACCAGGCGTAATTCTTGGCCTTTCCGCTCCGCCTCCCCCTTGGCAGCTTGAAATTCGATTTTGGCCTGTGAAAGCTCCTGCCTGAGCCGCAAATTCTCAAGCATCAGCTTCTCTTGCTCCTGCTGAAGCCTCTCGATCTCTCTGGCCAGTTCGCTCGCTCTAGGCTTCTCGGTGCAGGCGGCCACTAATAGATGAAGGCATAATAAGATGCAAATGTAGGGTGCAACCTTGCACATCAGGACCAAATTGTATAAAATTTAGTTGAGATCGGCTTTATAAGCTTTTATGATCCTTTATAATCTTTTTACAGTTTTTATGTCTAAATATTATCTTCGGCCCGACGAGGTAGCAAGAGCCTTAGGTGTGTCGAGGCAAACTATCTACAATTACATCCATGAAGGCAGGCTCACAGCTATTAAGATAAAGCGTATTCTGAGAATCCCCGCAGATAAATTTAACGAGTTCTTAAATAACTCTAGGCTTCAAACTGGTGACGACAGTATTTACAGACCTTCGCGCTCGGATGCACCTTTTCAAAGCAATGCGGACAAGTCTTCATAAGCGAAGCTATTTTCTTATCCAGTTCCTTGTTATATTTCTGGGCAACCCAGGCTCCATCTAGTGCGAGGACAAGCACAAGACCCCCAATCACTTCAGGAAGCCAAATTAGCGGAATAGTAAATATGAATAGAACAATCACAAGCCAGGCTAACAAAGCCTGCCTTATTCTATGGCAGTATATATAGCCTGCACCTGGCAACACCAGATTCAAACCCACACTCAAAAAAAGACTCTTTTTTTTATCTTGGATTAAATTTAAATCCTGGTTTTGGCTCATACGCTCCTTTCTAGCTATATTCAGATTAAGAGCTGCATAGTTTACCTTAAGTCGTCGCCCCTTTTGCTGGGGAAAAAGATCAAAAGCCCTTTCTTATTTTCCCTACTATCCTTAATTGTAAATATTTTCTCATACAGGCCTTCGACACTTAGTATCGCGGCCCTAATAGTTCTTTGGTGACTCTGGCCTGCGCGAAGAAGCGCAATAAACTTACGAACGATTTCCTTCTCGGGGTTTGTCAATCCCCGATATTGCGAGCACCCATTTTTTGATTTGCGCACACTGCTAACCTGGAGAGATTACCTGCTCCGCCCTGCAATTACGATGCTGATTTTACTTCCTGCCCTCCAGGCATGTCAAGCTGTGACGGAAGAAAGCTGCTCAGATCTAAAACTCACCTGACCTTTATTTTTCTCTCTTCTACTAATTCAGGCGGATAAATTTTCTCATAGAATTCCTCAATATTCAATATCACAGCTTCGATAGTCTTGGCGTGCTTATCACCTGCCCTTAAGATAGCTAAGAGCTTACGTACCAATTCAGCCTCCTTGGGACTCCAAATCTTTTCCTGGACTTCGCGCAGATCGGGTTCAGGACCTTCGCCCTTAATGAGCCAATCGCATGAGATATTAAATTTCTCAGAAACAACCTTGATGAAATCAACTGAGGGCTGATATTTGTGATCTAAGTAGTCTTTAAGAGTTGGTATCGGTACTCCCAAGGCTCTGGCGAAGTTGCTTAAACTAGCGTCGCCTTTAAGTTTTTTCAGCCTATCCGCAATAGTTTCCTTCATTCGGGATACCAAAAATTTTTCTTGACAAGCATTACGAAATACCGTAAGATAGCTTTGGCTGTCAATGACAGCCAAAGTTTGCAGCATATGGAGATAGAAATCAAGCTGCTTCTGCTCCAAAAAAACCTGAGTACGGTAAAGCTTGCTCGTGCTCTAAACGTCTCTCGGCAAAGTATTTTCAACGTACTCTCGGGTAAGCGGAAAAGCGCCAGACTGACTTACTCAATCGCTCAGATGCTTGGCTTGTCTACCCATAAGCTCCAAGCGCTAATCTATGGCCACAGCCAAGCACGGACAAAGCATAGGCGCAATTAAGTGCTATTTCAATGTCTTTTTTGCGGAATGCAGGACAATTCGATGACTCACAGGAGCTTAGATATGACTGATCATCTTTTTTCTTTGCCCTTCACAGAGGTTTTAACTCAGGAAATCCACGATTGGCTTTCACGGCTCAAAAGCGAGGCCAAACGGTCAAACCGACAGTTTTCAATTCAAGATGAAAAGACGAAGCTGGCTGGGCTTCTGGGCGTTACGCTACGGCAATTTGACAGGTATCTAGCGGGCGAGACCCCATTCCCGGCAGCAAAGCTGAGCGACCTGTGCAGGTATATTGGCAGCAACAAGATTGTTGATTGGATTAGGTTTCAGATCGAGGGGCTTAAGCAAGCGGCGGATGTAACGGAGCTCGACAGGTTCAATATTGTCGAGGAACAACAGAGGAATGTCAATGAAGCCAGCGAGGCTTTTCTTGCCGCTAGCAAGCTATTTTCAGAGAAGCCGACGCTTGAGAATTTGAAAAACCTGGAGCGCGAGACTTTCGAGGCGATAAGCCAGATGTACAGAGTTCTTTTCATTGCCCGAGATCAGTATGCCGCAAGATCAAAGATCAGAAAAATACAGTGATTTAGATGCCGCTTTTGTTGCTCTACCAGAGGGCCAGCGAAAGATAGCACTTGAGCGACTTGAGGTCATCAGGCCGCTCCTGGCCGAGCCCAGGACTAAAGCCTCGGTAGAGAGCCGGGCAATGGAAGTAGGCGTCTCTATAGCGACAGTTTACAGATGGCTTACGCGCTGGAGGGCTTGCCCACATCCCATCAGCCTGATTCGAAAAAATCCAAAAAAACAAACAGTGCTAGGCGATGAGGTGAAAGAGTACATAAAGGAACTCTGGTTCGACCTGCGCTGCAGGTCGATGGTTAAGATACATCGTGAAGTTAAAAAGGCTGTAGCCTCGGGCGCGATCGCGGCGACTGCTCCTTCATATTGGACGGTCGTCCGCTATTGTAGGTCACTTCAGGCTAATCAGGCTCTATCGACATATGCCCGTTATGGACGAAAAGCATACTACGACAAGCAATCATCTTTCATAATACGTGACTATACCAGCCTCGACCGCAATGATATTTGGGTCGGAGATCACCACGAATTAGATCTATTTTGCTTCCACAAAGGCAGACTCTTCCGACCCTGGCTTACCGCCAAGATGGACCTAGCAACTCGAAAGATAGTTGGTTATGTAGTAGTGGAAAGACCATCTTCTCGCTCGATCGCGCGCTGTCTGAAGCATGCGATCTCTAGGTGCGGCATACCCAGAGAGCTATACCTGGACAACGGAAAGGACTACACTTGCCACTATCTGAACGGAAAGGAGAAAACACTTTACAAGAGTCACAAACTCACATTCAACAGCGATACGCAAACTTATCTGCAAGCCACTGGCGTTCGCTACGGCAGCGTACTTGCGCAGGATGAAACAGCAGCAACCGGTGTGTTTAATGATCTGGGTATAAATGTAAGAAACTGCCTGTCTTATAACCCACGGGCAAAGGCAATTGAAAGGTGGTTTCGCACTCTTGAAGAGGATTGCATTAGGGAAGTACCCGGCTGGTGCGGAAACTCCCCATCGGCGCGCCCTGGCGACGAATTAGACAAAATGTTGCGTGATCTCGAGCGCTACAAAGCTGGCCAGATAGATCAATGCCCATTCCCTTCCATTGAGGAGGTCGCAAAAATCATAGGTAAGTGGATCGAGGAATATAACAGCCGTCCCCATGCCTCGCTTGGCATAAGCCCTAACGAGGCCTGGGAACGCGGCCATGCCCCGCTACAGTTCCCACGAGAAGAGTCGCTGCATCTGCTTCTCTACGAAAGAAGAGAGGCAACTGTCAGCCGCGGGTTAATAAAGTTCATGCACGGATTCTATTCCGCCCACAACCTCTGGCAGCTTAACGGGCGGAAGGTTGAAGTTAGGTTCGATCCTGACAATTTAGGCGAACTGCATATATTTGTCGCAGGTAAGTATTGGGGCATGGCGACAGAATATCAAAGACTAAGCATGAAGGTAACAAAGGAGGAGCTACAGACAGCAATCAGAAAGCAACGCAGGCAGGATGCATCAATACGGGAGTCGCTGAAAGCTATCAGCTCACGCAAAAGATACAGAAATCCTCTGGACCTGGTGCGTGAGGCACGTCAAATTGAACTGATCGGCGGGGGGCAGCAGCGCGACGATCCCCAACCCGCTTTGGGGGGCGCCGGACGGCGGATCGTCCGCCTGCTGCCCAAATTCGATAAGGCGGCTTGCCTAAGACTTAAACTTCGACCGTCTCATGATTTAGAGGCAATCGCAAAGATGATTGTTGAAGGCTAAAGACATCTCTTTTTCTTTGAGGAGGGGGCAAAATGAGGGAAAAAGTAATCCGTTTTATGCAAGAGAATAAGATCAGCACCCGCGCTCTTGCCAGAGGTATCCAGTATTCGCATGCTGCAGTCGTTAACTACCTAAAAAACAAATATGATGCGGATACAAAGCATCTTGAAACAGCTATTTCAGAATTCATAGCAAAGTATGAGGAAAAGCGCAGCGAGCAAGGTGACGGTGAATTCATTCCAATAGCAGCGGCCATGGACCTCTGGGAGACGCTTGAATTCGCGCGAGAGGAGCGTGAAATCGTCGTCGTGATTGGGAATAGCGGCTGTGGCAAGACATTTGCGAAAAGGGCATGGCTTAAAAAGAACGGCCACGGATGCGTATCAGTTGAGTGCCACGTTCGAATGACTGGACGCGGCCTGATTCTTGAGTTACTCGAGGCGATGGGGTCTCAGGAAAACGAGCCTACAACTAGAAGGGCTGTTGCCAAACTCGTCAAGGAGCTTCAGAAGCAGCCGCGCATGCTAATTATCGATGAGGCAGACGTTCTGCCCATCGATGGCTATGAGTTGTTGAGGCATATCTGGGACATGACTAGTAGCCCGATTGTGCTGATCGGAATGCCGGCTCTTTTAGAGAAGATGACGACCTCTAAAGAGCACAGGCACTTAATCCGCCTGTACAACCGCGTGGGGATGGGGACTGTTCTTCCTGACCTCTCATTCGAGGAGGCGCAGGCAATCCTGAAACGGTACGGCTTCAACCTGGATCGCGAGACAGTACAGACAGTCTTGGACAAGACATGGCGGTGCATGCGACGTTTTATAAAGCTCTGCAAGCACATGCAGCGTCTGCGCAAGAAACAAATCGAAATCGACGCCAAAGTAGTGAAGCAGATAGTGAGCGAATTCCTCGTAGCTTAAAAGGAGCAATATGATGCAACAAATCAAGCAAAAACCTTTGGCCCATGCACAGGACACCAGCACCGCCCAAGCACTGGCATTCTCGATTCTGCACCTGATCGCAGTCCACTTCGATTGGAGAATTTATGTTTACCTACCCGATTATGGGCGCCTTCCAGGTGTCTACGATAGACGAGAAAAACAAAAACTCCAGAACATTACGGGAGGCAGCAATGAACGAAAATAAGTGTGAGCTCTGCCTGCACATCGACTTTGGAATTAAATTTGAAATAGTGCAGGTGAAATCCATCTTTCTGTGTCTACACTGTGCCATGTGGATTGGACTGGCGACAAACGCTCATATCGGCCCAATGGCTTGGGCAAGCCTGCTTAATAGCAAATTGCCAATAACAAAGAGCACACTCGTGTGGCCCGAGGGAAGATTGTCTACAACAAAGGAAGTATGGCCATGACAGAAAAGGTCAAAAGGCTTACTAGGCTTCGCAATTGGAGCGATGTCGATCAAGCTCTGCTCGAGATCGGCAAGCTCTCGCTTGAAATTGAACGCATTGACGCTGCGCATAATCTAGCTGTCCAGGATCTGTTGCGGCAGCTGCAGGCCAGGCGACAGCCGCTTGTAAATAAGAAGGCCTCTCTCGCGCTGGCTGTTGAGAAATTCATCAAAGCACATTGCAAGGACTTCGCTGATAAGCGTTCGATCAGGCTAACATGGGGTCTCTGCGGGATTCGTTCCACAACTAGGCTCGTGACGACTAGCACCACATGGGCTGGTGTTCTCTCAAAACTGAAGGAACTTGGTTGGTTCAGTTTCATTAGGCGCAAAGAGGAGGTTGATATTCAAGCACTTCGCAAGGCCTCTGTTGAACAACTGAATAGGCTTGGCGTCCGGCTCAAGCGTATCGAGACCCCTTACTTCGAGATCAATATCACGGCAATCACCGGAAAGAGTTAGCCGATGCAGAGGAAAGCATTCGTCATACATCTGAAGCTTGCATGTCAGCTTCTGTTCTTGGCCCTGGTTGCTGGCTTGATCGGTTATATAGCCGGGCTGCAGCGGCTAATAAACCACACCCTACCAATAGCTGAAATCAGGATCGAAATATATGTAGACAGCGCTAACACCAGGCTATCAGATCCAATAGTTCAACTAAATGCCTCGCCTTGGCATACCTATAACGGCTTCCAGACAGTTGAGGTACTACCGGCCTTCCATAAGGCTAGCGAAACAGGAGCAAAGCGATGGATATTCGTAAAGAAAATCAAATAAACTTGAGCCAGACTACAAGGCAAAGGCAAACGCTACGCGAGCGGCTTTCTGAAATGATGGACCAGTACGGAAATGAGCTAGTGTTGTCTTTGGTCGCGACGCTTTATTCGGAGCGAACCAAAAAGTCCCTTCGGATTTTTCGTTATCAAAAGAAAGGGGTTCAAGGAACTTAATGCTTAAAGTTTATTTTACACTTGAATTGAGATGCGACAGATGCATGCTGCCTTTTATCCTACATCCGCGATTCCAGGCTGGCTCATCTTTATCAGAGTCTTTGTCCCGAAATTATAAGGCGGTAGCAAACCAGGTAATTTCAATGGCTAAAAAAAAAGGTTGGTTGGTAAAGATTCGCGGCGGCCTCTTTTTTACACAAGTAGTGCAATCAATCTGTCATGAATGCAGCCGCGAGATCGGGGCGGAAAGGAGATTTTCTGCTTCAAACAAGCGGATTCTCCTTAACGTCGCCCCAAAGGCTTTAAAACGATGCGTTCAAGGTCGCTCTTCGAAATAAAGGGCTTCTCGCCTGGCCCGCTTGGCCGCAGGATCGCAGAGGAGCTAGAGCTGCGGCACAGGGGAAAAGAGCATGCAATACGTGGACGAGACCTTGCAGCACTGCTAGGCGCGACCTGGGGAGAAGTGGCGGCTGAAATTGAGCGATTGCGGCGGATATGGCGGCTCCCGATCGGGAGTACGCGAGTCAGGCCCTACGGATATTACTGGATCGAGAACCTCGACGAGGCAGAGGAAACCATCAGGATGATGGAACGTTCTGCCTTCAAGATGCTTACCAAAGTGGCGATCGCCAAGCGGACAACTTTACGGCAGCTTATAGAGGCGCAACTGCCGCTCTACGAGAATGAATAAAGAAACTTACCGTAAAATCTTGTTGAAAAGACTTCACTGCATTGGTTTTAGGCTGGGTCTTCAGCATGAAGACCTTCACGATATTGCTTCTCAGTGGTATGAAGCTGAATCTCTCGCCAAGCTATCAGTTGAGCAACTGCGCGACTTCAAGGCGGAGCTAGAAAAGCGGCTCCCCAGAAGGGAACACGACTCGGAATTGGTCGAGCGGGCGCGCGGCTTAGCTGGGCGAAAGAGGATGAGGGGCTACAGGTCTTGCCGACTCAAAAACGAATTCGACAATGTTGAGGTTCTGCCCACTGCCCTTGATTGGGCGAAGCTCTTCGAATTAAAAGATGCTCTAGGTTGGGACAAGAAGCATTTACTTGAATTTGCAGAAACAATAATCCACAAACCCAGAATCCTCACAATGGCCGATCTGAATAAAGTCAAATGGGCCATGAAAGGACTGCTAAGGCCTAGAGAGAATCGACAGAAACAGAGCAGTAGCGAAATATCCGAGCCAGGACACCCGAGGTAGAGGCCCCCCTTGATACCTCATCACGACCAAAGACCCGTATGGACCACGAATAGCTAGGCACATGCACAGGCACATGTATTTGTTGGGATTTTATCACCTACACAGATGGATAGTTTTAACTATTCCAGCACTATTTTGGGGTGGTTCCAGTAACAATTTCGTGCTAAAAATCCAAAAAATTGGATAGAGATAGGCGTGAGTTAAGTAGGCTTTAAATACACTGGACTTTGGCCAAAAAAGAGTTGGCAGGGGGCCTGGATTTTCCTTACGATAGAGTCGCAAAAGCG
>FWPU01010375.1_pt1 | contig 13891 bp, 13 predicted proteins | sample 2228361 | NCBI WGS metagenome assembly FWPU01 (sample SAMEA103939777, study PRJEB20133) | metagenome | reverse complement strand
GCCCGGTTGCGGAAGGGCGCGCCCGCAGGCAGAAGGGAGGTGGCGGGGGGTGTGGGGCGGGGGGCTGCCGGCGTGCTCCCTGGGGGCTCCTGCTGGCCGGGAGCCATGCCCGGCAACCCGGTAAAGGGCACGGTGGGCGTCGGGCCAGGGGTCGCCGTGGGGGGCAGGGCTGCCACGGCGGTAGGCGCCAGGATGCCGTCCACGGTGGTCATCAGATCAGTCACGGCCTGGGCCAGGGGGGCGGCCGTCTCCCGGCTGGGGTCAAAGCGGGTCCGGAAGGCCAGGAGCTTTTCCTGCCACGCGGCCAGCAGCCGATGGCGTTCGGCCTGGGGCAGGGATGCCGCGGCTTCCAGGGCGACCCGAGCTTCCCGCTCCATCTCCTGCAGCAGCGCGGCCGGGATGGGCCGCGCCTGTCTCTGGAGGGCCAGGGCTTCCTGCAGGCGTCGGTTGGCCAGGGCCATGTGCCAGGCGGCTTCCTCGCCGGCGGCGGCCATCAAGAGACCCTGGGCTGCTTCCACCTGTAACTTCAGGCCATAGAGGGGGCTCCCTGGCAGGCTGGCGTTGGCCTGACGGCCCAGGAAGAGGAGACCCAGGAGCAGGCTGGCTGCCACCAGGGGGAGACACCAGCGGGGAAGCTTGCTTGTGGGGCGCCGGGCCCGGCGTCCGTTGGGCCACGGGCCTTGGGGCTTCCCGAGCGTCGGGGCCGGCAGCGTCGGTGCCAGCAGCGCATCTGGGAGAAGTTCGGTGTTGTGATGGCTGGCTGCCTGGCGGGCGCGGATCGCCTCCAGGAGCTGTTGGCGCCCCCGTTGAAAGGCGGCGTCGGAGAGGGACGGAGGTGCCAGGTCACGTAACTCCACGGCCAGGCGAAGCAGCGGTGCCAGCTCGGCCGCCTGCTGTGGGTACTGCGCCAGACATGCTTCAACCGTCTCGCCTCGCTCAATGGCTTCCAGACAGTCGGCAAGAATTTCTTCGAAAGACATGCCGTCCTAACTTTGTAAGTAGCGCCGGAGGGTTTCCAGCGCCCGATGTTGGAGTGCTTTCACGGCGCCTTCGCTTTTTTGCATCACCTGGGCCGTTTCGGCAATGCTCAGCTCTTCCACGAAGCGCAGTACCAGCACCTCTCGCTGTTGTTCATTCAAAAGCTGGAGCTTCTCCAGCAGCCACTCGAAGTCCAGGCGGGCGTGGACCCGTTCCAACAGGTGGCCGGTGGTCACGTGGGCCGCCTTCTCCAGAGCCACCCGGTGCAGACGACGTTCCTGGCGATAGACGTCGATCAGCTTGTTGTACGCCATGCGGTAGAGCCAGGCCGAGAAGATGGCCACGTTGTCCCTGGGACCGATGCGATACATGTTGATTTTTTCAAGCAGGCGCAGGAAGACCTGGGATGTCACCTCCTCGGCCAGGTCGGCGTCCCCCACCCGCGCCAACAGATACCGAAACACGCGGTCGGCGAACAGCAGATACAGGCCATCGAAAGCCTCCGGGTCGGAGTCGCGCTGGGCCCGCTGAATCAGGTCAACGAGTATGCTTTCTTCAACGGGAGCACCGCGTTGGATTGGGTTCATGCGCCGGTTGAGAACGACATAAGGGATACGCAGCGACGGAAGGCCAGGATACGCAGTCCTGGCCCAGGGAGATCGCCCCGTGGGGAAAGGCGCGCCGCCGGCGTTATCCGCTGCGGCCCCGCAGGCGCGCCTTCAGGCTCTGCCACGGCGTGGTCTGGAGCGCCTGCGGGGGGATCTCTTCCTCGGCCTGGAAGAGGATGTTCAGCCGGTCGGCCTCGTAGCGGGCACCGGCCACCTCCAATTTGGCCAGGCCGTAGGGCAGCGCAATGTTGCGCTTCCAGTTACCGATGCGGATCACCAGTTCGTCAAAAATGCTCCGATGGAGGTGGACCTCCTCCCGCTCGACCAGGGGAAGCGGGATGCTGAGGATGTAGTAGCCGTCCTGACGAAAGATTTCCTGGGGCTTGCCCATGTAAAAGTGCCGGGTCGGATCCCCGTCGCCACCCCGTACACCCTTTTCGCCGAAGAGGGTGGCAGCCATACGCTGGAGCATCTCCACGCCGGCCACCTCCTGGGAGAAGAAGGGAATTTCGAAAATGGGCAGGGGATGGAAGCATTCCCGCACCAGCTCCATATTGGCCTGTTGGGCTTTCTTCCAGGTATCGAAGTATCGGTCGGTGATGGACAGGGGAAAGAGGCGGTTGGCAATGACGCTGTCCACCGAGTAGCCGTAGAGGTTCAGGTAGGTGTAGGCCCGTTGGGCTTCCTTGACCACCATCTTCTCCGGGTTGAGGACCACCCGCACGCTGCTGACCTGGGGGTCACTCAGGAGGCCGCTCATCCGCTCCAGGTAACTGACCAGCTCTTCGATGCTGTCGAAGACATCGTCGTCGGGCAGGGGCATGTCGCTGAGCCGACGCATCACCGGGCGGGCGATCTGGATGGTTTTGCGCTGGAAGGGGAAGATCTTTTCGATGTACCAGCGGGCCATGTCCGGGAAGCTCAGCAGTTGGAGGGTGGCACCGGTGGGTGCAGCGTCGATGACAATGACGTCGAAGTCGCCTGTGTCGGCCAGGTAGGTGATCTGCATCAGGCTGGCCAGCTCCTCCATGCCCGGCAACACCGAGGCCTCTTCAGCGACCAGGTCGTCCATCCCCTGCCAGGCGAACAGGGCGTTGAGGTATGCTTGAACCCGGCCCCAGTACTTGTCCATCTGGTTGAGGAGGTCGATTTCCTGGCCCCAGAGGTTGGGGGCCAGCTCGGTCAACTCGTTGCCGATGGGGGTCTCGAAGCTATCCCCCAGGCTGTGGGCCGGGTCGGTACTGAGGACAGCCGTCCGGTAACCCAGTTCGGCGCAGCGCAGGGCGGTGGCACCGCTGACGCTGGTTTTGCCAACTCCTCCTTTGCCTGTATACAGTAAGATGCGCATCTTTACCTCACCTTACCATGACCTGACCTTACCTCATCGTTGCACCGTGCATGCGCCCATGGATGACAACCACGGGTGACAACCGCGTAGCCTCGTGAACTCCATCGGGTCGGGACGGGTTCCCGCAAGGTATCGTGCTGTTCATGGCCCAGGGGCGAGTGTCCGGATGCCCTGCCCTTGCGAAGGTTCACCGCATGAGTATACCATAGCGCAGCTACAGAGATTGGAAGCAGACGCCCCCCGGGGACCGGTGCGCCCGGTGGAGGGAGCAAGTCGAAGACCTGCCGTGGAGGAAACGGCAGGTCTTCGACCGGATGCAATGGAGTTGCGCGGGGCCTACTCAGAGGACGGCCAACGCCTTGGGCGCGCTGTCCTGCGGCTTGACGTTGTACTGGGCGTCCACGATGCGGCCCTCTTCGTCGATCACGAAATGGCTGCGGATCACGCCCATGTACTTCCGGCCGTACATGGACTTTTCGCCCCAGACGCCGTAGGCATCGGCGATGGCGTGATCTTCATCCACCAGGAGGGTGAAGGGCAGGTTGTACTTGGTCTTAAAATTCTGGTGGGAGGCGACGCCATCCGGGCTGACGCCCAGCACCACCGCGTTCTTCTCCTCGATGGTGGAATAGTGATCCCGGAAGCTGCACGCCTGGGTGGTACAACCGCTGGTGTCGTCCTTGGGGTAGAAGTACAGGATCACCCGTTTGCCACGGTAATCACTCAGTTTCACGGTTTGGCCCTGATCGGTGGTCGCGGTAAAATCAGGCGCCAAATCGCCGGCTTTGAGTTGGGACATGGTGGGAAACTCCTCTTCTATTGATTCCAAAACTCGCCCGGCCCAATCTTACCGCAGCTTCGGCCGGGGAACAACTGGTAGCCGGCCCCAAGGATTCACCACCCGCTATGCAACGCTGGTATCGATTTGCCCTGGGCATCTGTCTGTTCCTGAACCTGTTTCTTTCCGGCGGGAGCCCCTTGTACGGCCAGGAAAAGCCCCAGGAATCGGCCGGGACCGCAACCGTCAGCCCCCATCTCCAGGAGCGGCTGGCCACGGCCCATGGGCCCATCTCCTTCCTGGTGCTCCTGGAGGAGCAGGTGGATGCCAGGAGCCTGGCCGCCGTTGCATCTGGCGCTCAATCCATAGGCCAGGATGGCGACCCGGTGGGCCGGCGGCTCGCCCTGTACAAAGCGCTTACGGCCACTGCGCAGCGCAGCCAGGCGCCCCTGCGGGCCTGGCTGGAGGCCCACCGCATTCCCTACCGCGCCTTTTATCTGGTCAACATGCTGGAAATCTGGGGAACAGCGGAGACGGTTGCAGCCCTGCGGACCTTCCCCGGGGTGGGTCGAATCGTTGACAACCCGGCCCTGCACCAGCGACCACCCGTGCCGGCGGCAGGCGACGGCCCTTTGCTCCCGCTGTCCATCCGGGGCCAGGTCCTGGGCACGGCGGATGTCCCCACGGACGCCATGGTGCCCTATGGTATCGCCTACACCCGCGCGCCCCAGGTGTGGGAACAGGGCTATCGAGGACAGGGGGTGGTGGTGGCCAGCGCAGACACGGGCGTTCAGTGGGATCATCCGGCCTTGCTGGGCCAGTATCGCGGCTGGGATAGCACAACCGGCCAGGTGGACCATACCTACAACTGGCATACCGCAAGCTGGCCGGCAGGCTGGCCGCGCTCCACCTGCGACAACGATCCGGCCGTGCCCTGTGACGACGACGGCCACGGCACCCACACGGTGGGCACCATGCTGGGCCATGAGCCGGACGGGCTCATGGTGTGGGGTATGGCGCCGGACGCCCGCTGGATGGGCTGCCGCAACATGCAGAACGGCGTGGGCTATCCGGCTTCCTACATCGATTGCTTCCAGTTTTTCCTGGCCCCCTATCCGCCTGGCGGCGATCCCATGGTGGACGGCCGGCCGGAGCTGGCGCCCCACATCGTCAACAATTCCTGGGCCTGTCCACCCAGCGAAGGGTGCGATGTGGACAGCCTGCGTCAGGCTGTGGAGACCCTGCGGGCCGCGGGCCTCTTTGTGGTTTCATCCGCCGGCAACTCCGGCCCCTCCTGTGCCAGCGTCAACAACCCCATCGCCATCTACGAGGCCGTGTTCACCGTGGGGGCCCACGATGCCGTCGGCCGCCTGGCCAGCTTCAGCAGCCGGGGGCCGGTCCTCGTGGACGGCAGTGGTCGCCTGAAGCCGGAGATCACCGCGCCAGGCGTAGGGATCATGTCCACCTATCGCGGCAACAGCTATCGCTCCCTTTCGGGCACTAGCATGGCTGCCCCCCACGTGGCCGGCGCCGTGGCCCTCCTCTGGTCCGCGCAGCCGGCCCTGGTCGGGGAGGTGGAGCGCACCCAGGACGTGCTCCTGAAGAGCGCGAATCCGGTGGCCCTGGGGGAATGCGGCGATGCGCCGTCGCCCACCGTTCCCAACCCCAACTACGGCTACGGCCGCCTGGACGTGGCCGCCGCGGTGGAGATGGCCCTCCACCCGGCCACGGTGATGATCACGGTCACCGACCGCTCTGAGACGCCCCTGCCCGGCCTCCAGGTGAGCCTGGAGGATGGCTTTACCGGCGTCCGCTACCGGGCCCAGAGCCAGGAGGATGGCCGGGTTGTGGTCGAGTATGTCTATCCTGGGGACTATCGCATCACGGTGAATGCTGGGACCCGGGTCTTTCCCATGCGGTGGTTGCGGGTGGAGGCGGATGGCGAGCACCATCTCCTTCTGGCAGAAGCCCACACCTACTTCTTCCCCCTGGTGCTCGTGGGCTCCCTGGAGGTGTGTGAAGCGCCGTGTCCCACTCCGTGAACCCGGGCAGACCGTTGCCCACCGCCTCCAACTGGGGTGAGGCCGCGGTGGTGACCGTGATGGTGCCCGGCTTTGCCGATGACGAGCGCTGCCTGGCAGCACTCCAGGCTGCGCTGACGCAGGCCGGCCTACCCAGCGTGGCCATCTCTCCCCAGCCCAGCACCGGTGAAGTGGCCATTGAACGGCTGGCCGGGCAACTGGCCGAGGCCATCGTCACCCACTTTGGGGAAAGCCGCCCCCTGCACCTGTTTGGCTTCAGCATGGGCGGCCTCATCGTCCGCTACTACCTGCAGATTCTGGGCGGTGTGGAGCGGGTGCAGCGGCTGGTCACCCTGGCCACGCCCCATCGAGGCACCTGGTTGGGCTGGCTCTTTCGCCGGGTGGCCCCCCGGCAGATGCGGCCGGGCAGCGCCTTTCTGCAGGAGCTGAACCGGGATCTCTCCCCGTTGGACCGGGTCGAGTTCACCTCCATCTGGACACCCCTGGACCTGACCATCGTGCCGTCCTGGAGTTCCCGGCTCCCTGTGGGGCGCAGTCAGATCGTCTGGGCGCCTTTCCACGGCACTTTATTGCAGAATCCCCGGGTTCATCGGGCCGTGGTGCAGGCCCTCGGGGGAAGGGATTGATGGACTCCACAGATGACACAGATACAGCTGGAGAAAAATCTGTGTTCATCTGTGTAATCTATCTGTGTAATCTATGGTTTCTACGGTAGAGTCATTCGTGAACAATGACCAGCGTCCCCGGATTGTCCTTGCTGCTGTTCATCCAGATGGATTTCCCATCCCAGACCGGGCCGGCCCAGTCGAACAGCCACTTGGCATCGGCGTTGGTCATGTTGATGCAGCCGTGGCTCATGGGCTGGCCGAAATTGTTATGCCAGTAGGTACCGTGGAACGCGTACTCGGCGTAAAAATACTGGACCCACTGCACATTGGGCAGGCTATAGTAGGTTCCCAGCTCTGGGCTTCCGCCAGACATGGTCTGGGAGCGCACCTTGGTGCGGATGCGGAAGGTGCCGGTGACGGTGGGAGTGCGGGGCAAGCCGGATGAAATGATGAATCCCCGGACCGGCTTGCGACCTTCGTAGGCGATCACCGTCTGTTCGCTGAGATCCACCCGGATCCACTTTTCATCGGTGTCCGGCATTTCGATTGGGGTCAAATGATCTAATGAGCGCGGGATAAAAGCCGTGGTGCGCCGGTCCACATCGTCCTGAAAGCCACGCTTGATGACCGGCCCAATCTGCGGGCGGGAGAAGGGCAGCGGCGGCAAAAGTGCCTGGGGCGCAGCCGACTGGCTGGCCCGCTCCAGGGGGGGCTGGCTGGCCTGGGCCTGGACCGCGGGCACCGGAAAGAGCCAGCAGAGGCCCGTCAGGGTGATGACCAAAATGGCCGTCCGCCGATACCAGGCGGCCAGATGGTGAAAGACGCGTCGATCGTTCAAATTCTGCTCCTCTCTATGACAGGCAATTCACCGCACCAGTTCCATCCATGGTCGGCAGTTTGCGCCGAATCACAGCCGGGAACCGCCCCAGGCTGTTGGCCATGACGCCCTGCTCGACACCAGGGCCAGTTGTCGCGTGCTATTCTACTCCATGGGCTCTGCCAGAGGCAAAGGGATGGTCACCGCAGGCACTATTCCCGGTAGGCGCCGCATCGGGCGGATACGGAGGCCCGCCCCGACGGGACCTGATGGCCGCGTCGCCCTGCGCTGCCAGATGCGCCAGGGCGAAAAATCAGGTACAATGCTTCTATCCCTTCAGACGCAAAACATTGGCGCCGGTTACGCCCGTCTGGCTACCTGGATCCACGGCCATAGCGACCATGACTTGTATCTCAACCCCATGTATTTTTCAGGGAGGATCGGAACGTGACGCATCTATTGGGAATCGACGTTTCCACCACCGCCACCAAGGCCCTCCTCATCGATCCCGCAGGGCAGGTAGTGGGGGTGGCGTCCACCGAGTATGACTTTGACACGCCTCAGCCCCTCTGGAGCGAACAGGATCCCGCCGTCTGGTGGTATGCCACCGTCCAGAGCATTCGCACGCTTCTAAAGCAGACCGGCATTTCCGGCGCCGACGTGGCAGCAGTCGGCCTGACCGGGCAGATGCATGGCCTGGTGCTGGTCGACCAAGAAGGCCACGTGCTCCGGCCGGCCATCCTGTGGAACGATCAGCGCACAGGCCGCCAGTGCGACGAAATCCGGGAGCGGGTAGGCAAGCAGCGGCTGATCGAGATCACCGGCAACGACGCGCTGACCGGCTTCACCGCGCCCAAGATCCTCTGGGTGCGGGAACACGAGCCGGAGATCTACCGGCAGGCCCACCAGATCCTGCTGCCCAAGGATTACATCCGCTTCCGCCTGACCGGGCGCTATGCCACCGACAAGGCCGGCGCAGCCGGTACCCTGCTCATGGATCTGCGTCGCCGGGACTGGTCCCCGGAGATCCTGGCCGATCTGGAGATTGACCCGGCCCTGTTGCCGCCCACCCACGAAGGCCCCCAGATAACAGGCACCATCCAGGAGTCCGTCGCAGAACAGCTGGGCCTCCAGGCCGGCACTCCCGTGGTGGCCGGTGGCGGGGATCAGGCTGCCCAGGCGGTCGGTGTTGGCGCCGTCCAGGAGGGAATCGTGGCCCTCACCCTGGGCACTTCCGGCGTGGTCTTTGCCACGGCCAACCAGCCCTACTATGAGCCGGAAGGCCGCCTGCACGCCTTCTGCCATTCCGTCCCAGGGCGCTGGCACCTGATGGGCGTCATGCTCAGCGCTGCCGGTAGCCTGCGCTGGTACCGGGACACCCTGGCGCCGGGCACGGACTACGACACCCTCCTGTCGCCCGCGGCCGACATCCCGGCGGGCAGCGAAGGCCTCCTCTTCTTGCCCTACCTCACCGGCGAGCGCACGCCCCACCCCGATCCCCTGGCCCGGGGCGCCTTCGTCGGACTGACCGTCCGCCACAGCCAGCCCCACATGACCCGAGCGGTGTTGGAGGGCGTGGCCTTTGGCCTGCGGGACAGCTTCGAGCTCATGAAAGGCGCAGGCCTGCCGCCCATTCAGCAGGTGCGGGTCTCGGGGGGAGGCGCCCGCAGCGCCCTCTGGCGCCAGATCCTGGCAGACGTCCTGGACACGGAACTGGTCACCGTGAACACCACCGAAGGCGCCGCCTACGGGGCTGCCCTCCTGGCCGGGGTGGGCGCCGGCGTCTGGCCAGATGTGGACGCCGCCTGCGGGGCCTCCATCCAGGTCACCGGTTCCACCGTGCCAAACCCAGAGGTGGTGCCCCAATATGGCCGCTACTATCAGGCCTATCGTGACCTGTATCCGGCGCTGAAGGCCACCTTCACAGCCCTGGCTCCCCAGCCCTGACGGCCTTCACCGAGCCTGTGCCGGCATCCTGTCCCCGTCGGGGAATATCAGGATGCCGGCGCGCCCCCAGTGCCCTCCACACCATCCACCATCCGAAGTCGTCCGATCGACCCATCGACCCACAGGTATCGTTCAAGAGCATCGGGGTTCGCCCATTGGACGCCGCCGTAGGGGCGCTGCTTGCTGCGCCCGCCTACGCTATACCCCTCGACCATTTCCCCATTGACGGCCGTCCAAGATTCTGCTAAAATACCCGCAATTAGAACATGTGTTCTGTTTGCTGGTACTGCTGGCTGGCACCTCCCGAGGCCGGCCACGCGCGTCCCCCGTTGCCGCCGAACTCCAAGGCAAGTAGCGAGATCCCGTACGCTATGCGGGTATGCCCATTGGCATTCCCCAGGAGGTGGTTCCATGGCCTATCGAAAGCGGACCTTGGACATGCAGGCTGATCGCATCGAGGCGGTCCTGGCCAGGCACAAGGTGGCCGCCCGGGTACGGGGCGGCGCGGTGACGCCCCGGTACGTCCAGTTCGAGCTGGTGACGGGCTTGGGCACCAAAGTCAGCAAGGTGGCCTCCCTGGCCGAGGAGATCGCCCTGGCCCTGGGCAAGCGAGAGGCCCGGGTCTACCGCCGGGACGGCTGCATCCGGGTGGAGGTCCCCCGCCAGGGGGCCGAGCCCATCCGACTCTTGAAGCTCTGCAGCCGGCTGGCCACGGTGCCGCCCGGGACGGCCGTCCTGGGCGTGGACGAGGCCGGCGTGCCCCTCCTCCTCCGTTTGCCGGCCCCGGACGTGGCCCACGTGCTCATCGCGGGCACCACAGGCTCCGGCAAGACGGCGTTGGCCCGCAGCTTGCTCACATCCCTGGCCATGTTTAACCGGCAGGCGGAGGTGCAACTGGTGCTCATCGATCCCAAAGGCCGGGGCTTCGACCCTCTGCAACAGCTTCCTCACGTGTTGGGCGGCATGGCCACCACGCCTGAGGAAGTCCTGGCTCGCCTACGTTGGCTGGTGGAGGAAATGGAGCGACGGGATCGGCTGGGCCAGCGGCGGCCCCTGTTGGTGGTGGCCATCGATGAGCTGGCGGATCTGATCCAGACGGCCGGGCGCAGTGCGGAGGCCATGATCACCCGCATCAGCCAGCGGGGCCGGGAGGCGGGCATCCACCTGGTGGCCTGCACCCAGAAACCCACGGCCAGCCTCATCGGCAGCGCGGTCAAGGCCAATTTCCCGGTGCGACTGGTGGGCGCGGTGGCCAGCCGCGACGAGGCCCGCTATGCCACGGGCTTGAGCGATTCGGGCGCGGAAAAGCTGGAGGGCAAGGGGGATTTTCTCCTGGTAGCCAAGGCGGAGACGGTGCGCTTTCAGGCTGCCTGGCTGGGGCCCCAGGATCTGGAAACGGTGCTTCGGGAATTGGCCGGGGGGCCCCGGCCCGGCACCCGCTGGCCCACTGTCGGCGAGGTTTCCCAGGAGCCGCCTGCCCAGGAGGGGCTCTTTCGGCGCCTGGTGAGGCGGCTGCCAGGACCCAGGCAGGATGGGGACTGAGGTTCACCGGCGGGGCGGCGGCAGGGTTGCACTCCGGGCCACCTGCAGGAGGGTGTCCCGCAGGTGGCCTGCCTGCCCGGCCGGTGCCGAGGTGGTCAGAAGTAGGAGGGCGTCTCCGGTGGGCATCATCAACTGGATGGCCGTCGGGCCGTGGAGCTGGATCTGGTAGGTGAGGAGGAGCACGGCGGGGCGATCCGGCTGCCCGGTGTGGGTCAGAATGCTGGTGAACTGCAGCGCTGGTGGGTCGCCGAGACGTTCCCGGAGCCGGTCCATGTAGGTCTCCGGGGTCAGGCCGGCGGACGGCACCTGGGCGATGGCCAGTGGGTAGGTTCTTCCGTCTTTCTGGCGGATCAGCCAGCCGGCGTCGTCCAGGCTGGCGTGGGGTAGGGACAGGTCCGGGCCGATGTTTGCCCGCTGGAAGGACCAGCCCTCCGGCAGGGGCAGGTGATAGCTGCCATCTGGCCCATTGAGGAAGGGCTGGGGTGGACTCTGGGGCTCAGAGGGGCGGGTGGCCACTGCCTGGGTGCGGGTGGGTGTGGGGCTGGGCTCGGCGGGGCGTGCGACATCGCGGTTGCCCCGGCAGGATGCGGCCAGGGCCAGCAGCAGGCAGAGGGCCAGCAGCCAGGGTCGAATGGGGCGGCGGGTCATGGGGGATGGGGACACGGGATCGCCTCCGGTTTTAGGATAAAATTTTCGATCGGTTTACGCTCTCCGGGCGTGTCGCTAGACCTGGGCGGATGGGCAGAGGTCGTTCAGGACGCAGGCCGCGCAGCGAGGCTTGCGGGCACTGCAGACCTGCCGGCCGTGGAAGATGAGCAGGTGCGCGATGTCGATCCACTCCTCCCGGGGGACTAGGGCTTGCAAATCTCGCTCGATTTTTTCCGGGTTGGACTCCTGGGTCAGGCCCAGGCGGTTGGCCAGGCGTTTCACGTGGGTATCTACCACGATGCCGTCGGCAATGCCGAAGGCGGTTCCCAGCACCACGTTGGCCGTCTTGCGGGCCACGCCGGGCAGGGTGAGGAGCTCTTCCATGGTGTCCGGTACCTGGCCGCCGTACTCGGCCACGATACGCCGGCAGGCCTGCTGGATGTTGCGGGCCTTGTTGCGGTAGAAGCCGGTGGGACGGACGGCCTGCTCCAGCTCCTCCAGGTCGGCCTGGGCGAAGGCCTCCGCGCTGGGATAGCGGGCGAAGAGCTCGGGCGTCACCTGGTTGACCCGTTCGTCGGTGCATTGGGCCGAGAGGATGGTGGCCACCAGGAGCTGCAGGGGATTCTTGTGATGGAGCGCGCAGCGCGCGTCGGGGTACTCCTGGTGCAGCCGTGTCAGGATCTCGGGAATCCGGTCGGCGGCGGGAGCGTCGGGTGTCAGGTTGGCGGCTGAGGTCATGATGTCTTTCTTGGCGATGTTCCAGGCGATGGCGGTCGGGTGTTTGCTCAGGACAGGGGCATGATGGGGTGGGCCCGGATGCGGTAGTCCGAGTCGTCGATCCGCTGCCAGGGATAGTGGATGAAGTCTTCGGTGATCTCTGCGTAGTAGTCGGGCTGCTCGTCCGGAAAGTAGCTGCTCTGCTTCTTCCAGTGGATGACGGCCAGCTCCGGATAGCCGCCGGCCGTCTCGATGCGCCCTTTGACGGCCATGATGGTGCGGCCCTGGTACCAGAGGTTATCCACCACCAGGATCTTGCGCCCGGAGAGGAGCGTGTCCGTCGGGAATTGCTGGAAGCGGGGCCAGCTCAGCTTGCTGCGCTGGCTGGGATCCTCCGGAAAGTAGACGGCAGCCGTCAGAACGTCCTTCATGCCCAGGGCCTCGGCGATCATGCCGCCGGGGATGATGCCGCCCCGGGTGATCACCAGGATGGCGTCGTAGGGGGTGTTCAGTTTGAAGATCAGCTTGCTGACCAGTTCTTCCAGGTCGTGCCAGGTCAGGTAGACGTGTTTCATGGGCGGGTCCTTGATTAGCCTGCGGTCGTCAGGGATGGCTTTTGTATCGAGGATATCATACCATGGCCAGCCGGGTCTGATCCATCCCGTTGTGAACCATGCCGTGGCCGTCTATCTAGGCCACATCTATCTGGAGCTCATCTGGATGTCGGCGGAAGTATCCAGACTCCATTGGAGCAGTGCCGCAGCTGCCTCGATAGCCTGGTGGCGCACCTGGGCCGGCGGGACATGTTGGATGCCCACTGCCAGCTCCACCGGTTGGTCCGGCGGCGACACCTGAATGCCGGCTGGCGGTTCGTACACCAGGATGTAAGTGCCTGGATCCAGGTTCCAGAAGCGAAAATCCCCATCGGCGTCCGTCCGGGCGGTGGCCAGGATATCTTCCTGTTCATCCCGCAAGGTGACACCAATCTCCGGGTAGCTCAGGTTGCCGGCCAGGTTGGCTGCCCCACCCGGCCGTAGCCGCAGCAGCACGGGGTCATGGTCGCTGACGTGGTGGAGATCGCCGGGCTGCTCCTGGGCCGGGGTCGGGTAGTCGGCGTTCATGTGGATCACCTGAATCCCGGCGAAGTCCTCCAGCAGGGATGGGGAGATCAGGATGTGGTCCAGCACCTGGCTGGCGCCGTTGTAAATGTAGGTGTACCGGTCCTGGCGCGGCAGGAAGTCATAGGTATGGACCAACGGCGGCTGGCTCTCCGCCTGGACCAGGCGGACGGGTGCGCTGTTGTAGAAGTCGTTGAGATCCCCCAGGACGACTACCCGGGCTCCAGGCTCGTCCGCCGTGATTTCCTGGACCAGCCGGGCCACGTGGCGGGCCTGCTCCAGCCGCCAGGCTGCGTTCAGGGTCTCATCCCCGGCCTTGCTCTTCCAATGGTTGTTGATGACATAGAGCTCGTAGGGTTCCGGCCACTGGCCGTGGATAGTCAGGTGGACAACCAGGGGCGGCCGGCTGAAGAGCGGGTAGAGGCCGGCCGGGCAGGGCGAGTCCACCGTCGAGACCTGGAAGTCCGTAGGTGAGCAGCCCTGGGCCGAGCGGGCAGCCTGCACCGACACCCGGCTCTGGCGGGTTAAGAAGCCCAGGGTTAGGGGGAATTCTGGATCGTTGCTGTCGGGGCCAGGGAGGGCGGTGGCCTGGTAGTCCAGCCCGTGGGCCACGGCCAGCAGCTCTGCCAGCCGCTGGCCATCCTCCGGGCTACCCAGTTCCTGCAACCCGATGACCGTGCACCCCTGCAGGCCTTCGGCGATGGCCAGGGCCCGGCGTCGTAGCTGCTGCACATAGGTGG
>FWPU01010372.1_pt1 | contig 13893 bp, 16 predicted proteins | sample 2228361 | NCBI WGS metagenome assembly FWPU01 (sample SAMEA103939777, study PRJEB20133) | metagenome | reverse complement strand
AGAGTTTCTCCATAGTGGAAAAGGTCAAACTGGGATCCCCGGAAGGGGACGCTGTTCGAATTCCCTTGGGGGACACAGTATTTTCCTCCCAAAATCGCTTCGGCGATTTTGGGAAGGTGCTGGTACGGAGTGATCAAAATCGCGTAAAGTCCTTCCTCTTTTACGGCACGATGCCAGCACAGGCAACCCCATCTTTGGGTGCCTCAGTTTGCTCCCGTTTCCACACCCTTCCTTCCAGCAAAATTGTGCAAGACAACTGACCGGTCTGGCTGGGATTGGAGGCGGTCAGGTAAACCTCTTCACCGCGCGCCACCACCACCCGTTTTTCCCACGGCGTGGTTACAGTTGTTGTTTTGGAGATCACCTCCTTGCCGGCCTGCAGGGTGATGTTGGCATAACCGCCGGTGGCTTCTACCCGAAAGACCAGCACCGCTTCGGTCGGCGGGGGACGGAAGACGCCTAAGAAATTCAACAACCACAGCGAGGCTGCGCACAGGGCGATCACCAGAAGAATTTGCAAGAATACGGAGCGAGAGAAAGAGGGACGGGAGGAGGATTGCATCATTTTTTTACGCCTTTTTAACACCAGCGGCTAAAGAAAAAAGCGCATCGGACGATAACTATTATAGCAAATTGAAAGACGGAGGTGTTGCATATCGAAGAATGAGGAATAACGGCTAGGTCATCAATCGGCGGAGTGCGCTGGTACCGGGTTCCATGTCCAGCGCCGGAACGGTAGAAAGAACCCGGCGGTATCCCAAAACTCACTATCGTTTTCTAAATCCAAATTCACAAGGGGAAGGATCCCCGCCACACACAAACAAGGAGGTTTGAAATGCCTGAGATAGATATCACTCGAATTGCCGGTAATATCGGCGCAATGAACGCCCTCAATTCTTTGCAGGGCATTAACAAGCAACTGGCGATCTACCAGACCCGTCTGGCAACCGGTAAGCGGATCAACTCTGCCGCGGATGACCCGGCTGGATTGTCCATCGCCAGCAAGCTGCAGGCTCGTTCGGAAGGTTTGAAGGTTGCCCTCGGCAACATTGGCGATGCCAAAAACCTGCTGGCAGTAGCCGAATCTGGTTTGAGCCGCATTAATGATATTTTGCTGCAAATGCGCAACAAAGCCGCCCAGGCTGCCAGCGACACCATGGGTGACTCAGAGCGGACCATTATCAAAACCCAGCTGGCCGCCTATGCCAAGCAGATTGATGACATTGTAGGCCAGACCAAATGGAACGACAAAGAGTTACTCAAGCAGTTGACAACTGCTCTCCGCTTCCAAACCGGTGCTGATGCTGGTGATAAAGTCGAATTCGAAGGAGTTAGCAGCGACTTGACCGCTTCTGGTCTTGGATTGGGTACGGTCGCTGGTACGGCCAGCGTTTCTAGTGGTTTGGGTGCCGATCTCACCACCGTGGCTGCTCAATCAGGGCTGACCGAATTGGAGTCGGGAACCTATCAAATTTACCTCAACAATAACGGCGCATCTTCAAGTGTCCAATTATTCCGCAACGGCCAGTTGGTCACGATTTCCGATGGAAGTGGTGGTACGGCAACTTCTCAGACTGTTGACCTGAGCGGGGCTGCAACCGTGGACTTTGGGGTTGGTGTCCAATGGGCGCTCGACGGCAGTGAAACCAGTGGATTTTATCAATTCACTTACACCAGAGCAGGTGATTACACCCTGTCGGCCAGCAGTGCTGCAGAATTTGCCACCTATCTCGGTACAGTCGAAACGGCGATGAATACGGTCAATACCGAGATGTCCAACCTCGGTTCGCTGATTGGCCGCCTGTCCTTCAAGGAAGATCAGGTGGCGGCTGCCCAGATCAACGTCGAAGCCGCTTACAACCGCATCATGAACGCCAACATGGCCGAAGAACAGGTCAATGCCAGCAAGTACCTGATCCTGCAACAGACGGCAACCGCGATGCTGGCGCAGGCCAATACTGCTCCGCAGTTCCTGCTCTCGCTGTTCCGCTAAACCCCGGACCTGACCGTCCGCCGATGGCAGCAAGCGGGGGGCAGCCGCAAGTGAGCCGCCCCCCGCTCACCCCCTGAAAAGGGAGATTGTTATGAGCAGTAATACGATTTCTGCCACCAACTTAGACCCGACCTTTCGCACTATCATTCAACAGACGCTGGAAGCCGAACGCCAGCCGTTGAAGCGTTTAACCGCCCGGCGCGATGACCTCCAGGTGCAGAAGGGCATTTACACCGATTTGAGCAATCTGCTCAATAACCTGCAAAGTACCTTGCGCAGCCTGATCAGCAGTCAGCCAACTTACACACTGGGCGGCAGCCGCTCGGTGAGTGTGACTCCATCGGTGGCGGGTAGCACAGTGCTGACCGCCAGCGCGGGAAGCAGTGCAGCTGCCGGTAATTTCGAGATCAGCGTGATCTCCCTGGCAAAGAATCATCGCATCCGCTCGGATGCGGTGGAGTATGTCAATCAGGCTCTTGGATTGAGTGGCACGGTTCGTTTGGGCGGGCTGTCGGCGGCACAGGTGAGTGGTGGCATTGCGGTGGATGGTGTGCTGGGTTTCGATGTGACAGATGTTTTAGACGGCAAAGCTGCCCTCGGCAGCGATATCTACTACGTGGAAACCCGTCAGCAAGACGGAGTCTGGCAGTTTCGGCTGGTCAACAGCCGCGGAGAGGCGCAATCCATCCGCCGTTCCGATGGCAGTTACACCAGCGAGTGGCAGTCTGCCCCAGGCGAAGCCGGCTGGGTGGATACCGGCCGCGGGTTGAAAATTGAATTTGATCCGGGCGCGCTGGCAGCGCGGACGCGAAGCAGCGGGGCTTCTTCTGTCACCTACACGCCACAAGGTGCGGCAATCTCGGTAAGCACAGGCGATAGTCTGGTGGATATTGCTGCCAAAATCAACCAGGCGGTTTATGCCGAAGGCAACCGTGTCAGCGCGGCAGTGATCAACAATCATTTGGTGCTGACCAACCAGCGCAGCGGTGCAGGTGTGCTGCTGCAAGCATCCGACGAGAGCGGCAGCGTGCTGGAGTCATTGGGCGTTCTGCAAAGCGGTTCGTTCAAAACCGTATTGCAAACTCCCAGCGATGCGGTCTTTGCCGTTAATGGGCTGACGGTGCAGCGCGGGCGCAACGACAATCTGAGCGATGTGATCAACGGCGTGAACCTCTCGCTGAGCGCCGATGCGGAGGGCAAGAGTGCCACGCTGAACATTGAAGAAGACCTGAGCGCGGATGTGAAAGCCGTGCAGTCGTTTTTGGATCAGTTCAATGCTCTCCAAAAGTATCTGGCGGATAAAACTGCCACCATCAAGAACAGTGACAACACCTACACACGCGGCGCGCTGGTCGGGGACGGTATGTTCCGCAATTTGCGTTATGATCTGCTGCGTCAGTTTCAGGCTTCTTACGCCACCGGTCAATCTTTCAGCCGGCTGGAGGATGTGGGGCTGAAACTGGACAGTGATCTGAAAGCCAGCATCAGTGACCGCAGCGCGCTGGAAAACGCCCTGCGCAGCGATCGAAACGCGGTTAAAGCTTTGTTGGATGCCGTATTGGGTGCGCTGGATAACCGCCTGAATCAGTTTACCGGTGTAGATGGCTATGTTAAGAAATCTCAGGAATCGGTTGAAAGCCAGATGGAAATGACCAATAAGGCCATCGAGCGGATGAACGAGCGGCTGGCGCAGCGCGAGCAAACCCTCATTCAACAGTTTGCCGAAATGCAGACCCAAATGACGCTGATGCTCTACACTTCTCAGCAGATGAATAGCATGTACGGCAGTCTTTTCCGCAGTGGTTGATTGCGGACTGGATGGAACCAGATATGGAAATAATGATTTTAAGTGCAAGGATGCAGAAATGAGGTGACGAGATGAACGAGATGAACGTTACCCCGGTTTCCCCGCCGGCTGGCGATTCGTCCATGCGGGTACAGCAGGTGGTGGATTTTTACGGCGAGAGAACAGCGGCTGCCCCGCGCCGCAGCGAAGTGGTCGAATCAACCCCCAGCGCTTCTCCTCAACCGCGTACCTCGGACGTGGTTTTGCGCTTTAATGTGGACCGTGAAACCCACGAAGTCACGGTTTACATCATGGACCGTGCCTCGCGCCAGATTATCCGCACCATTCCGCCGGATGAATTGAGTAAACTCAAAGCCGGCGATTTGATCGAGCTGCTGGCGTGAGATTTTACGCAGAATTTACCGCACAGGGCTAAAGTTTGATCAAGGCCAGTCGAAAATAAGGGTAGTCAACACCAAATTCACCCCGGCAAGAACGAAGTAGAGGAGACCCGAATCATGTACCAGACCGCATACCGCACACAGGAATACCGGCAGCAAGATGTGATGGGTGCCAGCCCGCTCCGTCTGGTGATCATGGCTTATGATCTGGCCATTCAGTCCTGCGAAGTCAAGGATTTTGAAAAAGCGACCAAAGCCATCAGCGTCCTGCGCGATGCCCTCAATTTTGATTATCCCGAAGTGGCGGTCGGTCTCTTCCGCCTGTACCAGTGGTGCCTGGATTGCATCCGCAAAGGTGATTACGACGAGGCGGCGCATGTTCTGAAAGAATTGCGGGATGCATGGAAGATGACTGAAAAACGCTTCGCCCCGCCACCCCAGCCGACCGTTCCGGCGGCTACTTACACCTCGACGATTACGCAGGCAGCCTGACTCCCACATCCTGCGATCGGCTTATCGGTAGTACCACTCCAAACAATCTCATAGCGTTTCTCCCACAGTAAAATACACCCCCCTTCACCGGTGGTGTATTTTACGTTTTTAACGCCTTTTTTATTCAGCCTTCATCCCAACTTTACGGAAATCTCATTTGGCTTGTGCTATCCTGCTGTCAGGAGTCAAGGAGTGGTGCTATGAGTTTCTGGGAGTCTTTACGAATTGGTGCATCGGGTTTACTGGCCCAACGACTGCGGCTGGATACGATAGCCAATAACATTGCCAATGCCCAAACGACCCGCACAGCCGAGGGCGGGCCGTATCAGCGTAAGGATGTGGTTTTCATGCCGGAGAGCAAGCGCGGCTTTCTGCCACCGTTTGTGGCGGTGCGGCGCGGTGAACCGGCTGCGGTACAGGGCGGCGTTCGGGTTGCCCAAATCATCACCGACCCTGAACCCGGTCCACGCGTTTATGACCCCACCCATCCGGACGCAGATGAAGAGGGCTATGTCACCTACCCCAACGTCAATCCGCTGGTGGAGATGACCAACATGATCTCGGCGACGCGCTCTTATGAAGCCAACCTGACACTGATCGAAGCCGCCAAGCGTATGGCGCTGCGGGCGCTGGATATTGGGAGGTAGCCATGAACATACCGCCTGTATCCATCTCATCGGTCTATCGGGCCAGCGAGCCGCAGGGCGTCCCCAAGCCCGCTTCGGCGAATCTGCAATCGGTTACCAAAACGTTCGAGGAGATGCTCAATTCGCTCAACGAGTCGCAGTTAAAGGCGGATGATCTGGTGCAGAAACTGGCGCTGGGCGAGAATGTGGACCTGCACACGGTGATGATCGGGCTGGAAGAGAACGATGTCAACTTCCGTGTGGCGCTGGCCATTCGCGACAAACTGGTGGAAGCCTACCACGAAATTATGCGCATGCAAATCTGAATGGGTGAGAAACGTTTATGATGGTACCCCTGCAAAACCAATTTTTGAATTATTGGAAAAAACAGAGCCAATCCCAGCGGATTGTGATCATCTCGTTGCTGCTGGCGGCGCTGATTTTGGTGCCGGTGCTGATTAACTGGGCAAATACGCCTTCGTACTCGGTGGCTTACAGCGGTTTAAGCGAAAATGATGCTGCCCAAATTGTGCAGAAGCTGGATGAAAACCGCATTCCCTACCGCCTGCGCGATAGCAGCACCATCCTCGTTCCCAGTGAGCAGGTTTATGAGGTGCGCCTGCGCATGGCGCGTGAGGGACTGCCCAAGAGCGGCACGGTTGGTTATGAACTGTTCAGCGGCAATACGCTGGGCATGACCGAATTCACCCAGAAGATTAATTACCAACGGGCTTTGGAAGGTGAACTGGAACGCACCATTGGCAGCCTGGAAGCCGTTGAGGCGGTGCGGGTGCACGTCGTCAGGCCGGAACGCACCTTGTTGAGCAGTGAACAATCGCCGACCACGGCTTCGATCACCATCAAGGAAAGAATGGGGCAGGCGCTGGATGCGGGTCAGGTACGGGCGATCACTCATCTGGTGGCGAGCAGCGTGGAAGGCTTACAGCCTGAAAATGTGGTGGTTGTGGACAGCAACGGCAATCTGCTGGCGGGTGGTGGCAACGAAGCCGGTTCGCTCAGCGCGCAAACCGACAGCCAACGGGCTGCCGAGCAGGCGGCTGCGGCTGAAATTCGCAAACAGGTGCAGTTGATGCTCGACCGCACGCTGGGGCCGAACCGTGCGGTGGTGCAGGCGGCTGTGGCAATGGACTGGACCCAGCGCGAGATTGTTTCCAGCACGATGGAGCAGCAGCCCACCCCCGTGGTGCGCAGTTCGCAAAAGATCGTCGAAAATTACACCACCTCCGGGGCGGTGGAAGGCGGGGTGCCGGGCGCTGACTCGAACCTGCCAACACCCCTGCCGCCGGTGACGGGCGAAAACGGTGCAATGACCTACTCGCGCACCGAAGAAACGGTCAATTATGAGGTCAGTCAGGTGGAAGCGCGCGAGGTGCAGTCGCCGGGGCGCATCAGCCGCATCAGTGTTTCGGTGATGGTGGACGGGCTGGATGCTCAATCGGTTGAGATGGTGCGAGCGGCAGTGGCGGCGGCTGCCGGTGCGGATGAAACGCGCGGCGATCAGGTAGTGGTGCAGTCCATGCCTTTTGACCGCACCTACTACGAGCAGCAGGCGGCTGAAATGGCTCAGGCCGAACAAACCAACCTGTACATCCAGATTGGGCTGGCTGCCGCAGCAGTGATTTTACTGGCGGCATTGATCTTCTTCTTCTCACGTCAGATTCGACAATTACGGGCGGCTACTGCCCAGGCCTGGCAGCCGGTGATGATGCCGGCAGGTGAACTGGCTGCTTTACAGGGACACGCCCCGGCCTCTTTGGGGCAAATAACCGCCCCGGAAGCAACCGCGGGTTTACCGCCGATGACGGCTCAGCGGGCGGCGCTAAACCAAAAAACCGAGGATGTGATGGTGGAACTTTCCTCCCGCTTCACCCCAGTCAATACAGCGGAAGATGAGCAACGCGCCAAAGTCGTCAGCCGCCTGGCGGAAGAAAGCCCGGCTACCGTAGCGGAAATTATCCAACTCTGGTTGAACGAGGATAACAGGAACCATGGATAATCCATCCACGGCGATTACTGGAATTGACAAAGCCTCCGCGTTGCTGCTGACCCTGGGAGTGGATACTTCCTCCAAGGTTCTGCAGTACCTGACCGAGGGCGAAATCGAGCGCGTGCTGTTGGCATTGGGCAAAACCGGGCCAATTCCCCCGGAGGTGCGCCGAATAGCCCTGCAGGAAGCAGTCGAGTTCAGCACAGCCGATGCCGCTTTACGCGGCGGCGGGATCGAGTACAGCCGTCAATTGCTGGCGCGGGCGGTTGGGCCGCGGCGAGGTGCGGAAATTCTGGAGCGGATTTCGGTGCATCAGCAATTGTCATCGTTTGAGATGCTGCGGAATGCGAACCCGGAAGAAGTTGCGGCTCTGCTGCAAGAAGAAATGCCGCAGACGATTGCGCTGGTGCTTTCGTACCTCGAAGCCAAAGTAGCCGCCGACATTCTCACCAGCCTGCCGCGTGAATTGCAGGTGGAAGTTACCCTGAGGCTGGCGGTGATGGACCGCGTCTCTCCGCAGGTGGTGCAGGTTGTCGAGCGAAACTTAAAGAACAAACTATCCAGTGTACTCAGCGAGGCTGATTTTCGCGCCACCGGCGGGGTCACTTTTCTGGTCAAAATGCTCAACATGGTGGACCGCGGTGTGCAAAAGACGATTCTGGAAGCGCTGGAAGCCAGCAACCCCAAACTGGTGGAAGAGATACGTGCCAACATGTTCACCTTTGACGACTTGATCAAACTGGATGATCGCGCCATCCAGCGGGTTTTGCGCGACATCAGCAAGTCCGATCTGGCGCTGGCGCTCAAAGCCGCGCCGGAAAAATTGAAGGAAAAGATCTTCAATAACCTTTCGGAGCGGGCGCGTGAAAATCTGAAAGAAGAAATTGAGATTTTAGGCCCGCAACTGGCAAAGAACGTCTATGCTGCGCAGCGCAAGATTGTGGACGCGGTGCGCGCATTGGAAGAAGCCGGCGAGATTGTGATTGGCGGTGGTGGAGAAAATGAAGTCATCCTCTAGGATTTACAAGCACAGCCCTTCCACCGGTGGGTTTTCCCTCTGGCAGCTGCCTGATTTTGACCAGCAGGCAGAAGCAGAAACGCAGGAGCAGGCTGCCGAGATTCTCAATTTGTTCATGCTTTCAGAAACTCCTTCGGTAGCCAGCGGTCGCTCCGGTTTGTTGCGGGGAGGGCAACTGGAAGGGTTGCAGGTCTGGAACGCTCCTGATCTGGAGTACACCCCGCCTTTTGTGGACGAAAACGATGCCGTCAGCCGCTATTTCGTCGGAGATCAGCCGCACGAGGCAGGCTGGCGCGAGCAGCAGGAGGCTCTGTCCATCATCGAGCAGGCGCAGGTGGAGGCAGCGGAGATTTTACGCAAGGCAGAAGAAGAAGCCGGCCAAATCCGCTTGCGGGCAGCTGACGAATTGGAATCCATGCGCCAAAGCGGTTATCAGGAAGGGCTGAGGCAGGCACAGGAGGAAATGAAAAGTGCCTTGCAAGCCTGCACCGAATTGATTGCCGAAGCACAGGCGTGGAAGCAAAATCTGATTGCCTCCAGCGAAGGAATTGTGCTGGAAATGATACGCGAGATGGCAGTTACCTTGTTTGGGCAAGGGGTTGCACTGGATGATCAAGCCCTTCAACTCAACTTAAACCGAATTGTGGAGCAAGCCAGCACACTGGGCGATTTAAAGATTTATCTGAACCCGAAAGATGCGGCTAACCTCGACCCGGAGTGGAAGGAATATCAGGCGCTGGTGCTGGGAAACAAAGTGCAGATCATCCCCGCTGAAGGAATTACCCGCGGGGGGTGTTACATTCAGGGGCAGTATGGGGCGGTGGATGCACGTGTGGAAACTCAACTACAAAACCTGCTGGCCACCTTTGCCGAAGTTCAATCCAATCAGGAGATGCCGGCATGAGCGCAGTACAGCCGCCTGATCTCACCCGTTACCGAAATGTGTTGCGCAACCTGACGACGGTGCAGGTTGCCGGGCGGGTCACCCAGGTGATCGGTCTGACGATTGAAGTGGTGGGGTTGAACTGTCAGATTGGGGAAGTGTGTGAAATTCAGACCAGCCACCGGGGTAAGGTGCAAGCGGAGGTGATCGGCTTTCGCAACGAACGGATGCTGCTGATGCCCTTGGGGACCATGGAAGGTATTCAGCCGGATAGTCTGGTGCGTCCGGTTTCCAATGTTTTCAAAGCCCCGGTGGGCATGTCTTTATTGGGTCGGGTACTGGACGGTTTGGGTCAGCCGATTGACGGTAAAGGTCCGCTGGGTACGGTAGAGTGGAAGATCACCAACCGGGCTGCACCTCACCCGCTGGAACGCCCGCCAATTGTCGAACCGCTGGTCACCGGTGTGCGGGTGATTGATGGCATGTTGACCTGCGGCAAGGGGCAGCGTTTGGGTATTTTTGCCGGCAGCGGTGTGGGAAAAAGCACCCTGCTGGGTTCAATTGCGCGCAATTCACGCAGCGACATTTCGGTGATTGCGCTGATCGGTGAGCGCGGCCGCGAAGTGCGTGAGTTCATCGAACGGGATTTGGGCGAGGAAGGGCTGGAGCGTTCGGTGGTGGTGGTTTCCACCTCCGATCAGCCGGCGCTGGTGCGTCTGAAAGCTGCATTTGTGGCGATGACCATTGCCGAGTATTACCGCGACTGCGGTTTGGATGTGACCTTCCTCATGGACTCGGTCACCCGCTTTGCCATGGCACAGCGTGAAATTGGACTTTCCGTGGGTGAGCCCCCTGCCAGCAAGGGTTATACCCCCTCGGTGTTTGCATTGCTGCCGCGTTTGCTGGAGCGGGCAGGACGCAATCAGCACGGTTCAATTACCGGTTTCTTCACCGTCCTGGTGGAAGGCGACGATTTCAACGAGCCGATTTGCGATGCGGTGCGCGGTATTCTGGACGGTCATATCATCCTAAGCCGTGCGCTGGCTGCCCGCAATCATTACCCGGCGATTGATGTACTGAACAGCGTCAGCCGGGTTATGCCGGCGCTGACCAATGATCAACATCTCAAACTGGCGGCAGCTGCCCGTAAACACCTTGCCACCTATGAGAAAGCGCGCGATTTGATTAACATCGGCGCCTATGTTTCCGGCTCAGACCCGGACATTGACGCAGCCATTTCGGTCATGCCGATGCTGACGGCCTTTTTACAACAGGGCAGTAAGGAAGTTTCTCCTTTTGATGAAACTCTCTCGATGTTGCAAATGGCGGTTGGAGAAAAAGCCGCCGAGCCGGTAAAGGAGGTTGAATAATGGTACCGCGTTTTAATCTGCAAAGTGTGCTGGATGTGCGTCACAGCCGCGTGGAATCGTGCGAACTGGAACTGAGCCAGAGGCTGATGGAGCAGATGAAGATCGAGAACGCTTTGGAGCATCTGTGTGAACGGCGGGTTCGGCTGATGCGCCAAATTGCCGAAATGCAACTGGGCGAATTGGATCTGGCTGCGCTGGCGCTGCTGCGGGCCGAATTGCAGGATACCGACCGGCAGAAGAAGGACCTGGAAAGCCAGCTGGAACAGGCCCGTGCGGCTGTCGAAAGCAAGCGAGTAGAGCTGGTTAAAGCCAGGCAGGAGGAAGAAACCCTGCAAATTCTCAAGCGCAAACATATCGAACATTACACCCAGTTAGAAGCGGAACAAGAAGCCCGCGCGCAGGATGACATTTACATTGCCCACGCCTACCGCCAACGGCTTTCGGAGGCACCTTCTCATGGATAATTCCATTTTTAGCAGTCAATTTCAGGCAGTTATTTACCGATTGCTGTTCCAGTTGATCGAAAAACTGGCACAACCGGGTCAGAATTCGGCTGGGGGAGGAGTCAACCCGCTGGATAGCCAATCTGGCGGCGGTTACTCACCGCAAGGCCTGCGCGGAGCAGGTTCGTCCTCGGCTTTTGATGGATTGATTCAACAGGCGGCTCAAAAATATGCGGTCAACCCGGCACTGGTGCAGGCAGTGATCAAAGCCGAGTCAAACTTCAACCCGCGCGCCGTCTCAGCGGCCGGCGCCATGGGGCTGATGCAGTTGATGCCCGGCACCGCCCGCAGCCTTGGGGTGAGTGATCCCTTTGACCCGGCGCAGAACATTGACGGCGGGGTACGCTTTTTGAGCAATTTGCTTAAGCGTTACAACGGCAATGTGCAGCTGGCACTGGCGGCTTACAATGCCGGGCCGGGAGCGGTTGACCGCTATCAGGGCATACCTCCCTACCGCGAGACCCAAACCTATGTCCAAAGGGTGATGGAGTACTTTCAAAGCAGTTTCTATCAATGGTCGGGGTGAACTATGGCAAGGAATTGGATCAGTGACGATGCTTTACAGGCGGCCCGCCTTGCGCTGGATGGGTTGAGCCTGCGCCAGCAGGTCATCAGCCGCAATCTGGCCAATGTGGATACGCCGGGCTACCGCGCTCAACAAGTTAATTTTGAGGATACGCTGAAACAGGTCTTTCAGCGCAAGAAAGGAGTGGAACTGGAAAAATCGCATCAGGCTCATCTGGCATCACCCGCGCGGCGGGTTGGCTTTCAGGTGTCGCAGCGTCCGGGCGGCAGTCTGCGGGCTGACCTGAACAGCGTGGATATTGATGTGGAGCTGCTGGAAATGAGCGAGACCGGCATTCAGTATCAGGCACTGACTCAGTCGGTCAGTAAAAAACTGGCGCTCCTCAAAACTATTGCCATGTCGAGGTGAAAATGGACATTAACTTAATGGAAGTGCTGCCTGTCAGCAAACCGCCTCCCGAAAGCGCGCTCCGAGCGGGCAATCCGGGGTCGGATGTCCGTCGCAGTGATTCGCCCACTTTTGAGCAAACCCTGCGGGCGCGACAGAAGGAGGAAAAACAAACCCAGGCCCAGGCTGAAGCAGCCGCTTCTCAAACGGCAGGTGCAACAGCCCAAACGCCTGCTGGTGAGAACGAAACCCGGCCGGAGCAAAATTCTGCCCCCGCTGCCGAAGCCATTTCCGAACAGCCAACAGCGCGAATCAACGGCGGGCTGCCTGCCTTGCTTCAGGAAGGCGTCCTGCTGCCGGCTGTTGAAGGCGATTTACCGGCTGTGCTGGAAGGAGAGTCTCAGCCAGCCGATGGCGTTCAGTTGCAGCCGTTGCCTGTGGCCGATGAAGGCGCCCTCGTGGAGGGCGGCGTTGATTTTGCTTCTGCGCTGGAACAAAGCCTGAGCCAGCCGGCAGAAGAAACTGTTGTTCAATCTCAATCGAATACGGAGGTGAAAAGCGAAAAACCCGTTACCACCGAACTTAAATCCGAGAACAAGGCTGAAAATCTGGCAAAAACAAAATTTTCCGGCGAGGCGCAACAGAACCCCGCGGTTGAGGTGAAAACCGTTACCGAACACCCGCTGGCGGGTCATTCTCAAACCATCGAAACGGCCGTTCCGCTGCGCGCCGAAAGTGTCCCGGTGCAGGGGCGTACATTGGTGGACATGGTGCGCCAGATAGCCGGTCAAATGGAAGCGTCCATTCAGCAGGGGCGCTCCAGTTTGCGGGTGCAATTACATCCGCAGGAATTGGGCGGAATTGACATTCGCTTTGCCAGCAGTTCTCAGGGTGTCCATGTGACGGTTTATGCGGAGCAAGCCAGCACCGGACGGCTGCTTGAAGCTCAGCTGAACCAGTTGCGCCAGTCGTTGAGTGAATCCGGCGTCACCCTTGCCCAGTTGAACATTCATCACGAGAGCCCCTCGCACCAACCGCACAGCGGCTTCCATGGCCATAGCCCGCGGGGACGCTCTTTCGATGGAGGGGGAATGGAGCGGGGAGGCGACTTGCTGATGGAACATACCGGGCGCTGGCAAAATCTCTCTGTCAGCGGGGTGGACTATCGGGTTTGAGGAGGTTTTACCATGCAAGTACAGGAAGTTTCTCAATCAATGTTTTCTGCGGTGGGTCAAACGAGTACCCCCAAAATGGGTAATCAGCCGGGTATGGGTGATTTTTTGACCATGCTGGTGGCGCAATTGACCCATCAAAATCCGTTGGAGCCGATGAAGGACAGCGAAATGATGAGCCAGTTCACCCAACTCAATTCGCTGCAGGAACTGCAAGCGATGCGGGTGGTGCTGGACAGCGCAGCCGCGGCTAACCAGAACGCTTATGCGGCTAGCCTGATCGGTAAAATTGTCAAGGTTGCTCAAAAGGACGGTTCTACCCTGGAGGGGGTAGTCGGCGGGGTAACCAGCGAAAAAGGGGTGCTGTATCTGCAAATTGGCAGCCAGAAAGCTCCGCTGAGCGATGTGATTGAAATCCGCGGAGGTGCTGGATGAGTGAAGTTTTCCGCATCCAACTGGAACGCGCTCAACAAAATGCGGCGAACGGGTCTGCCAAATCTGCCCGCCCTGCACCAGAGGCGTCCACCCCGGCATTTGCGGAAACCCTTGCTCAGGTTCAACAGGTACGCTTTTCCAACCATGCCCAAAAACGGCTGCAAAGCCGAGAAATCGCTCTCAGCGATGAGCATGTCAACCGTCTTGCTCAGGCCATTGAAAAGGCCGAACAACGCGGCGGCAAGTCATCGCTGGTGATGATGGACGATCTGGCTTTTATCGTCAATGTGCGC
>FWPU01010371.1_pt1 | contig 13894 bp, 13 predicted proteins | sample 2228361 | NCBI WGS metagenome assembly FWPU01 (sample SAMEA103939777, study PRJEB20133) | metagenome | reverse complement strand
TCTTCTACCTCGGCTGGTGCGCCGACTACCCCGATCCGCAGAACTGGCTGAGCGTGTACTGGATGTCCACTTCCGAGTTTGCCCGCCGCTATGGCTTCTCCAACCCGGAAATGGATGAGCTGATGAAGAAGGGTGACACCACCCTCGATCCGCAGGAGCGCCTCACCTACTACGATCAGGCCCAGAAGCTGCTGGTGGATACCGCCGCGGTGATCTTCATGGTCAACAACGTCAACTCCTATCTGGTGAAACCGTGGGTCAAAGGCATCACCTTCACCCCGCAGGACGCCGGATGGCCGGGTGATGTGGATCCGCTCACCATCACCATTGACACCTCGATGATCCCGTAAGGGACATCCACTCTCGATAGTTGGATCAACTGGCTGGTTTTGCCCCAACCGGGCAGAACCAGCCAGCCCCCTCCAAAGTTCAAGGGCGGGGCGTCATTTTCGAAATGAGGGAAAACCGTAGATGGGTAAATATCTCATTCGGCGATTGTTCTGGCTGATACCGGTCATTATTGTGGTTTCCGGTATTACCTTCATCCTGATGCACAGCGCACCCGGCGGCCCGTGGGACCGGGATACGACGGCTCGACAGGTGGACCAAAATACCCAGCGCCTTCTGAACGAATACTATGGGCTGGATAAACCACTCTGGCGGCAGTACGTGGCGTATATTATCGGTGATTTCAATAAACAGGGTGAGTTTGTGTGTGGTTTGATTTGTGGCAATCTGGGGCCTTCTTACCGCATGCGCGGGCTGACCATTCAACAAATTTTGTTCATGCCGCCGGAGGGGAAAAACTTTTTATACAGCCGCTTTGGATATTCAATGCGGCTGGGTGTGTTTGCCCTGTTGTTTGCCGTGGCAATTGGCATTCCGGCGGGGGTGATCGCTGCGCTCAAGCAGAACACCATCATTGACTACGTCAGTTTGTTCATTGTGACGATTGGCATTTCGGTGCCAAACTTTGTCATGGCGCTGTTTTTGATTATTTTATTTGCCTCAACCCTAAAATGGGTCAATGTTGTGCCGCGCAGTTGGGATGAAATCAGCGTATGGATTCTGCCGACCGTCATCCTTGGCTTTGGAACGATGGCGCGTACGGCGCGTTTGATGCGCGGTTCGATGCTGGAAGTGATGCGCATGGACTACATCCGCACGGCACGTGCCAAAGGACTGGCAGAGCGGGTGGTGGTGCTGCGCCATATGATCAAGAATTCGCTTATTCCCGTTGTCACCATCCTGGGGCCGGCGTTGGCGGCTCTGGTGACCGGTTCGTTCATTATCGAAACCATGTTCGGCTTCCCCGGCATGGGGCGTGCTTACGTGACAGCCATTGGTCAGCGTGATTATTCGATGATCATGGGAACCACCCTGATTTACGCCATCCTGATTGCGCTGGCAAATTTGAGTGTGGATCTGGTGTATAGTTTTCTCGATCCACGTATTCGGTTGGATTGAGGAGGTAAACCATGGCAACTCAACCTTCTGCAAGCCCAACCCCTTCCCAGATAGCCGACCTGACGATGATGACCGTCAAACCACGCAGTTTGTGGGTGGATGCGTGGTACCGCCTCATTCGCAATAAAGCGGCCGTGGCGGGCATGGTCGTGATTGTTTTCTTCTTGTTTGTGGCCATTTTTGCAAAGCAGCTTGCCCCGCATAACCCTCTGCAAACCAACGCGGGGAAAAGCTTTTTACCCCCGGCCTGGATGGAAGTCGGGCCGAATGGGAGACCTTCGGATCCGGCTTTCTTCTTCGGCACCGATAACCTCGGCCGCGATGTGCTGAGCCGCACCATTTACGGCGCGCGGGTTTCCATTGTGGTGGGTTTTCTGCCGACGATTGTGATTGTGCTGGTTGGTTCGGTCATCGGCTTGCTGGCGGGGTATAAAGGCGGGCAATTCGATAATATTCTGATGCGGTTTACGGATGTGATCTACGCCTTCCCGGATCTGTTGTTCTTCATCATCGTCATGGTCACACTGCGGGAGACGGTTGTTGGCAAATTGATGAACGGTTTGTTCCTGCTGTTCATGGCGCTGGCAATTGTCAACTGGGTGGGATTTGCGCGGGTGGTGCGCGGGCAGGTACTTTCGCTGAAAGAAAAAGAGTTTATCGAAGCTGCCCGCTGCATTGGTGCTTCGGATGCGCGCATCATGTTCCGTCATTTGCTGCCCAACAGCCTCGGGCCGATCATCATCCTCTCCGCGCTGACCATCCCCGGCATGATCATCACAGAGGCCATTTTGGGCTACCTTGGGCTGGGTTTGACGCCTTCGACCAACCCGAATGACGTCTTCATCACCTCGTGGGGCGCGTTGATGCTGGACGGCCAGGCGGCGATCAATGCGCAGCCGTGGCTGATTCTGCCGCCGGCGATCTGCGTTTCGCTGATGGTGCTGGCTTTCACCTTCCTGGGTGATGGTCTGCGCGATGCGCTCGACCCGCGCCTGCAAGGTACACAGTAATGCCTTTACGATGACGCTAAAAGGCAGCCTTTTCGAATGGCGAGAAAGGGCTGCCTTTTTTTGATAAATTGCAAAGCGGTTGTAAAGCCGTAACCGGCGGCGCGTATTATACTAAAAACAAACCGGGAGGTGACTTTTTTGCGCAGACGCCGCTTGCAGCCGTATGCCTTTTCCCGCCTGCTGACCGTGCTGGTTTGTCTGGTGGCGGTTTTTGTGCTGGCCTTGATGCTGCTCAGCCCGGCGCGGGTTACCGTGCAGGGGGCAGTGTTGTTCCCGGTGGCGCTGCATTCCATTCGTTCGGCGGATTACAGTGCCGACCGGGTTGCCCGTCCGCTGCCGGCAGTGGCAACGGCAATCATTGGCGATGCGCTGCGAGATGACTCCGCGCCGGGAAAAGGGGCTGAAGAAATTTACCGCGATTTGCAATCGCCAGTGCCGACGGCGGCGCTGCCGCCCGGCGTTACTCCGCCTCCCCCCCGTCCTACGGTTTTTTCACCCACGCCAACGGCTCAATTGCCGACTGCCACTGAAAGCCAGCCGACCGCTACGGATCAGCCGGGTCAAACCCCAACCGAGGCGCAACTGCCAAGCCAGCCGGTCACTCAGCCCACGCGCCGACCTGCCACGCCGACGTCACTCCCAACCCAGCCGCCACGTCAGGATACACCTGCCCCTGTCCCGCCAACGGCAACCCCTCCGCCGACCGCCACACCGCTGCCGCCTACGGCAACGCCGCCACCCACCGCAACTCCCCTGCCGCCAACCGCCACCCGTACCCAGCCGGGTTATCCGCCCCCGCCGATTACACCCACCCGTCCGGCGTATCCGTAATAAATCTCCATTTGGAATTAGAATTGCATTTTTCCGCTCAATGCGGTAAAACTGGGTATTCGAGATTCTGAGACAATTCTCCCCAGTGTTAGGCAGATGCTGGGGAGAATTGGAGAATATTGCCCAGAAAAAAATCCGGATTTATCAATCTTGGGCTGCTCCAACCCGCTGTGGCAGGATGAGGGACAGGGCGTGTCGAAACGAAAACAATGGCTTACTGGAATCCAATATACCCTTCCCCTGCTCATCGGCATTGCACCGTTTGGCATGATTTACGGCGTGCTGGCGGTTAAAGCCGGTTTTCCGGCAGGGGCGGCTCAGGCCATGTCGACGATTCTCTTTGCCGGCTCTTCTCAGTTTATGATTGTGAATCTGGTGGGGGGTGGATCCCCCTGGCCGGTGGTGGTTTTGACCGCTGTGGTGGTCAACCTGCGCCACGCCCTGTACAGTGCCTCGCTGGCGCCGTACCTCAAGCACTTACCGGCCGGTTGGAAGGCGCTGCTGGCGTATGTGCTGGTGGATGAAGCCTACGCCGTCGGCATCCATCACTACGAAAAGAACGGTTCGGCGGGGCATCCGCACTGGTTTCTGTTTGGCTCTGGGCTGGCAGTTTGGGTGTGCTGGCAGTCCAGTACGGCGCTGGGTATTTTTCTCGGCGCGCAAATTCCGGCTGGCTGGTCGCTGGATTTTACGCTGGCATTGACCTTCATTGCCATTGTCGTACCGGCTCTGAAAGACCGCCCCTTGCTGCTTTCTTCGGTGATGGCTGGGGTGACCGCTGTGGCGGCTCACTCGCTTCCCTACAAACTGGGTCTGATTCTGGCGGCGCTGGTGGGGATTGCCGCCGGTCTGTGGAGTGAGCGGCGATGAGCGAATTCTGGCTGATTATTTTGATGGCTGGAGGGTTGACCTATGCGATCCGGCTTTCTTTCATCGCCCTGTATGGTCGCTGGCAGGCGCCGGAGTGGTTTGTGCGGGCTTTGCGTTATGTGCCGCCGGCGGTACTGAGTGCCATCATTTTGCCTGAATTGCTGGTGGCGGATGGACAGGTCTTTCTCTCCCCCCTTAACCCGCGTCTGCTGGCCGGAGCTGCAGCAATCTGGATTGCCTGGCGCAGCCGAAATGTTTTTTTGACGATTGCGGGGGGAATGCTCCTGCTCTATCTCTTCCAATTTCTGTTGAGTTAATCCGTCTGCCGAAGTTCCAGAGTAGAATACATTATAGATTGATGAGTTTACCATCAGGATGAGGTATGCCGGCGGATTGGTGGTTTGTTTCTGCTGAACAGGTGGGCTGGTCGGTTTTGAGTGCCGTTCTGGTATTGCTGCTGCCGGGGGCCGGGTTGCTGGTATGGCTGGTTCGCCGCCCCATGGATTGGCTGGAGTGGCTGGGGGATGCAGTGGGACTGTCCCTCTCATTCACCGCGCTGCTCGGTCTGGCAGCATTTTTAATCCGTGTGCGCTTCACACCGGTGCTGATTTTTGGTCTGCTGGCGCTCAGTCTGCTCTCCTTAACGATTGGCGGGTTGATGCGCCTCCCTTCGTCAGGCGAACGGTCTGCCTCCGTAGCGCGCTGGGTGGGGGTGCTGAGCGGGTCAATCGGCCTGGCGGGGGGACTGTACTGGCGTTGGTTTCAGGCGCGGGAGTTACACCTGCCGGCGTGGGTGGATTCGCTGCACCATACCCTCATTGTGCAGAAAATTCTGGAAAATGGCGGGCTGCCGGCCAGTCTTGCACCGCAGGTGCCTGCTCCATTGGCGTATCATTACGGCTTTCATATTAACACGGCCTGGTTCATCTGGCTGAGCGGTTGGGATGTCCCAACCGGTGTGCTGGTGTTCGGGCAGGCACTGAATGGCCTGATTGCGCTTTCGGTGTATCGCCTGGCCAAAGGCTGGTGGGGAGATTGGAAGCGGGCGGGTCTGGCGGCGCTGCTGGTGGCTTTTGCTTTCCAAATGCCGGCGTATTATGTCACCTGGGGACGCTACACCCTTTCAGCCGGGCTGGTGCTGTTACCGCTGGCGATGCTGGCGGTAGAACGGGCGGCTCGCTCGTCCGCTCAAAACGCGGAACGCATTCAGGCTGTGCTGCTCACTGCTGGTGTCGCTCTCACTCACCTGACTGCTCTGTTGCTGCTGGCTTTTTGGGTGGCGCTGCTTTTGGCAGAGGCTCTGCTCCGCCGAAGGTGGGGGACGAGGGCGGATGGGGAAGCGGTTGACCCCCGCGGCGGGGTAACCGCTGCCGGCAGCGCGTTGGCGGGTGTGCTGCTGGCTGCGCCATGGTTGTGGCGCATCTGGCAGCAGTTTGGGGCAAGTGCCCAAATTTCGCTGGTTTCACCGTTGGATGGCGGGCAGACAGATTACTGGAATTACATTCTCTATCTGTTGGGGCCGGCGTACAGCCATGCTTTGTTCGTGGCTGCTGCGCTGGGTTTGTTGTGGGGGTTGATCACGAAGGGAGCGCGCCGTTTGGCGGTTTGGGGGCTGGTGATTGCGGGGTTGATGCTGCCGTGGGGGCTGCGCCTGAACCCGATTCGACCGGATCACATGGCGATTGTGTTGTTTTTACCCGCTTCTTTACTGCTTTCCAACGGGCTGGCCGGTTTGGGTGAATTGGCCGGGCGTTTGCGCTGGCCAGGTTTGCGACTGGTTGCCCGGGTTCTGCTTTGGCTGATTGGATTGGCGGCAGTTGGCTGGGGCGGCTGGCAGAGCCGCTCGGTGCTGAACCCCGAAACAGTTTTTGTGACAAAAGCCGATATGCTGGCTTTTGAGTGGATCCGCCAGAACACACCGGCAGATGCCCGCTTTTTGACCAATACAACGCCGTGGATGGCGGGGGTTTACCGCGGTGTGGATGGCGGTTACTGGCTGCCACTGGTGACCGGCCGGCAAACCTTGCTTCCGCCTGCTCTTTACACCCTCGGCGATCCTGAAGAAGTCCACCGAATTAACGAGCAAGCCGAGCGCGCCAGCCGTCTCACCACCTGCGACGAGGCGTTCTGGTCGCTGGTGGAGGAGGGCAGCCTTGAATTTGTTTACCTGCGCGAAGGGCGCGGCAGTTTGCAGCCAACCGGTTTGTTAAATTGTTCCGACGTGGTGCTGATTTACCGGCGGGACGGGGTGGCGATCTTTCAGATTGTGCGTTAATAATCGCGAATCAGGTGATTGAGCTGAGAGATACCACCCAGCACAACCAGCGTTTGATTCGATTCGATCAACCGGTCGGCGGGGGGATGCATATCCTGAAATTGGTCATCCTTAATCAGGATGATGCTAATATCGTACTTTTTTTCCGCTTCTCCAACGGATTGTCCAACCAGTCCGGAGTTTTGAGTAATTCGTAAACGGGCAAGGCTGAGCGACTGTCCTTCGACTGTGATCGGATTGGTGATGTCGGCACCGGCGGCGGCTCCGGCAAAAGCCGGTGCAGCCATGGCGGTGGCGCTCATGGCTACAAAACCAAATTGTTCGTGGAGGGATTGGGCAAAGTCATCATCAAAGATGCGAACGACGACTTGAATGAGTGGATTCATGCTGCGGGCCTTGACGGCAATTTTGAGATTGAGGGCATCGTTTTGAGTGCACAGGACAATGGCACGGGCACGAGCGATGCCGGCGGCTTCCAGCGCAGTTGGACGGGTGGCATCATCCTGAATAACCGGAATGCCCATTTTTTGAGCGGCGTTGACCAGATCAGCGGAGGGGTCGAGTTCAATGACGACAACGGCTTCGCCGAGCAGGTGCAATGTTTCCACAACCCGGTAACCGAGGTGACCCAGTCCGACCAGGACAATGTGATTGGAAAAAGTTGACGCAATAGCCATTTCCCACTCCTTACTGCGAGCGCGGCGGTTAAAGAGCATGATGCCAAAATCAGCCAACCCCTGGGCAAGGGTAAGCAGCCCAATGACCGGCATGATGAAGTAAAACACCTGCAAGGCAGGGTGATGGGGAAACTCGCCGGAGGGTTGCAGAAAAGCGCTGGTCAGCATCAGGTACACAGCGGCAATGTAGTCATCCACCGGTTCGGCGAGACGAGCTGCCATGTGTTGATACAGCGCACCGGCGCCCAGCAACGCTGCCAGAAATATCAGCAGCGGCGTGCGAAACTGGCGCAGCAGGACAACCGTATCGCGCCATGAGGCCAGCCAGCGACGGATAAGCGATGGATTTGACCGATGGTGGATGCCTTTCATGACCACTCCATTGGTTGAGTCAAAATAACCAACACTTGGTGAAGCCTTCCAGTCCACTTTCTCTGAGAAGTATATCCGATTTCTGTGGTTTACAAGGTGCAAGAGGTTTAGACATCTTTATTGCATAATTCCAAAAAGAAAGTAAAATAGGGGAGTATTTCACCTCTGTTCGTTTAGCCGTTTTCCTTGTGAAATTTACCACCAGCCTCCCTGTTTGTGATATACTCACAAACAGGTAATTGGACTATATTTGTGCAAATTGAAAGGCCGATCATGATCCAAGATTACCTCCCCCTGCTGGTCATTCTTGCACTCGCCGTTTTGATTGGCTTCATTGTCGTCTTGCTGGGCATGTTGTTCGGCCCGCGCCGTCCCACCCCACGCAAGATGGCTCCTTATGAGTCGGGCATGGTACCTTACGGGCCCGGCCGGCGGCGCATGTCGGTACGGTATTATCTGATTGCTGTTCTTTTCATTCTGTTTGATATCGAAGTGGTATTTGTTGTATCCTGGGCGGTGGTCTTGCGCCAGCTGGGGACGCTCGGCCTGCTCGGAATGCTGGTGTTTCTGGTCGTTTTAGAGGTAGCGCATTTGTACGCGTGGAAGAAAGGAGCTTTGGAATGGGACTAGAGCAGAAAACCGGGAATTTGGGGGTTGTAACCACATCGCTGGAACAGGTGGTCAACTGGGCGCGCACCAATTCGATGTGGCCGATGCTGTTTGGGCTGGCCTGTTGTGCGATTGAGATGATGGCCGCGCAGGCCTCTGCCTACGACATGAGCCGTTTTGGCATGGAGTTGATGCGAGCCAGCCCGCGTCAGTCGGATTTGATGATTGTGGCCGGGCGGGTCTCGCGCAAGATGGCGCCGGTGCTGCGTCAGTTGTACGATCAGATGCCCGATCCCAAGTGGGTGATTGCCATGGGTGATTGTGCTTCCTGCGGAGGCGTATTCAACAATTATGCGATTGTGCAGGGAGTAGATGAGGTTGTGCCGGTGGATGTTTACGTGGCCGGTTGTCCGCCGCGCCCGGAAGGTTTGATTCACGGCGTGATGACGCTGCACGATAAGGTCAGACGCGAGAAGTTGAAGGACTGGGCATAGGCGATTTACTCGTAGGGAGAGGTTGACCCATCTCCACGTCATGTGATTTTTGGAACAAGCAGTATGGAGTAACGGATGAGCGAACATCTCGAAAAAGTGGTACAGGACTTTCAGAAACGGTTTGGCGCTGCCTTGCATTGCTACGCTGGCGAAACTACGCTGATTCTCAGCCGCGAACATCTTCTGGAAGCCGTGCAGTCCATGCGGGATGAGTACGGCTTTGATATGTTGATTGATGCAACTGCGGTGGATTACTGGCCGGCACAAACACCGCGTTTCCATGTGGTTTACCAGTTTTACTCGATGACTCACAATCTCCTATTGCGGTTGCGCGTGCCGCTGGATGGCAACGCTCCACATGTGGATACCATTGAAGGTCTCTTTCCCAATGCCAATTGGAAAGAACGCGAGATGTGGGACATGTTCGGCATTACCTTTGATGGGCATTCGGACCTGCGGCGGATTTTGATGCCCTACGACTGGCAGGGTCATCCGCTGCGCAAGGACTACCCGCTGGGCTACGAAGAGCCGCAATTCTCGTTCAACTACCAGGAAATTGACCGGCGCAAGCCGTATGCAAAGGAATGAAGCGGAGGCAGTCATGACCGAATTACGCCCTGTAACGGTAGACGAATTGCGGCATCTGGTCAGCGAGCGCGCCCTGGCTGGCGAAACCATGCTGCTCAACATGGGGCCGCAGCACCCCAGTACGCATGGCGTGCTGCGCCTGCTGCTGGAGCTGGATGGTGAAATTGTGGTCAATTGCGTTCCCGATATTGGCTTTTTGCACACCGGCATCGAGAAGAACATGGAGGCTAAAACCTACCAGCAAGCCGAGGTGATGACCGACCGGATTGACTACATGAACAACATGGGCAACAATCTGACCTACTGTCTGGCGGTGGAAAAACTGGTCGGGTTGGATGTGCCGCCGCGTGCCCAGGCGCTGCGGGTGATTCTGGCGGAGTTGCAGCGCATTTCCTCGCATTTGCTCTGGCTGGGAACCAGCTCGCTGGATCTGGCGGCCATGTCCGTTTTCCTCTACTGCATGCGCGAACGCGAGCTGATTCTGGATGTGTTTGAGATGGTCTCCGGTCAGCGGATGATGACCACCTACATCCGCCCGGGTGGGGTTTGGCGGGATGTGCCGGCTGAATTTGAGGCTGCCGTGCGCCATATTGTAGAGATCATGCCGGCGCGGATTGATGAGTACGAATCGATGCTGACCACCAACCTGCTTTTCCTCGAACGCACCCAGGGGATTGGTGTGATTTCTACCGAAGACTGCAAGCGCTGGGGCCTCAGCGGGCCAGTCATCCGCGCTACGGGCATTCCCTATGATTTGCGCAAGGTGCGTCCTTACAGCGGTTATGAGCAGTACGATTTCGAAATTCCAACCGCTACAAGTGGAGATGTGTATGGGCGCTATCTGGTTCGGGTGGAGGAAATGCGCCAGTCGGTGCGCATCATCCGACAGGCGCTCGACCGGCTGCCCTACGGCCCGGTACGCAGCAATAACCGTAAATTTGTGCCGCCGCCGCGCTCCGAATTGGGTGTGAGCATGGAAGCGCTGATTCACCACTTTAAATTATGGACAGAGGGTTTTCCCGCTCCGAAGGAATATGTTTACGCCGCCACCGAAGGCCCGCGCGGTGAATTGGGAGTCTATTTGGAAGGGGATGGAGGCCCGAAACCCTATCGGGTTCACTACAACACCCCTTCGTTTGCCAATTTGCAGGCCATGCCGGTTCTCACCCGCAATCACTTCATCGCCGATCTGGTGGGAATCATCGGGAGTATTGATATTGTTTTGGGAGATGCTGACCGTTGAACGCTTTAAGAGCCCAATACCCTGAAGAAGTTGAGCGCATTCTGGCGAAGTACCCCCCTGACCGCAAACGTTCGGCGGTGATGCCGCTGCTGTACCTTGCCCAGCGGGCGGAGGGTTACATTCGTGCACAGGATTTGCGCGATATTGCCGAGATTTGCGAGATTTCAATCACCGATGTGGCGTCCATTGTCGGTTTTTACACGCTCTACTACGATCAACCGCTGGGACGTTACCACATTCAGGTGTGTACTGATCTGCCCTGTGCCTTGCGCGGGGCGGAGGACTTCCTGCACCAGTTGAGTGAAAAACTGGGGATTGGGGTGGGGGAAACCACGCCGGACGGTCTCTTCCACCTGGAAGAGGTTAAATGTATTGGTGCCTGTCACCGCGCCCCGGTCTTTCAGGTGCAGGGCGATGGCGAAATTGTCTTTCATGAAAACCAGACGGTAGAAACTGCACTGGCGGTGATTGACGCCCTGCGCGAACAAGCCAGAGCCGCGAAAGGAGAAGATGCATGAACCAGCATATTCTCCTGCGTCATCGGGATATCCCCAACCTTGACCGGTTGGAAGTGTATCAGCAGCACGGCGGATTTGAGGCTTTCCGCAAGGCAGTCACTTCATTACAACCGGCGGATGTGATTCAGGTGGTCAAGGACTCGGGACTGCGCGGTCGCGGCGGGGCGGGTTTTCCCACCGGTTTGAAGTGGTCGTTTTGCCCCAACACCATCTGGCCGCATTATGTGGTGGCCAATGCCGATGAATCCGAACCCGGTACCTTCAAAGATCGCGAAATCATGGAAAGCAACCCTTTCCAGTTTTTGGAAGGGTTGATGATTGCTGCCTTTGCCATTCAGGCCAATGCGGCTTACATTTACCTGCGCGGTGAGTACTGGCATATTGGCAAATTGCTCGATCAAAAAATTGCCGAACTGGAAGCCGCAGGTCTGCTGGGTGAGCGCATTTTCGGCACGGATTACAACCTCCGCCTGTACACCCACATGGGTGCTGGGGCGTATATCTGTGGTGAAGAAACCGCCCTGCTCGAATCGCTGGAAGGCAAACTGGGGCAGCCGCGCCTGCGCCCGCCTTTCCCGGCGGTAGCCGGTTTGTATGCCCGCCCAACGGTGATTAACAATGTAGAGACGCTGGCAAATGTTCCGCCGATTATTCAGAATGGGGCTGCGTGGTACCGCGACTTTGGCACGGACAAGAGTCCGGGGGTCAAGGTCTTCAGCCTTTCGGGGCATGTCAATCGTCCCGGGAATTACGAACTGCCGCTGGGCACCACTTTCCGCGAGTTGATTTACAACTACGGCGGCGGCATTCGCGAAGGACGCAACATCAAGGCAATCATGTCGGCGGGGGCTTCCTCAACCCTGATTGTGGCGGATGAAAAGGCTCTCGATACACCGATGGACTACGAATCGCTGGTGGGGCTGGGGGCTTCACTCGGTTCGGCTTCGGTGATTGTGCTGGACGAAACGGTCAACATGGCCTGGCTGGCACAAAAGACCACTCACTTTTTCAAGCATGAATCGTGCGGCAAGTGCACCCCCTGTCGGGAGGGTACTTACTGGATGACCCACATTCTTGATCGCATTGTCGAGGGAAAAGCCGTCGAGGCGGATGTGGAACTGCTGCAAGCGGTGGCCAGTCAGATGCAGGGCAAGTGTCTGTGTGCGCTGGGTGAGTTTTCCATTTTGCCGGTGTTGTCCTCCATTCAAAAATTCAAAGGCGATTATTTGGAAAAAGTGGCTGCACCGTCCCTAGAGGTTGAATCATGACCAAACTGGTTACGCTGACAATTGACGATCAACAGGTTACTGTGCCAGCCGGCACGCTGGTGGTGGACGCTGCCAAACAAATTGGCAACGACATCCCGGTCTTTTGCTATCACCCCAAGATGGAGCCGGTTGGGATGTGCCGGATGTGTCTGGTGGAAATTGGGCGACCGATGGTGGATCGCAGTACGGGTGAAATTCTGGTGGATGAGAACGGCAAACCGCGCATTCAATTTGGGCCAAAACTGGAAACAGCCTGTACCACTCCCGTTTCGGAAGGGATGGTGGTTCGCACCCAAACCCCGGTGGTTGCCGATGCCCGCCGGGAGGTGCTGGAATTCATCCTCACTTCACACCCGCTGGACTGCCCGATTTGCGACAAGGGGGGTGAATGCCCATTGCAAAACCTGACGATGGGGTTCGGGCCGGGGCAGTCGCGCTTCCTGTACGATGACAAGATTCATCTTGCCAAGCACGTCCCTCTGGGTGAGCTGATTTACCTCGACCGCGAGCGCTGCATCCAATGTGCGCGCTGTGTGCGGTTTCAGGATGTGATTGCCGATGACCCGGTAATCGGCTTTTACAACCGCGGACGGCGGTTGGAAATTGTGACGTACTCCGAGCCGGGTTTCGACTCGATTTTCTCCGGTAATACCACCGATATTTGCCCGGTTGGTGCGCTGACGACCGCCGACTTCCGCTTTGGGGCACGGCCGTGGGAGTTGAAAGCCTCGGCTTCGATTTGTACCCACTGCCCGGTAGGCTGCAACCTGACCTTCAACACCCGCCGCGAGGCGCGAGCTGGCGGCAACCCGGTCATCAAACGGGTCATGCCGCGCCAGAACGAGCAGGTCAATGAAATTTGGATCTGTGACAAGGGCCGCTTTGGCTATCATTACACCGAAAGCCCGCAGCGCCTGACCCAGCCGCTGGTGCGCAAAGGAGACGGTTTTGAGGAGATCTCTTGGGATGAGGCTTTCCGCCTGGCTGCCGAGAAAATTGGTGGCAGCAGCAATTTTGTGACACTGGCGGGGGGGCGGCTTTCCAATGAAGACCTGTTCAACCTGCGGGAGTTGACGCTGGCGCGCCATGGTCAAACCGTTCTTTACGGCGATATGGCGGGTGGTGATCTGACCGCCAGTTATGGGCTGGCGCCCGGCAGTAATTTCGGCAGCATGGGCAAAGAAACCGCCATTTTGGTGGTTGCCAGCGATTTGCACGAAGAAGCACCCGTGTGGTGGCTGCGAATCAAGGCAGCTGCTCAGCGCGGCGCGCGTTTGATTGTGCTGAACCCGCGCCCGACCCGGCTGGATAAATTTGCTGCGCATACTCTCCGCTACGCCTATGGCGAAGAGAGCCAGGCACTGGCAGCATTTTTGCCCGGTGCAGCCGTTCCGGAAGCCTATCGGGCTGCCGCAGAGGATTTTCACTCGGTAGAAAATGCGGTGATTGTGTACGGCAGTGAAGGGACTGGGCTGGCTGCTTCCCAACGGCTGGCTCAAACGGCGGCGGCCATTCTGGCAGCCCGCGGCAAAGTTGGACAGGTCAACAATGGTCTGGTTGCCGTCTGGCAGCGCGCTAACGATCAGGGTGCCTGGGATGCGGGTTTCCGCCCGGTGGAGGATCTGCCGGCGGCGCTGCGCAAGGCAGAAGTAGTGCTGATTGCAGCGGCAGA
>FWPU01010365.1_pt1 | contig 13900 bp, 15 predicted proteins | sample 2228361 | NCBI WGS metagenome assembly FWPU01 (sample SAMEA103939777, study PRJEB20133) | metagenome | reverse complement strand
GGGAGGTGGCGCCGAATTGCCGGACACTCCAAATGCTTAGTTTTGCTGGTAAACTGAGCAGCGAAGGAGTGAGCTATGACCGCCAATTCGAGTCGCCGGAAGCGTCGTGGTCGTCGCGTGTATGACGACGAGTTGAAGGGCGAGGCCGTCCAGATGTTGCTCGACGGCCACAGCGCGGAAGCGGTGGCCAAGAATCTCGGCCTGAGCAGCGTCAGTCTGTTGTACCGTTGGAAGGCCAAGCTGCTCCGCCAAAACGGCGCGGCGGCCGCCACCCTGGAAAGTCGCGTGCGCCAATTGGAGGAAGACCTCCGCCGCGTGGAGCGGGAGCGTGATGTCTTAAAAAAAGCCTTGGCCATTTTCAGCCGGCCGTGAGCGAGGTCTATGCGGCCATCCGGGAGCTTGAGGAGTCGTTTCCCGTGTCCGTGTTGTGCCAGTGCCTGAACGTCAGCCGCTCCGCCTATTACGCCTGGCGGCAAGACGGCGTTTGCGCGCGACAGCGCGACGACAACCGCCTGCGCCCCCTGGTCCGCGGCGTTTTCCGGGAACACCGCCGGCGTTACGGGGCGCGGCGGATCGCCGTGGAACTGGCGGCCCGGGACGAGCCCTGCAGCCGGCGTCGCGTCGGTCGGCTGATGGACGAGATGGGGCTGGTCGCCATTCAGCCGAAGTCGTTCAAGCCGCGCACTACCGACAGCCGACACAGCCTGGGGTACAGCCCGAACCTGCTCCTGGACGCGCCGCCCCCGGACGGCATCAACCGGCTCTGGGTTGGCGACATCACCTACGTTCCGCTCGTGGGCAGCGACTTCCTCTATCTGGCGATGTTGATGGACCGGTTCTCGCGGCGGATCGTGGGCTGGGATTTGCAGGACCACATGCGGGAATCGCTGGTTTTGGCCGCTTTGCGGGCCGCCATCGCCCTGCGTCAGCCCCGGCCCGGATTGATCCATCACACGGACCGCGGAGGCCAATATGCCGGCGTCCAGTATCGCAAGATGCTGGCCCGCGCGGAAATGGCGCAAAGCATGAGCCGCGCCGACAACTGCTATGACAACGCCTTCATGGAGTCGTGCTTTGGCACGCTGAAGACCGAGCTGGAAATGGAAGCCTACCCCAACGCCCATGTTGCACGAAAGGAGATTCCCGACTACATCCGCTACTACAACACCCGAAGACGCCACTCGGCTCTGGGCTACTTGACGCCCGAAGCCTACGAAACGATGATCTCTCAAGGAGCGCATGGACAGCGATGATCCTGCACGAAACCGTTCGACCCTCTTGTGCCAACCTTGGTCCCCAGGTCCGCCGCAGACAGGGAGCCGCCCAATGCCAGGTGTCGATTTCAACGTGCTCCGCAATGAGGTCAGCATGGAAGACGTGCTCAAGGAGCTTCGATTCCAACCCACGGGTCGATCGGGAAGCCAACTGCATGGCCCCTGTCCCGTCCACGGCTCAACGTCCCCAGGCAGCCGAACCTTTTCGGTCAACCTTGCCAACGGACGCTACTACTGCCACAAGTGCCACAGTCGCGGCAACCAACTGGAACTCTGGGCGGCAGCCCACAAGCTCTCTCTGTACGACGCTGCCGTCGATCTATGCCGTGCCTTGGCGCGCGAGGTCCCCTGGGTCCACCGCTGGTGACGCCCCCACTCCAATCGGAACAGAAGAGAAGAGGCACCGGTACTTTGAACTATCAGGAAACGTTACCCTTCCCAACAACCTTAAGCATTCGGACTGTCCGCGAAACTGGCGCCATCTCACAGAACTGCCGGACGTGTTTGCCCTGCCTGGAGCAAGCGGGGACGCTTGCTCTACGGAGTCGTAGCATAAGCGTCCTCGCTTGTGCAGACCTGCCGGACGTGTTTGCCCTGCCGGAGCAAGCGAGACGCTTGCTCTACGTGGGAAACCCGGCTTTGTAGGCTGGTTGATCTACAGTACTTGGCCTACTGTCTCGCCCAAACATACAGGCCAGCCAAGGCCGCGAGGCTGGCGACCAGAGCTTTATACTCGCGGTTGCGCAACCACTGCCGCCACGACCAGGCGATAGCTAGCCGCGTGGGCCAACGGCAGGGAATAATCGCCGGCGAGCGACGCACAAATGCCTCCCAACGCTCGCCGTACCGCGCTGCCAACTTGCGCTCTTCGCGCTGCACCGTCGGCAAGTATACGACGCACAGCAGGGCCGCCACCACCAGGCCGTTCACGGGGTCTGCCACGAGCAGACAGAAGCCAGACATCATCAGCATCGAACCCAAGTAGAGCGGATGCCGGCACAACCCGTACGGGCCGGTGGTGGCCAGCTCACGGCCCTTGTGCAGCACCCCTGCCGCCCAGCTTCGCAGCACAAGGCCGCACGTCACCAGCAGTACTCCCAGCACTGCCCACGCGTCCCCCACGTCGCTGGGATTGCGCACCCGGTGTCCCGCCCCGAGATCCCGCAGCACCAGCACGCTGAAGATCAGAAACGAGATCGAGACACGCTGGGTCGCCAGAAAGTCGCCCAGCCAATTCAACGTGCTCACCCGCCCGGAGTCGGAAGTTGCTGCCATCGCCCGCGGCTTATACCGGCCGCAGGGCAGCCACGTCAAGATCACACGGAACAGGCTGGCGACGGCACCTGCGCTTCGGCACGCGACTGGGGCACGAGGCGGCGCTGGGCAGCCAGCACCTGGCTGGCCAGCTTGGGCAGCACCTCGGCGGCACTGGCACGGCGCACGTAATAGGCGCCGCCCAGCGGCTCAGCCCGGTGGATCACATCTGGCAGTTGGGCGTACGAGAGGAATATGACGGGCAGGCGCTGCAAGCTCGCGCGTGCGGCAATCGCCTCCCAGGCGGCAACGCCCTGCGCCTGGCCACAGATCAGTAGCGCGGGGGGATGGCGGCGAGCAGCCTCCAGTGCCTGCTGCAATGTCTGGCAGGGCACACATTGCCGACACATGCCATGAAGCGCGGCCGACACGCTCCGCAAGCTCTCAGGCTCGTCGTCGAGCAGAAGCACGGTCTCCTGCTGCCAGGAGACGGATGTCGGCACCAGATGCATCTCCATGGGGCAACTCCGCGTGGCAGGTCCGAGTTTTGGGGACGCGAGTCACGCCCGCGACCCTTTATTATTTCGGCATCGGCAATGATGCCCCATCACCCCCGCCCGAAGGCTTTGCGCCACCGGAAAACCCCGCATATCTGGCGTAGATGTTTAATCGGCCCAAAACCCGGCTTTCGTCCAGCCGCCCACCGTGGCCTCTACCCGACTGGTTGAGAGCGTTCCAACGGTCTACCGATTAGCGCCTTCGAGGTTCCAGTTGCGGATCACCACTGCGGCCCCTGGCGTGAGGTTGCGAATTTTCTCCGCGATCGCCTGGCGCTCTGAGACAGTGGCCGTCTTGAGCTTTCTAGCAAAGATGGCCAGTTTCTTGCGGCGATGCCGGCGCCGTTTGAGTTCTTTACCGCGCTCGCTGATTCCACCCATGTTCGATGTTCCTGGAGGTATTTGCTAGGAGTACCGGTTAAACCTGGCACGATACCACCACCCAGGACATAGGTCAATGCTGCGACGGCGGCTTGCATGCCCCCGGCGGAGCGCGGGTATGGTTGATAACCGCGATCGCGTTCGCCGCAATCGCTGCCTGCCCCCGGCGGAGCGCGGATCCGCCGCCGGCATGGGCATGCCGCCGCCGATGAGCCGCGCGGAGAGGCGGTTACCTACGCAGCGGCTGCGGTCCGGCCGCTGAGGCGGGCTGCCCTGCACGGAATGCCTCTACTTCGCTAACCACTTGCTCGATGGCCGTTTCGGGGCGGGACGCAACGGCCTCGAAGTACCGGGTTGAGCGCGACTGTCCGGCAAGCGAGACGGCACACGAGAATCGGTACAGCCCCTGAGACCCCCAGGATTCCAACCGCCAGTTCACGGCACCCAGCGCCTCGAGCCGCTCCTGCGCAGCCTGCCAAAAACGCTCGATGCCGCGCCCCTGCTCCGTGTGGGACTCGGTAGGTTCCGTTCCGGGGGCAGAGTCCTGAGCAGTTTCGGCCACCACGTCACGAATGCTCGCGGTGGGAGCAGTTTCGGTGCTAGGCGTGTGGGCACTCTCCGGCGCGGTTTTGCGCGTGCCTCGCCGGGGGGCGCTGTGTTGCCCCGAGCCGCCCCGGGCCACATCGCTCGGCCGCACGTAGGGTGCAGCTATCTGGTCCGGCTGGCTAGTTGTGTCCGAGCGGGCGCTTTGTTCAGGGGTATTGGTTAGCAATGCGCGCGGGCGGGACCATGGCCGCCATGTGCCCAGCATGGCCGCGAGGGGCACGCACACCAGCGCTGCTAGCACGATAGCCGCGCGCAGCCGCATGTATCTCGACTCCATACCGCATGCACCTCCCTGTGCCCGGTTGGCGGATGATAAGTGCGATCGCAGGCCAGGGCAAGGTATGCTCGGAACGACAGCAAGCGCGTGTGCTAGCCTGGGTTGCCGGCTCGGGCGATGGACGCGCGGCGAGGGGTGTGCGGCGACGGGCGGTGGCAGCCGGCACGGAAGGAGGGCGTGGTCCCACTGGAGTTGGGCGGCACCAACGGGTGGAACAGTTGCGCCGCGCTAGCGAACGATCTCCGTACCAGGCATACTCTCTACGAGCGTCTTCAATCCGGCGGCAGAGATCTGGGTGCGGCGAATGTACAGCTCGCGCAGCTTCGGCAGCTTGAGCAGAAGTGGTACGGCACCGTCGTCTATTTTGGTCTCGGCGAGCTGCAAACCCTCGAGTGCTTGCAGCCGCACGAGGGGAGCAAGGCTCGCGCTGTCGCACGCGGTGGCAGACAGGTTCAGGTAATCGAGTCGGCTTGCGGGCAGATGCACGAGGCCTGGTCCACGAACCTGCGTACCATCGAGCGAGAGCCATTGCAGCTTTTCCAGCCGGCTCAGGTGCACAAGTCCCGCGTCGGTCAGGCGGGTGTTGCCAAGGTCGAGGTGAGCAAGCATCGACATGCCTGCCAGGTGCTGCAAGCCGAGGTCGGTCACGTCGGTGTGGCGCAACACGAGCACTTCGAGGTTGGTGAGGTTTGCAAGTTGTGCCAGACCGGCGTCGCTCACGGCCGTGCTTTCCAGCCACAGGTGTAGCAGCTTGCGCAGGTTGGCCAGGTGTGCCAATCCGGAGTCCGTCACCCCGGTCCAGGAGAGTTTGAGAGACTTGAGCCGTTGCAGCCTGGCCAGGTGCACGAGCCCGGCGTCATCGATGCGGGTATCGAACAGCCACAGACCTTCGAGGCGCGAGAGGCGGGCTACGTGGGCTAGGCCGGCGTTTGTGGTATCGGTCCAGGCAAGATTCAGGAATCGCAGGTTTTTCAGCGGCGCAAGTTGCTCCAGGCCGCGGTCGGTGATGCGCGTATCGAGCAGCCAGAGTCCTTCAAGCGAATGGAGTCCTGCCAGGTGCACAAGGCCGGCGTCCGTCACTCGCGTCTGAGAGAGGTAGAGCCGGCGGAGGCGTATGAGCGGCCTCAGGGCCGCCAGGCCTTCGTCTGTGATGTCCGAGCGTTCGAGGCTCAGCCAGTCGACGCGATCGAGCCGAGAGAGGAGCTGGAGGCCCTCGTCGCCCGCCGTCCAGCGAACAGCAACCTGGGGCCGCCCCAGTGCATCAAGAGACGCTGTCACGCTCCCTCCGTGAGCCGAGATCGCCTCGGCCGCCTGCTCGTGTGCCGCGGAAAATGGCTGCTCCTGTGCCACAGCGCCGCACGGCAGGCAGACGATGAGCGCGCAGATCGCGACTCGTATGGCCGTCACGGCCGACGACTGGCGGCTGGTTGCGAGGCCGGCGGCGCAAATCTGGTCAGCATGCTGACAGCAGAGCAGATTCACAAGGCAGTCTCAGAACAGGGCGTTTGCTCGCCGGGTTGGTACCGAAGCGACTCGATGGCGGTTCCTGGCTTGCGGGGGCCGATGCGGCGCAGTATACCGGCAGAGCGCCGCGGACGCAGCAGAGTGGAACTGCACGAGAGCGAGAGGCACAGCATGCCAGTGCAATGGCGAACGGTGTTCGGCCGCTTGTGGGCGCTGGCCCTGGTGTTGGGCATGTTGTGCATGGTGCGGGCCTTCAAGCGCCAGGCCACAGCCAACGAGGACGAGCAGTCTGCGCGCCAGGCGGCGCAACCGCGCGCAGTGAAGCTGCTGGAGGAAGCACCTGGGGAGGAGCAGCCCTCAGAGAACCTTATCGTTAACGGCGGCTTTGAGGAGCAATCTGGCACCGCGCCTTGGTACTACATCCGCTGGGGGGCAGTGGTCGAATGCAGTAACGCGCCCCAGGGGTTGCGCTGCATGCAGTTCGAGTCGGCCGTACCAGGGCTTGAGGCCCAGGCACAGCAGACGGTGCGGCTCGATGGCCGGCGGCTGTATGCGGTTCGGCTGTCGACGAGCGTACGGGGAGAAGAACTCGCTCCCGGCCAATCGTTCGAGCAGCAGGCGGTGTGCCAGGTCGTTTTTTGCGACGAAGGCCACAAGCCCGTAGGAGGCGGACGCGTGGGGCCATGGCAGGGTACATTCGATTGGACGCGCCACGAGGCCGTGCTGCCGGTACCACGAAGGGCGCGCGTAGCCATTGTTTGGATCGGCTTGATGGGGGGCACCGGGCGGGCCTGGTTCGACGACGTGGCCCTCGAACCAGCGGACGTCAACCCCAGCATCTTCACACCCCCGTAGTCGGGCCGCAAGGGCCTCGGGCGCGGCTCCGACAAACGCTAGCGTAGCCTGTCGAATACTGCGCGGCCGCTGCATTGAACCGCCGAACACTCGCGGCGCACCCGTAAGCTGCGAAAAGGGGGCAGACTTCCTGGACTGCCCCTGCGGCAGCGCAGGCGGCAGCAAATCGGCCACAGGGCGCTGACTGGCGGCGCTTAAACGCCGCGGGTGTTCGCGTGCTCCCGAGTCGGCCGTTCCGTATGCCCGCCAGCCCTGTCAAAAATCGATAACGTCTTCTCCCAAGAGCTGCGCCACGCGCTGCTTGATCACCGTCTCCTTGTTCTCCGCGCGACGCTTGAGGCTGGCCTGCAACCGTTCAAGCTGCTCTGTCAGGCGGACGATCTCCAGCTCCCGCCGCTGCTGCCTCACTTCGAAGTGTCTCCGCACAACTTCGGCCAGCTCGCCGCGGATCTCCTCCTGCCGATCCGGCCCGGCCCGGCGGAATTGCTCGGCAAGCTCCGCGCTGGCGCGCTCAAGCTCCATGTCTTGCTGGATCAGCTCGGCCATCTTGGGGTCGCGCTGGCGAAGCTGCTCTAGATCCCCTTCGCGGCCGCGCATAGGAAGGTCTTCCCTTGGGCGGCGGTCAAAAGGCGGCCTAGCACCATCTCGCCGCGGCCCCCGCTCGCCTCCAACGTCTCGCCCGCGCCGGGGACCACGCTCGCCCTCAAAATCTCGCTCGCGCCGCGGCCCCGGTTCGCTCTCGGGGCCAAAGTCCCCCTCTCGCTCACGCGGACCTCGTTCGTGGGGACCAAACTCGCCCTCGGGGTCTGGCTGTTCAGCGCCTCGAAACTGCTCTCGCGCCCGCTCCCGAGGCGGCATCGGACGGCGGCCCCCGCCAGGTTCGTCCTGCCGAGGAACAGGCCGCTGCCGGCCTGCCGCCGGCGGAAGCGGCTGCGGTCCGCCAGGCCCAAAATCGTTGCGCGCCTGGCCGGCAGCCTGATCCCCAAGACCCGCTGCCCGATCGAACTCGTCTTCAAACGCCGGGGCAGCCCCCCCCTCCGCCTCGGCTCCCGAATCTTCAGACTCGGGCCGATCGGGCGCCGGCGGCAAAGGGTTCTGCGCCACGGCATAACCCATCACCAGCAGAATGGCAAACCACAAGCTCCCATGACCCAGTTTCATGGCATTCTCCTCGGTTAACGGTAGCAATGCATCTTCTCTCCGAGTTCCCCTGGCACGCGGCCGCGCGCCCGATGACCCTCCCCAGCAATTCGGCCGCATGCATGGCAGCTTCGTTCATCGGGTTTTCTTCGTACGCATGAGTGGGCAGGCTTCCCGCTACAGTTGCCAGAGTTCGCCGCCTAACGGCACAAACAGGTCTTGCGAGCTAGCCTTCGCTCCGCAGGTGCGGGGAATCGACGGCAACCAGAGAACCCGTGCCACAGCCTACAACGTGCCTTCCGCCAGTTCGGCCTCCAAACCATCCAGTTTGTGTTTCAGTGCCGCTGCCGCATCCGGCGCACGCCGCCAAGACTGCTCGACCGAAAACAGCATCTCTTGCGTCTCAGCCAGGTGCTGATCCCAATCGTCGTCCCACAAAAGACGCGGTGCGCCTCGAACATCCATCACGTCTTCCTTGGCAACCTGCATGACGGCCTGTTGAGCGCCAGCGACTGGCGCTGTACCCGCCACGGCGGTACGCTCCTTACTGGCCATCTGGCCCGATGCCTGCCCAGCCCCCAAACCGGTCTGGGCCAGCAAGCCCCCCCCTGTGCCAGACTCGCCAGCCGCCGCTACCTGCCGCGGCCGCACACGCTCGGCCATGTACATCGTGGCCAAGACGCTCGACGGCAAGATTATGGCAATGCACGCAGCAACGACGCGCCGCATGCATCGCTGCCGCAGGCGGCTTTCGATGCCATGCAACGCGGCTGTGGCATCGAAAGCGGGCGCCGCCGCTGCCAGCAGGTGCGCCAACGCGGCCCAGGTCTCACCGTCCAGGTCGCTGTTGTAAGGTCGTCTTGCGTTCATACGAGTCGCTCCACCGTTGTAGGAGCTACCACCAAAACGCGACTCACACTTGAAGCTGTGAACCAGTCACACAACCCGCTCGGCCAGCACATCTCTGAGCTTGCGCAGGCCGCGATGTGCATGGCTCAGTGCCGTGTTCAGCGGACAGCCCAAGATGGCGGCAATCTCGCTGAACTCCAGATTGCCGTAGAAACGCAACAGCAGCGTGCGCCGCTGCGACTCGCTCAGCAGCGCCAGAGCATCTTCGAGCTGGCGTTGGCATTCCTGCTTTTCGAGGCGCTGTAAGGGCGATTCGCCGCTCTCCAGCACATCGGAAAGGTCGCGAGAGAACTCGGCGTCGCATGCTGCGCGCCTGCGATGCAATCGCCCCAGGCGATCTGCAATCCGCAACAAGTAGGCGCGGGCTTTGCCCTGCTCTGCGTAGCGGGAACGTGCCGCCCACGCCCTGCAAAACACCTCTTGCAGCAAATCCTCGGCCAGGTGGCGATTGCGCACCAGGTGCAGCAGGTAGCCAAACACGGCGGCGCCGTGCTCCTCGACCCAGCCAGCCAGACGGGCGCCGGCCTCGGTCTGAGAACCTGGCTCTCTCATTGGTCCTCGCCGTCGCTTCTGGGTAAACCTCACTTCGCCAGGCCGCACGCATGCAACTGGCTGCACAAGGGCTGCATCCATTGTAATTAACGCGGCTGATGCCTCGTTATTGCAGTCCCTTCGGGTGTACGCCTCGCCACCCGCCGCTGCTATGCCACAGCGCTTACCGGCAATCCACAAACCTCAATGCGGTATTTGCCCGATGATACCTGCCGCCGGTCGTACACGGTGTTACACCTGAGCTGCGAGCTGTTGACGGCCACACTTTGTGCCCTCGCCCCAAGCTGACTCTCCCATGGCCAGAAAGTGGGTTGAGATGACTGCAGCACGCTCCAGGGGATGCCGGGCCGGGCCGAAGGGGCAGGCGAGACATGTGCGCTGCCAGGAACAGGCACTCCAAGGCGGGCATGTGCGGGCGAACTCCTGTGCTCCCAGCGGGCCACGTTTGCAGGCAGCAGGCGCTTGCAGCTTGCCGTGGCACTTATTGCCGGCCGTAACTCCAAGTGGCGTACCTGGTTGCCTTGATTCGGCTGGCTGCCGCCGCTAGAATTGCGCTGCCAGGATGTTAAGAGGGCGGGCTCGATCGCCTGGCGGCGTTTAGAAGTCGATTGCACGCCCTGGCATCATCTGTTCTACCCGGGTGGCCGCTTACACCCGAGGATTTGCCCAAAATGGAATTGGGCGAGGACGAGCGAGCCGTGAGCATGCATGCGGCAGTGACTGGGCGATATCCGGGGCGATGGTGGCTGGCCCTTTGGCCGGGTCTGGCACCATTGTGGCTTGTGGGCGCCTGGTCGGGATTGGGATTGGCTTTGTCGTTTGCCGCCCTCTTGAACCTCGTATTGATTACCACGCTTGTATACACCGAATTGGTGACACCGCCTGTGCGGGTCGTGGCCTGGCTGTCGGTGGCTGGCTTTTGGGCGGCCAGCACCCTGGCCTCCTTGCGCTGGCGGGCGCCTCGCCAGGCCGGCAGAGGGGAACAGGACTTGTTTCCGCACGGATTAAGCGAATACTTACAAGGGAACTGGTTGGAGACAGAAATGATCTGCCAGCGGCTGCTGGAACAAAATCCTGCGGATGCTGAAGCTCGTTTGTTGCTGGCCAGTGCCCAGCGGCGTTCCGGCCGAGCCGCAGCGGCCCGGCAGACGCTGCTTGCACTTGCGCGGCAGCCCGAAGCGGCCCGCTGGCAAGCCGAGATCCGGCAGGAGCTGGCTCGGCTCGACGCGCAGCAAGCCGCCGGGCATCATCCGGCGCCGGCCGCACATGTGCCCCCGGCTGATTCGCCGCCGGCCGCAGCGAACAAGCTCGCAAAGGCCGCGTGAACCTGGTGCAGCTCACGTGGAGAGACACGAAAATTAGCAATAGTGCGAATCACTCGGGCCAGCCCAGGCTGGCTCCCGAGCACCGATCGAATCAACCATTACGTCTGCCCGTGAAGGCAGACGCTTGACGGAGAAGGCAAACATGTACGAGCGATTCACCGATCGTGCCCGCAAGGTTATGCAGCTCGCTAACCAGGAGGCACAGCGCTTCAACCACGAGTACATCGGCACGGAGCACGTGCTGCTGGGCCTGATCAAGGAAGGCAGCGGCGTGGCCGCCAATGTGCTGAAGAACCTGGATGTCGATCTGCGCAAGATCCGCATGGAGGTGGAGAAGTTGGTGCAGAGCGGTCCGGACATGGTGACGATGGGCAAGCTGCCGCAGACGCCGCGGGCCAAGAAGGTGATCGAGTATTCGATGGAGGAGGCGCGGAACCTGGGGCACAACTACGTGGGTACGGAGCACATTCTGCTGGGCCTGTTGCGGGAGCAGGAGGGGGTGGCGGCGCAGGTGCTGATGAATCTGGGGCTGAAGCTGGAGGAGGTGCGCGAGGAGGTATTGAACCTGTTGGGGCACGGGATGGAGACCGGCGAGGGGAGCGAGCGGAATCCGACAGCAGCGGCTGGCGGCGCGCAGAGCGAGCAGGCCAAGGCGAGCAAGTCGAAGACTCCGGCGTTGGATAGTTTCGGCCGCGACCTCACTGAGCTGGCCCGTCAGGGGAAGCTGGATCCGGTGATTGGGCGCGAGAAGGAGATCGAGCGGGCGATTCAGATTCTCTGCCGTCGGCAGAAGAACAATCCGGTGCTGTTGGGGGAGGCGGGGGTAGGCAAGACGGCGATTGTGGAGGGGTTCGCCCAGCGGGTAGTGGACGGCAACGTGCCGGAGCTGCTTTCGGACCGCCGGATTGTGGTGTTGGATTTGGCGATGATGGTGGCGGGCACCAAATACCGCGGGCAGTTTGAAGAGCGGATCAAGGCGGTGATGAACGAGGTGCGGCGGGCGAAGAACACGATTTTGTTCATCGACGAGCTGCACACGCTGGTGGGCGCGGGGGGGGCCGAGGGGGCCATCGACGCCTCGAACGTGCTCAAGCCGGCGCTGGCACGGGGAGAGATCCAGTGCATCGGCGCCACCACGCTGGACGAGTACCGCAAGTACATCGAGAAAGACAGCGCGCTCGACCGCCGCTTCCAGATCATCATGGTGGAGCCTTCCACCAAGCAGGAGACGATCGAGATCCTCAAAGGGCTGCGAGACCGCTATGAGGCACACCATCGCGTGCAGATCACCGACGGCGCCATCGAGGCGGCTGTTGAACTCTCCAGCCGCTACATCACGGGCCGCTGCTTGCCGGACAAGGCGATCGACGTGATCGACGAGGCGGGGGCGCGCGTCCGCCTGCGGGCCATGACCAAGCCGCCCGATCTCAAGGAGATCGACGAGCAGGTCGAACGCCTCAACAAGGAGAAGGAAGAGGCCGTCGCCAACCAGGACTTCGAGAAGGCGGCCGCCCTGCGCGACCAGGCCGACAAGCTGAAGAAAAAGAAGCTCTCGATCACGCGAGATTGGCGCGAACGCTCCCGAGAGGCAGACGGCGTGGTGGACGAGGACGTGGTGGCGGAGGTGGTCTCCAAGATGACCGGCATTCCGCTCACGCGGCTTTCGACCGAAGACTCGCAGCGTCTGATGAAGATGGAAGAAGAGCTGCACAAGCGCGTGGTCAGCCAGGACCAGGCGATCAAGGCCGTGAGCAAAGCCGTGCGCCGCAGCCGTTCTGGGTTGAAGGATCCCAAGCGGCCGACGGGGTGCTTTGTGTTTGCCGGGCCCACGGGCGTGGGCAAGACGCTGTTGGCCAAGGCGCTGGCTGAGTTCATGTTCGGCGATGAGAACGCCCTGGTGCAGATCGACATGAGCGAGTACATGGAGAAGCACAACGTCAGCCGGCTGATCGGGGCGCCGCCGGGCTACGTGGGCTTCGAGGAGGGAGGGCAGTTGACGGAGAAGATCCGGCGGCGGCCCTACTCCGTGGTGCTGCTCGACGAGATCGAGAAGGCGCACCCCGACGTGTTCAACATGTTGCTGCAAGTCATGGAGGAAGGCCGGCTGACGGACAGCTTTGGCCGCAACGTGGACTTCAAGAACACCATCTTGATCATGACCACAAATGCCGGGGCCGAGGCCATCAAGAACGAGGCGGCCTTTGGCTTCCAGCGGCCCGAGGCCGACGCCTCGTACGAGAGCATGAAGGAACGCGTGATGGAGCGCATCGAGAAGGTGTTCCGCCCCGAGTTCCTCAACCGCGTCGACGAGGTGATCGTCTTCCGCCACCTGAGCATGGACGATCTCAAGCAGGTGGTCGAAATGGAACTCTCCAAGGTTCGCAAGCGCCTGGCCGAGCGGAACATCAGCCTGGTGCTCACCGACGAAGCCAAGAGCTTCCTGGTCAAGAAAGGCTCGAATCTGGACTTCGGCGCTCGCCCGCTGCGCCGCGCCATCGAAAACTATGTCGAAGACCCGCTCTCCGAAGAGCTGCTCAAGGGCGCCTTCGAGGGTAAGGACACCATCACCGTCGACGTGCGCGAAGAGAACGGCGTCAAGCGGCTGGAGTTCATCGGCAGCAATCGCGCGGCCGAAACTCCGGTTGCTGCCGGACCGTAGCATGCGCGGCAGCCCCGTGCTGCCGGCCGTAACCCGAGCCTGAACATTTGGAGTGCAGGCGGCCGCCGGCCGCCGCGACACGCCTGCGCCGCGCAGGCGTCACCTCGGCGTGGGCTATGCTTGATTGCGGCCGTGATAGGTTCGTCGGAACCAAGAACGAGTGTCTCGGCCGCACTTGCTCTTGGTGGCACAGGCATTCTTGCCTGTGCAAGCCTGGCAGCGGTGTTTGCCCTGCCTGAGCAAGCGGGGACGCTTGCTCTACGTAGCATAAGCGTCCTCGCCGTAGCATAAGCGTCCTCGCTTGTGCGGAACTGCCGGACGTGTTTGGCCTGCCTGAGCAAGCGGGGACGCTTGCTCTACGTAGCATAAGCGTCCTCGCCGTAGCATAAGCGTCCTCGCTTGTGCGGAACTGCCGGATGTGTTTGGCCTGCCTGAGCAAGCGGGGACGCTTGCTCTACGTAGCATAAGCGTCCTCGCCGTAGCATAAGCGTCCTCGCTTGTGCAGAACCGCCGGATGTGTTTGGCCTGCCTGAGCAAGCGAGGACGCTTGCTCTACGGGGCGGGGACGCTTGCTCTACGTAGCATAAGCGTCCTCGCCGTAGCATAAGCGTCCTCGCTTGTGCGGAACTGCCGGACGTGTTTGGCCT
>FWPU01010364.1_pt1 | contig 13901 bp, 13 predicted proteins | sample 2228361 | NCBI WGS metagenome assembly FWPU01 (sample SAMEA103939777, study PRJEB20133) | metagenome | reverse complement strand
TATCCATGGGAAGGATACACCCTTTTGTCTTTCCTTCAAACCCTCCTTCTAGAATTTACACAAGATTTATTACACTACCGCTCAGCGTCCTTTATTGACTTTAAAGGTTATTCAAATATAATAAGGTTTTTGCCAAAGTCGGGCTTTTGCCCAAATGATTGGCAAATCAGTCCATTTTGAGTGAACTTAATACGGACAAAGAGAGAGACCTTGTCAGCACCGATAGAGGGTAAGATAGCGAGTATCCTGGATGAGTATAACGTGGTGATAAACGTTGGCAGGTTGCATGGTGTGACAGAAGGGACATTTTTTGTCATCTACTCCCCAGGAGAGGAGGAGGTAAAAGACCCGGACAGTGGTAAGTCTCTAGGTTGTCTTGAGGTAGTAAAGGGTTACGTACGTGCTACGCACGTTCAGGAAAACCTCACCCTCTGCACAGCGGAGACAATCTCCTTTGGTCCCCCTTTAGTAAAGGGGGAAGGGGGATTACCGGGGATACAGACCCTAAGCGGTGCAATGGTAGCAGAGGCTATGGGATTGAAGGCCAGGGGAGAAGCCAGGCTAAACGTCAATCCCGTGCAGGTTTCTGGTATGGTACGTGGCGGTACCATCTCTATTGGTGACAGGGTACGTTCCGTTGACCTCTCAAGGTAATCCCTTTTAAGTTAAAGGGGGATTGGTTTACGGGAGCATTGAAAGACATAAGTGAGGACGATAAGAACCTGGGAGGCGGAACTCCCAAAGGAACTGGAGGCCATAAAGCGCCAGCTCAGTCTTACAGAGGCCTCATTACCTGAAAAAGACACGTGTCAGAAAGTCTTTGGCAGGGTATTGTCGCCCCTTGAGGCAGTCCGCCACATCCTGGCCGATGTAAAGGAAAGTGGAGACGAGGCTATCCTGTTTTACGAAAAGGCCTTTAATGGGGTATCGTTTTCTCCTGAAAGACTTAAATTGTCTGAGAAGGAGATAAAAGGGGCCTACAAACGGGTAAGTTCTTCCTTTCTGAAGGCCTTGAGGAAGGCTAAAAAGAATATCTCTGCCTTCCAGCGACGCATAAAGGTCAAGCCCCCAAAGGCCCTCTGTCTGGACGGTCAACGTCTGGAACTCTTTTATAGACCGATTGAGAATGTAGGGATATACGCCCCAGGAGGAAGGGCCTCTTATCCTTCTACGGTGCTCATGTGCGCGATACCAGCCAAGGAGGCGGGGGTAAAGAAGATGGTAATGACTACGCCCCCGGGAAGGGATGGAGAGGTTGCGCCGGAGAGGCTCGTGGCTGCCAGGGAGGCCGGGGTGGATGAGGTGTACAGGGTGGGTGGCGTGCAGGCCATTGGGGCGATGGCCTTCGGTACCCAAACAGTACCCAAGGTGGATAAGATAGTAGGCCCGGGCAACAGATTCGTTACGCTTGCCAAAAAGGAGGTCTACGGGGAGGTGGATATAGATATGCTGGCCGGGCCAAGCGAGGTGGTAGTCATTGCTGATGATTCCACAAGGCCTGCACTCATCGCCTCTGACCTCGTCTCTCAGGCAGAGCACCCGGGGGCGGCCATTCTAATAACACCTTGTGAGGGCATGGCAAAGGAGGTAGAAGAGGAGCTGGAGCGGCAGCTTAAATCAGTCTCAATTTCTGCCAGGGAATCCCTGAATAACCTTGGTCTGATTATAATTACCAGGGACCTGGCGGAGGCGGTAGAAATCTCAAACACCATCGCCCCTGAACATGTTGAGCTCCTCGTAAGGGATACAGAGGTTGCCATGAACGGTCTCAGGCATGCAGGCTCAATATTCCTTGGAGAGAATTCCCCCGTGGCAGTGGGGGACTATATAGCAGGCCCCTCCCATGTACTGCCTACTGGAGGGACGGCCCGTTTCTTTTCAGGCCTTACGGTGAACGATTTCCTCAGGAGGTCTACCGTTATCTCTTACAGTAAGGAGGCCCTCAAGGAGGTGGCACAAGAGGTTGTTACCCTGGCAGAGATAGAAGGCCTCCCTGCCCATGCCCAATCTGTGAGGATGAGACTGGAGTGAACCTTTTCAGAAAAAATATCCAGAGGATGAAGGGCTACGTACCCGGCGAGCAGCCCCAGGAGCCGGGTTTCATAAAACTTAATACTAATGAGAACCCTTATCCACCCTCCCCCAGGGTGAGTGCGGCCCTCAAGGAGTCGGCCTGCAATCTGCTCAGGCTGTACCCTGACCCCATGGCTACAAAACTCAGGGAGAAAGTGGCTGAGGTGCTCGGCACAAGGCCGGAGAGGGTACTGGTTGGCAATGGCTCGGACGAACTCTTGGGTATGATAGCAAGGGCCTTCGCAGGGCCGGGCGATAAGATTGTCTTTCCATCCCCTACTTATTTACTTTACAAAACCCTGGCAGAGATACAGGACGCCCAGGCAGTGGAGCTGGACTTTCCAGAGGATTTCTCCATTCCAAGGGATGTAGTGGTAAAAGGTGCCAAAATAACCTTTCTCTGCAACCCCAACTCCCCCTCAGGGACCATGATATGGCCAGGGGAGGTCTCACGCCTGGCAGGAGAGATAGAGGGCGTGTTGGTAGTAGATGAGGCCTATGCAGAGTTCGCAGATATTAACTGCCTGTCCCTTATAGAAAGGCATCCGAACGTGATTGTGCTAAGGACAGTTTCCAAGTCTTACAGCCTGGCCGGGCTCCGCCTGGGCTTTTGCATAGCCCAGGAGGGGCTTATCCAGGGACTCCTGAAGGTAAAGGATTCTTACAACGTGGACAGGCTCAGCATGGCAGTAGGAATCGCCGCCCTGGACGACCAGGAATACCTGAGAAAAAATCTAGAAAAAATAAGGGAAACCCGGAGTTATCTAATAGAATCCCTCAGGGAGATGGGCTTCTTCGTGTATCCTTCTCAATCCAACTTTGTGTTCTTCCGCACCTCTGGTCCTGAGGTGGCCAGGGAGATTTACCACCAGCTCAAGGCCAAAAAGATTCTCATCAGGTACGTGGAGTACAGGAGGTTTGAGGACTGCCTGAGAGTCAGCGTGGGGACCAGAGAGGAGATAGACACCTTCCTTGACAGACGGGCGGAACTAGGGGTAAGGGGCCAGGGGTTAGGGGTTGGGGGGTAGGGTGCAGAAAGAGATAAAGAGCTTCAAAGACCTTGAGATTTGGAAGAGGTCTATGAAATTGGCAAAGGAAATATACCAGATTTCAGAGACCTTTCCTAAAACAGAGCTTTATAGCTTGACGAACCAACTCAGGCGTGCCACTATATCTATACCTTCAAATATTGCCGAAGGACATACAAGAAAATATACGAAGGAGTTTAGACAATTCTTGAACGTTGCCTTGAGTTCTTTAGCCGAAGTAGAAACATCGCTGATACTGGCCGCTGAATTGAAATGTGTGCATCAAGACAAAATCCTTCTTATACACGAGGAAATAGAGGAACTAGGCAAAATGATAAATACCTTACTGTCTAGGCTCAAATCTAGAACTCAGTACAATACTGCCCCCTAGCCCCTAGTCCCTAACCCTAAAAATGATGCCAAGAAAAGCACAGGTAGATAGAAAGACCACCGAGACAGAGATAAGTCTCTCCCTGGAGCTAGATGGTGCTGGAAATTTTGAGGGCTCCACAGGCATAGGCTTCTTAGACCACATGCTCCAGCTACTCGCCAAACACGCCCTCTTTAATCTGAAGGTCAATGCAAGGGGAGACCGTAAGGTGGATGACCACCACACGGTGGAAGACGTAGGCATATGCCTCGGATTGGCCCTTAAAGAGTCCCTTGGGGATAAGAAGGGGATAATTCGGTTTGGAGACTCAAGCGTCCCCATGCAGGAGTCTCTGGCCAATATAGCTATAGACCTCGGGGGGAGGCCAGCCCTGGTCTATCACACCCCGCTTGGCCATCAGAAGATTGGGGATTTTGATGCCGGGCTGGTGCAGGAATTTCTTGAGGCCCTCTCCACGCACGCCGCCATGAACCTCCACGTGAACGTACCCTACGGTTCCAATACCCACCACATGGCCGAGGCCATCTTCAAGGCCCTTGCCCAGGCCCTTTCAAAGGCTGTGGGGGTGAACGAACGGATTAAGGGTATACCATCTACAAAGGGAGTACTTTAGCAAAGATTTTGAACCCACATCGGAGCCATTCGTAATTCAGTCCTCTAAATTCCGACTACTGGATTCTGGGTTCTGAATCCTGTCTTTGGAGAGATTACATGGGTGATACTCCCAGGAAGAAGTTGGGATTAGGGCTTTCTGCAAAGCTGGTTTGCATAGTCCTCCCCCTCATAGTCGTACTGGCCTCCAATCTTGGAATCATGTTCTACTTCCTAGTGGACATAAAGTTAGCTATACCCACTACTCATGCGGCTACCCACGTGAGGTCTGATTTGCTGAAGCTGCATCGCCAGTTGCATGAGTTTTATATGGGTAAGGGCAATCAAAAGGAAGTGGAGGAACTCCAGGAGGATGTAAGGGCCCACCTCTATGCCCTCAGGGATGGCAATAAAGCCATTTGGATAAGAGAAAGTCCTGGAAGAACGGAAGAATCCGGGCCCAAGAATCTCTGGTGGAACTGGAATCGCCACATACATCATTATGAAAACATATGCCAGCCCCTGATTCTCCAGGTATTAAGTGCTACTACAGCCGGAGAAAGAGAGGATGCCTTTTTAAAATACAATTCTGAATCAGAGACCCTTTTAGTTGATGTTGGCCGTACCGCCATGATGACGAGGGAACACTTTTTGGTGAAACCGTTTGAAACCTTCTCACGTATTGCCCTGGGTCTTCTCATCGTAAGTATAGCGATCAGCGGTTCCATCCTCTTTTTGATACGCCAGTTTATTGGACGGCCACTGAGGGCTGTGGTGGAGGGTATGGAGGAAGTAGCCCTCGGGAAGTGGGGGAAGACTATAGAGGTGCAGACCAAGGATGAACTTGGCAGGGTGGCCCGGAGCTTTAATTACCTCTCAATGAAATTAGGAAAGACCATGGAGGCCCTGGAAAGGGAAAAGCTAGAACTAAAAGAGGCAAATACAAGACTCCAAGAGTCCTCTTACCGCGACTTCTTGACAGGGCTTTACAATCACTACTATTTTCAGGAAATTTTGAGGGCAGAGTATCTCAGGGCCAACCGTTACGCTGCCCCTCTTTCCCTGATCATGATGGATATAGACGGCTTCAAGCATATAAACGACACCTTTGGCCATCCCTTCGGGGACTTTGTCCTGCAAGAGATGGGCAAGAGGATCAGAGAATCAATAAGGAGATCGGATATTGCCCATCGTTACGGGGGAGAGGAGTTTGCTATCCTCTTAACTAGTACCGACTACGAGGGTGCTAAAGAGGTGGCACAAAGGATAAAAGACAGGCTGGGTGGACAGGCATTCCAGAAGGATACTATCTCGTGCAATGTTACCGTAACCCTGGGCATATCTTCCATGGAGGAGCCTGGAGTTAAGGCGGCAGAGGATATGGTAAAACTGGCCGACGATGCCCTCCTGGAGGGGAAGTCCAGGGGTGGAGATTGCGTAGTCCTGGCCTCACAGACCCGAAGGCGGCTAGAATAGATTCTGCCGTCCTGGAGGATTACCGAAAGAGGCTATCAACTACAGAAAGGAACCTGAAGAAGGCATACATGGATAGCACGGGTGCCCTGTTAAGGGCGCTGGAAGGTAAGGATGATTACTCTGCAGTTCACTCCTGCCTGGTGGCTACCTATGTTTGGCACTTTGCCGGCGCCCTGCACCTTTCTCCAGAAGAGAGGGAGGTAATTAAGAATGCCGCCCTGCTCCATGACCTTGGCAAGATTAATATACCCGACACTATACTTAAAAAGGGTGAGGAACTGACCGGTGAGGAAATTGCCCTCGTAAGGCAGCACCCCCATTTCAGCGCTTCTATAATTAAAGGGATAAAATTTCTGGAGCAGGAATTGCCCATCGTTCTTTACCATCATGAGCGCTGGGACGGCAAGGGCTACCCAAGCGGGCTGAAGGGTAGTGACATCCCTCCAGGGGCTAGAATTTTAGGTCTGGCAGATGCCTATGAGGCCATAACCTCCGTCAGGCCCTTCCGGAAGGCCCGCCCCCCAGAAATGGCCTTCAAGGTACTCCGTGAGGAGTCCGGCCACCAATTTGATCCGGAACTCGTTGAGCCATTTATCAAGTCCATGAGGGAATTCCTCTCTGCCACCAGACGTGTCTACATCTCACAGCTTGATAAGGTGGTAGAAATAGGCGGTTAGTAGCCAGTAGTCAGTAGCTAGGAGGAAGAATGAAAGCGAAGAAGTTTGAAGATCTTGAGGGCAAGAGACCTGGGGTTCATGGAGGAAACCAAAGAATGCCTTAATTCAGCCGAAGAAATAGGAAGGATGCTTTCCGGTCTCATCAAAAGCATACGCTAGACAGAAAATAACGGTTTCCCCTATCTACTGGCTGCTATCTACTAGCTACTTGCTACTGGCTACCAGCTACTGCCTTTATAGAGTTCCACACAATATCCAACAGCCTCTCCAGCTGCTTCAGGGTGATGGATAGCGGGGGCATGATTACAATTACATCACCAAGGGGACGTAACAGGACACCGTGTTTCCTGGCCTCAAGGATGACCTTATGGCCTATCCTCTCCCCAGGGGGATAAGGTTCTTTGGTCTTTCTGTCCTTAACCAGTTCTATACCCGCAATGAAACCGCACTGGCGGACGTCCCCCACTCCGCCTGAGGCGGACAGGCTGTAGAAGTCCTGCAATCTGTTCTTTAGAAATTCCATCTTGGGCTTGAGGTTTTGAAGGACGGCCTCTTTTTCAAACACCTCAAGACTTGCCAGGGCTGCAGCACAGGCCAGGGGATTACCCGTGTAGGTATGGCCGTGGTAGAAGGTATAGCTTGGATCACCGAGGAAGGCATTAAATACGTTCTCTGTAGTCAGGGTAGCCGCAAGTGGGAGATACCCCGCAGTCAATCCTTTGGAGGTGCACATAATGTCAGGTACCACCTCTTCATGTTCGCAGGCAAACATCTTTCCCGTCCTGCCAAAACCGGTAAGCACCTCGTCGGCGATTAGTAACACGTTGTAATTATCGCATAAGTTCCTGACGCCCTTAAGGTAGCCTTCAGGGTGGACTATCATGCCCCCTGCCCCCTGCACGAGTGGTTCAATTATCAGGGCGGCAAGCTCCTTGTGATTTTGTGCCATAATTCTTTCTATGTCTTCCAGACAGGCCATGCGGCAGGTCTCTTTATCCTCTCCGCGTGGGCAGCGGTAACAGTAGGGAGATGGGGCAAACAGGGTAGTAGCACTGCCAGATGCCCGAACCTGGGATTGCTTCGGGACTTCGCCCCGCGCAATGACAGGAGCAGAGTCATTGCGAGCCGAAGGCGAAGCAATCCCGGCGAAGGTCAGGGGACGGTAGGTTGCATGGAATTGTTCTATCCCCCCCACAGCTACAGCCCCCAGTGTATCCCCGTGATAGGCGTACTGGAGGGCGAGGAACGTCTTTTTTTGTGGGTTTCCGGTCTGCTGATGGTATTGGAAGGCCATCTTGAGGGCTACCTCTACGGCGGTAGAACCATTGTCGGAATAAAACACCTTTAGTAGGGGCGTATTGCAATACGCCCCTACCCCTTTAGGGGCTATTTCGACTAACTTCTTTGCCAGCGTTACGGAGGGGATGTTGGAGGCACCGAGGAGGGTAAAATGGGCCACCTTTTTAAGTTGGGCCTTAATGGCCCTGTCTATCTCCTTCTTTCTGTGACCGTGTATGTTGCACCAGAGGGAGGAGACGCCGTCAATATACTCCTTCCCGTAGACATCCTTAAGTATAACCCCTTTTGCCTCTTTTATTATGAGGGGAGTTTCTTTTAAGAAGCTGGACATCTGGGTGAAGGGATGCCAGAGATAGTTTTTGTCCCATGCTTCCAGGTGGCCAGCGTCTTTCATGGTACTATATAGTGTACAACAACCTTATCCCCCCTTGTACAGCCCAATACCTCTCTGGAACTTCCCATATTGACAGAGATTTCCAGGTATCCCGAGCTCCCGAAGAGGGCCAGGAGTTCTCCTATCTGTCCATCTTGATATGTGGAGCTGATGCGGGGAATCTTTTTATCCTTAATGGTGATGGATTTGACATGGGTTAGCGCCTCGGCCCAGGCACGGTCGATGTTAGTAATGAGATTGCCGAAGCGGTCTATGTGAATCACCTCTCCTTCAAGGACTCCGCTTTCTACGGTCACCGGGCCGGGTAATGAAAATAAGTGGAGGTCATCTATTCGCCTGCCCAGTTTGGTGGGCTTTAGCCCCTTTGAGAGGTGGGCCGCCACAGGGGCGAAGATGTCTCTCCCATGGAAGGTGCTACTGACCTCCGGGAGGAAGTACTTGGAGTTGGTGACCTCTACGGTGAGGAACGCCTTTTCTTTGTTCAATACAAGGCTTAGGAGTTCGTTGTCAGGGGCGAGGAAGGTGTGCCGTTTTGTCTTCACGCATACTATCCTCCGCCTGGTCCCTACGCCAGGGTCTACCACCGTTACGAAGATAGTATCCTTTGGGAAGTACTTGTAAGAGGTGTAAAGGACGAAGGCCCCTTCCAGTATGTCCTGAGGGGGGATGTTGTGGGAGATGTCTATAATTTGGACCTTTGGGTTGATGCCTGCAATGACCGCCTTCATTACCCCGACGTAGGGGTCCTTGAGGCCAAAGTCTGTCAGTAAGGCTATGACCCTTTGTTTAGCCATACACCCTCTCCCTACCCCCTCCCCTCAAGGGAGGGGGAAAATTGGCTTCGGCCGTGAGCCCTTCGGCAGTAAGCCCAGGGCCAAACTGCTCAGCCGGGCGGTATGTATGGGTTTTTTCTAGTTTTTGACACACTAAGACCACTTCGGTTTAGACAATACAATTTACGTTACAGGATTTCTCCCCTTATGGGGAGTTCGTTACCGCAGAACCTGCACTTCTTGTCCTCCAGCCCGTGGATGCTCACGTAGTATCCCATCCTCTCAATTACCGCCTTACCGCATTTATTGCAGTAGGTGTGCTCTCCCGGGTGGTCAGGGACGTTGCCCAGGTAGACGAATTCTAGCCCCATTGCCATGCCTATCTCCCTGGCCTCTTCCAGTTTCTCAACGGGGGTTGGAGAGAGGTGTCCGAGTTCCAGGTAAGGGTAGAAGCGTGTTACGTGCCATGGTGTCTCTTTGCCCAGGTTCTCCAGGATGGTTCTGGCAATATCTCTTAATTCCTCAGGGCTGTCGTTGTAGCCCGGCACCACGTTGGTAATAATCTCCACGTGCATGTTCCACTTTTTTTTTGCCCTCATGACCGCCTCAAGGATAGGCCTGGGATTTTTAATCCTCGCCACTTCGCGGTAGAAGCGGCTTCCTTCCATTCGCCCCTTGAAATCAACCCGGTAAGCATCCAGATAAGGCCCAATGGCGTCAAGGGCCTCTGTTCCCACATAACCATTAGTAACAAAGACCGTATAGAGACCCTGGGTCTTGGCCAATCTGGCCCCGTCTATGGCGTATTCCATCCAGATAGTGGGCTCGTTGTAGGTCCAGGCGATTCCCTGGCACCCACTCTTTTTGGCGTAGTTTACCAGTTCTTCCGGAGATACGGGAGTGGTGCGCACAGAGGTCTGTTCAAGTCGGGCGTGGGCTATCTGCCAGTTCTGGCAGTCTCCGCAACGCATGTTGCAACCCAGGGAGCCTATGGAATAGACCAGGCTACCTGGCCAGAAGTGGAAGAGGGGTTTTTTCTCTACAGGATCGGCGCAGGCCGAGGAGACGCAACCATATATGAGGGAGTAAAGCTTTCCATCTTCGTTTCGCCTTACCCCGCAAAACCCCAGCCTGCCCGGCGCTATTATGCAATTGTGAGGGCAGAGAAAGCAATGTACCTTGCTGTCTTCCCCTGTTAGTTCGTAGAAAAGGGCCTCGTGTTTAAACATGATGACTTAATTCATTATAACCTGGCATTTTTAGATTTTTGTCAGAGGCGAATCCACCTCAGGTGCGACTTCTCCACCAGAGGCGGATCAGAATGACACCTTCCCCTGACGAGGGGTGATGTGAGGAGGCCTTTACCTCTTATCCATTATATACGCAAAATGCATCTTCAATACATTACTTATAGTCCAGTATCACTATCTCCGGGCTGTTGGGGAGGTTGTCCTTACTGACTTTAATGGTGTTGCCTTCTGCCTGGCGGACGTTGGTCTTGTCTTTGATGAAGTTCTTGGTGCTGTAGAACATGAAGGTACAGATCGGGGTTCTGTAGTGCATGGGGATAGTGACCTTAGGCCTAAGTTGTTCTAACACATCAGTTGCCTCAAAGGGGTCTATGGTAACAACTCCACCTATGGGAATCAGCAGGACGTCTATTTCCCCGAGGGTCTTGACCTGTTCTTCCGTGAGGAGGTGTCCGAGGTCTCCGAGATGGACGATTTTTAACTGTTCCAGTTGAAAGATGAATATGGAGTTAAGGCCGTCTTTCTTGCCCGACTTATTATCGTGGTATGTGAAGACATTGGAGACGGTAACGTCTTTTATTGTTTCTTCTATTTTTTCCCAATCCCTGGCATCGGGGGTAAGTCCCCTGATAACCTTTGGCTTACCACGATAAGGTCTGACGTAATTATGGTCAAAATGTTCATGGCTTATAGTGATTATGTCAGGCATTACCTCTGGTAGTGGGTAGCCTGTCTCTTCTCCCAGCGGGTCTGTGAGGATTTTTGTGCCCTGGGAGGACTCTATAAGGAAACAGGAGTGACCGAACCATTTTATTGTCACCTCTCCGAAAGAGAGACTACTCCAGAAAACTACGACGACGAACAATAACAGGCCTTGTACCAGAGCGGTACAGGGTATATTCGCCACAATCATTTGCAGGTTCGCCAATCTTCCTGGCGAACCCTGGGCATGACAGGCAGTCTTCTTCATCTCGATAATCCTCTTTTCACCCTTTCCAATGCAGTCTTAACACGGTGTATGAAAAGATCTTTTATTCTCCCTTCTTTGCTTCGTTATGGTCATCCGCCTTAGGCGGATCCATCTGGGCAATGTATTCTCTTATGCTTTTTATACGTTTTGGGCCCATCACGGCGGCCTGGAAGAATCTCTCAAACAGTCCGTAAAAAACCACTCTGGGTTTTGAGGCATAAAGCCTCTCAAAGAAGGTAGCCAGTCCGTTGGGGTCAAACCCCGCCCTCCGGGCATAGGTTAGACCCAACCTATCGGCCTCTTGCTCGCACTCTGCGGTGTATTTTTGATATACAATAAATCTGGCCAGTTCGTCCAGGCTCTCATGGGAGTCAAGGGAGGCGTTTCTTTCCTTGAGCCGTTTCACTACGTGTCTGAGGCAGACGTGAGCCATCTCGTGTCCTATCACCCCGGCCAGTTCATCCTCGTTCTCAACAAAATTTAAGAGTCCAGTGGTAATATACACATAGCCGCCAGGTCCAGAAAAGGCGTTTATGCGCTCCTCCTTTATGAGCACAAACCTGAAGGGAAGACTTTTTCTGTCGCAAACAGTGTTAAGCCTCTTTCCAACCGATTGTACTGCCCGGTTCATCGTTACGTCTTCTTCCACTTGAAGATGTGCCTTGATTTCCTGGTCTATCGCATCACCGAACATGAGTTCAGTCTCTTCCTTCATGGTCTCTTCTTCGGAGAGGATAGGAAGAGATCTTACGAGTGTCACGAACCCCAGAGAGAGGGTAATTATTTCTAACAACACCCATCCCTTCATGGCTAGTACCTGTAATGCTGGGCGATGGGCATCCTTCGGCCAGAACCGAAGGCCTTGGAGGTAATTCTCAGACCTGGAGGGGCCTGTTTCCTCTTGTACTCGTTCCTGTCCACCATTTCTATTACCTGTTTTACGAGAGATTCCGAGTAGCCGAGGGAGACTATGTCTTCCAGTTCCTTTGCCTCCTCTACGTAGGCCTTCAGGATACCATCCAGGGTAGGATAAGGAGGCAGGGTGTCCTGGTCTGTCTGATTGGGTCTGAGTTCGGCGGAGGGGACCTTTTCTATGCTACTCCTGGGGATAATCTCCTTTTCCCTGTTAATGTAGTGGGCTAGCTGGTATACCATTGTCTTTGGTACGTCGGCCATTACGGCGAACCCACCACAGAGGTCTCCGTAGAGGGTACAGTACCCGCAGGCCAGCTCAGACTTGTTCCCCGTGGCCACCAGCAGATGGCCAAACTTGTTGGAGAGGGTCATAAGGATACTACCGCGAGCCCTGGCCTGGAGGTTCTCTTCTGCCGTACCAAAGGGAAGCCCTTTGAACTCTTCCTTGAAGGATTCCATGTAACTTTCATAGATAGGTTGGATGGATATCAACTTTAAGGGTATACCCAGGTTTTTGGCCAGTTTTTGGGCATCTTCTACGCTCCCTTTAGATGAGAATTGAGAGGGTAAAGAAACCCCTGTAACGTTCTCCTTGCCCAGTGCGGCCACGCTCAGGCATGCCACTACAGCGGAGTCTATGCCGCCGCTGAGTCCCATTATGGCCGACTTAAACCCGCACTTCCTTGCGTAATCTCTTAGCCCCAATACCAGTGCCTTATAAACGGATTCTATTGGGTCGACTTCTGTAACTGTTATTTCTTTAAGCGGGGCCTTAAGGTCAACTATCAGCAGGTCTTCTTCAAAATCCTTGGCCTTGGCCACTATCCTGCCCCAGGCGTCAATTACGCAACTGCCTCCCTCGTATATGAGTTCGTCATTTCCTCCCACCATGTTTACGTATACCAGTTCCGTATTGTAAAGGTCTGTCCTTTGGGCAAGGGTCTTTAACCTAGTCTTATGTTCCTCAAAGGAGTAAGGAAAGGCAGCCATGTTTATTATCATCCGTGCCCCCTGTGCGACGAGCGAGCGAGTGGGACCTGCCTCTTTCAGAAACTCTTCTCCAAGCGTGATTCCTATCTTCCTCCCCATAAACTCTACAATGGAGACGGCAGGATCAGACTCAAAGTATCTGGCCTCGTCAAAGACGTCGTAGGTGGATAAGAGGAACTTGTGGTGCAGGGAAAAGACCTTTCTATCCTTTACGAACGCCACTGCATTATAGAGGGGTTTTCCGCCTTTTGGACTCCGTGTGTCTACGAAGCCAATCAGTGCCGCAATGTTTGACACCCCTTCCGCAAGCCGCTCCAGGGCCTCCAGGTTGTCCTGAATCACCCCTGGGTGTTCTAAGAGATCCTTGGCAGGAGAACCCATTAGTGCCATTTCAGGGAAGACCACCAGGTTTGCCCCTTTCCTCTTGGCCTCCTCTACGGCGGAGGATATCCTCTGGGCATTTTCCTTAAAGTCGGCCACGGTAGAATTTATCTGTGCCAGGGCTATTTTCATTTTATGTAGCTCTTAAAAAATTTTCTGTGGAGATTCGGCTTAAGGGAGGGGGTGCAAGCCCTTTTATATAATTAACCTTAAATACAGACAAGACACCCATGTCCGCTCAAGGCGGATAAGATTTCCTTAAAGTGAAAATTGTACACGAAGCCCTCAAGAATCTGCAAGCACAAATTCAGAGATACGTTTAAAGTACATAGACATGGGGTCACACCCTTAACTTCATTATCTTTAAATAGGTAAGGGGGTGAAGCCCCCTTACCACCCCCATGAACAACGGGTGGCTTTGCGAGCGGTGAATCCCAAAGCAAATCTCATAATGTCCTCTGATAATACCTGGTTAGGGGAATGAGAGGGCAATGAGTCGCAAATCCCTCAGCACGAATTCTGTCACCCCGAACTTGTTTCGGGGTCTCCTAAGTCCTTGATTTTGTTAGATGCTGAAACGAGTTCAGCATGACACACTACTGTTTTTGACTTTTTCAGAGGCCTCAGTTTGTGGTTTCTTCTGTTTAGGAGTCTTGCTGAATAACCATGCTTTCGGGGGGTGGTAAGGGGGGA
>FWPU01010363.1_pt1 | contig 13910 bp, 9 predicted proteins | sample 2228361 | NCBI WGS metagenome assembly FWPU01 (sample SAMEA103939777, study PRJEB20133) | metagenome | reverse complement strand
GGGAAGATACGGCGCAGAAGTTCATAACAGCCCCTAGCCTGGCGGGGCGACCGTCGGTGGCAAGCCGGGCGTCTCGCCGGGGCCGAAGCCATGCGTCAGCGTGCCAAAGCACACGTCCTGGCTGCAGTTGCCGGGCCGGTTGAGCTGCGCGGCCCACTGCGCCACATTGCCGAAGCGTGAGTATTGCACATAGTAGCGATAGGCCACTTCCAGCGCCGAGTCGTGCTTCCATTCCGTGTTGCTATCCACAATGATCGCGTCAATGGCCCGTTCGATAGAGCCGCGCCCCGGATACAGGTGCGTGGTATGGCGCTGTCCCTTCCCATCTACGTAGGTGTAGTTCGGGATATCAGTCATATCCATGTTGTCGTAGCACGAGCGATCGCCGCGCCGCCACATCAACTCGCACTGCTGAATGACGTTGCCCAGGTGAACCTGCGGATAGTTCTGGTACTCGCCGTTGTAGCGCGGGATGTTGCAGGCTTCTTCGCGACGGGCGTCTTCGGGGATGATCCCATTCTCGGTGATCTGTGACTTGACCGGCGGGAAGTCTGGCAATTGCTGGTCGCCGCTGAGGAAATCGCAACCGCGGCTGGAATGATAGTCTATGCGGTAACCATTCATGCGATCGAGCGCCAGTTGGTTGGCGTGCGCGTAGGCTTCGGCGGGGGTGAATTCCATCTCTTTGCCCCCGTTGATCTGTTCGGGCACGCGGTGTACCAGCCGCACCTCTGGCCGATCCCACAAGTAATCGGCGATATAGGCCAGCGTCGTGGTGGCCGCTGCCCCCCAGTTGCTCTGACTATCCTCGGCGGTGTAGGAAACGACGTAGTAGGGATTCTTGACCAGCCAGTTCTGGAACAGCATCTTGCACGGGCCAGTGCCCATCTCGGCGATGCCGTAGCGAGTGCTGAGCGGGCCGACGCAAATCAGATCGGCCCAATAGTCTTCGATCAGGTCGGCGGCGGCGACCAGTTCGGGGGTGCCCCAGCCAAAGTTGAGCCGGCATTGCTGGTCGCTCAGCGAAATGGTCTGCACCGTGCTCATGATCCGTTCCAGGATGGTCTTCGTCTCTTCGGCATAGCGCGGGTCGCCGGTGAGGTGATAGGCCAGCGCCCTGGCATAGAGCCGCCCAACGCCGCGCTCACTGTCAATCCACGCCGGGCTGCTCGAACTCTTGCACCGCTCGTGCTCGTCCAACTCATAGTCCCATTTGCGGTTGGCCCACTTCAAGACTTCGTCTACAGCGGTGCGGTAGGGTTCCAGGCCAGCGGCGGCTTTTTCGGCGATGATGCGCAATTCCTGGGGGGTGGTCAGGTAGCCGCGCGATGCCGGTACGTTGGTGGGTTGCTGCGCGGCCAACGGGCCTGTTCCCGCCCAGGCCATCAGGACGATCAGGGGCACGAAGAGTGAACGGAAGACAGAACGCATGGCATCCTACGGAAAAAACGACAGGCCGGACGGGTCGCCTGCCGCGAACAGCGCGCGGAGGGTTGGTGCATGGCGCTGCCCTATCGAGTGCCGCAGCAACCGCACATAGATTCCCTGCTCCAGGCGGTCGGGCGGCAAAAGCGTGGCCTGTTTGAGGGCGCGATGCATCCAACAAGCATAATATAAGGGTTCGACATACTGACTGCCAAGCCTCACCTGAGCGCAATAGTCGCGCACAGTGCCGACGATCCAGCCGCTGAGCGGAGACTCATCCAGCAGATGGCGCGCGACCCCCTCCAGCCGGTCTGAAATCCCCGCGGCGCGCGACACATTGAGCGCATAGGAGCGCAGGAAATAGAACAAGTCCCATAGCGGCATCCCTTGCGGTTCAGCGGATTCCCAGTCCAGCAGGGCGACACGCCCGTCCGGCGCAACCAGTATGTTCCAGGGGCCAGGGTCGCCGTGCTGAAAGACCAGGGGGAACGGTCGCTCTGTCTCGCCCAGGCGCGCGATCTGACTGGCCAGGAAATCGCGCTCGGCGTCTGGCAGGTGATAGAGCGCCATGAAGCGCTCGAAAAGCTGCCGCAACGCGCCGGCGACCGCCGGGGCTGGCTGCCAGGTGACCGTCTCCGCCCCCAGGTCGGTCAGCCAGGCGACGGCGGCCTGTGCGAGCGGGCAGGTCGGGCTGAGCGCCGTTCGGCTGAGGAAGGGCGCACCCTCGACGATCGTCTCACCTACTACGAACAGGTCATCCGCGCAGCCGGAAAAAGTCACCTGCGGCAGCAGATGACGCTCCCCAAAGCCCTGGGCGTGCAACTGCTGCAGCGCGTGCGCTTCGTTCTCCAGGCGGTTGTTGAAGATCGCGTCGCGCACCAGCTTGACCAGGTAGCGCGGTGAGGTCTGTGCGCCCTCGAACAGGAAGAAAAGCACCTTGCGCGAGCTGTATTGCCCGCCCGCCCACAGGCCCCAGCGGTAGCCTTCCAACACCAAACCGCTGTGCCTTGCCAGCGCGCGCAGGTAGGCAGGCGGCTCGTCCAGGGTGAGGCCCTCCGCAGCGCTGTGCACGACCCCGACGCGCCCGCGCCCACGCTGGTGCCAGAGCGCCTCCAGGTCGCCTAGCGCGCCTTCGAGCTGACGGGACAGGCGACGCAGGTAGTGCTTCAGCCCGCGCTGGATGGGAGCGCCATCACCCTTTTCGCTTTCCACAACCTGGCTGGCGCGCCTTTGCCGCGCGCGACCGAGGTGTTTGAGCGGTTGCAGGGTGAGGGTGGGCGTGAACAGATGCCGTTGTACAAAGAAGCGGCGGGTGAAGCGATCATCGAGCGGTACGGCGGTGTGCGTTTCGCCCCACAGCGGCGTCAACCACAGCCGCCCCGCTTCGCGCAGCCCGGCCAGGACGGGCGACGCGCCCCATGTCTCCAGGTAGACCAGGCCGTCGGGGGTCAGCACTCGCCGCAATTCCGCCTGCCATGCCGCCGAGCGAGACACGCTGCGCACCGTCTCTCGCCCATAGAGCGCGATCAGGTTGGCACTGTCAGCCGGCAGAGGCAAAGACGCCCTTTCGAAGTCGCACACCAGCACCTGAGCTGACGGGGGAAGCTGTTGCACTTCCTCCGTCCCCACAGCCACGATCAGACGGTCGGCACGGCGAGCCAGCGCCTGCCCCGCCGCAGGAGAAGGCATTCCCAGGCAGAGCACCGTGCCGGGGCGCAGGGTTGGCAGGGCGAAAAGCCAGTTGGCCTCGCTCACTTCGCTGCGCAGATTGGAGCCAGGAACAAAGTCGGTGCTCAGAGTATGTTCTAGCATGAGGGTGACCTCTACCCGCCGAACAGACGGCGCACCAGGGGCACGCGCAGCAGCTCCGGGAACATCGTTTCCAGATTCAGCAGGCGATGATTCAGGCGCAGCACCAGCAGTGATGTCAGCGCTGCAATGCCGATGCCTGCCACGACTGGCGGATTGACCAGCGTCTCCAGGGCCAGAAGACCGCCCGCGCTCAGGATCAGCGTGGCGTACATACGCAGATAGCGCGGCTCGACGACGCGAATACCCGTGCCGAAGACCAGGCCGATCTGCTTGAGCAGGTTGTAGACGATCATGGTGCTCATGGTGCCCACTGCCGCGCCCAGTGCGCCATAGCGCGGGATGAGCGCCAGGTTGACGCCCAGGTTGACGAAGGCGATCAGCACGTCCACGCTGACGATATAGCGCAGCTTGCCCAGCACTTTGAGTGTCAGCCCGTTCTGGCCAGTCGCTGCATTGAAGTAGTAGCCCAGCGACAGCATGGCCAGGATCACCGCCGAGTCCTGGTAGCGCGAACCGTAGAGCAGCACCGTGATTGGCTCTGCCAGCGAGAAGGTCAGCGCGAAGACGGGAAAGGAGATGATCGCCATCCAGGCCGCGTTTTGCCAGTAGAGCGTGTTGATACCTTCGCGGTCGTTGCGGGCGAACAGGCGCGCCGCGGCAGGGGTAAACAGCAGAGCGAAGCTCTGTAGCACGATCTGATTGAGGCGGGCGGTAGGCTGTACCGCGCGGAAGGCGGCCACGTCCACCGCACCACCGAAGCGTTCCAGCAACACAGCGTCCACGGTGTTCATCACCGTATAGACCAGATCGGTGGTCAGCAGGGGGACGGTGAAGAACAACACTTCGCGGGCAGGAATGTGCACCGCGCTGAGGCTGAAACGGGCCAGTGCGCCTTGCTCGCGCAACGTCCGCCACAGCACCACCGAGAAGATAGAAACGCCCAACAACGCCGCGCCCAGGTAGCCCCAGGCCAGGAAGATCACGCCACTGTCCCCCAGGATCAGCAGGGCCACGATGAGAATCTTCAGGCTCGGTCCCAGCACATATTTGCGAAAGAAGATGGCGCTGGGCTTCGAGAAGACGGCGAACAGGCTGTTGAGCGTGTTGTCAAGCGCCTGCAAGGGCGACAGCGCGACCAGAATTGCCAGCAGTTCGACAGCGCGGCGGTCGCTGATCAGGTGGCCGGCGATGGCATCCTGCAGGGTCACGACGCCTACGATCAAGACCATGCCCAGTCCCAGGATCGTCCCCAATACCATCAGAATCGTGCCGAACATGCGCGGGTAGTCTTCGCGCTCATGATAGATGGGCACGAAGCGGGTGACGGCGCGATCCAGCCCGAAGGTGACGATGGTCTCGCCCAGGCTGACCAGCGACAGCACATAGGCGAATGCGCCGTAGTCCGCTTTGGTCAGGTAGCGCACGGTGAGCACCTGCACCACGAAGTTGACCACCATGGCGATCAGTCGCCCGACCAGCAACAGACTGGAACCGCGAATCTGGCGGCGGGCGGCTTTGGCGACCGGCGGCACCGTCTCGGCGGGCTGAGCACTTGTCGCAGGAGGCAACGGTAAAGTACCAGCTAGGGAGTCGGTCAGTTCAGGGGGCGTGCTCATGGTGACGGGGTCCTGACGGAGGGTGAGGCTGATTCGGCGTTGGAGGCAGGGGCGGGCAGCAGCACACGGGCGGTTATCCCGGCCAGCGCCAGCAGGAACCAGTAGTAGCGCTCATAGGAAAGGTGCAGGAAGATGGCAGTCACCAGGTAGGTGAGGATGCTCAAGATCATCCCCGAAGCCAGCAGATATGCCACGCGGTCGTCGCGCTGCGTCCGATGGCGCACTTTGTAGAGACCCGCCAGCGTCACCCCCACCATGGCGAAGAAGACGCTGAAACCCACGACGCCTGTGTCGGCCAGTTCCTCCAGATACAGGTTATGCGCGCGGCGATTGGGATCGAGCAGCTTGAAGCCCACGCTGCGCCCGTAGTCGCGGATGAAGCGGGGCGTCTGCCCTGGCCCCACCCCCAGCAGCGGATGGTCGAAAAAGATGCGCAGGGTGGCCAGGTTTTCGGTAGCGCGGCCCTGCACGGATGTATCGGTCTGCGAAGAGTCGCCGCCCAGCAGAGCGGTGATGTTGCCCAGGGTGGACAGGCGGTAGACGTAGCCAGGGGCGAAGGTGAGCGCCAGCACCACAATCGCCGTGCCGATCGCGGCGGCGGTACGGGGCCGGATCATGGGCGGCGGCATGATTACCAGCACCATGACGCCCAGAGCCACACCCGCCCCGCGCGAGAAGGTGTAGAGCATCCCGCCCAGAATGAGCAACAGCGCGGCCCAGGCAGCCCAGCGCCCGCCGCGACGTCGCTCCGACAGACCCAGGGCGACAGCCAGCGGTACCAGCACCACCAGCACCTGTGCAAAGCGGTTCTTCTCGCCGATTGGCCCGGCGAGTCGTTGCACCTGGGGCGCTTCGCCCAAGAAGTTTTCCTGCCCCACAGTTACCGCCGAGCGCGTCACCTGAGCGAAGCCGCCAAAGTCGTTGTCGTAGGAGCGGGTCGTGCCCTGATAAAAGGTTACGCCGCCCATTACCGCGCCCGCCAGCACCACCACCCACAGCGTACGCCGCAGCATGACCCGATCGCGCACTACGTTGACGACCAGGAAGTAGAGCACCAGCCCTTCCAACACGTAGTTCTGGATACGGGAAAAAGTCGCTTCCGGTCGATCCGATGCCGCTGCAGAGAGCAGCAGCACCGCCAGGTAGGCGACCATCAGGACGATGACTGGCGTGATAATGAGGGATTCGCGCCGCACGATTAGGCGGTGAAAGAGTGGCACCCCCAGCAGCAGAAAGAAGCTCCCCGCTATCTGCGTGGGCATGCCCCGCCGGATGATCAGCACCGAGAGGTTGGCGTAGAGGATGAAGAACACCACCAGCGCCGCCTGTTCCGGGTTGCTCAGGATGGCCACGGCGATCAACAAAATGGCCAGTCCAGCCAGCGCCAGCCAGGGGTTGACCGCCGCCAGCAGGAATGCCAGCATCGCGCTGCTGAGCGCGGCAATGGTGGCCAGGGGCAGGGTGTTGAGCCGCTCGGACTTTTCGGCAAGACCAGGTGAAGTGATCATGGTTGGTTGTCAGTAGTCAGTAGTCAGTGAACAGTTGTCAGTGAACAGGTATCGGTCGCTGCTGAGCGATTTGCGATTGCCAGAAATCAGCGCGGGTCTTGGCTCACTGACAACTCACGGCTGAAAACTCTTCTGGCGCTGCGGCGTCCAGCGGGTGATGCGCTGACCGCGCAATACGTTCCAGGTCGCCAGCAGCGCTGCCGCATAGACGACGCAGAAATAGAACGGGATGGCGAACACCTTCAGCCGTCCCCAGCGCGTGCCCTGCCAGGCCCAGCCTAGCAAAGCGCTGCCATAAAAGCCAAGCTGCGCCAGCAAGGTTAGCTGATAGAACAGCCCCTCGCCCCACAGGAAAAGGTTGGCCGCCAGCAGCGCCAGCAGCGGGGCGAACATCAGGCGGCGCAACACTTTGTGCGTGAACAGTTGCACGGCGTAGAAGCCATGACGCAGCGGGTTGAGCAGTTCGCGCATCACCAGCACGCCGCGCAGCCCGCGCGTGATCACCCGCACCTTGCGCCCGAACTCGATGTCGCTGGACTGCGCTACCGGCTCGTAGGCGATGGCGTCCGGCGCGAAGACCAGCCGATAGCCCTGAGCGATCACCCGCGTGGAGGTGACGAAATCGTCGGTCACGCCTTCGGGCACGGGCAGAAAGAGCGTCCGGCGGATGGCGTAGATGGCGCCGGTAGCTGAGATGGTGTTGCCCGCGCGGCTCTGCGTGCGTTTCAGCAGCCGGTCGAAGTTCCAGTAGCTGCGCTCGCCCGCACCCGTCTGACCTGAATCCTTGCCCGAAAGATAACGCTGATTGCCCGCCACGCCGCCCACTGACGGATCGGCGAAGGGGCGCACCAGGGCGCGGATGGCGTCCGGCGCGTACATGCTGTTGGCATCGGAGAAGACCAGAATCTCCCCGCGCGAAGCGCGTACCGCCTCGTTGAGCGCACCCGCCTTGCCCAGGCGCGGCAAGTCGAGCACTTTGATCCGCGCATCAGCATAGCGCGCTGCCACAGCTACAGTGTCATCGTCCGAGCCGTCGGAGGCGATCACCACTTCCAGGCGGTCGGGGGGATAGTCCAGCGCCAGCAGATTTTCGATCTTGGCGGCGATGGTATCGGCCTCGTTGTAGGCGGCGATGATCATGCTCACGGTCGGCTCGATGTCGGCGGCCTGCACGGGCCGTCGCCACACCATGCCCCGCAGCGCCAGCAAAATGGGAAAGATCAGATAAGTATAGGCGATCAGTGCCAGCGCACCCCAGAAGACATACACACTCACGGCTGTACACTCCCCCTGAATAGCTCTACCAGGCGGGCCGCGTTGGCCATCAGGTCGAATTCGCGCAACACCTTGTCCCGTCCACCCTGACTCAGGCGCGCGCGCAGCTCCGCATCAGCGGCCAGCCGCTCCAGCGCCCCGGCGATAGCTCCGGCGTCGCCTGGCGGGACAAGCAGCCCGCTCACCTCGTGCTCGACCAGTTCGGGGATGCCCGATAGATCGCTGGCGATCACCGGCACGCCCGCGCCCATGGCTTCCATCAGCACCACGGGAATCCCTTCGCGGCGGTTGTCGCGCGAGGGGACGCTCGGTGCGACCAACACATCCGCCTCGTTCAGCAAGGCGATGACTTCCTGGCGCGTCTTGCGCCCTGCGAAGTGCACGGCGTCGGCCAGCCCAGCCTGCGCTACCTGTTCGCGCAGCAGCGGTTCGTCTGGCCCGTCGCCTACAAAGCGACAGACGAATTCCACTCCCCGCTCGCGCAGCAGGCGACAGGCCTCGATCAGGTGTGTCTGCCCTTTCACCTCGTGCAGCGTGCCGATGCACAGAATCTGCAAGGGGCCAGCGGGCGCAGGGTGTGCCCGTCGTGGCTGAAAGGTTTCCGTATCCACGCCGCAGTGAATCACCTGCACCTTGTCGCGGGCGCTCTCGCCGCACTCGGCGACGATGATCTCCCAGTTGAAGCGGGCAATGGTCACCACGAAGGCGGCTTCGGCCACCTTCTGGCACAGCATGTGTTTGTCGCGGTGCAGGTCGGAACCATGGGCGGTGAAGCTATAGGGGATGCCGGTCAGGCGGTGAATGACCAGGGCCATCGCCGCTGGATGGCTGGCGAAGTGCGCGTGAAGGTGATCGATCCCCGCCGCTTCCATCAACTGCGCGAAACGGACCGCCTTGGGAAAGAAAACCAGTGCGCCCGCGAAATAGCGCGCACTGCCCCAGTTGGCACGCAGCAGATCGCGCAGCACGCCCAGATAGGCGCGTGGTTTGCGGCGCAGGTAGTGCCACTGCGCCCGCAGAATGGCCCACGACAGCAGCGGCTGATAGTGCGCCCGCGCGACCAGGGGCGCAGCTTCCGGGTGCATGATGGAAGTGCGCTCGCGCTGCAAAGGGAATAGCTCCACCGTCACGCCCTGCGCCTGCACTGCCAGCATTTCGTAGAGGATGAAGGTCTCCGTAAGCTTGGGAAAGCGCGACATCATATAGGCGACACGCGGCACGGGCGGGGCGGGCGGGGCGGCCTCAACCTGCGGGCGATCGGCGGTGAACACAGCCATCACGTATTCCTCCTGGCCAGGCCGTGCCGGGCCTGCAGCGTTTCCCACAGGGCGACGCTGGCCGCGCGGGCCGACTGCGCCGGGTCGCCACTGGTGTCAATCAGGCGAGCCTGGGGCAGGCGTCCGGCCAGGGCGCGGTATGCCTGCCGTTGCTCTTCCAGCGCTTCGGGCGAATGCTCGCCCTTGCGGGCGAACAGCGTCGGCCCAGGCGCATCCAGCACCAGCACCAGGTCGGGTGGAGGGCAGGCATGTGCCAGCAGCCAACGTCGCGCCCGCTTGAGCGTTCCCCGCGCCCTACCGCTGTTGAGCAGGGCGTCATAGGGGTAGCGATCGAACAGCACCAGGTGCCCCCGTGCCTGCGCCCGGCGTGCCTGCAGATAGCGCCGCCACTGCGTCAGCAGCAGGCGGGCGAAGCGGATGCCGGGCAGTCTGTCGAGCGGGCTGCGCCGCGCCGCGCCCTTCTGATACAGTCCCATGTAGACGGGCGTCACCGGCAGGGTGAACTGCTCGCGCAGCTTTCCCGTCAGCGAGGACTTGCCCGCGCCATCTGGCCCCAGCAGGGCCACAGCGGGCAACGCTGGAGCGCGCAACAGCCCCAGCAGCCGCCCGATCCCGCGCTCGAACTGGCGGCGCGCGCCGCTCCAGCGGGCGGCCAGGGGGGCACGACGGGTCAGGTTCGCCCGCACCGCGTCCCGCTGAGCCAGCAGCGTCTCCCAGTCCTCGTCTTCCAGCAGGGCGGAGAGCGTCGGCCAGTCCGTTTGTGGAGACCAGTAGTGCTGCAGCAGCTTTGTCATGTGGAGCGGATCGGTTACCTGTTGGCGCAGGGCACGCAGGCGCTCCTGGCGGTGCGGCGCAAAGTGCCCCTTGTCCAGCACGGCGTGCAGCAGCAGGCTGATCAGCTCTTCTTCTGGCGCGGGCACGAAGACTTCTCCGGCGCGACGACGGCGGCTGAGACAGACCTCGCCCAGGTCAGTGTGCAGCCGCCCGTCATAGATCAGCCGCGTGACAACATCTGCCTTCAGCCAGACGCCCGCTTCTGCGTCGAAGGTCAGGAAGAAGCGATGGGGCGCGTGTCCCCAGGCGGGCAGAGACACGAATCCCTGCTCGCGCAGAATCCGGCGCAGCATAGCCATCTGCTCGCCCGACACCAGCAGGTCGAGTTCGCCACCCTTGGCAGCAAGCTGATCCAGCCGGTCGGCGTCGCGCAGCACACAGTAGGCGACCCCCGCGCCGTCCAGGGCGGCGAAAGTGCGCGCCAGCAACGTCGGCATAGACTTCACGACTCCACGATCTTGCTCGCCACGCGGCGCTGTGTGCGGCTCATCTGCTGGCGTACTGCGATCGAGGCGACGCTGCGTCGCTGCCAGCCCAACCGTCGGCGCAGGCCTTGGGCCGGCGTGACGAGCACCGTCCCGGCGACCGGCGCACCGACCGCGTGCAGATTCGTGAGGACTTCGCGCACCTCATGACGGCGGTCGCGCCCGGCCCGCACGGCGATCAGGGTGCCGTCGGCGCGCGCGGCCAGCACCGCGCTGGCGGCCACAGTCGCCAGGGCGGGCGCGGCCAGCACCACGATGTCCACCACCTCATCGAGGTGGGCCAGAGCCGCTGCAAAGCGCGGCGAGGCCATCAGCGCGAACAGATCAACGGGCTGCATACCGGCGGGCAGCACAGCCAGCCCTTCGACTGCCGTCGGCACCAGCATTTCGCTCAGTTCCTCGTCGCTGCCGTACCATTCGGTCAGGCCAGCGCGATCGGTCAGCTCGAACATCTGCGAGACCACGCGGCGATAGGGATCGGCGTCCACCAGGATCACGTTGTCGCCCAGTTGAGCCAGCACCACCGCCAGGTTGGCGGCCACCTCGCCGCTGCTGCCATCGCCGCGCACGTCGCCTACCAACACCCGGTTGAGAGGGCGGCTGTGCCCGGCCAGGCGCAGCTTCATCCCCAATTGACGGTAGCCTTCGGCGACCGACGTATCGGCGCGCGCCAGCACGATCGGCCCGTAACGGTGAGGCACCACGTGCGTGAGCAGGTTGCCCAGGTAGGGAACATCGCTGGTCGTGTGTAGATCGTCAGGGGTGCGGATGGTGTCGTTGGCCCGTTCGGCGGCCATCATCAGCGCGATGCCGCCCACCAGGCCGGAGAGCGCGCCCAGGATCGTCTTGAGCGGAATCTGCCGGTCAACCGGCCTGCCGCGCGTGGCGGGTTCCAGCACGGCGATCAGGTTGTTGGGCGCTTTCTGCAGGGTGGTGTACAACGACACCAACAGGCGCTCGGCTTCGGACTTATAAGAGCGCTCCTGGGCGATGCGGTTGGCAATATTGGTACGTTGCTGCTCGGTGTCGGCGAGGGTCAGTTCTGCTTCAAGCTGACGCAGCGTCTCTTCGCTGGTCTGAATAGCGCTCTCGACCCGCGCGATCTGCTCCTGCAACTGCTGCCGCAGCGCGTCGCTTTGGGCCGCGGTGGGGCTTTGGGCAACCAGTTGATCGGCTACTGCATTGGCGATCTCCGCTGCGCGCTCGCGGTCGTCGTCCAGCACGCTGATCGTGAGAATCTGCGTGGTGGTGTCGGTGGTGATGGTGATCTTGCTTTCCAACCGTCCGGGACTGAAGTCCCAGCCCTGGTCAGCGATAAGCTGCTCCTGGAAAGGGCGCATAGTCGGCAGGACGGCGTAGACTTCCATCAGTTGGGCGGCGGCGCGCAGGTCGTTCAGGTCGGGGTTCAGGCTTTGCACTGCCGGGCCAACCAACAGCTTGGTCCTGGCCGTATAGTGCAGCGGCTGACGACTGCTGAGCGTATAGCTGACCAAACCTGCCACAAAGGTGGTCAGCGCCAGCAGCCATAGCCAGCGGCGGATCATCGGGAGGTAGTGATGCATCATAGACGGTGGTTCCTCTTTGTTCTCGGCAGCAGCACGGCTGCGCTCCATCGCGCACACTCTACAACGTCACGGGAGCGCGAACAGCTCCCGTGACTGGGTAAAAGGACTGGTACGGCGGGTGCGATGGAGGGGCAAAGAAGCCGTCCTGTTGCTCACAGCGACTAGCGCGCGCCCTGGGTGAACTTCAGCACGGTGCGCACCAGAATGGCCAGATCGAGCGTCAGGCTCATTTTCTCGATGTACTTGATGTCCCAGATCAGGCGCTTGTCGAAGTCGGTATCGCCCCGGTCGTAGATTTGCCACAGGCCGGTGATGCCAGGCTTGACACTCAGCCGCTGTGTCTGTAGCAGCGAATACTTGTCCACGCCGAACGAGGTCGGGCGCGGCCCCACCAGGCTCATGTCGCCGACCAGCACATTCCACAACTGTGGCAATTCGTCCAGGCTGGTCTTGCGCAGGATTTTGCCCAGGCGGGTGATGCGCGGGTCGTTTTCGAGCTTGTTGCCGTGTTCGTCCACTGTCTCGCCGCGCTCGTTGACGCGCACGCCCAGTTCGGCCATGCGCTGATCGGCGTTGGGGATCATCGAGCGGAACTTGTACATCCTGAACTTGCGCCCGCCCAGCCCCACCCGTTGCTGCACGTAGATCGGCGAGGCGCGATCTTCCAGCCAGATCAGCGTCGCCAGCACCAGCCCCAAGGGCAGCGTCAGGGGCAACGTCAGCAGCACAGCGGCCAGGTCTATGGCCCGCTTGAGGCGCAGGTACAGCCGGCGGGTCTGCGCGCTCTGATAGGGCAGACGGTTGACCCAGAAGGAAGGATCGTAGTAGGACGTTTCGGCCCGCAGGGTAGAGTGAGCCTGCGCCATGAACGGCTGCACCAGTTCGTCCCAGGTCGCGAACAGGTCCAGCTTCAGAGCGTCGAGCAGGCGCGAGAGCGACGGTTGCCGCAGGGCCAGCGCGCCATTGCCATTGAGGCTGTACGGACTCAGCTCGGCGGCCAGTTCCCGCGTGGCATTGTTGTCGTCTCTGGCGGCGATGCGCGCGGGCGCGGGTAGCAGGGTGCGCACTTCGCCCTGCCGTCTATCACGCCGACACCGTCGGAGACGCCGACACCGACGGAGACGCTGACGCCGCCTATCACGCCAACGCCGTCGGATACACCGACACCGTCGGATACCCCCACTCCTTCGGATACGCCGACGCCATCCGATACACCGACCGCCACCTTTACCCCCACGGATACCTTCACGCCGACGGCGACGTTCACGGCGACCAACACACCCGTTCCGCCCGCGGTGTTGCGTTTCGCGCCGAGCGACGATGCGCGGGTGTACTCGGTCAATGCGGACAACAACTACGGCACCTCGTCGTACCTGCGTGTGCGGCTGACAAGCACAGAGGAGTACCACAGCTACCTGAAGTTCACGGTGGTAGGGGTCTCCGGCACGGTGACGCGGGCGACGCTGCGGCTGTACGCCTACGACGGCGGGCCGGATGCCGGGCGGGTGTACGCTGTGTCCAATGAGTATGCGACAGGCGGAGCGTGGACAGAGCTGGGGATCACCTGGAACAACGCGCCCACCCTCAGCGGCACACCGCTGGCAAGCGCGGGAGCGGTGGACAACAACGTCTGGGTGGAGTGGGACGTGACGGCGGCCATCAGCGGCGACGGCACGTACAGCTTCGGCCTGGCGAATTCGTCCACCAATAGCGTCTACTACAACAGCAAGGAGGCTGGCGTCAACACACCCGAACTGGTCATCGAGGTGGACACGGGCACCCCGCCGACGCCGACGGACACGCCCACGTTCACCTGGACACCGACGGAAACCGGTACCCCGACAGATACGCTGACGCCGTCTATCACGCCGACCCCATCGGATACGCCGACACCGACGGACACGCCTGTACCGACGAATACCCCTGTTCCGCCCTCGGTGTTGCGTTTCGCGCCGAGCGACGATGCGCGAGTGTACTCGGTCAGCCCGAACAACAACTACGGCACCTCTACCTTCCTGCGCACGCGGCTGACAAGCACAGAGGAGTACCACAGCTACCTGAAGTTCACGGTGGTAGGGGTCTCCGGCACGGTGACGCGGGCGACGCTGCGGCT
>FWPU01010362.1_pt1 | contig 13911 bp, 14 predicted proteins | sample 2228361 | NCBI WGS metagenome assembly FWPU01 (sample SAMEA103939777, study PRJEB20133) | metagenome | reverse complement strand
CCATCTCAAATGTAAAAGAATACATTAATAAGCTTATAAATAAGCAGCTTTTCAAGCCCGTCTTTATCATTACAAATACTATTTTCATCTTACATTCACTACCATAAAGAATGATACCTCGAAAAACAAAAGTAATAAAATTATGTTAATCCATTGTGAATATGTAAAAATAAGAATGCTGTATACTGAGAGAATTTACAAACTTCCCCAATATTTTCTCAATATCCATTCCAATGCGCTGAGTATAAGGCAAATAATGAGAATCAAAGGCCAGAAATGCCAGGGTAATTGGCGATGTGTAACATAAGAAAATTCCGGTAATTGATTGTTTTGTAATAAAGAATCGATACATTGATCAAATTTTTCAATAGGAAAGAAAAGGCCGTTGTTGTTGGCCGCCATTTTATACAACAAATCAAAATCTGCACGTGTTTCGATTAACTCCACAGGTTGATTGTTGATCAAAAAAGAACCCGAGCTTGTATATCTTTTCCCTTGCCATTCTGTGTATGCAGTCCAAGAATATCTGCCCGGATTAAGTTGTCCGGCATTGAAAAAATATGATTGATTTCCACGGTTAAATTTAGTTTTAATCTTTTCACCACCGGGTTTTTCAATTTCTATCCATACTTCGGGATCGTTGATCAATTGAAGGTTGTCATTGTAAAATTCGGCTTCCAATAATACTACGTCATACATATCGTAGTAGGGACGAGTTTTTATTTTCAGCCGGTTTTTGCCGGGCGTGGAAGCAAGGTATTGTATCATTCCGTTCCACCATTGATAGATTTGCGTGTGATTGTTGGTGGCCAGATAGGAATAAATTTTCCACCGCCAAAAATTTTCACCCAAAATAAAGCCGGTTTTGGTTTCGTTGAGGGTGTAAAACCAAATCAAGGGAAAATTTGTTTTAACTCCGTTGATATTTTGATACATCATGACTGCATTGGGTTGATTGAATTTTACTTCGCAGAAAGTGAAGTTTAAAGGAGGAAAGTCACTTGCCATAGATTGAAATTCATCTGAGATTTTGAATAAATTGAAATCCTTGTTAAAATAGGCAGTTGCCTGATGTGTCCGGTTGTTTTTGGGAATTATGCCACATTGAGGTATTTGTTCTGTCAAATTTTGCAGGTTTGATCTTGTGCCTGCAATAAACAATCTGGCGGTATTGGTAGTAAGGAATCTTTTGACATTTGATGCTTGTAAGGGGGTTTTATATGAGGGAATCTGATAAAAAATTATCAAGTCATAAGGACCGGGCAACCTGGCCGGTTTGTAAGGCAAATCTATGTCGGCTTCGATATTTCCGCTTGCTTGCATGGCCGATAACATAAAACTTATGTCGGGGTGGGGAAATTCTGCAACAATCAACACTTTATGTTTGATGTCTATTACATCCACATAAAATGTAAATTCATTGTCGACAGTATTTTTTTCGTCAGGCAAAGGGACCCATTTTACTTTGTAGACATTTTGACCTTTTTTTGTCGGCTTGAGTTCAGCCGCTATCACTTTTCCGAATGAATTGTTATCGACGGAAATATTCTGAGAAAAAATGGCATTGCCTACTTCGTCTTCAATTTTCAAAACACTATTTTCTTGCGCGCACTGCTCGGCTTTTAATAAAATTTCAATCTTAAAATTATTGCCTAAAAAAACGGTGGAGTTATGTCGAACGTCTTCAATTTTGAGATTTTTCACCTGGTGGGTGTCACCAATCCCAATAGTATAAAGTATGTGGGAATTAAGATCTATATTGGCAGGATTGAATCCTTTATTGTAAATACCGTCGCTAATCAAAATAAAAGCAGCAGGAGGATGCTTGAAGTAAGCCGATGCGAGAGATTGCAACGGAGTGGAGAGGTCTGTGGAGTTATCGTCGAATGTAAGATCCCAGCCATTTCGCAAGTTTTCACCAAAACTTTGATAAATGATATTGAATTTGTCCGAAGTTTTTTCTTCGGTTATTTGTTTTAAACGTTTATAAAGTCCGGCAAGATCCGACGAGTCCTTTACAACTCTTAACGAGCGGCTGTTATCAGCCAGCAAAACAAGATCCGGCTTTTGAATATTTTTAGTTTTAGTATCGATCACAGGATCGATCAATAAAATCAGAAGTAAGAACAACCAAAGGAAGCGAATGAGACCTAAAATTTTTCGTTGTCGTGGAGAGAAGATATTGTGACGGTAATACAACCAAAAAGATACCCCTGCCGCTACTAAAGCAAAAAGGAGCATCCAATAAGCAGGATACTGAAACTGTATATTGAATAAAATTATTTTATTGGCAATCATTAAGTCATCATTGCGCCGCAAACGGGAATAACCTGCCCGGAAACATAAGTCGAAAGGTCGGAAGCCAGGAAGAGACATACATTGCCGACATCTTCGGGTGTGCCGGGTCTTTTTAAGGGAATATCGTTGATCCACTGTTTTTTGATGTCTTCGGGAAGGTTTGAGGTCATATCGGTTTCAATAAAACCGGGAGCAACGACGTTGCAACGGATGTTTCTTGGCCCTAACTCAATGGCTACCGACTTGCTGAAACCAATTAGACCTGCTTTAGAAGCAGCATAATTAGATTGACTGCCGTTACCTTCAACGCCCACCACAGACGAGATATTGATTATGCTGCCGCTTTTTTGCCGTATCATTTGTTGGGCACAGGGCTGCGTAAGATTAAACGCCGATTTTAGATTTACACGAATCACGTCATCCCAATCTTTTTCGCTCATTCTGATTAAAAATCCGTCACGGGTAATTCCGGCATTATTAACGAGAATGTCGATTCTGCCAAATTCTTTGACCACATCGTTGACAAGTTGTTTGGCACTTTGATAATCAGAAGCATCTGATTGATAGGCCAAAACTTTTACTTGATATTTTGAAGAAAGTTCACCGGCCAAATCGTTGGCTGCTTGAGAGGATGAAAGGTAAGTGAAAGCTACCGAACATCCATGACGGGCAAAAATTTCTACAATTCCTTTACCGATACCACGCGATCCGCCGGTTACGATGGCTACCTTATTTTCAAGAAGTTTCATACATCAACAGATTAAGCTTTGACCATAACTTCGGCAACAGTTTTACCTATCCGGGCCGGTGATTCAACCACATGAATGCCGCATTCACGCATGATGGCCATTTTGGCAGCTGCTGTATCTTCTTTCCCACCAACAATAGCACCGGCATGACCCATACGGCGTCCGGGAGGAGCTGTTTGTCCGGCTATGAAACCAATAACGGGCTTATTGCCATGTTGTTTTATCCAACGTGCGGCATCGGCTTCCATTGTACCACCGATTTCACCTATCATTACAATGGCGTCCGTGCCGGGGTCATTCATAAATAGTTCTACGGCTTCTTTGGTTGATGTGCCAATAATAGGATCCCCACCAATACCTATGGCTGTAGATATACCCAATCCGGCTTTAACAATCTGATCGGCTGCTTCATAGGTTAATGTGCCGGATTTCGAAACTATACCAATATTGCCTTTTTTGAAAACAAATCCGGGCATAATTCCCACTTTGGCTTCACCGGGAGTAATCACACCGGGGCAGTTTGGTCCTATTAATCGGCTTTTTTTATCTTTCAGGTAATCTTTAACCTGTATCATATCTTTGGTAGGAATGCCTTCGGTGATAGCCACTATAAGTTCGATGCCCGCTTCGGCTGCTTCCATGATGGCATCTGCAGCAAATGCCGGAGGTACGAAGATGATGGACACATTGGCGCCGGTTTCTTTTACGGCTTGTTCGACCGTGTTAAACACAGGACGGTCAAGATGTTTTTGGCCACCTTTGCCGGGAGTGACGCCACCCACTACATTGGTACCATATTCGATCATTTGCCCGGCATGAAATGTTCCTTCATTGCCGGTAAATCCTTGCACGATAACTCTTGAATTTTTATTGACTAATACGCTCATGGGATAAAATTTTGGTCAAAAATAAAACTTAATTATTTAAACTGCCAATTTAAATTGATTTTTCTTTTTTAAAAAACTTTCGATTGATAATAAATGTTGTCATTTTTAGTAGTTTGCAAAAGCCGTGTTAGTGAATCATTTTATCCCGGTTTGAAAGATATGTGTTAAATTTTTAAAAGTAATTTTCAACATTTTGATATGGTTATATTATCGGAGAAACATGATTATTTTTTAAACTTTTTATGAAATTTACGTCTAAATGCTGTTCGTAACAAAAAACATAGACCATTGACAAAAGAGGAGAGAGTAGAAAAATTTAATGAAATCTATAGCCAAAATGCCCAAAAAGTATATGGATTGGTAAAATCATTGATCATCGATCAAGAGGAAGTGTATGATGTATGTCAGGATATTTGGGTGAAGGTTTATTCGAAACTGGATACATTCCGCAATCAATCACGGGTTTCAACATGGATTTATCGCATTGCATACAATGAATCTATTGACCATTTGAGAAAAAATAAAAAATATGCTGAAAATATATCCTTGGAAACCGAATACGAAGATAGGATTATCTCTGCCGAAGAAAATTCAATACATCCGGAAAAATTGGAAACAGTATTTATGGAAGCGATCAAGACACTGCCAACATTGCAAAGGACGGTGTTTTATTTGAGATATTTTGAAGAGTTGCCATATAAAGAAATAGCCGGTTTGTTGGATAAAAATGAGAGTACGGTAAAAAGCAGTTATTTTTTTGCCGTACAAAAAATAAAAGATTATATAACACAAAAATTTAAGTAGAATTTTAAACTTTCAAATCAATAACACGTCAAAAGTATATGAAAGCAGATATCCGAAAAATATTTCCGATTGACGAGACCGTAATGGAAAAAATAAGGCAAAATGCCATAGAACAAGGTGATAAAGTGATTTTTAGAAAGAAAGTTTTAAGAATTACTTATTCAATTACGGTTGCTGCGGCCATCATATTATTGGTTATTTTCTTACCATTTCTAAATAAATCATCCACTGACCACGAAGAAGTAGGAATGGAGGATTATTTGACCGAAAAGGTTCTATGGTTTGAATGGGAAGATTATTATGTGCAATATGCATCTGAAGAAAAAACGGATGAAGATTTTTTTATAGAAGACCCTTATTATGAAGAAATTATTAACCTACAAATTCAATACAGTTATGAAAACTATGATGAGACAAATTAAATGGAATTTTATTTTCTTATGGATTCTATCCTGTATGATTCCTGCTTGGATGATGGGACAAAATCCGTCGCAAAAAAATGAAAAATCCCAAAAAAGGGAAAAGTTTCAAGCCATGAAAGTGGCATATTTTACGGAAAAACTTCAACTGACAGAAGAAGAAGCGGCAAAATTTTGGCCGGTTTTCAATGCTTTTGAAGATGAAATGAGAGAGCTGCGAAAAGAACATCAACGCACATTTAAGCAAAGAAAAGAGGAAGACATTTTACAACTACCGCCCGCCGAGGCAGATGTTTTAATTAAGAAACATCTTGAATTGAAGCAAAGAGAATTGGATTTAGAAAAAAAGTATCTTGTGAAATTTATGGAAATACTTCCCAAGCAAAAGGTTGTGATGTTGTTGAAAGCACAAAAAGATTTCGGGAGATTTATTATGAGTCAATTGCGAAAAGGTGATGAAAGGCCACCCCATCCGATGGATTAAAGTAAAAAGGGCGTAAGCCCTTTTTTTATTGAGTTTTGTCAAGTATCAATCCTATTTCCATGGCAAAATGCAAAGGGTCTACCGGCATCATATGTTCAATTTTGTATGTATACGTGCCGGTTTCATGAAACTTCTTATTTGCTTCGATCAAATGTTCACTATCCCAAATATCATAACCCGGATCACCGATATAGTTTCCGCTTTCGTCTTTTATTTTGACCGTGTATTCTTTTTGAGTTTCTTTCCCGCTTGGGCTTTTTTCGGTGATTTTGACTTTTAGGTGATCAAATTGATAACCATTGGCAAATCTGAATGCCAGAAAGAAATGGTATGTTGGTGCAGTGTCGTTTACAGGTATTTCAAATGTTCTGATATCTTTTTTTAACCATTCTATATTGGGAGATAATTCGAGGTGTTTTTCATACACTCTGTTTTCCGACCGGCAGGCGATAAGTAATATTGAAATTAATGACAAAATGTATATTCTCATAAAAAATTAAATTTATTGTTTTTGCGAAAATAAAATTTTTAAAGCTTATTGCTATGATCAATCCTGGAGATTTTTCCACCATATTGGAATATCTTCTTAAAATTTTATTCAAAACTGTTGTTTTTTATGTTCACGGATTGTTTCAAATCTCCAAAACGGCAATAAGTGTTTTGTCTTCGATGTTAAATATTTAGTTTAAGTTTCAAGATTTTATTTGTTTTATGTAAAAAAACAGACGAAAATCAGGTCGTTTATGTATCTTTACACCAAAAAACATATGTTTCAAAAAGATTTGTTAAATGGGCATTACATTATCGTCACCGGAGGAGGAACCGGTTTGGGCAAATCCATGACCAAAGCGTTTATTGAGTATGGTGCCAATGTGTTGATTTGTAGCCGTAAAGCAGAAGTTTTGGAAAAAACCGCAGGAGAAATCGAAGAACAATATCCCGGTAAAATAATTTGGCATCCTTGTGATGTGAGAGATTATGGGCAAGTGGAGCAAACTTTAAAAAAAGCTGTGGATACCTGGGGAAAAGTGACGGGTTTGGTCAATGCTGCTGCCGGCAATTTCATCAGTCCGACTGAAAGGTTGAGTCCCAGAGCATTTGACGTAATCGTAGACATAGTTTTGCGTGGCACATACAACATGTCGCTGGCATTAGGCAAATATTGGATAGAAAACCAAATTAAAGGAAATATCATCAATATCATCACCACTTATAGTTGGACCGGAAGCGGGTTTGTGACACCCAGTGCATGTGCCAAAGCGGGTGTGTTGGGATTGACCCGTTCGTTGGCTGCCGAATGGGCGTCTTATGGCATACGTTGCAATGCCATAGCCCCCGGCCCGTTTCCTACCGAAGGAGCATTTAGTCGTTTGTTTCCCGAAAGTGTGCAGAAAATGTTTAAACCCGAAGAACGCATACCTATGGGGCGTTTTGGCAAGCACGAGGAATTGAATAATCTGGCTGTTTTTTTAATGTCCGAAAAAACCGAGTTTCTGACCGGAGATGCCATTACCATTGACGGAGGAGAATGGATCTATAATGCCGGAGAATTTAATTTTTTAAGTAAAGTGCCAAAGCATCTTTGGGATGAAATTGAAAAACAAGTCAGAAAATCGGCCAAAAGTTCATAAAGCTTGGATTGAAGCCATCGTCCTGGCGTTGACCGCCACTATGAATGGAATGCATGCCGACAAAGTTTTGCAGCATCTTTTTAAGACCAACAAAAAGTATGGCAAAAATGACAGGGCATTTATCGCCGATCATTTTTATGATTTGTTGAGAAACCTGCGTTGGGTGCAGACAATTCTATCTCACAACCATGTAGACGAAAATAACCCTGCCAGGATAGTCGGCGCATATTTCTTTCTCAAATATGGCATTCGTGACAATTCGTTTGATGAAAGTTTCGAAATTCCTTCAGGTATTGTGTTTACACCCGATCAATTGTTGTCATATACCAAATGGTTTTATGACTGTTTGGTTGAAGATTATGGTGAAATTCGTGCAAAAGCAATCATGCAGGAGATGAATCACCGGGCAAAGATTGTTTTGAGAATCAACACACTGGTTTGTGACATGCAAATGATGAGGGAATTATTGGAGAAAAATGGTTTGGATTATGATCATTGCGACGATGTTCCCGATGCTTTGATATTGAAAGAGCATGCCAATGTTTTTCAATGGCCCGAATTTAAAAAAGGGTGGTTTGAAGTGCAGGATTTGAATTCTCAAAGGGTGGGACTGATTGCCAATCCGGTTCCCGGTGATTTCGTGGTAGATGCATGTGCAGGTGCAGGAGGCAAAACACTTCATTTGGCCACACTGATGAAAAATAAAGGCATGATCGTGGCTATGGATGTCGAAAGAAAAAAATTGATCGAGCTCAAGAAACGTGCCGCCCGAAATCAAATACATAATCTGCAAATCAAATTAATAGAAGGTAAAAAAACGATTAAAAGATTGAAACATAAGTCGGATTTGGTGTTGTTGGATGTGCCCTGCACAGGTTCCGGTGTGATCAAAAGAAATCCTGATGCCAAGTGGAAGATTAATAAAGATTTACTCGAACAGATGGTCAATCTGCAAAGCGAAATTTTAGAATCATATCATATAATGACCAGGCCGGGAGGCAAGTTGGTCTATAGTACCTGCAGTATATTCAAAAAAGAAAACCGTGAACAAGTAGATAGATTTCTTGCCAAACATCCGGAATATCAATTAGAAAAAGATTATGTTTTTTTGCCGGATGAAACCGGATATGATGGATTTTATGTGGCCGTTTTAAAAAGAAAAGTGTAAATGGATACGATAGGTTCTCACGAAAAATACATGTTAAGATGCCTTGATTTGGCCCAAAAAGGACTGGGCATGACATATCCCAATCCGTTGGTCGGATGCATCATTGTTTATAAAGGTAAAATCATTGCAGAAGCATATCATCAGAGAGCCGGAGAATCTCACGCAGAGGTTTTGGCATTAAAACAAATTAAAGATCCGTCAATTTTAGACAAATCGACTTTGTATGTAAATCTCGAACCTTGTTCCCACTTTGGAAAAACCCCACCTTGTGCCCCTTTGATAGTCAACACAGGTATCAAAAGAGTCGTTATTGCCCACAGAGATCCAAATCCAAAAGTGAATGGAAATGGAGTGGAAATATTGAAAAATGCCGGAATTGAAGTTTTGGAGGGTATATGCGAAAAAGAAGCAAGGTTTGTCAACCGCCGTTTTCTGGTCAACCAAACCGTCGGCAGACCTTATATCATATTAAAATGGGCACAATCTGCAGATGGTTTTATAGACATTGACAGAACAAAAACAAAACTGAAAGGAAGTTATCCTATCAGTGGAAAATATTCGCCATTTTTAACTCACCGATGGAGGAGGGAAGAACAAGCGATTTATGCCGGTTTTAACACAATGCTCAACGATGATCCGCAATTGACTGTGAGAAAAGTCGGTGGGAATCAACCTGTAGCAATTATTGAAGACAGAGATTTGACACTACCCGGCGATTTGCGTTTATTTTCTCAAAATAGAAAAATCGTCATAGTCAATGAAAAAATTGACAAACAGCAGGACAATGTGCGTTTTCTCAAGGTAGAAAGTATACACGACGCAGAAGGAGTCATGCGTTCACTATACCGGTTGGGAATATGTTCGGTGATGATAGAAGGAGGCAGGAAAACACTCGAAAAGTTTTTGCGACAAAATTTATATGATGAAATCAGGGTGATTCAAAGCAAAAAAATTATAGGAGAGGGGCTGCCTGCGCCGGAAGTACATGTCGGTTACCAACATATCTATCAATTCATGGATGATGAAATAAAATTGTATTATCGCACATTCAATTAATTGACCCGTTATGATTTATTTATTTTTGACCATATTGACCAACGCAATTATCTTTTTGTTATTTAAATGGTTTGAAAAGTTTAATGTTCATTTGCTCGTGGCATTGATTATTAACTATGTGATTGCATCGTCCGTGGGATTTATGATAAATGGAGGAGTTCCTGAAAATTGGATGTTAAAACCATGGTTTTTAGGAAGTGTCTTTACCGGTTTTTTGTTTATCAGCATATTTTATTTGATTGCATTGACTTCACAAAAAATCAGCCCGTCTATTGCCTCCGTAAGCAATAAAATGAGTGTGGCTATTCCGGTGACAGTGGCGTTTATATTGTATCATGACAGGGTGACCGTTTTGAAAATATCCGGGATTGTATTAGCCATTTTGGGGATTGTAATGGTGGCCGGCAATTTAAAACTTCAATATGAAAAATCATGGCATAAGTTCCTTCCTGTTCTACTTTTTTTAAGCAACGGATTTTTGGATAGTTTTTTCAATTATCAAGAAAAAATATGGGTAGCGCCTCATGAAATAGGGCAGTTTGTGAGTTCGGTTTTTTTCTTTGCATTCATATTCGGCATTGTTGGTTTGTCCGGCGAAACCATTCGAAAAAAAACATTGCCATTTGATTTGAAAACCGTTTTGGGAGGAATTATACTCGGAAGTGTTAATTATTTTTCTATTTTGTTTTTGATGAAATCATTGAAATTTTCAGGATTTGAAAGTTCTGTGGTTTATCCTTTGGTCAATGTAGGCATTGTTTTGGCCACCATAATGATGAGTATGGCGGTATTTAAGGAAAGATTTACTTTACGTCAATGGGTGGGCGTATCGTTGTGCATTGTGGCCATTGTGATGATCACCTATGCATAAAAATCGGATTTGTTATGTGGTGATGCAATCTTATATACTAAAGCAATAATGTTAATGAATAGGTAGCCGGAATTGGTGGAAATAACAAATGAAAAATAATCACCGTTGTTTGTTGATAAAATAAAAATGGATGGTATGAAATTCTTATCATCAAACATTAGATTTGCATAAAAAACTATGCTAAAAGTAGGATTAATCGGCGCCGGACATTTGGGTAAAATACATTTGAAATGCTGGCAACAAGTGAAAGACGTACAAGTTGCCGGATTTTATGACATTGACGCAAACACACGCGAAATTGTGAGCCATGAATTCGGTATAAAAAGTTACGAGGATGTGGATCAATTAATGAATGACGTGGATGCGCTGGATATTGTGACCCCTACTACCACGCACTATTATTATGCCGAAAAAGCAATTAAAAAAGGTAAGCATTTATTTATAGAAAAACCCGTAACAAGTACATTGGAAGAAGCCCAAAAATTGTTACAATTGAGTGAAGAAGCCGGAGTGATCGTACAGGTTGGCCATGTAGAACGTTTCAATCCCGCATTTCTGACTGCAAAACCGTATATTCAGGCACCTATGTTTATTGAAACCCATCGTTTGGCGCTATTTAATCCAAGAGGAATGGATGTTTCGGTGATTCTGGATCTAATGATTCACGATTTGGATATTGTGTTGCATCTCGTAAAATCGCCCGTTAAAAGAATACATGCAGTCGGAGTGGCTGTAGTAAGCGACACCCCCGATATCGCCAATGCACGGATTGAATTTGCCGGCGGATGTGTAGCAAACCTTACGACCAGTCGTATTTCATTGAAAAATATGAGAAAAACCCGAATTTTTCAAAAAAATGCTTATATATCGATAGATTTTTTGGAAAAAAAATGTGATGTGGTAACGATGATGCCTTTGGACAAGGATCAGGATGACCCTTTGGCCATGGTATTGGATTTAGGGCCAAAAGGAAAAAGAAAAATCGTCAACCACATGCCTGACGTTAAAATGATCAATGCCATTGAAGAAGAATTAAGAAGTTTCACCGAATCAATTTTACATGGCAAACCTGTGGTTGTCCCGCTTACAGATGGCTTTGAAGCGCTTGAATTGGCTTATCGGATAAAAGATATTATGGCATTTACAACCGCAGATCAAGCTGATTGGTAAATCTTTCTAATCAAAAGATACTTTAAGGAAAATTATTAGAAATTATCCCTTCGGGTATTCCCTTGCATTTATCTTTATATTTTAATTGGGAAACAAATCATTCATGATATCTTAAGTTTTTGTTTACTGAAATTTCGGATCATTTACTTTTTTTCTTTAGCTTGTTTCATTACTCGAAAAAAAATTGTAGGTTTGTTTGAAATATACCATATTATATGAAAAAATTTTTTGTAAAATTCCGTGTCAATGAACTGCTAGAACTTTCCGGAGAAACATTTAAGAAGTTTCCGGGCATGATTATATCGGGTTTGATGGCTTTTTTGGTGGTTTATTACATGATCGAGAATGAAAAACTGCCCGGTGTGTTTGAAAAACATATCAACTATTTGCTTGTTTCCGCTCTTGGCATAGTGACATTTTTTCTTACCGACATTTCCGTTTGGCTGAATAAGCTGAATCTAAAAATCAGAGGAGGTTTGTATGTAATAAACATTGTCATACTTTGGGCTATTTACCATTCGTTGCCACAAGCAGAACACGACACTTTTATTCGTGAAGGGTTATATGTAAAATATGCGTTATGGCTTGTGATGTTTCATTTGTTGGTCACTTTTTTGCCCCTGTGGGGTAAGAAAGATTGGTTGATCTGGAACTTTAATCTGCAATTGTTGTTGAGATTTGTCGCTTCATTTATTTATTCCTACACCATATTGATGGGAGTGTCATTTGCCTTGTTTTTGATTGATTTTTTGTTGAAAGTAAATGTGGATGGTGATTTATATGCAAAATGGTTTTTTTTCACATCATTTGTTCTATCACCCTGGATTTTTGCCGCAGGGGTATCTTTAAAAATTGAAGATTATGAAAATTATTCTTTGCCCGGCTTTTTGAAAAAATTTTGCTTGTATGTGTTGTTGCCATTGTTGGGAGTATATATTTTGATTTTCTATGTTTATGCAGTTAAAATTTTAATTCAAGGAGAATGGCCTCAAGGCGGTGTGGCTGCAATGATTTTGCAAGTATCGGTGGGGGGATATTTGATTTTTTCTATTCTTTATGGCTTGATTGAGCATAAAAACACATTGTTTAAACTTCAACGATTATATTTTTTATTGTTGTTGCCATTGTCTTTTGTACTTTATTTGGCGGTAGATATCCGGGTAGAAAACTATGGCCTGACAATATCACGATTGATTCTATTGTTTCTCAATGTATGGCTTTTTTTGATTTCTATTTACAAATTATGGAAACCCAGCAATTTGAAAATTGTTCCTCTTTCTTTGTCTGTAGTTGCATTGTTAATGGCATTTGGTCCGTTAAATATTGTGTCATTAAGCGAACAAAGCCAGGTGAACAGATTAAAGACCATTCTTGAAGAAAATGGCTTGTTGAAAAATGGGAAGATTGTCAATGAATTGATTTATGCAGCCAAAAGTGATACATCGTTAACGAAAAAATGTCAAAATGATGGCTTGTTGAATGACAGTCTGGCCAATGAGGTTTACATGATTTTATGGTATCTTGACAAAAATACAGGATTTGAAAAGGTTAACAGGTTTTTCAGCCAGAATATGGATTCATTGATTCATGCCAAAGCTTCGGAATCGAAGTATTTTAATGAGACAGATTTTTATATTTCCACTATGTCAATTTGCAATTATGGTGGATATAGAAAAGGTAATAAAGAAGGAAAGGAATTGAACTTTTATTCGGCAGCAAAGTTTACGGTAAAAAAAATTCATGGATATGATTTTATGTTTCCGGTCTATTTGTATAGCAGAGAAACAAAAAGTATTTTGTATGCCGATTCATTGTTAAAATTTGAGGTTTTATCAGAAAAACAAAAGCCGGTGTTTTATTTGAGAATCTATAAAAATGACAGCTTGTTGGTAAATTCTACAATTGACATGAAAAATTTTATTACAGGATTGATTAATCATTCTGAATCTAAAGGATATTACGATGTGCCGCAAGAGATGATGAAGGTTCATGTCATAACGGACAACGTTAAAGTGAAAATTGAATGTTATGATATCGTCGTCATCATGAAATCCGAAGAACCTGTAATAAAATCTTTCAGTGGAGATATGTATGTGAAAATTGAAAATGCTGATTTGATTGATGCCCTAATGAAAGATAGCTTGGAGGTTGATTGAAATGAAATTTTTTTAAAGTAAATTTACGAATCAGTTACCTCCCTCAATTCTTCGACAGGTTGTTTTATACAAGCCTTAAAAATTTTCTGTAATTTTTTAATTTAACATTTTTTTATACATTTACACACGGCACAGGAAGGCGTTTGGATTTACCCATTTTTTTTATAAAAATCAAGCGACCGATGTTCAGGTTTCTTTGTAGTTGTAATTTGATTTTG
>FWPU01010361.1_pt1 | contig 13911 bp, 15 predicted proteins | sample 2228361 | NCBI WGS metagenome assembly FWPU01 (sample SAMEA103939777, study PRJEB20133) | metagenome | reverse complement strand
AGGAGTGGGTCGACCGCGGCTGGTGAGCCGCGGCCGACCCGGACCCGTCACCGCCGCACGCGGGCGGCTCAGACGAGCCCCTTCTCCTCCAGCCAGTCGCGCGCGACGTCCTCGGGATCCTCCTTGTCGACGTCGACGCGCTTGTTCAGCTCCGAGAGCTCCTCGGTCGTGAGCTGCGCCGAGACCTCGTCCAGCGCCGCCTCGACGGTGTCGTTCAGCACGTCCTGGCGGACGACCGGGAGGATGTTCTCCGCGGGCTGCAGGTCCAGGTCCTCCTCGAGCACCACCAGGCCGAGGTCGACGAGCTGGCCCTGCGACGAGAACACGAGCGCGACGTCGATGTCGCCGTTCTCCAGCGCCTCGAAGGTGAGCGGCCCGCCGGCGTCGAGCGGCCGGAACTCCGCGAACTGCAGCCCGTAGACCTCCTCGTACCCGGGCAGGCACAGCGGGCGCTCGGGGCACTCGGGCGGCCCGCCGAGCACGAGCTCGCCGGCGACGTCCGCGAGGTCGGAGACCGTCTCGAGGCCGTACCGCTCGGCCGTCTCCTGCGTGACCGCGAGCGCGTTGCGGTCCTGCGCGTCGGACGGTTCGAGCGCGGCCAGGCCCCGCTCCTCCAGGTACCCGCGCAGGATCCCGAGCGACTCCTCGAGGTCGCCGGTCGCCTCGCCGGCACCCTCGTTGAGGAACTCGACCAGGGTCCCGACGTACTCGGCCACGAGGTCGATCTCGCCCTCCTCGAGCGCGGGGAACACGACCTCGCGGGTGCCGAGGTTGGCGCGCACCTCGACGTCGCAACCCTCCGCCTCGAGCTTCTGCGCGTACATGCTCGCGACGATGAACTGCTCGCTGAAGTTCGTCGAGCCGACGACGACCGAGCCGCACTCCTCCCCCGCCGGCGCCTCGCCGGTGTCGTCGGTCGCCGCCTCCTCGTCGTCGTCGTCACCACCGCACCCGACCGCGACGAGCGCGAGCACCACGAGGAACGCGGTGTACACGCGGCCGCGGAACCACCACTTACGGTCCTTGTCCACGATCCCTCCCAGGGGCTTGGTCGGCCGGTCGGAGTTCCGGCTGCGCCGCGCGAGCGGCCCGCCGGACGCTACCGGTGCGGGAGCGCAACGGCGCGGGCACCACGAGACGCTGGATCCCGGCGAGGAACAGCTCGGTCACCATCGCGAGCGCGGCGATGAGGATCGCACCACCGAACGTCTGGGCCTCGTCACGCTGTGCGATCCCGTCGACGACGAACCGCCCGAGCCCACCCCACGCGACCACGGCGGCCAGCGACGCGGTGGCGACGACGGTCACGGCGGCGGTGCGCACGCCGGCCATCAGCACCGGCGACGCGACCGGCAGCTCGACGCGCCACAGCACCTGCCAGGGCGTCAGGCCCATGCCGCGCGCCGCGTCGCGCACCCCGTCGGGGACCCCGGCGACGCCGACGTAGGCGTTCGTGAGCATCGGCGGTACCGCGAGCAGCACGAGCGCGACGAACGTCGGCCCCGCGCCGATGCCGAAGAACTGGATCATGAGGACGAGCACCCCGAACGACGGCACCGCGCGCCCGATGTTCGCGATCACGGCGGCGGTCCCCCCGCCGCGGCGCAGGTGGCCGAGCGTCACGCCCACCGGCACCGCGAGCGCGAACGCGGCCAGGAGCGACACGGCCGAGATCTGGACGTGCTCGAAGGTCCGGTGCGGGATCCCGAACGTCCCCTCCCACTGCTCGGGATCCGTGAACCACTCGACGACGTCGTGTGCGATCGTCATCGTCGCCTGCGCGCCCAAGGGGTGACGACCCGCTCCACGCCCAGCAGCGCGACCTCGGCCGTGACCGCGAGCGCCACCGTGAGGCCGATGCCGACGACGAGCGGCGTACGGAAGTCGCGGTTGAGCCCGTCGAGGATGAGCTGCCCGAGGCTGTCCTGGCCGATGACCGCCGTCACCGTGACGAGCGCGATCGTCGAGACGGTCGCGACCCGCACGCCCGCGAGGATCGTCGGCACCGCGAGCGGCAGGTCGACGCGCAGGAACCGGCCGGTACCCGTGTACCCCATGCCCGCCGCCGACTCCCGCACGTCGCGCGGCACGCCGTCGAGCCCGGTGACGATGTTGCGGACGAGGATCAGCAGCGTGTAGGTGACGAGGGGGATCACCGCGGTCGTGCGGGTCAGGCCGGTGACGGGCACGAGGATCCCGAACAGGGCGAGCGACGGGACCGCGTACATGGCGCCCGCCGCCCACAGGACGGGCAGCGACAGCGCGGGCCACCGGCGCACGGCGAGCGCGAGCGGGAACGAGATCACGAGCCCGATCCCGACGCTCACCGCCGTGAGCAGGACGTGCTCGCGGGTCGAGGCGGCGATGTCGTCGAGGTGGTCGCCGACCCACTCCCACCAGATCCACGAGTCGGGGCCGTTGGCCAGCGCCCTCACCGCAGGCCCTCCGCGATCTGGTCGACGGTCAGCATCCCCAGGTACCGGTGGTCGTCGTCGACGAGATCGAGACGCTCGTTCGCGAGCACGAGGCGGGTGCGGCTGTTGATCAACACGTCGAGGGCCTCGCGCAGGGTCGTGTCGGGCCGCAGCGCGGCGTTGAACGGCTGCGCCGGTGCGTCGGCGACCCGGCGGCGGCCGTCGAGGTCGCGATCCGCGACCCAGCCGACGAGCCGCCCGCCGGCGCGCACGCCCACCCAGTCCACCCCGAACCGCCGCATCACGGCGGCGGCCTCGCCCGGCGTGACGTCGCCGTCGACGACCGGGCCATCGATCGAGGCGACCTGGCCGCCGGTCACGAGCGACAGCAGCTTGAGGCCGCGCTCGCTGCCGAGGAAAGCCGCGACGAAGTCGTCGGCCGGGGCGCGCAGCAGCTCGGCCGGCGGCGCGTACTGCGCGAGCACCCCGCCGACGTTCAGGATCGCGACCCGGTCGCCCAGCTTGATCGCCTCGTCCACGTCGTGCGTGACGAGCACGATCGTCTTGTGCAGGCGGCGCTGCAGCGCGAGCAGCTCGTCCTGCAGCCGCGCGCGCACGATCGGGTCGACGGCGCTGTACGGCTCGTCCATCAGCAGGATCGGCGGGTCGGCGGCGAGCGCGCGCGCGACGCCCACCCGCTGCTGCTGGCCGCCCGACAGCTCCGACGGGTACCGCTGCAGGAGGGCGGGGTCGAGGCCGACCAGCTCGACGAGCTCGGCGACGCGATCGCGGATGCGGCGCCGGTCCCAGCCGAGGAGCCGCGGCACGGTCGCCACGTTCGCCTCGACGGTGCGGTGCGGGAAGAGCCCGATCTGCTGGATCACGTAGCCGATCCGGCGGCGCAGCACGGGCGCCGCGACCGACCGCACGTCCTCGCCGAGCACGTGGATCTCGCCGGCGGTGGGCTCGACGAGGCGGTTGACCATCTTGAGGACGGTCGTCTTCCCGCACCCCGACGGCCCGACGAGCACCACGACCTCCCCCTCGGGGACGTCGAGGGACAGGTCGCCGACCGCGGCCTGCGCCGCGCCGGGGTAGTGCTTGCGGACGTGCGCCAGCCGGATGGCGGCGCCACCGTTGGGTCTCAGTGGGGCCTCCCTGCGGTGCACCGCAGCCCCGGCCACGGACGGTGCGCGCGGCGCACCTGGGTCTTCGGTCGTCGCGCAGGCTACCGGCGCCGCCGGCGGGCCGCCGCTGGGGCGCGCCGACGAGCATACACTGCTCACGGTCCGCGAGTTCCGCCGCGTCCCGCTGGACGCCTCGGGCCTGGCCCTCGTGGTGTTCCGCGCCCGGCCCGGCCGGGCCGCCTCGCTCATCGCGGCGCTCGGGCACTGGTCGGAGCGAGCCGTGAGCGTCTACCAGCCCACCTATCTGCTGGTCGCGCACTCGCTGGAGCAGCCGACCATCAGCGTGCTGCTCACGGGGGTGCGGGAGCGGCGGGCGCTGCAGCGGGCGCAGTCCTGCCCGTTCAGCCTCGAGCTGGTGCTGCCCGAGGTGGCGCCGCTCCTGGAGCGCGCGCCGGAGCGCTACACGTACTGTCCGGAGCGGGTCGAGGTCCTGGTCGCGCCCGACGCGGTCTGAGCTAGGACTCGGCGTTGAGACGGAGGGCCTCGACCAGCAGCTCGGCGGTGGCCGCGACGTCCTTCAGGTCCACCCACTCGCTCACCGTGTGGATGGCCCGCATGCCGCACCCCAGGTTGGCCACCTCCAGGCCGTGGCCGGCGAACACGTTGGCGTCGCAGCCGCCGCCGGTGGCCCGGGTGCGGAACGGCCGCCCGATCCGGCGCGCCGCCGCCGTCATGAGGCGGACGATGGGCGCCTCGTCGCCCAGCTCCAGCCGGTCGTAGGCCCGCTCCACCCGGACCTCGGCGCGCGCCTGGCGGAGCTGGCCGTCCACCACCACGCGATGGCGGGCGGCGGCCTCCTCGAAGCAGCGGCGCATGTGCTCCGTCTGCGCCTCCAGCTTGCGGACATCCCGGCTCCGGGCCTCGCCTCTGACCGTCACCCGGTTGGGCACGATGTTGGTGGCCAGGCCGCCCTCGATCACGCCCAGGTTGGCCGTCGTCTCCTCGTCGAGGCGCCCCAGCCGCATGCCGGCGATGGCCTGGGCGGCCACCTGGATGGCGCTGATCCCCAGCTCCGGACAGACGCCGGCGTGCGCCTCCAGCCCGTGCACCACGGCGGTGAAGGTGCTGGCCGCCGGGGCCCGGGTGATCAGCTCGTCCACGCCGTCGCAGTCGAGCACCAGGCCCCGCCGGGCCCGGAGCCGGCGCGCGTCGAAGTGCCTGGCGCCCAGCAGGCCGACCTCCTCGCAGACGGTGAACAGCAGATCGACGGGCCCGTGCGGGATGCGGCGCTCCTGCACGACGCGCACGGCCTCCAGGATGGCGACGATCCCGGCCTTGTCGTCGCCGCCCAGCACGGTGGTGCCGTCCGTGCGCACGATGTCGCCCTGCACGACCGGCCGGATGTTCTGGCACGGCACCACCGTGTCCATGTGCGCGCACAGCAGCAGGGGCTCGGCCGCCGGCGCCGTCCCCGGCACCCGGGCCAGCACGTTGCCGGTGTCGCCGCCCACCCGGTGGCCGGCCTCGTCCACCTCCACCTGGGCGCCCAGCGCCTCCAGCGCCGGGATCAGGCGCCCGGCCACGGCGGCCTCGCGCCGCGAGGGGCTCGAGATCTGGACCAGCGCCAGGAACTCGGAGGCCAGCCGCTGGCGGTCGATCATGAGGGCTCCTCCCCGTTCACGCCCACACCAGGTCGAAGAGGCGGCAGGTGTTGGTGGACAGGCGGAACATCACGTCCTCGATGGGGACCTGCTTGATCTTGGCCACCTCCTCCGCCACCCGGGCGGCGAACCAGGGGCCGGACGGCAGGCCCTCGAACTCGCCGCCGTACTGCCACGGCGCGTCGCTCTCGACCAGCAGGGCGTCGAGCGGCACCGCCCTCACCAGCGCGCGGTCGCGCTCGCGGTAGACCACCTCCGGCCCGACGGAGACGAAGTAGCCGGCCTCCACGATGGCCCGCGTGACGTCGGCCGGCGCCTTGTGCCAGTGGAAGACGGCCCGCTCGATGCCGTGGCGCCGGAGCGCCTCCAGCGCGCCGGCCGCCGCTCCGTGGGGGGCGTGCAGGGCCACGGCCAGGTCGTAGCGGGCGGCCACGGCCAGCAGGCGGTCGAGGTGGGCGCGGGCGCGGGCCAGCACCCGGTCGGGCTCCGGCGACGCCTCCAGGCAGTACCAGGGCAGCCCGACCTCGCCCAGGCCCACGAGGCGGGCGTGATGCTCGGCGATCTGCGCCTCGACCTGCTCCAGGTCGGCCTCGGTCAGGTGCACGCGGTCGGGGTGGAAGCCCGCGCAGGCCCACACGGCCTTGGGATGGGCGCCGGCGATGGCCAGCGTGCGCGCGTTCGTCTCGGGGTCGCACCCCACCGCCACCACCCCCCACACGTCGTGGGCCAGCGCCACGTCCAGCGTCTCCCGGATGTCGGTGAACTCCGGATCGTGCAGGTGGCAGTGGGTGTCGATGATCATGCGCCGCTCAGGCTCCGGCCACCACCATGCGGCCGATCTTCAGCGTGGGGGCCGCCGTGCGGTCGCGGAGGACGAGGTCGTCGGCCACCCCCTCCACCGCCGCCAGCATCTCGAGCAGGTTGCCGGCGATGGTCACCTCGTGCACGGGATACGCCAGGCGGCCGCGCTCGATCCAGAGCCCGACCGCGCCGCGGGAGTAGTCGCCGGTGACGCCGTTGACGCCGAAGCCGATCAGCTCCGTCACGTAGAAGCCCTCGGCGACGGAGGCGATGAGGTCGGCCGGCGACACGCGGCCGGGCAGCAGCATCAGGTTGGTGGGGCCCACCGTCACCCCGGCGCCGTCGCGGGCGGCGTGGCCCGTGGAGGCCAGCCCCAGCCTGCGTGCGCTGTAGGTGTCGAGCAGGTACGAGGCCAGCACCCCCTCGCTCACCAGCACGGTGCGCCGGGTGGGGAGCCCCTCGCCGTCGAAGGGGCGCGAGCCCAGCGCCCCGGGGATCAGGCCGTCGTCCACGATGGTCACCGCCGGCGAGGCGATGCGCGTGCCCAGCCGGTCCACCAGGAACGAGGCGCGCCGGTAGAGCGCGGGGCCGGCGGCGGCGCCGGCGACGGCGCGGACCAGGCTGGCCGCCGTCTCGGGGTCGAAGATCACCGGGACCTCGACGGTCTTCACCTTGCGGGCCCCCAGCCGGCGCAGCGCCCGGGCCGCCGCGGTGCGGCCCACGGCGGCGGGCTCCTCCAGCCGGGCGCGCCGGCGGGCCATCGTGTACCAGGCGTCGCGCTGCATCTCGCCGTCGCGGGCCGCCACCGGCGACACGCTGAGGCCGAAGCTGGAGGTGCGGTAGGCGGCGGAGAAGCCCGCCGCGGTGGCGTAGACGTAGCGGGCCTGGCGGTCCCAGTGCTCGGCGCCCTCGGAGTTGGTGATCCGGGGATCGGCCGCCAGCGCCGCCGCCTCGGCCTCGCGGGCCAGCGCGATCTTCTGCTCCGGCGTCAGGTCGTGGCCGGCCGGGTCCGTGAGCTCGAGCTCCGGCACGGCGCCGATCAGCCCGGCCGGGTCGGGCAGGCCGGCGTGCGGGTCCTCGGCCGTCACGCGGGCCAGGCCGGTGGCCTCGTCCACCAGGCGCTCGAGGGACGCCGGCGACAGGTCGGAGGTGGAGGCCGCGGCCGAGGCGCGCCCCACGAAGACCCGGAGCGACAGCCGCTGGTCGCGCGCGTGGGTGACCGTCTCGACCTCGCCCAGCCGCACGCTGGCGCTGAACCGGCGCTCCTCCACCAGGAAGCCGTCGGCCGCCGTGGCGCCCCGGGCCGTCGCGCGCTCGAGGACGCCGGCCAGCAAGCCCGGATCGAGGCCGTTCATACCTGCGTGCCGCCCACCGTCATGCCGTCGATGCGGATGGTGGGCAGCCCCACCCCCACCGGCACCGACTGGCCGTCCTTGCCGCAGGTGCCGATGCCCTCGTCCAGCGCCAGGTCGGCGCCCACCCGGCTCACCCGCGTCAGGGCGTCGGGGCCGTTGCCGATCAGCGTGGCGCCCTTCACCGGCGCCGTGACGCGGCCCTCCTCGATGAGATAGGCCTCGCTGGCCGAGAAGACGAACTTGCCGGAGGTGATGTCCACCTGCCCGCCGCCGAAGGCCACCGCGTAGAGGCCGTGCCGGACCGACCGGATGATGTCCTCCGGCGCCTCCTCGCCGGCCAGCATGAAGGTGTTCGTCATGCGGGGCATGGGCGGGTGGGCGTAGGACTGGCGCCGCCCGTTGCCGGTGGGGCGCATGCCCATGAGCCGCGCGTTCAGCCTGTCCTGCATGTATCCGGCGAGCACGCCCCGCTCGATCAGGACCGTGCGGCCGGTCGGCGTGCCCTCGTCGTCCACGTTCAGCGAGCCGCGGCGGCCGGGCAGCGCGCCGTCGTCCACGACCGTCACCAGCTCCGAGGCCACCCGCCGGCCCAGCCGCCCGGCGAAGGCCGACACGCCCTTGCGGTTGAAGTCGCCCTCCAGCCCGTGGCCGACCGCCTCGTGGAGCAGGATGCCCGGCCAGCCCGGCCCCAGGACCACCGTCATCGTGCCGGCCGGGGCCTGCACGGCGCCGAGCTTCAGCGTGGCCTGGCGCGCGGCCTCGGTCGCGTAGCGGCGCCACCGCTGGCCTTCCAGGAACCAGTCCAGCTCCACCCGCCCGCCGCCCCCGTGTACGCCGACCTCGCGCCTGCCCTGCTCCTCGGCGATCACCGACACGCTGAGCCGGGTGAGCGGCCGCACGTCGCCGACCACCCAGCCGGCCGCCGTCATGGTCAGCACGATCAGGTCCTCGCTGCTGAGGCTGGCGATGACCTGGCGCACGCGCGGGTCGAACGCCCGGGCGGCGGCGTCCACGTCGTGCAGGAGCCGGAGCTTGCGCGAGAGGTCGGCGGCCACCGGCGACTCCGCCAGCGGATAGAGGTCGTGGGGAGCCCCGGCCGGCACCGCCACCACGCCCGGCGAGCCCGCCTGGGTGGCGATGGCCCGGGCCTGGCGGACGGCCTCCTCCAGGTTCTTGACGGAGATGTCGTCGGTGTGGGCGTAGCCGGTCCGGGCGCCGGCCACGGCCCGCACGCCCGCGCCCTGGCTCACGTGGCGCGAGGCCCGCTTGACGGCGCCTTCCTCCAGCACCAGCTCCTCGTTCACGCGGTACTCGAGGTAGATGTCGGCGTCGTCCACCCGCCCGCGCAGCGAGGAGCCGAGCAGGCGCTCCAGCAGCGGCGGGGTGATGTCGAAGCGGTCGGCGAAGAAGCGCTCCGGGCGCGCGGAGACCAGATCAGACCTGGACACAGCGGGCTCCAATCCTAGCCCGGGCGTCGCCGGGCCCCAAGCTTTTTGGACTCCATCGGGAAATTTTACGCCCTAGGTCTCGGCCTGGAAGGCCTGCACGATCTCGTGGATCCGCCGCAGGCCGACCATGAGGGACGGGCCGGGCGACAGGATGTCGCTGCCCTCGAGGGCGTGGATGCGGCCGGCCTTCACCGCGCTGATCCCCGCCCAGCCCGGCCGGGCGGCGATGGCGGCCCGGTCCACCGGCCGGCCGCACCACGAGGCCAGGATGATCTGCGGGTCGCGCCGCACGACCTCCTCCGGCGTCACCACCCGCCCCCGCGCCCCGCCCTGCTCGCGCAGCTCGGCGAAGACGTCGCGGCCGCCGGCCATCTCGATCAGCTCGGAGACCCAGCGGATGCCGGCGATGAGCGGGTCGGGCCACTCCTCGAAGTAGACGCGCGGCCGGTGCGGCCACACGCTCGAGTACTCGCGGATCTGCCTGACCTCGTCCTGCATGTCGGCCACCAGATCCCGCGCGGCGGCCTCGGCGCCCAGCGCGCCGCCGACGAGCAGGATCGCGCGCAGCACGTCGTCGAAGGACCGCGGGTTGGTGCAGAGCACGGTGACGCCGGCGCCGATCAGGTCGCGGACGATGTCCTTCTGGAGGTCCGAGAAGGCCAGCACCAGGTCGGGCTGGAGGGCCAGGATGCGGTCCAGCCGGACCGTGGTGAAGCCGCCCACCCGGGCCTTCTCGCGCGCGGCCTCCGGGCGCCGGACGGTGCCCGGCACGCCGACCACGCGGTCGCCGGCGCCCAGCCGGAAGGCGATCTCCGCGCTCTCGGCGCTGAGACAGACGATGCGCTGCGGGAACTCGACGGCCGGCCGCCCGTACACGCTAGCCCTCGTACGTCTCCACGCGCGCCACGCCGCGCTGGAAGGCCAGGTACTGCTCGCGCGTCATCGGGGGCCTCGCCGAGCGGAGCACCCGCCGGGCGCCGGCGGCGCCGTCGGCCAGCAGGTCGACGGCCATGGCGGCCAGCGCCTTGGCCGGGGTGAGGTAGGCCAGCGGCGGGTCGACGATCGCGTAGTCGGGGCCGTGGCCGGTGCCCCGGGCGCCGCCCACGTACGGGTGCAGCACCGGCATGACCTGGCTCAGATCGCCCATGTCGGTCGAGCCCGTCCGGTGCCCGATCGAGCGGTAGTGCTCCTCGCCCACCAGCCGCACGGCCGTCTCGCGGAAGTACCCGGCCATCGTGGCGTCGCAGACCAGCGGCAGGTAGCCGGGCAGGGTCTCGATCTCGACGCGGGCCCCGAGCGCCAGCGCGCCGGCCCGCAGCGCCCGGTCCACCTTGCGCTCGGCGTCCAGGATGGCCTCGAGCGTGCGGCCCCGCACGTACGTCTCCAGCCGCACCTCGGCCGGGATCACGTTCACCTGGGAGCCGCCGTGGGTGATGATCGGGTGCACGCGGATCGTGTCCTCGTCGCGGAAGGTCTCGCGGACGGCGTTGATGGCCGTCAGCCCCACCTGGGCGGCGTAGAGGGCGTTCACGCCCGACCACGGCGCGCCGCCGGCGTGGGCGGCCCGCCCCAGGTAGCGCACCGTCTTCACCAGGCACCCGTTGTTCGAGGCCGGCACCCCGGCCTTGCCGTCCTCGGGCCGCGAGGTGGTGTGGATCATCATGGCCAGGTCCACGTCGTCGAAGTGGCCCAGCCGCAGCAGCTCGGGCTTGCCGCCCAGGAACTCGAGCTTGCCGGCCCGCGCCTGGGCGACGCGCCAGGCGAGGTCGCCGTACTCCTCGGCCGGCACCGCGAAGAAGACGACGCGCCCGGCCAGGTGCTCGGCCGCCCCCGCCTCGACGAGCCCCATGGCCGCCCCCAGCAGCGCCGCCACCTGGGCGTTGTGGCCGCAGGCGTGCGCGGCGCCCGTCTCGGGGTCGGCTTCCGGGTGGCCGGCCACGACCAGGGCGTCCAGCTCGCCCAGCAGCGCGAGCGTGGGGCCGTCGCCGGCCCGGCCGGCCAGGTCGGCCCGCACCCCGGTCAGGGCCAGCCCGCTCCTCGGCGCCAGGCCGAGCGCGCCCAGCGTCTCCTCCACCAGCCGCGCCGTCCTGACCTCCTTGAAGCCCAGCTCCGGGTGGCGGCGGATCCGCTCGCCCAGGGCGACGATCTCCTCGCCTCGCCGGTCGATGGTCTCCCACACGCGCTGCTTGAGATCTTCTCTCGTCATGTCTGGTGCCTCTTTACGAACCTGTCGGGGAGGAACTCCTTGAGGGGCATCGACGGGGCGCCCGTGACGATCCACTCGGTCATGAGGCGGGCCGTGATCGGGGCCAGCAGGATGCCGTTGCGGAAGTGCGCCGTGGCCACCCACAGCCCCTCGATCCCCGGCCAGGGCCCGAGGATCGGCAGGCTGTCCGGCGCCCAGGGGCGAAAGCCGAACCAGGTGCGGCTGATGGGCAGCCCGCCGAGGGCCGGCACCAGGCCGATGGCGGCGGCCAGGAGCGCGGCGATCGCCTGCGCGGTGACGGCGCGCTGGAAGCCCACGCGCTCCACGGTGGCGCCGACGAGCAGCTCGCCGGAGGGGCGCGGCACCAGGTACACGGCCTCGTCGTGCAGGCAGTGGCGGACGACCGGCGGCACGTGCACGAGCGCCACCATCTGGCCCCGGCGGGGCTCCACCGGCAGGCGCCCGCCGAAGGAGGCGGCCAGCGCCGCCGTCCAGGCGCCGGCGGCCAGGAGCACCGCGTCGGCCTCGAAGCGGTCGCCCTCGGCCACCACCCCGCGGGCGCGGCCGTCCTCGACCAGCACGCGCGACACCCCGCAGCCGGTGATGAGCGCGGCGCCGGCCCCGACCGCCGCCTGGGCATAGGCGATCACGAGGCGCTGGTTGTTGATCCAGTGATCGCCGCGCACGAACATGGCGCCGCTGACCCGGGAGGACAGGGCCGGCTCCCGGGCCAGCAGGTCGCTCCGGTCCCAGGCCTCCACGCCGAACTCGGGCCCCAGCGCCCAGCGGCTCCGCGCCTCGGCCGCCCGCACGTCCTGGACCGTGTAGAGCGGGTAGACCGTGCCGCGGGTGACGTGCTCCACGTCCACCCCCGTCCGCTCGCGCAGCTCGCGCGCCACCGAGGGATAGAGCCGCCAGGAGGCCACGGCCAGCTCCCGGAAGGGCGTGCCGGCCGCCTCGCCCAGCGGCGAGAGCAGGCCGGCGGCGGCGCCCGAGGCCTCGCCCCCGGGCAGGCCGCGCTCCAGCACCGTCACCGCGCAGCCCGCCTTGGCCAGCTCCAGCGCGCAGGCGCAGCCGATGATCCCGCCCCCGACGACCAGGACCTTCACGCCGCCCCCAGCGCGGCCAGCAGGCGCCGGGTGGCCGCCGCGGGGTCGGCGGCGGCCAGGATGGCCGAGATGACCGCCACGCCCCGGGCGCCGCGAGCCCGCACCTCGGGCACGAGCTCGGGCGTGATGCCCCCGATGGCGATGACGGGCAGGCGGACGGCGGCCGCCACCCGCGCCAGCGCCGCCAGCCCCTGGGGCGGGCCGTAGCGGCGCTTGGACGGGGTGTCGTAGATCGGGCCGAAGACCACCCAGTCGGCGCCCGCCGCCTCGGCCGCCCGCGCCTCCTCGAGGGAGTGGACCGAGGCGCCGATCCGCAGGCGCTTGCCGGCGACGAGGCGGATGTCCTCGATGGGCAGCGAGGTCGAGGTTCGCTGCACGGCGTCGGCCCCGGCGGCCAGGGCCACGTCCACGCGGTCGTTGACGACGAGCAGGGCGCCCCGCTCGGCGGTGAGACCGCGCAGCGCCCGGCAGAGCCGGACCAGCTCGAGGGCGGGCAGGTCCTTCTCGCGCACCTGGACCGCCGGCAGCCCGGCCTCCAGGCACGCGGCGACGGCGCCGATCAGGTCGCGGTCACGACACAGGGTGCGGTCGGTGACGAGACAGAGCCTCAGCTCGTCGACCAATCCGGCAGGCCCTCGAGGGGCGACGAGGCGCTGGCGTAGAGCTTCTTGGGCATCCGTCCCGCCTTGTAGGCCAGCCGCCCGGCCTCCACGGCCAGCCGCATGGCGCGCGCCATGGCCACCGGGTCCCGGGCGGCGGCGATGGCGGTGTTCATGAGCACCCCGTCGCAGCCCAGCTCCATGGCGATGGCCGCGTCCGAGGCGGTCCCCACCCCGGCGTCCACGATGACCGGCACCGAGACCGATTCGAGGATGATCTTGAGGTTGTACGGGTTGCGGATGCCCAGGCCCGAGCCGATCGGCGCCGCCAGCGGCATGACCACCGCGGCGCCGGCGTCCTCCAGCTTCCTGGCCATCACGGGGTCGTCGTTGGTGTAGGGCATGACCACGAAGCCCTCGCGGGCCAGCGTGCGGGTGGCCTCGAGCAGGCCCACGACGTCGGGGAACAGCGTGCGGCTGTCGCCGATCACCTCGAGCTTGACCATGTTCCCCAGGCCGGCCTCGCGCGCCAGGTAGGCGGTGCGGACGGCCTCGTCGGCCGTGTAGCAGCCGGCCGTGTTGGGCAGGATCGTGAAGCGCTTGGTGTCGATGTGGTCGAGGATGGACTCGCCCGAGGGCAGGCTGGCCCGCCGGAGCGCCACGGTGATCATCTCGGCCCCCGACTCCTCGTGGGCCTGGCGCATGATCTCCAGCGAGGCGTACTTCCCGGTGCCCACGATCAGGCGGGAGGTGAACTCCCGGCCTCCGATGACGAGCGGGGTGTCGGTCATGGCGCTCAACCTCCTCCCATGGGCCGGACGATCTCCACGCGGTCGCCGTCGCGCAGCCGGACGGTGTCGTGCGCGGCGCGGGGCATCACCTCGCGGTTGACCGCCACCGCCGTGAACTGGCGGGGGACGCCCAGCTGGGTCAGGAGCGCCTCCACCGTGAGGCCGTCCGAGACCTCCATCGGCTTGCCGTTGACCGTGATCTGCACCACCGGCTCCCGGCGCGGCCCCGGAAACAAGAACGGCCGCGCCCGATCTCAGGGTGCGGCCGTGCCGTCGTCCACCGTGTTCCCTTCGCTGGGATTATCCAGATCAGGTTCGAGGGGTCCCGGGCCGCACCCGGTTCTCAGGAAACCTCCCCCCACGGCGACAGGTGAAGTATACACCCGCGCGACGGGGCCGG
>FWPU01010360.1_pt1 | contig 13915 bp, 15 predicted proteins | sample 2228361 | NCBI WGS metagenome assembly FWPU01 (sample SAMEA103939777, study PRJEB20133) | metagenome | reverse complement strand
ATAATACCTTAAAGGAATTCAGAGAAATCAAGGGTATTAAAAAACAGGGTGAGCCATTTCCTTTCCTTTTAAAACAAAATGACTTTTTTGAAATTCCCTTCTGGTATTTAAAAAATGGTAGAAAAAAATTATTTAAAAATAAATATTATCTTTATGCAGACAATGAAAAATTATGTGAACTTACAGGAAAATTTGAACAGGACGCAGAGATAATTGAAAAATTTAAAATAAGACCAAGAGCTTTCACTCTCTCTGTGTATCAAAGGGTCTTTCTCTGCGATTTTTTTATTCATGGTTATGGTGGCAAACTATACGATGAATTTACAGAAAAGGTATTTGAAAAAATCTTTGAAATAAGTTTGCCTAAATGCGGTTTTATAACAGGAACTTTTTACATATTTCCCGGCAATCCTGAAAACATTTCTGCAAAACTTTCTTCTCTTTATGAGAGAAAAAACTTTATAATACATCACCCTGAAAAATTTTTAAAGGATAATGAACTTGTGTTAAAAAAAAAGAGATTAATTAAAGAAATTAAAAAAACAGATAATAAGAAAAAAATATCAGAAGAAATAAAGAAGATTAATCAAGAATTAAAACAAAAATTAAAAAATTTGCTTGAAGATGTAGAGGAAAATATAAAAGATCTCGAAAATCAGCTAAATGAGCAAAGAGTAAAATATTTCAGAGAATACCCCTACTTTTATATTGATTTTGAAAGAGTTAAAAAAGCCATTCAGAACAAACTATGATAATAGGGATTGACCTTGGTGGCACATACATAAAGGGTGCATTGTTCAATAAAGGCAGAATAACAAAAAGGCTCAAATTTAAAACTCCTTCGGGTGGTAAAAATATATGTGATGCAATAACAGACCTGATTTACAGTTTATCTCTGAATCCCAAATATGCGGGCATCGGAATTCCAGGAATGATTTACAAAGGCAGAATAGTTCAGGCACCAAACCTGAGAGAATTTGAAGGATTTGAAATCAGGAAATATCTCGCAAAAAAATTAAAATTTCCTTTTTATATTGAAAATGACGCAAACTGTGCAGCCCTTGGAGAAAAATATTTCGGCTATGGAAAAAACTTAAAGGATTTCATTGTTCTGACTCTTGGAACAGGAGTGGGAGCCGGGATTTTTTCAGGAGGAAAACTTTTAAGGGGCAAAGACCTTCTCGGAGGAGAAATAGGACATACAACTGTTTTTCCTGAAGGTATAAAATGTGGTTGTGGTAAAAAGGGGTGTCTTGAAATGTATGCTTCAAAACAGGGGTTCAAAAAAATTTTAAATATGGATATTGAACCTGAAGAGGTTGCAAAAAGGGCAAAAAAAGGTATAAAAAAGTATATAAAAGTCTTTGAAACAATGGGGTATGCGATTGGTATCACATGTGGTAATCTTGTAAATATATTTAACCCTTCTGCAATAATATTTTCAGGAGGGATATCAAAAAGCTATGTTCTTTTCAGAGATAGTTTCCTAAAAACATTGAGAAACAATGCTTTCCCCCATCTTTTAAAGGGTATAAAAATCAGAGTCTCAAAATTCAGAGATGATACAGGTGTTCTGGGGGCAATTTCTTTGATATTTTACAAAAAAGAGTTTATTTGATTGAAAAATTTTTTTGCCTTATAATAGATATAAAATTTTTAAAATACTATGAAAGATATAAATCTTTTCAAAGAAATAGTTGAAAAATCTCTTGTTGGTGTTTATCTTATACAGGACTGGCTTTTTAAGTATATAAATCCGAAATTTTCAGAAATTTTCGGGTATAGAAGAGAAGAAATTATAAATAAAAAAGGTCCTCTTGACCTCACATATCCTGATGATGTGCCAAAGGTAAAACAGAATATAGAAAAAAGATTAAAAGGAAAGGTAAATTCAATTCATTATACCTTCAGGGGTTTAAGAAAAGACAGGAAAATAATATTTATCGAAGTATTTGGTTCAAAAACAACTTATAATAGAAAACCTGCAATAATAGGGACACTGATAAGGTTGAAATTGCTGAAAAATTAAAAGAGAGCGAAGAAAAATATAGGAGTCTTGTTGAGAGCTCTCCTGACGGTGTTTTTATTGTAGATAAAGAAGGTAAATTTGTAATGGTTAACAAAACAATCTGTGCTCACCTTAAATATAGCCTGGAGGAAATTGTTGGGAAAAATGTTAAAGAAATAATGCCAGAAGACCAGTGGGAGATCCATGACCAGAGGTTTGAAAAATTTTTTAAAGGCAAAATTTTTGCAGAACCAATGGAGTATAAAGTAAAAAGCAAAGATGGCAAAATTTATTTTGTTGAAGTCCTCTGTGTTCCCTATATAAAAGAGGGGCAAATAATTGGATTTCAGGGTATTGCAAGAAATATTACCGAGCAGAAAAGAATACAGGAAATGCTTGTTCATATTGAGAAAATGGAAGCAATAGGAAGATTAACAGGAGGTATTGCCCATGATTTTAACAATCTGTTGACAACAATTCTTGGAATGACTGAAATTATCTTAATGGATTTAAAAGAAGGTGAAAAAGGTTATAAAGAGCTTCAACTTGTAAAAGAGGCTGCACAAAGAGGTGCAGAACTTGTCAGGAGACTTCTGACATTTAGCAAAAAAAGAATAAGAACAAAAACTGTTGTAAATTTAAACAAAGAAATAAAGGAAATAGAAAAAATTTTACCAAGAGTTCTTGGAGAGGATATTCAATACAGGTTTTTTTATGACTCTGAAATAGAATCAATAATTGCGGATCCTGTTCAGATTGAGCAGATAATAATGAATTTAGCTGTAAATGCGAGAGATGCAATGCCAGAAGGAGGTGAATTCATAATTTCAACAAAAACCGTGACTTTTGACCGCGGTTTTGCTCAGACTTATGGTTTGAAAGAGGGTGAATATATTCTTCTTGAAGTTAGGGATACAGGTTGCGGTATGCCACCTGAAATAAAAAATAGAGTATTTGAGCCCTTTTTTACAACAAAACCTGAAGGAACAGGGCTTGGGCTTTCAACTGTATATGGAATTGTTAAAGAAATTGGAGGGCATATAGATGTTGAAAGCCAGGTTAATAAAGGAACAAAATTCAAAATATATTTCCCTGTTGTTCATAAAGAAAAACCAAAGCCTGCTTTTATACCTGATAAAATAAAATTTATCAGAGGTAAAGAAAAAATAATGCTTGTTGAAGATGAGGATTCAATAAGGCATTTATTTTATGAATCATTGAAAAAACTTGGATATACCGTATTTGAAGCAAAAACAGGCAGAGAGGCTATAAAAATAGCCAGAGAACAGGAAAACATAGATGTAATTATAACCGATATTGTTTTGGGTGATAAAAAAGGTTCAGAGATCGTAAAAGAAATAATAAAATTTAACCCAGAAATTAAAGTTATTTTTATGTCAGGTTATGCCTATGATTTTTTAAATAGTGAAAAATTTGAGGGAATAAGAGTTTATTTTTTTCCAAAACCCTTTACCCCAAGAGAGCTCGCAGATAAATTAAGAGAAATTCTTTCAACCTGACTATTCATTTGATATACTGAGCCACCCTTTAAATTTAGTGAGAGCTTTATTCTTTAAAAGCATCTCCTTGGCAATCTCATAACCCTCCTTGACATCCTTGGCTTTGTTCATTATGTAAAACCCTGTTCTCGCATATATCAATAATTTCATATTTATTATCTATCTCAATTTTATTCGCAATATCTTATAGCAGATGGTTAATGGTTATTAGTTTTCACCTTTCCCATGCAACTTTTTATTTGGTCTATAATATCTCATTTTATTTTATATTGCAAACTTTTATATAAATATATTAAAATTTAAAACTAAAAAATAAAGGAGCAAAGGAGATGGAAAGGGATTTGACAACAAAAGAATATCAAACAATATCTTATATATCCGGTCCCCTTCTTTTTGTTGAAAAGGCAAAGGACCTATCTTACGGAGCATTTGTTGAAATAATCCTTCCTGATGATACAAAAAGAAGCGGTCAGGTTCTTGATGTGTCAGAAGATTTTGCTGTGATTCAGGTTCTTGAAGGAACACTCGGACTTGATGTGGCAAAAACAAGAGTAAGATTTATAGAAGACCAGATAAGACTGGGAGTTTCAAAAGAAATGAAGGGAAGAATATTCAATGGAAGAGGACAACCTCTTGATGACATTCCTGAGCCTACCCCTGAGAAAAGATTACCGGTTGTAGGCGCCCCTATGAATCCTGTGGCAAGAGACAAACCATCAGACTTTATTCAAACAGGAATTTCCGCAATTGACGGTTTTAATACTCTTGTCAGAGGTCAGAAGTTACCTATATTCTCAGGTTCAGGATTACCTGCAAATGAAATCGCTTCAATGATAATGAGATATGCAAAGGTAAAAGGAGAAGGTGAAGAGTTTCTTATAATACTTGCAGCTCTTGGAATTACATCAAGAGAATATGCGTATTTTTTGAAAGAATTCAGGGAAACAGGCTCCTTAGGAAGAATTGTTGCCTTTATAAACATTGCTGATGACCCTGCAATTGAAAGACTTTTAACACCACGATTAGCCTTAACAACTGCAGAGTATTTTGCCTTTGAACTCGACTATCATATCCTTGTTATATTATCAGATATGACAAACTATTGTGAGGCATTGAGAGAAATAGGTGCTGCAAGGGAAGAGGTTCCGGGAAGAAGAGGATATCCCGGGTATATGTATACAGACCTTGCTACAATATATGAAAGAGCAGGGAGAATAAGAGGGAAAAAGGGTTCGATAACTCAAATACCCATTCTAACAATGCCCGATGATGATATAACACATCCTATACCCGATTTAACAGGTTATATTACAGAAGGGCAGATAGTCTTATCCAGAGAACTTCATAGAAAAGGGGTTTTCCCGCCTATTGACATTTTAATGTCCCTTTCAAGGCTCATGAACCTCGGAATAGGGAAGGAAAAAACAAGGGAAGACCATCGTAACTTTGCGGACCAGCTGTATGCATGCTATGCAAAAGGAAAAGATATGAGAAAGCTCGTTGCGATCGTTGGTGAAGATGCTTTAAGCGAAATGGATAAAAAATATCTCAACTTTGCTGATACCTTTGAGTGGGAAATGATAAATCAGGGGTTTGCAGAGCGAGTAATTGAACAAACCTTTGATATAGGCTGGCAATTACTGACAACATTCCCTACGACAGAATTAACCCGTGTAAGGAGAGAATATATAGAAAAATATTACTCTCAGTGGGCAGCAAAACAGCGGAAAGATATAGGTGAAAGGAAATTTGATTAAAGTATCGGTTCTAATTCCTGCATACAATGAAGAAGAAAATGTACCTTATCTTATTGAAGAAATAAAAAATTTTTTAAAAAAATATAAATTTAACGACTGGGAGTTTATTCTCATTGATGATGGATCAACTGATAGAACCTATGACAAATTCAAAGAGTTATCCGAAGGTAAAGAATATTTCAAAGCATTCCGTTATATAAAGAATCAAGGAAAAACAAAGGCACTTGTAGTTGGGTATAGAAAATCAAGAGGAGAAATCCTGGTTATATTTGATGCTGACCTGCAGTTTAGCCTTGATGATGCAAAAAAACTGGTGGATAAAATAGACGAGGGATATGACCTGGTTGCAGGTAAAAAGATAGGAAAATATCAAAAGAAATTTGTCTCCACTGTTTATAACCGTCTTGCACAAATTGTTTTTGGAGTTCCTGTATCTGACATGAATGCTATGAAAGCTTTTAGGAAAAGTGTTTTAAAAGAGGTTCCTTTAAGAAAAGACTGGCACAGGTATATAATACCCTTTGCCTGGGAACAGGGATTTGCACTTACTGAAATACCCATCAGATTAAGACCCAGAAAAATGGGAGAAAGTAAATATAGAGGTATAGGCAGAATAATCGTTGGGTTTATGGACTTACTTGCGGTTAAATTTCAGATAACATTTTTGCACAAACCAATGCTCTTTTTTGGCACCATAGGGCTTTTCTCTTTATTTCTGGGAACAATTATAGGAATAATGGCTTTGATCATGCGATTTGGATTTCAAAAAGGAAATAGATCAATTGTTCTTTTTGTAATTTTAATGATAATATCAGGATTACTCCTTTTTGCCATAGGATTTATCGGTGAAGGACTTGCAGGAATATACGACAGGCTTGAAAAAATAGAAAACAATTTAAAGGAAGAATGAAAATTCTTTTAACAGGTTCAGGTGGATTCATAGGGTCTCACTTATGCGAGGAACTTGTAAAAAAAGGATACGAGGTAAAGGTAATACTTAGATATACATCCACTGGAAATATAGGGAACTTGTTTTTTGTATCAAATGAAATTTTGAAAAAGGTTGATATAATTTTTGGAGATTTGCAGGACATTGAAATCTTCTATGAAGAAATCAGGGATATTGACTATGTTATAAATCTGGCAAGTTTAATATCCATACCTTACTCTTTTAAATTCCCCAGAACAACGGTATTAAATAATGTATCAATAATTATTAATCTACTTGAGAGTTTAAAATACAAAAAAAAACCTTTAATCCATATCTCCACTTCAGAAGTATACGGAAATGTAGAATATCTACCCATAGATGAAAAGCACCCGAAATTTGCAAAATCCCCTTATGCGGCATCTAAAATTTTTATGGATGAATTTGTTAAAAGTTATGCTCGCTATCATAATATCCCTTTTAAGATTTTAAGGCCTTTCAATACTTTTGGACCAAGACAGTCTCCCAGAGCATTAATTCCCAGTATAATCCTTCAGGTTTTAAAAAATGGACATGTTCGTATAGGAAACTTGTATCCAAAAAGGGATTTTACCTATGTTAGAGATATAGTGAACGGGTTAATAAAGGCAATTGAGATTGACAGAGGCTTTGGCGAAGAGATAAACCTGTGCTCAGGCAAAAGCCTCAGTGTGGAAGAAATCATCCTAAAGATAAAAAAAATATCAGGAATAGAGTTCAATATAACAAAAGATAAAGAAAGAGAAAGGCCAAGAGAAGTTGAAATAGATGAATTAAGGGGAAATTATAAAAAAGCAGGAGAACTTCTTGAATTTTCGCCCTCTACAGATTTTGAAGAGGGACTCAGGTTAACATGGGACTGGTTCAAAAATAACAAGCAGAGATACTTTCCCGAAATACAAAGTGAATGAAAATTCTATTTATAAGGTTTGGCAAAGCAGGTGACCTGATTCTATTGACCCCTGTTCTTGAAGTTTTAAAAAAAAATTCAATTAAAGTATCTTTTTTGATCAGTCAGAAGTACAAAGAAATACTTGAAGGTCATCCAGCAATAGAAAATTTTTTTTTTATTGAAGATGGATTTTTCAATAATACCAGAAAATTAAGAAAAGAAAAATTTAATCTGATATTTGATTTTGATAAAAAGCCTTTATCCTTTTTTTACTCTGTTTGCCTTTTTCCTGTAAAACTTGTAAGAATAAGTAAGAACTACATGAGAAGGAGAATGGCAGTATGGTTTAAAATTAAGCCAAAAGAGTTTCATTTTTCAGATTTATTTTATGAAAAGGTAAAAAAAACTCTTAATTTAAAAGATTCTCTCCCAATGCCTTTTCTTTACGGTGAAAAAAAATTTAAAAACTTACAAAAAAAATATGCTGTTTTCTTTACAGGTGGTTCCTATCAAAAGAAAAAATGGCCTTCTGAATACTATGAAAAATTGGGCAGGATAATAAATGACAATTTTAATATAGATATAGTTATTATAGGGGATGAAAAGGATAGAGAAAATGGTAATTTTAAAGATAAATTTTTTATAGACCTAAGAGGGAAAATAAACTGGAAACAAACTTTTTATATAATAAAAAATTCTCTATTTGTGGTTTCAAACGATACTGCAGGAGTCCACATAGCGGATGCTTACAGAAAAACAATATTTGAAATTTATGGGGCAACTCTGCCGGAATTCGGATTTAAACCAAAAGGCAGGGTATTTATATTTCAAACATTTCTGAGATGCAGACCATGCAGTCTTCATGGAGAGGGAAAGTGCCCCTATCAATTAAAATGCCTGTATGATATAAAACCGGAAAAAGTATTTTTAAAAATCAAGGAGTGGTTTTTAGAAAAAGATTAAAAATATCAGCAAGCGTTATACATCCTGTATAATGTTCCTTTTTTTTGAGAATAACAAATTCTTCTTTATTTTTAACCATTTTTAAAAAGAGGTCTGCTACACTTATATTCTCATCGTAACAGGAAAATGGAGAAATAATTTCAGAAACTTTTTTATTCCTGTTATCTTCCTTTAATATATTCCATATTTTCACAATTCCTGCCACTTTATCATTATGGATTACAGGCATATGAGAATAAAGAATTTCTCCCTTTAAAAGTTGTGAAATTTCTGTATTGTATGGAATTTTATTCACTTTTTTATAGGGAGCCATTATATTTTTTGCAGGCATTTTTCTCATCTCGATAACTTTTTCAATAAGAAATTTTTCATCCTTTTCAAAACCTTTTGCCTTTTCTATTGTGTCTATAATCCTGATCAATTCTCCTGTGAAATCTATCTTTTTTCTCTTCTTCGCAAGAAATTTCCTGAAGGTCTGGAACAGAATTATAAAAGGAAAGAATATTTTTTCAAAAATGTTGTAAAATATTTTAAAGATAGGTGTTATATACCATGCAAATTTTCTGGACTGTATCAGAGCTATTGTCTTTGGGGTTATTTCTGCAAAAATCAGGAGAATAACACTGAATACTATAGTATCAAGAATTTCAATTAATAAAAATTTAGATCCTTCTTCAAAAATATTCAAAGTAATTGATGCAAAAATGGCAGATGCAAAAGAATTGGCTATATTGTTAAGTATAAGTATAACAACAAGAAACCTTTCAGGATAATTGAATAGTTTGGAAAAAAATCTTTTTTCCTTTTTAAAGGTAAAAACATCTTTTTTTTTAAGGGAAAAATAGGCAGTCTCAGTGCCTGAAACAAGAAAGGATATAATAAGAAGTGAAATAAGTATTAAAATTAAAACACTCATTTTCTTTTAAAATAATTCATAATGAGATGGTTTTCATATTTGGTCATTATATTACTTTCTCTGTTATTTTTATGGTCATACCCTATTATATGGGCAAAACCATGAAACAGAAGTCTTATATAACTCCTCTCATCTTTGATAAAATCTCTGCATATATATATTTCACCTGTTTCACCAAGGTTAAAAGAAATAACATCTGTGACTCTCTTCTTTTTAAGAAATTGCCAGTTAATATTTTCTATTCTGGTTCTTCCGACCACTATTATATTAACTTCCTTTAATCTAAAATTATGCGTTTCCTTTTCAATTATATTCATGATAGTTTTTTCAGATATCAGGGGTAATTTCTTTCTAACAGTTCTGTAAAAATTAACTTCCACTTTCAGGATACTCTGGTCTTTCATGAAAGTAGGAAATTAAAATAGGTATAAAAGCTTCCTCTATTTTGTCCAGGTCTTTTCTCGTGATTTCACATTCATCAAATTGACCATCAAAAAATCTTCTTTTTATCATCTCTTCTACCACTTCCCTTACCCTTAAAGGATTTGGAGACTCAACGCTTCTCACAGTAGCCTCCACTGTATCTGCAAGCATGAGAACTGCTTCTTCTTTTGTTCCGGGTTTGGGACCAGGATATCTGAAATCTGCCTCATTTATATTCGGATTAGCCATCTTTGCTTTCTCATAGAAAGGAACCATAAGAGTGGTGCCATGATGGGTTTTTATCATATTTATTACACTGTCTGGCAATCTGTGTTTTTTGGCAAGTTCAATCCCATATTTTATATGGGTTTTAAGAATAAGAGCACTTATCTGAGGAGAGAGCTTGTCATGAGGATTTACTCCTTTCTGGTTTTCTGCGTAGTGTTCGGGGTTTGCCATCTTACCTATGTCGTGAAAATAGGCCCCTACCCTTACAAGTAGAGGATTTGCACCTATAGCTCTTGCAGCAGACTCAGCGAGATTTGCAATGAGATTGGCATGAGCAAATGTCCCGGGGGCTTCTCTGCTTAACTCTAAAAGTAAGGGATGATTTATATTTAAAAGTTCCATAAGTATAAAATCAGTTGTTATACCAAAAAACCTCTCATAGAAAACAAGCATCAATGAAAGCAACGAGATGGAAACTATTCCTGACAATAAATTTCCCAGTAAAACCTCTGGTATATAATACTTTAATTCAAAAAGATACGAGAAAAATAAAACCAGTACGGTTCCACACAAGAATATTATTATACCGCTAAAATATAAATAAAATCTTCTTTTTAGAAATTTTATAAGAACAACTCCAATTCCTCCAATTAAAATAAAAAATAAAAAGGGAATAAACATAAAATCAAAGTAAATAGCAAGATAAACAGCTCCTATAAAGGTTAATAGAATCCCAAAGAGAGGGGAAGAAACAACACCTGATATTATAGGAAGAAAAGGCAAAGGGATAAAATAATAGGGAAGCTTTAATCGGATCAAAATATATGAAAAAATCAGGATCAAGGATAGATTGATAAAATGCACTGTAATGAGCTTTATGTTATCATATATTTTTTTAAAATGGAAACTGGTAATATAATAAAAAATCATAAAAATTAAGATGAATATTATAAAGATATAGAGTTTTCTTAGAATCAGGTCTTTTGAACCACGTCCTTTATAAATCGACTGGTTTAAAACAAAAAGTTTTTCCTCTATCTCCGGTATAACCTTTTCGTGAGCTCCTATAATTTTCTCACCTTTAAGAACAATCTCTTTAAAATGCAAAATAGATACCTCTGCTTCTTTTCTCTTTTTTTCTGTTAACTCTAAATTAAATTTGTAATTTGGTTCAAAAGTGCTGAGAAAAGCTTCGTAAAAAATACTCTGAAGATGATTATTTTTCGGGTATAAGGTTTTACCTTTTCCATTAACAAAGTTTTTTATATCTATGGTATCCATAAGTTCCTGAATGCTTATTAACCCCTGTGTTTCATTCTCAACAACAATCACTTTATCTCCGTATTTTTTTAAAAGGTTTTTATCCATTACTATTATCTTTTTACTAAGTTCTTTTTGCAGTTCTTGCAGATTTAAAAGTAGATTTTTTTCTTCATTTTTGGAAATGGAATTTTTTATCTCTATCTTTTCTATATTTTTAAAGGGTTCTTCTACTCTCACTATATAGGGTTTTACTTTGCTTCTTGCAATTTGTTTCTCCTTTTCTATATCTTCTTCTTTCTTGGGGATTTGAAAGGTGAAGGGTGAAATAATATCATAAGGAACTATTTCACCCGTCTTAAAATACACTTTTTTCAGACCACTTTCATGAGTCGGATGAAGCAGAGTAGCAAGGAAAACAAATCCTGTAGAAATTAAAAGTCTATAAAATCTGTCCTTTTTAAAATTATTTTTTTCTTTCCTTATCTTCGTATTTCTCATAAGCCTCTATTATCTTTTTAACAATTGGGTGCCTTACCACATCATTTTTATCAAAGGTGCAAAAATCTATCCCTTTTATATTTTTCAAAATATTCATTGCCACTTTCATACCTGAAGGAATATTTCTTGGAAGATCAATCTGAGTAATATCGCCTGTAACAGCAACTTTTGTGAATGTGCCAATTCTTGTCAGAAACATTTTCATCTGCAAAGAAGTAGTATTCTGAGCTTCATCCAGAATTATAAAAGCATTGGATAGTGTTCTGCCTCTCATATAAGCAATAGGAGCTATCTCTATTACTCCAGCATCTGTATACTTCCTTATTTTATCAAAAGGAAGCATCTGAAAAAGAGCATCATAAAGGGGCGTTAGATAGGGTGCTACTTTTTCTTTATAATCACCCGGGAGATAACCAAGAGACTCCCCTGCTTCAATAGCAGGTCGGGTAAGAACAATCCTTTCAACCTTTTTGGACCTCAAAAATTCTATTGCAACTGCAACGGCAAGAAATGTTTTTCCTGTTCCTGCAGGACCAATTGCAAACACAATATCTTTAATTCTCAGTGCTTCTATATATTTTGCTTGATTTCTCGACTTTGGATAAATTATCTTCTTAGGAGTTATTATGTATTCTTTTTCCTGCTTATCCACCTCGCCTCTTTTAGCTCTATCAACTGCTGAAATTATTTCTTCTTTCTCCATAAAATTTCCCTCTCTTGCTTCTTTTTTTAAAATCTCAAAAATTTTTTTTAAAATTTCAAATTCTTTCTCGTCACCTTGAAAAAAAAGCTCTTCTCCTCTTATGTATATTTTACCATTAAAAATTTCCTTAATGATTTTTAAATTTTCATTTGCCAGTCCCAGAATCTCTTTTAAGGGACTTTTTTTTAAAGAAATTATTCCCTCCATCTCACTAAGTAAATAAAAAAGGGGACACCTTTCTCTGTCCCCTTTTTTTTAATCTTTTAGTTTTAAATTTATCGCGGTATTGTGAAAACCTGTCCAGAATAAATAAGATCCGGGTTTTTAATTTTATCTTTATTGGCTTCGTAAATAGTCTTCCACTGTTTACCATCTCTGTAAATCCACCAGAAATTGGCTATTTTCCACAGATAATCTCCTCTTATCACTGTATAGGTTTTATCAAGACCATGGGGTATCTTTAATATCCATCCGGGATAAATAAGGTCAGGGTCTTTTATCTTATCCATGTTGGCTCTCCATATTCTGGGCCATGCCTTATATGTCCCGTAAATAAATTCATATTCTGATATTTTAGCAAGGAAATCACCAGGTTTTACTTCGTATTCAGAAGGATACTTGGCAAGCTCCTCTTTAAGGGAATTAACTTCTCCCTGAAGTGTTCCTATTTGTTCGTCAAGACCAGAAATTTCTGACCTTAGACCTTCCACCTCACTCTGACAGGCCTGTATCTCTGTCTGCAAACTCTGTTCCAATGCCCGTAGGGAATCTATCATAGCCTTTGCTCTTTCCTCTGTAAGTTTTTCTTCCTGTGCAAAAAGAATCAAAGGGAAAACAAGGACTAAAATCGCTGTAATTTTTTTCATTTTCTACCTCCTTTTAATATCCCTGTTTTATAAGTTCGAGAAGATTAGCAAGAGAATCTTTTTCTGCCTGAAGGTTTTTGAGCATTTCTCCTTTTTCCACTTTCTGATTTATAAGGTTTTCTTTTTCTGCATTGCATTCATTAAGAGTAGTCTGTGCAGCCTCTACAGCCTTTCTTGCTTCTTCCAGTTGGTTCAATGTTTCCTTAGATACGCCCCTTGCGCATCCTGTTACATACAGTATACTTCCTACCATAAATAACACACCTAATTTTTTTACCATAAAGGTCCTCCTTTTGGTATTTTTATAACATATTAAATTATACAATTTTTAACATTTGCTTGTCAATGATGTTGCTTTTAAAAATCCATATTTTTTTAGCAAATTATAAAAATTTTTGATAAATTTCTCTTCTTTTTTGCCTGTTTCAATTTCTATTATTTTTAAAATTTCTGAAAATGTTCTTTTTCCATCAAGATAATATATAAAAAGTTCAATTAGATGTTTTAAAAATTTTTTCTCTAAACCTTTTCTCAAACAGTTTCCTTTCACTCTCACTCATTGTTCTCACCAAACTTTTAATGTCCAAAGGAGATTTAAAAGTCCTTACCTCATGTTTGATAAAATTTATGGTAAAACCGCCTATTCAGATTACTTTTTCAAAAATTTCATTTTTTAAAACCATGGTAAAATTAATATTTTTTTGGCAATTATTTATTATTAAGGAAGTAATTTTTGCCAAAACCCTACGGGGAGCAAATAAATTTTAAAATCCTTAATTTATCAATTTTTTTAAGATAATGTTTATTCCCTATTTTTTTAAAAAATTTTTTGCACTTTAAAAGGTATTTTTTTGCTTCTTTATATTTTTCTCTGGAAACCAAAAATTCAGAATAGAAATAATATGCAACAG
>FWPU01003499.1_pt1 | contig 13915 bp, 4 predicted proteins | sample 2228361 | NCBI WGS metagenome assembly FWPU01 (sample SAMEA103939777, study PRJEB20133) | metagenome | reverse complement strand
GTTTCCCCCGCTGACACTTTCCGTCGCAGGAGCAACGGATTTTGTCACCGCCCTTGAACTCGAGGGCACTGCCCGGCAAGGAGATTTCCGGTCCCGAGACGGGCCCTTCAAGACCCGTGCCCCAGCCCGAGGACCGCGGTCGCCTCTGCTGGGATCAGGCAGATCCCCTGGTTGGGAAATCCAAAAACCGACCCGGAACGCCCCCGCGCCGTCAGGCACACCCGGCCGGCCCTCTCCGAGGTCTTCTGTGTGTAACCTTCCAAAAACAGAGTCCTTTTAGCACACACGGACGCAGGGTTTGTCCTGCTTCCACCCGGCACGGCAGCCGGGGCGGGGGTGGCACGCCGTCTTTCAGCCAGAGCCTCCGGCCTTTTCGGCAGGCCGCCCTCCGGCACCCTTCTGCCAGGAGACGGCCCAAACAAATTTGTACTTGCCGCGCCCGGGGTTAACCGCGGGATTTTTCGAAGGTTCCCTGGCCTGATTCTTGCGTTACAGACTTGACTGGCTGACCAGGCCCCGGGGCGGCGCGAGGAGAAGTCCGTCTTGCGTCCGGGCCGGACCGGGGTAGGTTGGGAGTTCTTTCGCCGCCCTTCACCATTTTCTTCTTACAAGCAAACAAGAGGTGAACAAGAAATGATCAAACGATTCAGGGCACCTGTGAGCGGCCGCAAGGCGTCGTTTCTTGCCGGGCTTCTGGGGATCGCTGTGGTCATCTTCTGCCCCCTCAAGGCCGAGGTGCTGGGTGACGAACCGGCGCCGGTCCGAATCCTCACGACATCCCTTCCCCATGCGGTCGCGGGGCTCCCCTACGAAGAGGGTCTCGTGCTCTGCTCGGGCGGCGTGCCGCCCTACACGTGGCGGGTCTCCTCGGGCGAGCTTCCTCCATGGGCGGGCGGCCCTCTCGGCGACGGCCAGAGCGTATTCATCGCCGGAACGCCCGGCTCTGGAGACGTGGGCAGCGCGACCTTCACGATCGAGGTCACGGACAGTCTGGGCCGGTCTGACGCCCGGGAACTCACCCTCGTGGTTTCCGAGGAGGTGCCCACCGACTACTGGACGTATGCCGACCTTCCGGATCTGACGGAGGAGGAGCGTTTCGCCTTTGCGGACAAGACGGCCGAGGAGTGGGAGGCTTACTATCTGGAAGCGCACCAGGAAGCCCGGGTTTTTTCGGATGCCCTGGAGGCGTACATCCTGGACTGGTACTACAACGGGGCCGATCCCAGAATTCCCTACGAGCTTCTCCCGCCCTCGATCAACAACGCCAAGACCATGAACTGGACTCTCGTCAGGCCCGAAGATGTCGACCCTCGAGATCAGTGGTTCGTCCTGCCGAGCTTTTCGGTGCCGGAGAACTACGCGGGCATTCCGGCCCATTCCTCGGACCCGCACGTGACATACCTCAAGATGGTCTTTCTCGCGCCGCTGGATTCGCAGCTTCTCATCGAAGGGGATTTTCCTTACTGCCGCTTTATGGACTACCAGATTCTCCAGCCTTTTGATCCCGAGTACCCGGCCTCGGGGAGCGTGGGCGGGCCCGAAGTCCCGATCGTGGATGTGGACATCGAGCCCGACCAAGGGCATGTGAACCCCTTCCGCACGGGCGCAGACAGGCTTTCTCCCCAGCGCCATTACCATCTCACCTTCGACCTGAAGGCGGGCAACAGCGCGGAACTCAACCCGGAACTCATGGTGAGTCCCTATTACCGGGCTCCGGGCAACACCCGTGTCGGCGGACCCTTCGGCGCCTCCGGGGCTTACGGCTGGGGAGCGATTACACCCTCGGTCGTTTGGGTACGCTACTATGCGGCAGACAACCCGGCAGATCCTCTGGCGGGCGTGCCTCTGCCCCGGGCCGTGCTCAGGTTGAAGACCGGGGAGACGTTCTGGCTGAAACCGGACTCCACGCTGGCAAAAAGACGGGAGACAGCCACCTGGACGGTCCCGGCCACGATGCCCGTGGACCCTCTGGACTATCTCGGCCCGACTCTCGGGTGGCTCAAAGTTTACGATCTTCTCCTGGTCCGCGCCGAGATTCACGGCTACAGCGAATCCCCTCCCTGGGTCGAGAGCGGTTCCCTGGAGCAGGAGAAGGCGGACGCAAGGAACTCGGTCGCGGCTCTGTTCAAGCGCGGGCCGTGGCTTGGGAAGCCGGGGGACCTTGAGGCAGCGGCAACTCTGTGCCATTACAACTCCTACCTGTCCCGACCCTTCGTGATCGAGCCGGGCAAGGTCATGGTGATCACAGGCAGACTTCCCGCCACGCCGGACACGCGGGGCGGAGCGGATGCCATGGCGCCGGCCGAGGCCCGGTACTGGTCGATTTCGAGGTACTTGCCCTGGACCAGCATCACATCTGGGTTCCAGGAGCAGATGGGAGAAGGGCTCTGCCTGAGCAGCCTGATGGATGACGAGGTCGTGGTCAACGGTGAGAGGCGCTACATCATCGTATACTCCAAACCCGAGGACAGGCCCGCGAACGCCCGTCCGGAAAGCGGAGTCACATGGCAGTCCCTGGGCCCGACCAACTTCGGCAGCCTCACGATCCGCTGGATGAGCGTCTGGCCGGACCATTTCCTGGAAGCCTACTCGCCCCATTCCCAGAACATCCCGTGGGCGACCGGCGCCTGGTCCCAGGACACCTATGACAGCAGCCTGGTGGGCGCAAACCAGCCCGGCGTCATGGGCCCCTATCATCCCGTGATCCACTACTTGACCAAGGAGGAATTCGAGGCCCTGGGCGAGTCCATCAATCCGGCCGCGATCCCCGCCTGGGAGCCTGCTTCCCATCCCCCCGAGGTGAGCCGCGTTGTGGCCAACGGCATGGAAATCGCGCAGCCCTACCTGGTGGCTCTGCGCGAGCTGGACTCGATCCATGTAGAGGTCGAGGCCACGGATCCGGACGGGGAGCCTCTCCAGTACAGGGGTTATGTGGACGGCCTGGAGGTCCCCGAGCCTGAACAGAGAGGCGGCTCCAGATTTTCCTTCGACCCGGAAACGCGCACCTTCCAGTGGGATGTGCCGCCCGGCGCGGCCCGTGAGGATCCGTACAAGCTCATGGTCGTTGCCTCGGACGGCCTTCAGAGCCGGACCGTGACCGTGGATCTTGTCGTGAACGCGATCCATGCGCCGCTCGTCGATCGGGTCCTTGTCGACGGCGTGGAGCAGAGCAGGCCGTACCAGGCCACGGTCGAGGAGCTGCAGACCCTGCGGATCCAGATCGAGGGGAGCGATCCGGACGGCGATCCCCTGACCTATCAGGCATGGCTCGAGGGCGGCCTCGCACAGCCTCCGGGCCAGAACGGCCAGGCTCGTTTTTCCTTCGACCCGGCCACGCGGACCTTCGAGTGGACGCCGCAATACACAACGGCAAGGCCCGAGCCGTACGAACTCACCTTCGGGATCCAGGACGGCGTGTTCACGACCCTTGTCACCGTGGAGATCACGGTCCTCCCGGTGCACGCCCCGGTGGTGGAACACGTCTTGTCGAACGGCGTGGAGATCTTCGAACCCTACGAGGTTTCCATGCTGGAGGGCGAACCGGTCGAGATTCAGTTGCAGGTTCTCGATCCGGACGGCGACCCCATGACCGCCACAGCCTACTTCCTCGGCCAGACCGTTCCTGCTCCGGACGAGGTTCCGGATCCTGAGTCGACGTTCACTTTCGACCCGGCCGGTTTCACATTTCGGTGGACCTCGAGGTACGGTATGGCGGCCGAGGAGCCTTACGCGCTCAGCGTGGTCTTCTCGGACGGGATACTTCAGACTCTGGTCACTGTGAACATTTTCGTCCTGTCGAACCCTGTCATCGCGCCGGAAGTTTCTCTTTCGGCAAACCAGCAAGTCTTTCATCCCGGCGATACGCTGCGGGTCACCCTGACCCTGGCAAACGAGTTCTCGCCGGCCACGGTGGATCTGTACCTGGCCTTCGGTACGCCGCAGAACCCGCTTGCCAAGATGATCCCGGCTACCGGACCTCTGGCGGCCGGGCTGACCTTGCCGAGCGGATTTCTCCGCAATATTGCTCTGATCAATCACACGTTCCCGCCCCTCTATCGGAGCGGCGCGAGCGGGTTCCGTACCGCGCCCCTCTGGTCCATTCAGCTCGCCTTTACGGCGATCCTGGTGCCCCAGGGAGGCAATGTCCAAGACCCGGCGGTGTGGCTGTCTTCGGACACGGTGTCGTTTACGTACTCGATCCCGTGAGGCCGGGTCTGGCCGTTCTTGAGGATGGTTGGGTTCACCGGGGCGGAGCCAAAATCTCCGCTCCGGTTTTTTTCAGTCTTTTTACCGACGAACAGGCCCGCATGCATCATCGCGGCGGCCGGCCTGCCTGTCGGTCGTTTGACACGAGGAGGCCGCTGCCCGTACGCTCATCTGAAAGCACTTTCTCGAAACACCGCGGGTCTGGAGATATGGAATGAATTTCAAGAAAGGCCTCTCAGTCCTCAAAAAGACGACTCTTCCGGCCCTTGGCGCTCTTGTGAACCGAAGACAGTTCGCCAAGGCCCTCGCCGCTTCCCTGGCCGTGCTGCTCCTTCCGTGGAGGCGGAGCCCCTTCGGGTCCGAGGCGCGAGCAGAGAAGGGAGCCGTGGACTGCCTGAGTCTCATCACAATCCGCCCGGGCCGGCCCCATCTTGTCCGGGCAGGATCGGTCACGACCTTCGTGGTCGCCGTGACGAATGATACACAGAGTTCGAGGACCGTCTCCCTGGTGGCCCAGAGCCAGACCTCGGGCTGGACTGTGGACCTGAGGCGCGCCGATCGGCTCTTTCAGGCCACGGGCGCGCCGGCCACGTCCCTGCAGGTTACGGTCGCAGCCGGCGGAATCCAATACGTCGTCGTGTCCTTGAGGCCTTATGCGGGCATGGCCGAGGGCATGGAGGGGTCGACCATCGTGCGGGCCTACATCCAGCAGCAGCCGGTCGACGAGGTCCTGGTCCGAGGCAAGGTCACTTCCCGGCCCAACGTGTATCTGGTGGCCATAGACGGGTTGAATCGAAAGTATCTCACGCTCAGCAGGAAGGGCGAGGAAGATCCGAATCACCGCAATCCCCTCATGCCGAATCTGCTCCGGTTCTGCCGGGACGCGGCCGTTCTCGCCAAGGCCAGGTGCCATCTCCCCTCTTACACAGACCCGAACCATGTCTCCTTCTTGACCGGCTCCTGGCCCGGCACGTCGGGCGTCTACGCCGTGAAGGAGTTCTACTGCGGCCGCGACGAGAACGGCAATGCGGTCACGATGGCCCCTTGCCGCGACATCCTGCGCTGGGGCCCCTCGGGCGATCGGGTTCTTTCTGTCTTCGATCTCGCCAAGGATCCTGCCATGGGCGGGGATCCGGACGCCTGCAATGCCCTGATCACGGGCAAGCCCTGGTTGCGGGGATACTTCCGGGAGGAAAACAACACGGTGGACATTCTCGCCTCAGGATCCCGGTTCCCCTTCTATGTCGACCCGCCGCCGGCCTACGTGATGGGAGACCCTCCCTCTGACCCGAACGCCTCGACCGACCGAGACGGCATCAACGCAACCCCGCCCGAACAGTTCCACGCCCTTCACGACCTGTTCTGGGGAACCCTGGGCGAGAGGCCTTCGGATCACCCGGACGACCGGTGGGTCGTGGAGAGCGCCCTGAAGATCATCGCAGCCGAGGATCCGCAGGTCTTTTACATCGTGGCAGCCTGCGTGGACATCGAGGGCCACCACGTTGGAGCAGCGGACAAGCCGGCTCTGTGGCAGCCCGGACAGAGCACGGACCTCGTGTGGGACGATTTGAACGCCTATACGCACCGCGCAAACCGCGAGGCCATGCTCGACACCGTGTACGAGGCGGACACATGCTTCGGCATCTTCGTGAACGCCTTGAAGACCCGCGGGACTTACAACAGTTCTGTTCTGGCCTGTCTTTCGGACCACGGGATGCGGGTCTATTTCGACCAGCCTCTCAATTATTACAGGATCATCACGGACGCGGGGATCCCGCAGGACGCAGTGGAAATGGCCGTCTGCAGAGGTGAACTCCTTTTCGTCTATCTTTCGGACCCCTCTTACGTCGCCCCGGTTCAACAAGCCCTGCGGAACTACACGGTCTACCATCCTGTCTGGCAGAAAGAGGTTCATCCTTTCGTTGTGCTGAATCAGGAGGAGATGGCAACCGGAGTCGATGCCGTGGTCGGCCGGGTGGCTGCAAGCAAAGGGCCGAAACGATCCGAGCTCTACAGCGAGTGGTACATCGACCATCCGGTCGAGGATAACTCGAAGCCCCGCTGGCCGGACCTCATGGCGTTTCTGTGCGCCGGCTTCCAGGGCGTGAGCAACGTAGGTGACGCCCCCCCTGTCGGCGGGCATGGAGGGGTTGGCCCTGTACAGGACATTGTGTATCTCATCCGCGGGCCCGGGATCCGAAAGGGCGTTTACAGCTCCAGCCCGGCCTTTCCGGTGGACCTGCTTCCCACCCTTTGCAGGCTTCTCGGCTGGCAGGTGCCGGCCAATGCGGACGGCCGGGTGCTGGGGGAAATCCTGGCGAGATAGGAACATCTCCGGGGTCAGGCCTCGGGCTTTGATGCCCCTGGCCCCTAATTGGGACGAAGAGGCGCCGAGCGTGGAGACGAACCCGATGCCCGGTCAGTTGAGTTTGATTTCCTCCACCTTGGCCCGGATGCCCGGGAATCGCTCCTCGATCCGCACGCGCGCGGGTTCCGGCAGTTCGTCCCAGATCCTGCGGATCCTCTGGGCGCTCTCCCGGATCGCCTTGGGATCCCGGTTCTCCCGGGCGATCCGCAGATCCTCGAAGGCCTGTTTGAGTTCCTGCACCTTCTTATGCGTTTCGGCCCAGTTCTGGCCCTGGGGAAGCGATGTCTCCGTCGCCTTCCACTCGGGAACGTCGGCCGGCCGGATGGGCTTCATCCCGATCGCCTCGAACTCGGCGCGGGTCATGTAATGGAGCACGGGATGATACGGGCCCATGAGTCCGGGCCGGTTCTCCATGAAAAGACTCTTGTCGAACTTCTCCTGCGACCATCCCGCCTTTTCCCATGGGGCGTTGTTCTCATGGAAAGAATATTTCTCCATGTACCACTCTGGCATGACGCTCATCCAGCGCAGGATCAGGGTCTGGGGAGCCGCAGTGCCCCAGTCCTGCCAGGTCACCCCGTATTCGGCCTTGGCGTTGGCAGGCCGGTCCTCGGGCCTCGAAAAGACAATGACATAATCGCGGTTCTCGTTCACGACGATTTCGTCGTCCATCAGACTTCCGTACGGGGTGCCGTAGTATCCCCTGTTGAACTGGGTGTTCGCGCCGAGCTGATGGGTGAAAGAAAAATACCGGACCTCGCCGCGCTCCATGACCTTTTCGCCGTTTCGGGTCCGGGGAGCCACGGGAAGTCTGCCCGTGAGCACGATCACTTTGTTGGCGCCCAGATTCATGGGCCGGCTGAGATAGGCCGTGTAGTTGCACTCGGTGGCTGCGTTGCCGTAATTGCCGGGCGGCGGCGCGTCCGGGCCCTGGTTGAAGATGAGCCGGAGCATTTTCCGCACCCGGGCCTTGGCCTGCACCGGGTCCTCGTCGCCCCACGGCCTCGACTTGTAGTAAGCACGGGCTTCGGCCGTCAGATTGACGATCCCGAACATCTTGAACCAGCCCAAGCTCGGCCCGATGAAAGGATAGGGCTCCATGGGAGGCGTGGTCACCCTGGGCACAGGCTCGGTCTGGAGTTTCACCGCAAGGGACTTGTCGCATGTGATCCAGAACCTCTCGCCCGTGGAAAGCTCGAGGGTGGCCTTGGGCCAGGCAACGCCGCCATAGGGCCCCGTGCCCTTGTCCGGCGCGAAAATCCGAAGCCAGAGAAGGGACGGCACAATCACGTTTCGACCGATATGGCCGGTAAAGGCAAAAGGCCCCCCGACGCGCGTGTTTCCCGGGCCCCGGTACTGCGGAGCGATCATGGCCTTTGGATTGAGGGCCACGGCGTTGCCCATCTTGAGATCGAAGGTGACGTGGTAGTGCCTGTTCTTGGCGGTCCGGTCCGCGCCCACCCGAAAGGGATTGACGTGGCCGGGATCGGGATCGATGTCCGCGTCTACGATCGGCACTTCACAGATGCCCATCTGGCCCGTCACGGGATGCTCGATGTCCACGGGCGTGAGGATCTGGTAGTCCATGAACCGGGCGTGCGGGAAGTCGCCCTCCACGTGGAGCTTGGCGCCCAGGGGAGCCAGAAAGATCAGTTTGAGATAGGTCGCGTGGGGATCCGGCGAGAACTGCCGGAGCACCTCGGAAGGGTCGTAGGCGGCGATGGCGTACCACTGGTCCCTGGGATCGATCTCCTCGGGCCGGACGAGCTTCCAGCTGTGGGTCTTGACGTTGTCGATGTACGGAGAAAAGAAGCCCTTGGGGAACTCCGCCTCGGCCTTTCCGGCCAGCCAGAGACGAATCCGTTCCTCGAGCTTCTGCGAGAAGGCCAGGATCTCCCGCTCCCGGTCGGCCCGATACTTCTCCGGCTGACGCGCTGCCTCCATGGCCAGCTTGAGCCGCTCCTCCCAGGTCAAGTCCGGCAGGACCATGGTTTCCCGGGACGTTTCGAGTTCCTTGCTCTGGCTCACGGAAAGCCGCTCCATGGCGGCCGAGCGGAACGGAAGGGCCGCGAGGATTCCAAGGGAAAGAAAAACCACGGTTCGACCCCGGCCGAGACAACGCATCCTCATCTTGCACCTCCGTGGGAACCTGATAAAATTTTTTGTTTTTCTCTCGTCAGCCTATCACAGTCCGTCCCTGGTGCAAAGGATCCTCAACCGGCACATCCTGCATCCCGATTCAACACCTTTTTCTCGTTGACCGTTCTGCAAGGAGACCGATATAATTGCGAGCCGGATAAACAGAACACCAGCGCAGCTCGAAGGTGCCGGCGGCAGCACTGTTGCGCTGCGGCCTCCCATCGACAAATTTCACGCAAATGTCACGGAAAAAGATCAGGAAATCGGCCCTGGCAGCCGACAGAATTAAGGAATGTTTCGTCAAAGTGCACAGGGGGACCCATCGTCGCCAAAGGTTTCCCCGTACACGTCTTTGCGGACATGAGGCGGGCATCCGAGATTTCTCTTCCGAGTGAAGTCCTGAGAGGAGAATCCAGGCCGCAGCCCTGCACGCGATGGGGCTCCGTTTATGGCTTTGCTTGAGGTCATCGCTTCCACGCTCCCGGGCAGGCCGGACCCGGCCGTGCCGATCGCTGCTTCGAGGGCCGGAGGACTGGGGCTCCTGGACCTCCAGTTTGTCCGGGACGAAAACCTTGTGCGCCAAAGCGTGGAAAAGCTCTGCCGCTACGGCCGCGGCCCGTTCGGGCTCAAGGTCGACGGCCCTGGCTTTTCCTGGCTGATGGAAAAATTCCCGAGCCTTCCGGATCGCCTGAGCACGCTGATCCTGGCCTGTCCGGGCTGCCGCCAGGGCCTGACGGACGTTCTGCACCTCAGGCAAAGAGGGATCCGTCTCTTTTTGGAATGCACCTCCTTGGAGGAGGCCCAGTTTGCAGAAAAAGCCGGCCTCGACGGCGTCATCGCCAAGGGAAACGAGGCGGGCGGCTTCGTCGGAAGCGAGACCACCTTTATCCTGGTTCAGCGCTTCGTCAAGACTCTTTCCATCCCGGTCTACGCCCAGGGCGGGATCGGGTTGCACACGGCTGCAGCCTGCCACGCTGCCGGCGTCCGCGGCGTGGTGCTTGACAGCCAGCTCCTTCTCGCCAGGGAATCCCCTCTCTCGGATGACCTGAAGACCAGAATCTCGGCCCTTGACGGCACCGAGACGACCTGCCTGGGTGCGGAGATCGGCCAATGGATCCGGGTCTGCAGCCGCTTCGGGAGCGCTGCGGTCAGGGAACTCGAGGCGGAGGAGGAGTCTCTTGCCGCCCGGGAAGACCTGCGCAAGGAGGAACGAGCCCGGGCGTGGATCGAAGCGGTCGCGTCGGCGGCCGCTTCGCCCGCGGGCCGCAGCGGACTCCTTTTCCTCGGCCAGGACGTGGGGCTGGCCGCGCCCCTCGCGCGGCGTTACGTCACGGTGGGCGGTATCGTGGACGCTGTGCGGACCGCGCCCGAGGCCCATCTGAGGGCCGCCGCAAAGGAACGTCCATTGGCAGAAGGCGCTCCCCTGGCCCGGTCCCTCGGGATTCGGTATCCGATTCTGCAGGGCCCCATGGCCAGAATCAGCGATGTGCCGGAATTCTCGCGCCGGGTGGCCGACGCCGGCGCTCTGTCCTTCGTGGCCGTGGGCTGGACATCGGGCCGCGAACTGGAAACGCTTCTCGAGCATACCGGGCGCGCCCTTCCGGACAGGCCCTGGGGCGTCGGTCTGCTGGGATTCCTGCCGCCCGAGGCATACCGCAGTCAGGTCGCGGTCGTCGAGAAGCACAAGCCTCCCTTTGCCCTGATCGCGGGCGGCCGGCCGGATCAGGCGAGGTCTCTCGAGGCCAGGGGCATTTCGGCCTTCGTGCACGTTCCCTCGCCGGGCCTGCTCAGGATGTTCCTGGAGAGCGGCCTCCGCAGATTCGTCTTCGAGGGCCGCGAGGCCGGTGGCCATGTGGGCCCCTTGTGCTCCTTCGTCCTTTGGGAGCACGCAATCGAGTGCCTCGCTGGATGGTCGGCCTCGGCTCCTGCTGACCGGCCTTGCCAGGCGGTCTTTGCCGGAGGCATCCACGATGCTCTGTCCGCGTCCATGATCGCCGTCATGGCGGCTCCTCTTGCGGAGCGCGGGGTTCAGATCGGCGTGCAGATGGGAAGCGCCTATCTTTTTACGAAGGAGGCGGTCTCCACGGGCGCCATTCTGGAGGACTATCAGCGGGAGGCCCTGAGGTGCTCGGGCACCGGGCTGCTGGAGACCGGCGTAGGGCATACGGTCCGGTGCATGGAAACCCCGTACGCAGCCCTGTTTCGAAAGGAGAAGAGGCGGCTGGCCTGCGAAGGCAAGTCCCCAAAGGAGCTTCAGGAGTCCCTCGAAAGGATGAACACCGGAAGGCTAAGGGTTGCGGCCAAGGGGATCGCCCGCAAGAGCGGGTATGGCTCCGACCCCGAGGCGGACGGTTTCGTCTCGCTTTCCGAATCGGAGCGCCGCGAGCAGGGGCTGTACATGATCGGCCAGCTCGCCGCGATCCGGGACCGGGTCTTCAGCATCGATGAACTCCATGCCGAAGTGAGCGCTGCAAGCACGGAGAGAATCGAGGAGCTTGCCAGAGCCTCCGGGCAGCCCAGGGTTCGGGGCGAAAAGGAAAGGCCCAGCGACATCGCGATCGTGGGCATGGCCTGCGTCCTTCCCAAGGCACCGGATCTTCGGGCCTATTGGAGGAACATCCTTCACAAGACGAGCGCCATCGGCGAAGTCCCCAGGCCCAGATGGGCTCCTGACCTGTACTACGACGCGGACCCTAAGGCGGCCGACAAGGTGTATTCCAGGTGGGGCGCTTTTGTCGACCCGGTCCCCTTCGATCCGGTCAAGTACGGCATGCCGCCCAACTCGCTGCGGTCCATCGAGCCTCTGCAGCTCCTCGTGCTCGAAGTGGCTTCCAGGGCGCTGGAAGACGCGGGGTACGCCGAGCGGCCCTTTGCCCGGGATCGGACCTCGGTCATTCTCGGCATCAGCGGCACGGGCGAGCTGGGCCAGGCCTACGCGTTCCGGTCAGCTCTGCCTGCCTACTTCGGGACCGATTCCGACCGGATCATCCGTCACTTCGAGGAGCATCTGCCGGAATGGACCGAGGATTCCTTTCCCGGAATTCTCGTCAATGTGGCGGCCGGCCGCGTGGCCAACCGGCTGGACCTGGGAGGGACGAACTTTGCGGTTGACGCCGCGTGCGCTTCTTCCCTTGCCGCCGTGTACCTGGCGGTGCGGGAGCTCGAGTGCCGGACGAGCGACATGGTGGTCGTGGGCGGCGCCGATACGATGCAGAATCCCTTCACGTACCTGTGCTTCGCGAAGACGCAGGCTCTGTCCCCCCGCGGGAAGTGCTGCCCCTTGGACCAGAGCGCCGACGGCATCGTGCTCGGCGAAGGCGTCGCCACCGTCGTCCTCAAGCGCCTGGAAGACGCGGAAAGAGACGGGGACAGAATCTACGCGGTGATCAAGGCCGTGGGCGCAGGCAGCGACGGCAGGGACAAGAGCCTGACGGCCCCCCGGATCGAGGGACAGATCCGAACCCTGGAGCGGGCGTACGCCAAGGCCGGGATTTCTCCGGCCACCGTGGGCCTGGTCGAAGCCCACGCGACCGGGACCGAGGTGGGCGACGAGGCCGAGATCGAGGCTCTATCGCGTTTCCTCGCCCGCCACCGGGCCGCACCGCAAAGCTGCGCGGTCGGATCGGTCAAGTCCATGATCGGGCACACCAAGTCCACGGCGGGGATCGCCAGCCTGATCAAGACCGCCCTGGCCCTCCACGAAAAGATCCTTCCGCCGACCCTGGGCGTCGAGAAGCCGAACAAGCGGTTCCTGGAGACGGGAAGTCCGATTTACCCGAACACCGAAACCCGTCCCTGGCTGCGATGCCCCGGGGATCCGCCCCGAAGAGCCGGTGTGAGCGCCTTCGGGTTCGGCGGAACGAACTTTCATGCGGTCTTGGAAGAATACGACGAGGATTTCCTGGCGGCTCGGGAGGGATGCTTCCGGGCCTGTGCGCCGAACCGTTCTGCCGAACTCTTCCTGTGGGCAGGGCGCACGCCGGGCGATCTTACAGAGGCAGTGGGATCGCTCAGGCAGGCCCTGCCTCGATTCGAGCGGGTGTCGCTCCCGGACCTCGCCCGCACGGTCAACGAGCAATACCGAAAGGCCTCCTCGTCGCAAGACGGCCCCCTGGCGAGGCTCTCCGTGGTGGCGGACTCGCTCGAGGATCTTGTCTGCAAACTCGACCAGGCATCGGAAGCTCTTCGTGCGGGTACACCTCTGCTCTGGGATCCCCGCGGGGTCTACTACACGGCCGCCCCCCTGAACGGCCAGGGAAAACTTGCCTTTCTGTTTCCCGGCCAGGGCTCCCAGTATCCGAACATGCTGGCCGACCTGGCAGCCGGCATGCCGGCTGTCCGGGATCTGTTCGAGCGAAGCGACGCGCTGCTCAGGGATAGACTCGAGAAGCGCCTCAGCCGCTACGTGTTTCCTCCGGCCGCCTGGAGCAAAGAAGAGGAATCCAGACAGCGAGAAGAGCTGGCTCTTCCCTTTGTTGCCCAGCCTGCCATCGGGGCCGCCTCCCTGGCGCTCTACCACCTGCTCCTGGACCTCGGGCTCGAGCCCCACGTGCTGGCTGGCCACAGCTACGGGGAATACGTGGCCCTTTGTGTGGCCGGCGTCATGAGCGAGAGGGACCTCATTCTGCTCTCCGAGACCCGGGGCCGCCTTATGGCCGGCAACGGGAATTCGGACTCTGGCGTCATGGCCGCTCTGCGGGCCGGCGTGGCGCAGGTGTCGGAGCTGCTCTCCGGAATCGAAGGGGTCTGGATCGCGAATCTGAACGAGCCGGAGCAGACCGTTATCTCCGGCACCCGACCGGCCGTGGACGCGGCGCTTGCCAAGTGCAAGTCCCTCGGGATACCGGCCAAACGAATTCCGGTGGGCTGCGGGTTTCATTCCCCTCTGGTTTCCGGGGCCTGCGAGAAGCTCAAGGAAACCCTTCAATGCATCGATCTCCGGCCGCCCCGCTGCACGGTCTTCTCGAATGTTTCCGCCGCTCCCTACCCGGAGGATCCTGGGGCCGTCGCAGAGCATCTGGCATACCACCTGAGGAACAGGGTGGATTTCATCCGGGAAGTGGAGGCCATGTACGAACATGGAGCCCGGATCTTCGTGGAGGTCGGGCCCGGAAGGGTGCTGACAGGGCTCGTGGAACGGATTCTGGGAAATCGTCCCCACCTGGCGGTCTCATCGAACCAGAAGGGCCGGCCCGGCCTTGA
>FWPU01010356.1_pt1 | contig 13917 bp, 10 predicted proteins | sample 2228361 | NCBI WGS metagenome assembly FWPU01 (sample SAMEA103939777, study PRJEB20133) | metagenome | reverse complement strand
GGACGAAAGGCCGCCAGGTCGCCCACCCGTCGGCTGTCCAGAATGTCCAGCCCTTCCCGGGCGATGTCCTCCAGGGTTCGCTGGATCGCCTGGGCCAGGGAACAACGTCCGTCCAGGTAGTGGGTACAGGCATACCAGAGGGCCGCCGCGATGGCCCGGGTTTGTCCCCGGGCCACGAGCTGTTCAACGGCCGTCAGGTCGATGGTTTCTGTGCCGAACAGGATGGTATGCAGACCCTGGGTTTTGATATGGACATCTCGTCGGCCGCGAGCTGGATTGATGGAGCGTGGCATGGGAATTCGCTCGCGATGGAGGTGGAGCGGCCCAACGGCTTCGGGATGGCGCCCGGTGGGAAACTGCTTTGCCACGGCTCGGGCCCGCTCGGTGACATCGGCCGGCCGGAAGGCATCCATGGCGATCACCGTATCGGCCACGTCCAGATAATCCCCGCTGCCGCCGATGACGAGGATGGAGCTAACGCCATGTTCGCTGTAAAGCTGGCGGACCCGATCGATGAAAGGGGTAATGGGTTCCCGCTCCTTGGGCACCAGCGCCTGCATGCGGCTGTCCCGGATCATGAAATTGGTGGCGGCGGTGTCCTCATCGATGAGTAGGCCCGTGGCACCCACTTCCAACGCTTCCATGATGGATGCAGCCTGGCTGGTAGAGCCACTGGCATTGGCCGTCTGGAAGGCGCGGGTAGATTGGCCCAGGGGCAGGTTGTCGATGAAGGGAGAAATATCCACACCGGCGACTGAGCGACCATCCTCCGCCCGGATCTTGACCAGGCCCGCCTGGCTGACCACCCGCTCTCGGCCATCGCCTGGACGGTGGTTGTAGACGCCGCGCTCGATGGCCCGCAACAGGGTGCTCTTGCCGTGGTAGCCTCCGCCCACGATCAAGGTGACACCCAGCGGAATGCCCATGCCGGTCACCTGTCCGGCATGGGGCAATTCCATCTGCACCCGCAGGGAAGGCGGCGACTGGAAGGGGACGACCGTGCCATCTTGGAGGGGGCGGTCGTCCACCCCCGAGCGCCTGGGCAGGATGGCTCCGTCGGCCACGAAGGCCACCAGTCCCTGGCCTGCCAGGGCTGTCCGGAGGACGTCGGCATCTTCGTTGGTGGCCACGTGTTTCCAAACCAGGTCCGGATGGTGGGCAGCCGCGATCAGGCTGTGGTTGACCACAGCGGGCACATCTTCCAGCAGCAGGCGAGCCGCCTCGTGACCTAGGACGCGGCGTCCCTGGGCCGGCAACCCTACGGTGAACCGGGCTTCCACATTTCCCTCTGGGTCGATCTGGACCGCGGTCTGGGGCAACACTTCTTGCCCGGGGGCCTCCATGTGAATTTCGCCACTCTTGCCGGTGCCCCGGTGTCGGCTGTGGCGCCGGGCGGCAGCCGCAAAGGTTCGGGCCAGGAAAGCGGTCAGGCCAACGGCACGGCTGATGTTGGCGTAGGTAGCCTGGGGAAAGGCGGCCACCGAGGCCGGGAGGGTGATTCGTACCCGGCTGGGCGAGGCGAAGGGATCGCCCTGGACGTGATCTACCCACAGGGTGAAGGTGGGAAAGGTCCACGCGCCCTGAATTTCCCGGTAGGCGGGGTATCCTCGTCCATCGATTCGGCGCAGGATATCTTCCAGTTTCTGTCGGTCCGATGCCATGATTCCGTTCTTTCCCTGGTCGTCCGATTGTGTCTCACACTTGAAGGCGCACAACAGCAGTCAATGGCGATGCGGGTGGCCGGAGGGCCACCCGCATTCCTGACCCTTTCAGGGTGTCATAGTGTAGCGAATTCCGTCCAATGATGCCAGTTTCGCGGGATTTGCCCTCCGTGTAACCGTTTGGGGACCGGGGCGCCAGGCAGTATAATGGGGTGGGCTGTCTTGCCCTCTCTGAGCCACAAGGAAGGGCCTGGCGGTCTCCCAGACTACCGCACAGCGTCGTAAGCCGTAACCGAAATCGCCATAGAAGCGTATGATCAAAGAATACCCTCCATAAAGCAACAGCGGCTCCAGCCATGTATGCTGGAGAGACGGCGTAACAGAACAGCCCACACCCACAGATGAACTGAGACAGATATCTGACCGACACGCCCATTCTGGTTGAATCGCTAAAATCGCAGGGCAAGAGCCTGGGGTTGCCGGCGCCGCCACTTTCGACCGTTCTCCTCGTCGCCCATGTGGCCGGTGTCCCACTCTGCTAATGTGCTTAACGATTGAACCAATCATCCGAGGATGACCATGTTCAAACGATTTAGCACCAATTACATGGTTCTCTTATTTCTAACCGACCTTTTTCTGATTCAGGTGGGATTGGGCGTGGCCATGCGCCTCCGTTTTGTACTTCCCTTCGGCCAGATGTTGCTGCCGGAGTGGGCACCGACCTTCGTCTACACCCCTACGCCGGCGCTTCACGCCACCGTCGCGCTGCTGTGGGCCCTGAGCTTGCTTTTAGGCTCGGTCTACACTCCCCGCAAGGTTATCTTCTGGGTGGAGGAAATGCAACGGGTGTGGCTTTCCCACACGGTGGCTGCCCTGACCCTGGCGGGTCTGCTCTATCTGGCCAAGAAGGAATTGCCACGGCTGACCTTTGTCTATTTTTACATCCTGGGGCTGCTCCTGCTGATCGGCTATCGGTTGATCCTGCGGACGTGGCATCGTTGGCGTCGGGCCGAGCGGAGCAACACTGCTCGCATCCTGGTGGTGGGCGCAGGTCGTGTCGGCTGTGATCTGGTGGAACAGTTCCGAAAACAGCATTGGAGCGGCCTGGATATCGTGGGCTTTTTGGATGACGATCCGGCCAAACTGAACCACACCGTGGATGGCCTGCCGGTCCTGGGCCGCCTGGATGATGCGGTGAACGTTGTCCGGAAATTGGAAGTGGACGAAGTCATCATTGCCCTGCCCCTCCACGCCCACGTTCGTCTGGCTAACCTGGTGGCCCGCCTGCACGAGCTTCCCGTTCGGGTGCGGGTCGTTCCAGACTACTTCGATTTGGCCTTCCACGGTGCCACCATCGAAAGCCTGGGGGGGATTCCCCTCATCGGCCTGCGGGATCCAGCCATTGACGGCTTTCAGCGCTTTGGGAAGCGCTTGATGGACATTGTGGTCTCCGCGCTGGGGCTCCTGCTCCTTTCCCCACTGATGGCTGTCGTGGCCCTGGCCATCAAGCTGGAAGACGGCGGGCCCGTCCTGTACCGGGCACCACGGGTGGGCGAGAATGGTCGCCTTTTTGAGATGCTCAAATTCCGCTCCATGGTGGTAGGCGCTGACCGAATTCAGGACCGGGTCAATCAGGTGGATGAGGAAGGGCATATCATTCACAAGCGGGCCGATGATCCCCGGGTAACCCGGGTAGGGCGCTTCATCCGCCGCACCAGCATTGACGAGTTACCCCAGCTCATCAACGTTTTGAAAGGGGAGATGAGCCTGGTGGGGCCCCGGCCGGAACTTCCCTGGTTGGTGGAAAAGTACGAACCCTGGCAGCGCAAGCGTTTTGCCGTACCCCAGGGCATTACCGGCTGGTGGCAGGTCAATGGCCGCAGCGACAACCCCATGCACCTCCATACAGACCAGGATCTGTACTACATCCAGCATTATTCTATCTGGCTGGACCTGCAGATCCTGTGGCGTACCATCGCGGTAGTCCTCCGTGGACGTGGCGCTTTCTGAAATCATTTTGGCCTCTACTGCTGCAAAGTAGTCTATCACCATGCACTACGCACTATAGTGACTCGGAGAACACAGAGAATTCCCGCTGAGAAACTCGGGAAAACCTGTGTGACTCCGTGGTTGCGGCCGTGCAACCTCTCGGTCTCCTTTGAAGCTTATGTTCGCAATCGGGTGATTTCATCTCCAGTCCAGGCCGGGGACATGATCGCCGCCAGCCCGGCCGGTGTTTTCGCCTTCTAAAAAAAACCTGGGCGGTGGGAAGGACGTTAACCAGGGAGCAAGCTGGTATGTTATAATGGCTGTCGCGATGATTTGCCGATGTATCCAGAACCGTTCTGACCTTACTGGAGGCGGTAAAGGAATTTAGGGGGTAAAGGAAAAGGAGCCCCCGACGTCTTTACCCGTGGAGTCTGTCAGGATGGCATTTACCGTCGAAGATTTCGCCGACCTGCGTCGGCTGTTGGCAATGCACCCCGAATGGCAGGAGGAGCTGCGGCGGCTCATCCTGGCCGATGATTTCCTTGCCCTTCCGGCCATTGTGCGAGAGTTGGCCGAAGCCCAGCGCCGTACCGAAGCCCGGGTGGCGGAACTGGCCGAAGCCCAGCGCCGCACCGAAGCCCGGGTGGAGGAACTGGCCGAAGCCCAACGCCGCACCGAAGCCCGGGTGGAAGCCCTGGCCGAAGCCCAACGCCGCACCGAAGCCCGGGTGGAGGAACTGGCCGAAGCCCAGCGCCGCACCGAAGCCCGGGTGGAAGCCCTGGCCGAAGCCCAACGCCGCACCGAAGCTGCACTGCAGGAAATGCAGCAGGCCATTCGGGTTCTGCAGGATGCCGTACGCGAACTGCAAGAAGCCGTGCGCGAACTCCAGGAGGCGGTGCGTCAGCTGATCGAAGATCAGCTGCGCATGCGGGATCAGTTGGGCGACCTGCGTGGCTTTCGTCTGGAGATGCGCTACGCCCAGCATGCTCCCGGCTACTTTGGCCGCTGGCTGCGCCGGGTGCGTCGGGTCTTGCCCGATGGTCTGGATCCGGCCCTGGAAGATACCCTGGAAGCCCGGCTCACCGAGAGCGAACTTTTCGATCTGCTCCAGGCCGACCTGGTCGTGACCGGCCTGCTCCGTCAGCCCGCCACAGGACAACCGGCCGAGATCTGGTTGGTGGTGGAGGTTTCATCGGTCATCGACCGTCGGGATGTGGAACGGGCCCAGCGGCGTGCCGCCTTGTTGCGCAAAGCAGGCTTCCGCGCCATTCCGGTCGTGGCGGGCGATTCCCTGACCCAGGGGGCCACGGACCTGCTGCAGGATGAGCCCGTCGCCCTGATGCTCGATGGCCGCTCTTCCGGCTGGGAAGAGGCGCTGGCGGCTGCCTGACCAGGCATGCACCGGAATTCTACGGAAATGCCCTCCCCATGTCGGTCAACCATCACCTTCAACTGTTCAAGGATAAATTGATTGTAGAACTCTCCGGGCGGCCGGAGATACGCTTTGCCATTTTGTACGGTTCAGCGCTGGCGGGCGGCCCATTCCACGATCTGGATATCGGTGTCTGGGTCGATCCCCATCAGATAGCCGATGACCAGATGCTGGACTACGAACTAAGCCTTTCCGATCGCCTCAGTGAGGTCGTTGGCTTTCCGGTGGATGTCCGAGTGCTTAACCATGCGCCCCTGCTCTTCCGGTATCAGGTCAGCCAGGGGGAACCTCTCTTTGTACAGGATGACGCATTACTGACCACATTTCTGGCGCAAACCTGGTCACGCTATCTGGATTTTCGCCCTTTCGCCCTCCAATATCTGCGAGATCTGAAATGAAAGCGGTTGACCCCTTGCGCGTCCGAGAGCTACTCGGCTATATCAGCGACGCCCTACATCGCCTTCAAGAATTGAGAGCCCTGCCCCAGCAGGATTTTGTCGCGGATTACCGCTGTACAGAAAGCGCCAAGTATTTGCTGATCGTCGCTACAGAGGCGGCCATCGATCTCTGCAACCATATCGTGGCGTGCCAAGGCGGGCGCGCCCCTCAGGATTATGCCGATTGTTTCACCATTTTGGCGGAGCTGGGAGTGATTCAGGCGGAGCTTGCGTCACGTCTGCGCATGATGGCACGCTTCCGCAATCGGCTTGTCCATCTGTATTGGCAAATTGACAACACCCATATCTATCGAATCCTTCACGAGAATTTATCCGACCTGGATGCATTCCGCCAGCAGATCATTTCCTGGCTGGAGCATCAGAAGCTCCTTTGACAGATATCCACTATTTTGGATTTTGCCACTTTTTGCACTTTGCATCCCCAGATTGCACAGATAGAGTCGAAGGTAATCTGTGTTCATCTGTGAAATTTGTGGATCCAATCCAATCTGCAAAGATATTAAAATATCCCATCATGGTCAGATCCAGCTGCAATGAACCCCGTTCGACAGGAAGAGAAGATGTCCATTCACTTTGGCACTGACGGCTGGCGGGCCGTCATCAGCGAGGAATTTACCTTCGCCAACGTTCGCAAGGTGGCCCAGGCCATCGCCCAGGAAGTGCTGGCCACCAGCCCCACTTCCCCCACGATGGTAGTTGGCTTCGACACCCGCTTCCTCAGCGACCGCTATGCCATCGCCGTGGCGGAGGTATTGGCCGCCCACGGCATTCGGGTCTGGCTGGCCCAGGCCGACGCCCCCACCCCCATGATCAGCTACGCCATCGTGGACAAGGGCGCGGACGGCGGCGTCATGATCACCGCCAGCCACAACCCGCCCCGCTACAACGGCATGAAGTTCAAGGCCGCCTATGGCGGCTCTGTCAGTCCTGAGGTAGCTCGTTCGGTGGAAAGGCGCATCCGCGCCGCTGAGGAGGCCGGCATCATACCGCCTACCCTTCCCCTCCACGAAGCCCAGGTGCAGGGCCTGATCACCCGCTTCGATCCGTTCCCGGCCTACGAAAGCCACGTCCGTCGGCTGGTCAACTTCACCGCCATCCAACGGAGTCGCCTGCCGGTGGCCGTGGATGCCATGTACGGGGCCGGCCGGGTCTATCTGCGTCGCCTGCTGGAGGATGCGGGCTGCACTGTGACCGAGCTTCGCAACGAGATGAACCCGGGCTTCAACGGCATCCACCCGGAGCCCATCGCCCGTCACCTCCATCCCCTGATCGAGCTCATGCGGCGGGGCGAGCACCGGGTAGGGCTGGCCACCGACGGCGATGCCGACCGCATCGGCGCGGTGGATCCCAGCGGCCGCTTCATCGATCCCCACGGCATCATGGCCCTACTGGTGGAACATCTGGTCCACAACCGGGGCCTGCGGGGCAGCGTGGTCAAGACGGTCAGTACCACCCAGATGCTCAATCGGCTGGCCCGGCGTTATGACCTGCCCCTGCACGAAACGCCGGTGGGCTTTAATCACATCAGCGACTGGATGTTGCGGGAGAATGTGCTGCTGGGGGGCGAAGAGAGCGGCGGCATTAGCATGGCCGGCCACATCCCGGAAGGGGATGGCATCTTGATGGGGCTGCTGCTGGTGGAGATGGTGGCCAGCCGGGGGTGCACGCTGGCCGAGCTCCTGGATGATCTCATGGCAGCGCCCGACATAGGGCGCTTCCACTACGCTCGCCTGGACCAGCCTGTGCGCCCTTTCGACAAGCGAGAGTTGCTCGCCGCCCTGCTGGCAGGTGCTCCAGATACCCTGGCAGGGGTGCCGGTGGCCCAGGTCAGCGACCGGGACGGGGTGAAGTTTATCTTGGCCGATGAAAGCTGGCTCTTGATTCGCCCCAGTGGCACGGAACCGGTGCTCCGCATCTACGCCGAGGGCCGTAGCGATGAACAGATCCAGGCTCTGCTGGCGGCGGGCATGGAGATGGCCCAGGCCCTGATCGCGGATCGAATCCAGGAATGACGCTATAGTGGAGTCATCCACTGGTACACTCTGGCGTAAATGCCACGGCAGAAATTCCGGGTGCCCTCTGGGCGCACTACCTCTGGTGGAAGCTATCGGCGAATTTCTGCCGGGATTTACTAGACCTGCTAGAACAGGATCCGCAGCAAGGAAAGGGTCAGGGCGGAGATGCTGAGGAGACCGGCCAGAAAGACTACAGCCCCAGGCACCAACACGGCCACCATCACCCGCCCCAGGGGAAATCCGGTGAGTGCCCGGATGGCTTGTACGTAGAGGACCAGGGCCCACAGATAGCCGACAGCGCGGGCGAGACCGCCCAGGCAGGGGATCGGGCTGAAGAAGGTCAGGACCAGCGGCACCGTAGCGTAGCTGGTCATGGCGTAAAATCGTTGCAGGGTAGCCGTGGCTCCCTGCAACTTGAGCACGACCAGCACACCCAGGCCATAGACGATCCAGAGGGTCACCCAATGGAGCGGTTGGCTGAGCCAGAGGCCCAGGGCGCTCAGGCCGGCGGCCAGCCAGCCTGGGAAGAACGCCGGCTCTAACCCCGCGATGCGTTGCAGGGTTTCCGCCAGGATTCCCATACTCTGGCCTTCTGCGGCAGCCTGGGCCAGCCGCAACAGTGGGACCACGGTGCCCGCCCGGGCAGCCGTGATCCAGTGCACCAGAAAGGACAGACTGCCCGCCACCAGGCCCGTGAGGATCACCAGGCCCAATCCCTGGCGCATGCTGATGGCCGGCGCGCTGTCGGCCAGATCCGCCGCTTCTCTCTCCCCTATCTCGAAGCGGAGCTGAATGGCATTGCTCACCTGCTGGGGCGATGGCAGCCACTCGCGCCAGGCCACAGAAGAGGTCCCGTTGCCGGCGACTTTCCCCTGCCACAGTCTGTCGGCCTTCATCGTCCACCCCCCAAGATCAGGAAGAGGCCCAACAGCGCGCCTGCTACGCCTGCCAGGAATACCACGGCGACCACAGGTGCCAGGGCTGCCACCACCGCCCGCTGCCAGGGCAGCTCGTGGGCCACCGCCACGGCCCGATAGAGGACCAGCAGGGTCCAGGTGGCCAGCAGGAGATTGCTGACCGTGGTGAAGGGGACAATGTGCACCAGGCGGAGCACCTGGGGGGCCACCATCAAGGCGCTGGCCCCCAACATCTGGTTGAGGGTGCCCCGACCATCCAAGGCGAGGGCCACCCCGTGGCTGACCAGACCGACGAACATCCATTGGAGCAGCAGGCCCAGGGGGATCGTGAGCAGGGCCAACAGGCGGAACCATCCACTGCCATAGCCGGTGGTCAGCGTCAACCATCTCCAGGCTTCCTGTAGCCAGGCTGCCTCCACAGCCGGTCCCAGGTTCAATTGACGCCACCCCTGCAGGAGCTCCTGGAAGACGGCCTGGGCGGGCGGCAGGCTGGCCGCTGCCAGCAGACTGCCCACCAGGTGGGCTGCCCCGACCGCAATGCCCACCACAACAACCATGAAGAGGCCCTCCACCCATGGGTTGTCGTCGTCCACCATGACGATGAAGGGATCCGCTTCCAGCATCAGGGCTTTGCCCATGAGTTCAGGATACGACCGAGGCTGCAGCATAAGAACTCCAATGGATGGTAGGCCGTGCAGGATGAGGCTATCCAGGGGGCCGATTCCGTCGGCCCATCCGGTCGCCTTTCGACGGCATAATCATAGCATAGCGCCCTGGTGGGTGCAACGACCTCGAGCATGAAACTCAAAGCGGTGTTGTCTGGCCACTTTATTTGACGAGAGCTCTAAAAGGTCTTAAGATGTGGCGCGTTTGTCGACGTTTTTCTTACAGTAGCGCCCGACGATGGGCGGCAGGTCGGTCCGCCGGTGGAAGCAGACGGCCACGTGGTTGCGTTTCGACTTCGAGGCCCATGGAGACCGGCGCAAGATCCGGCTGCCATCCAGCTCGATTCGTGGGGAGTCTACAGCCATCTAACGAAGGACCGGTCAGCAAAATGCGACTCATTCCACGCAAAATGTTCTTCACCCGTGGGGTCGGCGTCCACAAGGAGAAGCTCACCAGTTTTGAGATGGCCCTCCGGGAAGCCGGCATTGCTCACTTCAACCTGGTCCGCGTCTCCTCCATCTTCCCGCCCCGCTGCAAGATCGTCCCCAAGGAGGAGGGGCTGCCACTGCTCCAGGCAGGGGAGATCGTCTTCGCCGTCCTGGCGGAGATGTCCACCAACGAACCGGGGCGCCGCATCGCTGCCTCCATCGGCGTGGCCCGGCCTGCCGACCACGACAAGTACGGCTATCTGTCCGAGCACCACGCCTTCGGACAGACCGAGAGCGAGGCCGGCGACTACGCCGAAGACCTGGCGGCCACCATGCTGGCGACCACCCTGGGCATCCCCTTCGACGCCGACAAGGACTACAACGAGCGCAAGGAACAGTACCTGATGGGCGGCGAAATCGTGGAGACCACCAGCATCACCATGGCCGTGACGGCTGAACCGGGCGGTGTCTGGACCACTGTGGTGGCGGCAGCGATTCTGGTCTGATCCATGATGACGCCCGATAACTTCCTCGGCCTGCCCGAGCCCTACGCCGGGGCATCCCATGCCCGGGTGGCAGTGATCCCTATGCCCTTCGAAGCCACGGTCAGCTATGGCCACGGCACCGCCCACGGCCCCCAGGCCATCATCACTGCCTCCCAACAGGTGGAGCTCTACGACCGGGAGTTTGACCGGGAGCCGGCCCTGGAATACGGGATCCATACCCTGGCTTCCCTGGCCCTGGCCGATGAGCCTGAAGCGGCTGTGGCCCAGATCGCCCAGGCAGTCGCCCAGGTGGCCGGGCGGGTTCCCCTAGTGGTTGGCCTGGGGGGGGAGCATACCGTGAGCCTGGGCTTCGGCCGGGGCCTGTTGGCTGCGTTGGGTGGCCCCCTTACCGTGGTGCAGATCGACGCCCACGCCGACCTGCGGGACCGCTACGACGATACGCCCTTCAGCCACGCCTGTGTGGCCCGTCGACTGCTGGAGGAGGACGGCATCGAGCAGGTGCTGCAGTTGGGGATCCGCTCCCTCTGCAGCGAGGAGGTCGCCTTTGCCCGGGCCCACCCGGATCGGGTACGCATCTGGTACCGGGAAGAGCTGCGGGGCGGCAACTGGCAGGAAGAATTACGGGAACGGCTGCAGGGGCGCCGGGTCTACCTCACCCTGGACGTGGACGGCCTCGACCCGGCCATTGTCCCGGCCACGGGTACGCCCGAGCCGGACGGCCTCACCTGGCCAGAGACGCTGGAGATTCTGCGCACGGTGGCCGGGGCGGCACCGATAGTCGCCCTGGACTGTGTTGAGCTGGCGCCTGTGGCCGGCCTGCACGCAGCCGACTTTGCGGTGGCCAAGTTGCTCTATAAGGCCATCACCTACGCCATGGAGTCACAGAACCATGCATGAAGCCAAAGCCATCAAGTCCTTCATCCGCCATCACTACCGCCATTTCAACGCCGGCGCCCTGGCGGATGCGGCCGAGGGGTACAGCCAGTTTCTCAAAAAGGGCGGCAAGATGTTCCTGGCCATGGCCGGCGCCATGAGCACCGCGGAGCTGGGCCTCTCCCTGGCCGAAATGATCCGCCGGGACAAGGTCCACGCCATCAGCTGCACCGGCGCCAACCTGGAGGAGGACGTCTACAACCTGGTCGCCCACGACCACTACGTGCGCATCCCCAACTACCGGGACCTGACGCCCGAGGACGAACACGAGCTCCTCTCCCGGCATCTCAACCGGGTGACCGACACCTGCATCCCCGAGGAGGAGGCCATCCGTCGCATCGAACACGCCATCCTGGACGAGTGGATCCAGGCCGACCGCAACGGCGAGCGCTATTTTCCCCACGAATTCCTCTATCGCATCCTGCGCAGCGGCCGCCTGGAACCGTACTACCAGATCGATCCCAAAGACAGCTGGCTCATGGCCGCGGCGGAGAAGGACCTGCCCATCTTCGTGCCGGGTTGGGAGGATTCCACCACCGGCAACATCTACGCGGCCCACTGCCTGCAGGGGGACATCCGCAACGTCCACACCGTGCGCACCGGCATTGAGTACATGATGGTTCTGGCGGAATGGTACCAGCGGGAATCGGCCCGACAGCCCATCGGCTTTTTTCAGATCGGCGGCGGCATCGCCGGGGACTTTCCCATCTGTGTGGTGCCCATGCTGCGCCAGGACCTGGAGCGGGAGGACATCCCCCTCTGGGCCTACTTTTGTCAGATCAGCGACTCCACCACCAGCTACGGTTCCTACTCGGGCGCCGTGCCCAACGAGAAGATCACCTGGGAAAAGCTGTCCATCGATACGCCCAAGTACATGATCGAGTCAGACGCCACCATCATCGCACCCCTGATCTTTGCCTACGTCCTGGCCGACGACGAGGATTGAGCCTGGAGCGCCGTCCAGACCCGCTCCGGCGTGTAGGGCAGCCGGTCGATCCAGATGCCGATGGCGTCGTGGATGGCTGCGCCGATGGCTGGCGCGGTGGGGATGAAAGGCATCTCGGCCATACCCCGCGCGCCCAAAGGCCCCTGGGGATCGGGCACCTCCAGAATGACTGGTTCGATGACGGTGGGTACGTCCAGCACGCCCGGGATGAGGTAGGTGCTCAGGTGTCGGGTCACGGTGCGGCCCTCCTTCTGGATGAACTCCTCCATCAGGGTCCAGCCGATGGACTGGGCCACGGCGCCCTCGATCTGGCCCTCCACCTGTTGCGGGTTGATGGCCCTGCCCACATCGTTGACGCTCACCAGACGGGTCACCGTCACGTGGCCTGTCTCCAGGTCCACTTCCACTTCGGCCACCTGGGCGCAGTAGCCGTAGGTGATGTTGGGATCCGCCTCGCCGGTCTCCGGCGCGTAGGGTGTGGTGGGTCGGGGCCGAAAGGTGAACTCACCCCGGGCCGGCCGCTCCTCGCCCCGCCACTCCTCCAGGGCCCGCAGGGCCGCCCCGCGGATGGCGTTGCCGGCCATGAAGGTCATGCGGCTGGCGGAAGCGCTGCCGCTGGAAGGGGCCACGTCGCTGTCGGCCACCTGCAGCTCCACCAGCGCCGGGTCGATCCCCAGCGCTTCCGCGGCCATCTGCACGAAGACCGTGTGCGCGCCCTGGCCCACGTCTGCGCCCACGCAGCCGACGATGGCCCGCTCGATGGAGCTCCACCCAGGCCGCACAGCTTTCGGGCGCCCCCAGGCTGAAACCCACGTTCTTAAAGCAGACAGCGATGCCCCTGCCCCGGGCCACCCGGGAACGGGAGACATCCAGGGAAGTGGCAACGGGGCGAGGGGAAGCTGACTCCGAGGCCGTCCGGTCCACCCGGTGCCAGTGGCCGTCTTTGTCCTGGCGCCAGCCACCCCGCCTTGCCGCCTCTTCCAACACCTGGGCCGCGCTACAGCCGGCCGGCACCACGCTGCGGGTAGGCAGGATGGCGCCATCCCGCCAGATGTTGCGCAGGCGCAGCTCCACCGGGTCCATGCCCAGGGCTTCCGCCAGCTTGTTCACCTGCATCTCCGCGGCGAAGTGCCCCTGCGGCCCGCCGAAGCCCCGAAACGCGCCGCTAGGACAGTTGTTAGTGTAGACGGTGCGGGATTCCACCAGCACGTTGGGGATCTGGTATGGGCCCAGGCAGGCCATGGTGGCGTTGCCCAGGACTTTGGTGCTGGTGTAGGCGTAGGCGCCGGCGTCGCTGGTGACGTCCACCTGCGCGGCCACGATGCGGCCGTCCCGGGTGGCCCCCCATTTGGCCCGGAAGATGAAGGGGTGGCGCTTGTGGTGGCCAATGATGCTCTCTTCCCGGCTCCAGACGATCTTCACCGGCCGGCCGGTCTTCCAGGTGGCCAGGGCCAGCGCGATCTGGACGGAGAGATCCTCTCGGCCGCCGAAGGCGCCGCCGATGGCCGGGTAGCGCACCACGATCTGCTCCTCCGGCAGGCCCAGGGCGTGGGCGATCTGGCGGCGGTCTTCGTGCATCCACTGGCCGGCGCAGATCACCTCGATGCGGCCGTCGGGCCGGGTGAAGGCCAGCCCGGCCTCCGGCTGCAGGTAGGCGTGCTCCTGGGCATGGGTGCGGTAGGTGCCCTCCACGATGGCGTCCGCCTGGACAAAGCCGGCTTCCACGTCCCCCCGCTGGATGCGGTAGGAAAGCAGCACGTTGGAATCCAGGGGGCGCCGGCTGTAGGGGTAGCCGTTGAATTCGTGTGGGTGGAGGATGGGCGCGCCCGGCTCCATGGCTTCCAGGGGGTCGGTTACCACGGGCAGAGGTTCATATTCCACCTGGACCAGCCTGGCCGCGGCGGCCGCCTGGGCGAATCGCCGCTTAACGTCTCTCCTGCCGCGATTGACCAATTTAAGGTTCAGA
>FWPU01010355.1_pt1 | contig 13919 bp, 13 predicted proteins | sample 2228361 | NCBI WGS metagenome assembly FWPU01 (sample SAMEA103939777, study PRJEB20133) | metagenome | reverse complement strand
GGCCGTGCAGCGATTGCGGCACCATGGTCTCGCAGCACGCCACGATGTGCCCCAACTGCGGGCGATCGTTCCATGCCTTGTCGCTGTCCGTACCCTACCGCGGCGAGCATCCGATACCGGTGTGGGTGTTTTTCATCCTGCTGGCCCTGGCGTTCATGCTGGCCAGTCCGGTGGCCATCCACCGCGGCATCGCGCGGGTAGCGGCCGAATCGCTCAAGGACGAGCTGGCCGCTCACACCATCGCCGTGGCCGTGGCCGTGGCCTACGCCGTCTCGATGGTCTGCTGCGCCGTGCTCGGCGGGGCCGTGGGGGCCCCGCGCATGGCCTACTATACCGGTCTTTTGCTGGGGTTGTTTTTCGGACCCCTCGGGGTCTTCGCCGCCTTCGCCATCGACAAACGGCCGCAGTGCCCAAACTGCTATACCCGACTGGGCGGCCTGGCCCGCGAATGCCCCGCCTGCCACGCCCATCTGACCTGGACCACGAAGGTACAGTGGTACTAGGCTCTGTTTGAAAACCCGTCTTCTAGCCTTGCGTGGCCAAACGCCACGCAGGGTGGGTCCTCCGCACCCACGCGCAAAGAGCGCATCCCAGCGCACACGGGATAAGCCGTTGGATCTGTAATACTGCCTCCCGGGGGGTTCGCAAGCAGGTTGAAGTCCCGGCCGCTGGCCGTCAACTGCCCGGGCACGAACCGGTCCGGCTCCGCGTCGAGCCCCTGGTTGGTCGTTACCATGGCTCGCATGGTCGGCAAATCCACAGCGACATCAGTAATCTGCCCGCTCGCCGCCTTGGGGGTGTACCAAGCAAGCACCCTGCCCCGGCGGCAAACGCCGGTAAACAGAAGTGCAGTGGAGGGACCACAGGGTAGCCAGCCAGGTGGCTCGCGGCCACTGTCTGCCGAGCCGCGACCGCCAGGGAGCGGCCAGTTCGACCAAAACCGAGCCGCGACCGCCAGGGAGCGGCCAGTTCGACCAAAACCGAGCCGCGACCAGCACGCCATTGCCTCCAATGGGCCGCGCACAGCAAACCGTGGCTGCCGCTTGGCTTGTCGAGCCGGCCCCAAAGGTCTGCCGAGACCCACCCGCGCAAACCGACCCCCGGGTCGTCGATGAGGTGATGGCGTGGCTCGGCGGCGGCACACGTTCTGGGCGCTTGGCAGGCCACACCCTGCGTGACAACCAAACCTCCGACGAGCCGGTCGTCGAGCTGCTTGTTGCCGGCCGCTGGCTGGAGTAGCGATTTTCGTGGTGACTACCGCACAGTAAAGTTAAAGCCGGATGGCCCTGTGCGGGTAAGCACTGACGGTCGTTGGCCGAGGTACCCGAATGTGCGAAGTGACGATCCGGTGTCATGGCGGTGACTTGCTGACCATCACACTGCTCGGTCGGGCGCACCCTGGGGCAAGCGATTACTGGGAGGGCAACTGGGTGAGAGCCGCAGTTGAGGTCGGAGCCGGCGGTTTCCGGGGATCGGTCGGCGGCGACCTCCGCGCCGAAGAGTTGGCCGGGTTTTACGGACAACTCCTTGAGCTTCAACGGTCGTTGCGCGGAACTGCCGAGTTCGCGGCGCTGGAAGGTTGGCTGTCCATCCGGGTCACGGGTGACGGGAAGGGGCACATGGAGTTCCGGTGTGTGGTCCGCGACCAGCCAGCCCGGCATCGGCAATACGCTGGATTGTTCGCTTGTGACGGACCAGACATACACACGAAGCACTGTTGCTGGGTTGGGTGCGGCAGTCCAAGCGTTTCCCGTAATCGGGAAGCCATAGCGACGAACCAGTCGCCGCGAACCAGTCGCTCCACCCCACCTTATGGGGCACCGAGTTAGGACGCCACTGGACAAGGGAACGCCGGGCGGCAGGGGGGAATCGGCCGGTCGTTCGGCCTGCATGGGTCGATATAGGAGCCCCTTTGGGCACCAGGTGCCTCGGCTGGTTGCCTGCGGAACGTGGGGGCACGCCGTGCTTTCGGTGCGGCCGGATTCTGGCGCAGGCAAGCAGCCGGGCTGCGGGTTTTGAGGGTCGGGGGTATGCCGCACCCCGTGGGCTTTCTTGTGATGGCCGGGCGATTTGCATTCCGAGAATCTGCGTGTATGGTTGCTCAGAGGAAACACGGCGTCGCCGGGAATCGACACGAAAGGCGGAGGACTATGCCAGCGCTGCCGAACAGATGGGCAATCGTGATAGCGTTATCGGTAGCGGTCGCAGCGGCTGGGGGCTGTAGTACGCTGCGGGCCATCGATCAATGGAAATGCGATAAACTGGGGTGGTGTTGTTTTGGCGCGCGGCCCAGCACACCCCCAGTGACGGTCCCCCCGATGTACGCCCCGCCCAGCGACTGTCCGCCGGGGCTGGGGGCGGCGCCCGAAGGGTTTTGTCCCGTGCCCGGCACCGGCCCGGCAGTCACCATTACCACACCGGGTGGCGCGATGGTCCCCGGGGGCGTGGCAAGCCCCGGTCCTGGCACGGTTCCAGGCCCTTTGCCTTCGCCGGGAGGTGCTTCCGGCACAAGCGCGCCGGCGGCACCCGGCTCCACCCCGCCCCCAGTGCTGCCGGGTCCTTAAGGGGATCGAACCTGCCAGGCGTGTCCGGGGGCGTTGCTGGAAGGAGTCGTGCTGTGTGTCGCATTGTGGTGATCTTCCTGGGGGCCGTTGGCCTGGCGGCCGGTGCCCTGCCGGTGCGGGCGGCCGATATCTTCGTGAACAACACTTTGGGGGACGACCGTTCGGATGGGCGGCGGTCTGAACCGGGCCCGTTGGGACCGGTGCGAACCATCGCCCGGGCGTTGCGGCTGGCGGAGCCGGGGGACCGGATTGTGCTGGCCGACACGGGCCAGCCGTACCGCGAAAGCATTTCTTTGGTGGGATCTCGCCACAGCGGGGCGGGGGGCCGGCCGTTCGTGCTGGATGGCAACGGCGCGGTGCTGGATGGGTCGGCCGCCGTGCCGCCCGAGGCGTGGCGCCATTTTCGCGGGGAGGTCTTCTGCTTCCAGCCGCCAGGGACCGCATTCCAGCAGGTTTTGCTGGGAGCCTTGCCGGCGCGGCGGGTTGCGGCCGATCCCGGCGCCGCCGAACCCCCCGCGCTCGATCCGCTCCAGTGGTGCCTTTACCGGGGGAAAATCTATTTTGCGGTGCACCGTGGCAAGCTGCCGGATCAATACCCGCTCCGTTATGCCCATCACCCGGTGGGCATTACGTTGTTTCATGTCGATCAGGTGGTGATCCAAGACCTGGTGGTGCAGCACTTCCAGCTCGATGGCATCAACGCATTCAACAGTGCCCGCCGGGTGAGCCTGGTGCGCGTCACTGCGCGGGGGAACGGGCGAGCGGGGGTTGCCATCGGCGGAGCCTCGCTTGCGGCGATCGACCACTGCCTGCTGGGCAACAATGGCGAGGCCCAGTTGTTGACCCTCCCTTACAGCGAAACCCACGTTTACCAGGGAGAACTGCTGGGCAACACGGCCCCGGGGTGGGTGGACGCGGGGGGAAAGGCCTGGTTCGACGGTACGGCGCGCACTGGCGGACTGGAGCAGTATCCGCCGCCCGGCGCAAAAAGCCCCTAGGCGCGGCCCGCGCCGGGCTGCCTCCACAACCACCCCGAAGGCATCGGGCACACCGCTGCGAGAGCCTCAGCAACGGCATTCTCAGGCGGCTCAATCCGGCGGCACGGCCAGGCCGGATCCCGCCAAAGGCAACCAAGGCCCTCTGAACCCGCTTTCCGGCCCTTCGGCTTGCGGCGCAGGCGATGCCGCGGCCCCAAAAGAGGCAGGGGAGCAAAGCCCGTTGGCCGGCCGCAGCACCTTGCGTCAGTGCTGGCCCGTGGCCTACAATTCCCTCCTTCGCCACCGGCGTTGTCCGCAGGTCAGGGTCCTTTTTGCGTACCGGCAAGCTATGCGCTGGACGAATACCCTCATCCCGACGATGAAAGAAACCCCCGAGGGGGCGGAGATTCCCAGCCACGTTTTGATGCTCCGGGCGGGATTGGTCAGCCAGGTGATGGCCGGGGCGTACGCGTATCTGCCCTTGGGGTGGCGCTCGCTGCGCAAGGCGGCGGAGATCGTGCGGGAGGAAATGGATGCCGCGGGAGCCATCGAACTTTTGATGCCCGCGCTGACCCCGCTTGCGCTGTGGGAGCGGACCGGCCGGGTCGAGGCTTTCGGCGATGTGCTGATCCAGTTCGCCGTGCGCCGGCAGAACCGGCAGGTGCCGATGGCCCTGGGCCCGACGCACGAGGAAGTCGTGACCGAGTTGGCCGCGCGGTTCCTTGCCAGCTATCGGCAGATGCCGATCACGCTGTACCAGATCCAGACCAAGTTCCGCAATGAGGAGCGGCCGCGGTTCGGCGTCCTGCGGACCAGCGAGTTTTTGATGAAGGATGCCTACAGCTTCGACACCTCGCTGGAGGCGCTGGCGCGGAGTTACCAGAAGATGTACGACGCCTACTGCCGCATCTTCGACCGCTGTGGGCTGAACTACCTGGCGGTGGAAGCCGAAAGCGGCCCCATCGGCGGCGAGGTGAGCCACGAGTTCATGGTCCCGGCCAACAACGGCGAGGATACGGTGTTGCACTGCCTGGCGTGCGGCTACGCGGCGAATGTGGAAAAGGCGGAGATCGGTCCCCAGGCCCCGCTGCCCGACGACCAGCCGCTTGCCGAACTCCGCAAGGTCGATACGCCCGACACGACGACCATTGCCGAGGTGAGCCGACTGTTGGGGTGCCAGCCGTGCCAGATGATCAAGACGCTCATCTATGTGGCCGATGGGGCACCGATTGCGGTATTGATTCGTGGCGACCACGAGGCCAACGAGGCCAAGATCCGGCGTGCGGTGGGCGCCCAGAAGCTGGCGCTGGCCGAAGCGGCGGTGATCCAGCGTGTCACGGGGGCGCCGGTCGGTTTTGCAGGTCCGGTGGGGCTGGCGGAGAACGTGCCGCTGTGGGCCGACCGGAGCATCCGCGCCCTGCGCAACGCCGTCACCGGGGCCAACCAGGCCGATGCCCACCTCACGGGGGTCAACCTTGGGCGCGATTTCCAACCCCAGGCCTTTGCCGACCTCCGCAACGCGCAGCACGGCGACCCATGCCCACGGTGTTCCGGCACGCTCAGCCTGCGGCATGCGATCGAGGTGGGGCACGTGTTCAAGCTGGGGACGAAGTATTCCGAAGCCCTGGCCGCCCGCTTCCTGGACCACCAGGAACAGCTCCGCCCGATCATCATGGGCTGCTACGGCATCGGCATCAATCGGATTCTGGCGGCCCTGATCGAAACCAGCCACGACGACCAGGGCATCATCTGGCCGGTGGCCCTGGCGCCCTACGAGGTTTTTTTGGTGCCGGTGAACGTGGCCCACGACGAGACGCGGCGCACGGCCGAACAACTCCACGACGCCCTGGTGGGTTTGGGGATCGAGACGCTCCTGGACGACCGGGACCTGCGCGCGGGGGTGAAGTTCAAAGACGCCGACCTGGTGGGCTTCCCCTTGCGCGTGGTCATCGGCGAGCGCGGCTTGAAACAGGGACAGGTCGAGATCAAGTGGCGGTGGGAGGCCGAGCCCCAATGGATTGGCATCGAGGGCGCGGCCGAGCACATCGCCGACCTCATCCGCAGCGAGCGGCAGAGCGGCCAGCGATTCCGGGCATGGCAAGCCAGGCGCCTTGCCGCCGCGTGTTGACCCCATTGTGCCCCCTCGCAACCAGGACCTTTCGCATGAAAACCGCGACCATCACCACCAACCGCGGGACGATCCGCATCGAACTGTTTGCCGACAAGGCCCCGCGCACTGTGGCCAACTTCGAGAAGCTGGCCAAGGCCGGCTTCTACAACGGCCTGAAGTTCCACCGCGTGATCCCCAACTTCATGATTCAAACCGGCTGCCCGCGCGGCGACGGGCGCGGGGGCCCCGGCTACACCTTCCCCGACGAGTTCCACCCCGACCTGCGGCACGACGGCCCCGGCGTGGTCTCGATGGCCAACGCGGGCCCCAATACCAATGGCTCGCAGTTCTTCATCACCCATGTGGCCACCCCGTGGCTGGACGACAAGCACTCGGTCTTCGGCCGCGTGCTGGAGGGTCAAGATGTGGTCGACTCCATTTGCCAGGGAGACGTGATGGAAAAGGTTGTCGTCCAGGAAGAACAGGTCCCGTGAAGGGCTGCCCTGCGTCAAACCGTGGCCCACGGACCGCATTGGCGCAGCATGGCTCGCCGGAGGAGCTAGAGCTTGGAATCGGCCGCGGGCGGCAGCGGCTGGAGGTACGGCCGCATGCCCTCCAACGTCTTGCGCCCAATGCCCGGCACCTTCAACAACTCGTCATGGGTGCGGAACGGGCCATAGGTTTCGCGATGGGCGATGATCCTCTCGGCCAGTCTTTCGCCCACGCCGGGGATTTGGGCCAGCTCGGCGGCGTCGGCCTGGTTGATGTCGACCGAGAAGCGAAGGGCACGTCGCGGCGCTTGCTCGAACTCGACCAGTTGGCCGCTCAGCCCGCCGTGGACCACCCACCAGCCCACGATCGAGACCAGCCCCGCCAGCACCAAGAGCGCGACGGCGAGCTGGTCGGCCCGGCGGAGGAACCATTCGAGCCGGCCTGGATTCGGGCGTGGCTCTTTTTCCGAGAGGCTCATGGTCGTGTGTTTTTCCGCGGAGCCGGCGGCCTTTGGGAAGCGGCCCGAGGGCAGGCCGCGGTGTTCCCGGCCGGATAGCCATCCCGCCCGGTTGGCGCCTGGCGACACGGTTCCTCCGGCCGAGCCCTGCTGGGCGCGCACTTATCATCCGGGTGCCAGGGGGTTATTCTTCACGAATTGAGGTTACCTGTCTATGGGCGGGGAAGGTGAGGATGGCGGACGTTAAGATGGCCAAGGATTTCGATCAAGTGGCGTGGGATACGGCCTTGGAAGAGGCCTGCCGGCAGGTGGTTCGCCTGGCGGTGGAGGAAGACCTGGGGGCCGTGGGCGATTGCACCAGCCAGGCGCTGGTGGCCGAGTCGGCCTTGGGTCGGGCGCAAATCACCGCGCGCCAGGCGGGCATTGTGGCCGGCCTTCGCGCCCTACCCCTTGTGCTGGCGGAGTTCGACGCGGGGCTGCGGTTTTCGCCGGCCATCGAAGATGGCAGCCAGGTCCAGCCGGGGGACCGGGTCGGGGTGGTGCAGGGCCCGGTCCGCAGCCTTTTGAGTGCCGAGCGGACGCTGCTGAACCTGCTGGGCCGGCTGTCGGGCATCGCCACACTGACCCGCCGATACGTGGAGGCGGTGGCGGGCACGCAGGCCCAGATCTATGACACCCGGAAGACCACGCCCGGCTGGCGGCGCCTGGAGAAATACGCGGTCCGCTGTGGGGGCGGCCGGAACCACCGCCTCGGCCTGTTCGATGCCGTGCTCATCAAGGACAACCACTTGGCGTGGGGGGCGGAGCCCTCGGCCGAGGGGACGCCGCGATTCACCCCCGCCCAGGCCGTGGCGCGGGCACGGCAGTGGATCCGACGCCGCGCGCCTGGCTGGCTCTCCTCGCGGATGATCGTCGAGGTGGAGGTCGATTCCCTGGAGCAACTCTTGGCCGTGCTGCCCGCCCACCCGGACGTGGTGCTCTTGGACAACATGCCTCCGGCGATGCTGGCCGAGGCCGTCGCTCACCGCAATGCCCTCGCCCCCAAGGTGCAACTGGAGGCGTCCGGAGGCGTGACCCTGGAGACCGTGCGGGCCATTGCCGAAAGTGGCGTGGAGCGGATCAGCGTCGGGGCCTTGACGCACTCGGCCGGGGCACTGGATTTCGGGCTCGATTGGGGGTAATACCCCCTGGTTACGCGCGGGGCCTGGCCTTTTTCGCCCTGGCTTTGGGCTTCTGGGCCGGCGGCTTGGGTTTGGTCCAGCCGTGGGCGGCCGCGACCTCGGGCGGCTCGAACTGCGCCCCGGCATCGCGGCTCTGCGCCAGCCACCGGTCCAAGGCGGCACGCAAGCGGGCAAGTGCCTGCTGGTGCTCCGGCAACATCGAGCCGACCAGATTCCGGGTCTCGTAAGGGTCGGACTGGAGGTCGTAGAGTTCTTCGGCCGGCATGGTGGGGGCGGCCAGCACCGACTGGACCGGATCGAGTTTGCCCTGGGCCCCCAGCTCCTTGATCAGGTTCCACACTGGATAGGCCCGCTCCTTGTAGGCATTGGGCGAAAGGAAGGGGCGGTCCGGGGTGAAATTGCGGATATACCGATAGCGTGGATCGCGCACGGTGCGGATGCGGAATACTGTCTCGTCGCAGCGGTCGCGGGCACCGAAAGAGAACGGGCGCGGCGGGTCGGCCCGCTCGGCCAGAAACACGCGCCCCTCCATCGCCGGTGGCCTGGCCACCCCGGCCCAAGCCAGCGTCGTGGCCGACAGGTCGATCATGTCAATCAACTGGTCGGACACCCCGCCTGGCCGGTAACCCGGCGGAGGTGGCACACCCTGGGGCCAGCGGATGATGAGCGGCACATGCAGGCCGCTTTCGTAGCACCATTGTTTGCCCCGCACGTGGGCCTGGCCGTTATCGGCGAAAAAAACCACCACGGTGCGGTCGGCCAGGCCCTCGGCCTCCAGCCGGTCCAGCACCCGTCCCACCTTGCGGTCCAACTCGGCCACGGCATCCAGATACGCCGCCCAGTCCTGGCGGGTGACGGGGTGATCGGGATAGTAGGGAGGGATGCGGACCCTGGCCGGATCCACCCGCCGCGGCGCCCGAAACGGGCGGTGCGTCTCGGTGAAGTTCACTTGGGCAAAAAACGGTTGGTGCCCGGCCAGGTCTTCCCAGCGATCGCTGTCGAACGGCGATCCCTCGTACGTGAAGTTCCAGTCGGTCTTTCCCGTGCCCCGAAAACCCAGTTCCCTGGGAAGCTGCACCACGTTGGCCGTAAAATAGCCCGCCGGCCGGAGCCAGTCGGTCAGCACCCGAACCCCCTGGGGCAGGCGGTAGCCGTCGTCGCGGTGCGAGCGATGGTTGTGCGCCCCGATGGTGATCTGATACATCCCCGTCATGAAGGCCGAGCGGCTCGGCGAGCATACCGGCCCCGTGGTGTAGGCGCGGGTGAAACGCATCCCCTGGCCGGCCAGGCGGTCCAGGTTGGGTGTGGCGACTTCAGCCGTCCCGTAACACCCCAACTCGGGTCCCAGGTCTTCGGCCACGAGCCAAAGGATGTTGGGACGCAGGGGAGGCTCGGCCGCCGCTCCGAACGGTGCCCCGCATACCATCCCCGTGGCGACGACCCATGCCGCAACCATTCGTTTCACAGCGATGCTCCGGCCATGCAAGGTGAAGGGGCACTTTCTCCCCGGCCAACCCACGGCACACGGGCTGGCCCGGCGATGCGCTTCTACCATAAGAGGCGCAGAGGCGGCGGGCAAGGGGGGCGAACCCCTTCCGGCCCCGCCTGGCTCTTCGCGGCAAGGAGGAGGGTTGGCTGCAAGCACGCCAAACCGTTCTAGGCCTCGCCGATGGCCGGCACCGGCACCGCCGCCCCGCCCCGGGCGGCCGAAAGATAGGCGCTGTAGATCGTCGCGATGGCCTCGGCGGCCAGTCGGCTGTCGCTTTCCAGCGGCTGCCCGTAAGCGATGGTGCGGTAAAACGCTTCCATTTCCTGGGGATAGCCGGTGAACCAGTCCTCGTCGGGCGAGGTGCACGCCCAGCCCTGCTTGGTGCCGATCTTCTCGACCACGTAGATATCGCGGAAGTACTCTTCGCGCGGGTTGTAGGTCAGCATGGCCGTGTTGGGATTGATATTGCAGATGGTGCGGTGGTTGTTGGCGCACACCTCGAGCCAGTTATGGATGCCGCCGAGCACGATGTCGGAGGCGAAGATGGTGGCGATCATGCCGTCGTCAAACTCGACGTGGATCATCGAGAAGTCGTCGATATCGTAATAGTCTTTGCGGATGTGCCCGGCATCGCGGAAGGTGGGCAGGCGGGTCAGGGCGTGGGTCCGTGCCGAGACGGTGGCGGGGCGGATAGGCCGGCCGTTGCGGGCCCGACCCTCGACGCGCTTCAAGTACAGCGCCGCCGACAAGGGGTGGCAGCCCTTGCCGATCAGCACCCCTCCCCCGCAGCGGGCGGCGTAGGCGTAGTCCACCGAGTGCGAGCCGCTGTGGGCCTCCTCGCCGTGAATCCACAGGATCTGCCCGCCCGTCTTTTCCAGAATCTCCCGCTCCTTCTGGATGGCCGGGGCGTACACCCAGTTCTCGGCATACAGCAATCGGCCTTTGCTGCGGCGTTCGGCCTGGAGGATTCGCCGCACGCTGGCCAAAGCGGCATCGAGGGCGACCTGCTTGTCGGCCCGGTCCCAGTGGAACTCGGGCGAACCGTCGCCGAAGTATCCGGTGAGCGGCTTTTCGCACACGACGAACTTGTCCTGGGCCAGGGCGGCCACGGCAATCGGTTCGTGGAACCTGGGCGGCACGCACACGTGGACCACGTCCACCGCCTCGATCAGGGCTTCGAGCGAGGGGAAGTGGCGGATGCCCCGTTTGGCCGCATACTCGCCCGCTTGGGCCTCGTTGGTGGCGAACACACCCGCCACCTCGACCTCGGTGCCGTGGACCTTGGCCAGCGCCTCGTAATGGAACGTGGCCGAGAAACCGGCACCCACAATCCCCGCGCGCACACGCTTCTTTTCCCGCATGGGAACCCTCCCGGCAAGTGAAGACCGCGCCCTTCACGGCAGGCGCTTAAACCCTGCCCTGCCCGGACCTGCCACCGCTAATCAAACCCGAACGGCAAACGCCCCTGGGCCTCGCTGGGACACTGGGGGTCGAGTTCCTTAAACAAAAGGCTGGGCTGGATATCCGTGTTGTTCTGGTACTTGTTGCTGGCGTAGGGGATGAACTCGCCGCGGATGTCGTGATAGAAGATCTGGCAGATGGCCACGCCGGGGTAGATCCGCACCGGCTGGATGGCGAACATCTCCAGCGTCCAGTAACCGCAGAAGCCCACATCGCCAAAGCCCGCGGTCACGTGGACGAATAGCCCCAGCCGGCCGATCGACGATCGGCCCTCGATCATGGGAACGAAGTTGTGCGTCTCGGTCCGCTCGGCAGTGCGCCCCAGATAAAGCTGGTTCGGGCTCAGAACGAGCCCTTCGGCGGGGATCTTGATCCGCCGCGTGCGGTTGGGGCGGCGCATGTCCAACACGACCTCCTCGTACACCATCAGCTCGTCGTGCAGGGTGAGGTTGTAGCTGTTGGGGTTCAGCCGCGATTCGTCGAAGGGCTCGATGATGATATTCTTCCCCAGATTGGCCCGGATTTCCTGGCCGGATAGGATCATCGGTGCGAGGCTCTCCTTACGCTTTGGCCACGCCAACCCGCGGGCAGAACTTGCCCAGCGGGCAGGCATCGCACTTGGGCTTGCGCGCGGTGCAATACCGGCGCCCATGGTGGATCATCCGATGGCCGAAGGCCACCCACTCGTCCTGCGGCACCAAGGCCATCAGGTCTTGTTCGATCTTCTCCGGGGTTTTTTGTGTCGTCAGCCCCAGGCGGCGGCTGACGCGGGCCACGTGCGTATCGACCACCACCCCCGAAGCGATCCCACACGCCGTGCCCAGCACCACGTTGGCGGTCTTGCGACCGACGCCCGGCAACTGGACCAAGGCCTCCATGTCGCGAGGCACATCGCCCCCGTGCTGGCGGACCAGCTTCTGGCAGCACGCCTGGAGGTTCCGCGCCTTATTGCGATAAAACCCCGTGCTCTGAATGGCACGCTCCAGCTCGTCCAAAGGGGCCGAAGCGTAATCGGCCGCCGTCCGGTACCTGGCGAAAAGGTCCTTGGTGACCTGATTGACCCGCTCGTCGGTGCATTGGGCCGAGAGCATCGTGGCCACCAACAACTCCAGCGGCGTTCGAAACCAAAGCGCACAGGTGGCGTCGGGGTAGGCTTTGCGCAGGGCTTGGACCACTCGGGCCGCGTATCGGCGATCCGGCTTCGCAATAGCCATCCCACAGACCTTCCTGCAAGGCGAAACCCAGCACGGCTAAGCCGAGAAGGAGAAAAGCACAGGTGTGGCCAACATTGTGGCCCCTTCGATGGGCCCTGTCAAGGACCGGCGAAGGCCGCTGGCGAGACACTTCACCCCCTCTGCAAGCTGCCGTGGGGTGGTTGCTCGGAACCACGCCAATAGTCGGCAGAATGGGACCCGGCGCAAGCGCCGCCTATCCAGCGGGCTTTGCCCCCCGGAAGTCCGGTTGGTTGGACGGCGCTCGATTTGGACGCCTGTCATAACCTGCTGCCGTTGCTGGGACAAAAGCCGCAAAAGTCGCCCGCCGTGGACGGGATTGGTCGACCCCGGTGAAGCCTGTCGGGAAATTTCTGGCCGACCCACCTGGTAGAGGGGATTGACTTTCTCCGCGGTTTTGCCAAGAATAGCGTAACCTTTGGGTTCCTTCGGCCTGTCATTCTAGTCTTAGTCGTTCGGGGGGTGCGTTATGAAAGCGCCTGCAAGACGTGGATTTACCCTGGTGGAACTCTTGGTCGTGATTGCCATCATCGGCGTCCTGATCGCCTTGTTGTTGCCGGCGGTCCAAGCGGCCCGAGAAGCAGCCCGCCGCTCCCAGTGCTCGAACAACCTCAAGCAACTCGCGCTGGCAATGCACAACTATCACGACAACCACAAGGTCTTCCCTGCGGCCTTGATCAATTCCGGGCGAATGTGCAACGCGGCGAGCTACGGCGTGAGGCCCCACACCTTGAACCACACCGGCTGGACCTTGATGCTGCCGTACTACGAGCAAACCGCCATTTACCGGGGCTACAATTTCAACTATGTCGGCAGCAGCTCCCAGGGGTTCGCAAGTTGGTGCCCGAATACGCTTCCGCCGGCAGATGACGGCGCGATCAATGCGCCGTATGTCTCCGTACGCCTGAGCGTCCTGGAGTGTCCCTCGGCCGATACCGTAGGCCAGCAAAGCACCTACGCTCCTGGGCAAGCAACGTTCTATGCTCGGCGGGGCGCGTGGCGCACCAACTATCTGTTTTCCACGGGTGTCTTTACCGATTACAACGCACCGTTTGACCGCTATACCGCCGATGTCCGGCAGGGCCTGACCGGGAACCAGTTGGGCGCCACGATCGCCCAGGTCCGCGATGGGACGAGCAACTCGCTGGCGATCGGCGAGGCCGTCGGTTGGCCGCACAAGACGTACACTTATTACGGCCCCTGGGGATTGACGGGAGCCCACACGTGCTGTCACGGCCGTGTGTACTCCCTGAGTTCTACCGATCCTGATGCGATCGGCACCGACCCAACTCAATCGAGCTACTGGCAGTATTGGACGATCAACGGGCCCTGGTTTAATGACGCGAATCGCAGGACCTATGCGTGGGTCTTCAACAGCTTGCACCCGGGCGGGGCGCAATTTGCGATGGCCGATGGTTCCGCCCGTTTCCTCAGCGACACCATTGACTACCGCACGTTGCTCCGACTCGCTTACATTCACGACGGTCGACCTTTAGGCCAGTTCTGAGGGAGGCGCGAGCTGGCTTCCCGCTGCATTGGGCCGTGTGAGGAGGCAATATGCGACGCTTCTTGCGGTTCTTGTTACTGGGGGTGCTCTGCTGGTGCTGTTACGCCGGCTGTACGGGAGGGGCGGCGCAAAAACAGCCCACCGAGCAAGAAGTCAAAAAGGACATTGAAGACCAGGGGAAACACGCCTACACGCCACCATAGGGTTGGTAGGGTGGTTGCTTTGCAGCCACGCGCACAATCCGTCTCGACGTCGGTGGCACGTCCCTGAAAGAGCCTTTGGTGTCAAGGGCCTTCCTAGTGATTTTTTGCGCACCTTAAGCGGCGAGACGGCCTGAGGCGGCTTCAGGCGGCATGCGCCAAGGGAGCCTGGAGCAGGGAGCACGGAGCACGGAGCCTGGAGCAGGGAGTGATCCCGCAGGGATCACCGCCATTAGCCCCCGTAGGTCA
>FWPU01010354.1_pt1 | contig 13921 bp, 13 predicted proteins | sample 2228361 | NCBI WGS metagenome assembly FWPU01 (sample SAMEA103939777, study PRJEB20133) | metagenome | reverse complement strand
CCGACCAAACCGATCCTGCGAGGACTCGATGATCACTGTGCTTGCCGACTTGCTCCGAAACACCAACTCTTCAACGGCCTGCTAGACTCCGGGCATCGTGAGCGCAGCGAGCACCACGCCGGAGCGGGCCGGCGAAGCGCCGTACTACCTGCCGATCCGCGACGAGGTCGAGGTCTTCACCCAGGCCTACGCCTGCCGGCTGCCGGTCCTGCTCAAGGGCCCGACCGGCTGCGGCAAGACGCGCTTCGTCGAGTACATGGCGCACCGGCTCGTGCCTCGCGCGCCGGGCGAGCCGTCGATGATCACCGTCGCCTGCCACGAGGACCTGACGGGCTCGGACCTCGTCGGGCGCTGGCTCATCCAGGGCGACGAGACGGTGTGGATCGACGGCCCGCTCACCCAGGCCGTGCGCGGCGGCGCGATCTGCTACCTCGACGAGGTCGTCGAGGCGCGGAAGGACACGATTGTCCTCATCCACCCGCTGACCGACCACCGCCGCATCCTGCCGATCGACAAGCGGGGCGAGATCATCGAGGCGCACCCCGACTTCCTGCTCGTCGTCTCGTACAACCCGGGCTACCAGAGCGTGCTCAAGGACCTGAAGCACTCGACACGGCAGCGCTTCGTGAGCCTCGAGTTCGACTACCCGCCGCGCGACCGCGAGGCGGAGATCATCCGGCACGAGAGCGGCGTCGACGACGACACGGCGCTGCTGCTCGCAACGCTCGGCGAGAAGGTGCGCTCGCTGCGCGGCTCGGGGCTCGGCGAGGGCGTGAGCACGCGGCTCCTGGTCTACGCGGGGCAGCTCATCGCGCGCGGCCTGCCGCCGCGACGCGCGTGCAAGGTCGCGGTGACCAACTCGCTCACCGACGACGCGGAGATGATCCGCTCCGTGGGTGAGCTGGTGAGCGCGCTCTTCGCGTAGCGTCGATGGAGCTCAGCAGGTCGATCCGCGGCAAGCGGGCGCTCGTCACCGGCGCGGCGAGCGGCATCGGGCGTGCGACGGCGCAGCTCTTCGCCGCCGAGGGCGCGAGCGTCGCCGCGACCGACGTGGCGACCGAGGGTCTCGACCTCCTCGTCGACCAGGTGCGCACGGCGGGCGGCGACATCCGCTCCTGGAGGATGGACGTCGCGGACGACGCGAGCGCCCGCCAGGTCGTCGAGCAGGTCGCTGCGACGCTCGGCTCGATCGACATCCTGGTGAACTGCGCCGGCGTCAGCATCCCGGCGCCGTTCGGCGACGAGGACGCGTGGCGGCGCACCTTCGCCGTGAACCTCGACGGCATGATGCGCGTCATCCGCGCCGCGCTGCCGTACCTCGAGCGGTGCGGCGCGGGACGGATCGTCAACATCGCCTCGACCGAGGGGCTCGGCGCGACGCCGCTCCTGAGCCCGTACACGGCGAGCAAGCACGCGGTGATCGGGCTCACGCGCGGGCTCGCCGTCGAGGTCGCGCTGCGCGGCATCACGGTGAACGCGATCTGCCCCGGCCCGATCCGCACCGGCATGACGGCGCCGATCCCCGAGGAGAAGAAGGAGAAGTGGGCGCGGCGCAAGGTGCCGCTCCGGCGCTACGGCCATCCGGAGGAGGTCGCGCACGCGATCCTGAGCCTCGTGCTCCCCGCCGCGTCGTACATCACCGGGGCGTACCTGGTGGTCGACGGCGGGATGACGGCGCTCGAGGGCTGACGGGTGTCCGGAGGGGCGCCCTGGCTCGCCACGGCCGAGCGTGGGTCCGAGCGCCGGAGCCCCTCTTGCCGTGAGGCGGCGGCGCGCGTGATGCCCTCGAGCTCGGCGCGCGGGTCGACCGCCTTCGCCCGAGCGCCGCGGGCGAGCGCCGCGGAAAGCCCGGGCAGCGCGGTCTCCTGCGTGAGCCGCTCGCGCAGCCGGGCGAGCGTCGCACCCGGCGCCGGCGTGCGCACCAACAGCTCCGGCGGCTCGCCCGGCTCGGCGGTGAAGGCGCGGTCGACCAGGTTGACGCGCTACCTCGAGCGGCGGATCGCGAGCGGCGCGCTGCGCGCGGTCCCCGACCCGGCGACGGCGGCGCGGCTGGTGCTCGAGACCATCACCTGGTTCGCGCGCCACCGCCTGGGCGACGCCGACTCGGCGAACATCGAAGACGCGATTGCGCGCGAGACGACGATCGACTTCCTGGTGCACGGGCTGGCGCCGGTGCCCGAGCGCACGGCGAGCACCCCGCGCCGCGCGGCGCGCAGGAAAGGCGCGTGATGCGCGCCGAGCGCGCGAGTCGCGTGGCGCGTGCCGCCACCTGGACGCTGATCGCGCTGCACGGCGCGCTGCTCGCCGCGGCGCTCGGCGACTACCGGGTGAGCGTCGACTCGGCCTACCACGTCGCGCTCGCCCGCCAGTACGCCGAGCACGGCACCTACTTCTGGGACGACATCCACTACGCGCCCGCGCACCGGCCGAACCTGCAGGGCCCGGCGGTGCACGCGGCGATCGCGCTGGTCGGCCGCGTGCTCGGCGGCGACCACGTGCTCGCGAACGCGCTGGTCGCGCTCGCCGGCTGGCTCGCCGCGGTGCTCACCGTGCTGTACTTCGCGCGCCGCGAGGGCGGCGACCGCGCCGCGCTGCTCGCCGTCGCCACGTTCACCGGCGCCGCCTTCGCCTCGGGCTCCTTCTCGGTGAACCTTCCCTCCGGCTGGCTGTTCGTCTTGACGCCGTGGGCGATCGACGCGTTCCTCCGCGGCCGGCTGGTCCACGCCACGCTGCTCACGACGCTCGCCTGCTACACGCACCTGGGCGGCTTTCTCACCACGCCGCTCGGCGTCGCGCTCGCGGCGCTGCTCGCGGGGCGCATGCGCGACCTCGTGCGCGTCGGGCTCGCGGTCGTCGCGCTCACCTCGCCGTACTGGATCCACTTCCTGCGCGGCCTGCCGTGGTACCTCGGGCGCAAGGGCGACAGCGCTTGGATGATCGACCCGCTGGTCGACCTGCTGTGGATCGCAGGGCTCGTCTGGGCACTGCGCGCGCCGCGCGAGCGCGCCCTCTTCGTCGCCTGGGCGCTCGCGCCGCTCGCCTGGCTCGTGCAGGACACGAGCCGCTTCGTCCTCCAGTCGTCGCTCGCCGGCGCAACGCTCGGCGGCGTCGCGCTCGCGCGCTGGATGGAGGGCTGGCCGCGCCCGCGGCTGCGCGCCGCGGCGACGGCGGCGCTGGTCGCGCTCGCGACCCTCTTCCCGCTCGGTCCGCCGGCGCTCGGCGCCGAGCTGCTCTGGCTCGTCGCGCGCTACCCGCGGATGCTCGACTGGCAAGAGCTGCGCGCCGACGCGGCCGCGTTGCCCGAGGACGTCGACCGCCGTCGGCTCGTGCACGGCTACGCCGTGTACGTCGTCAGCGCGCTCGCCGCCTTCCGCGACCTCGCGGGCGAGCGTGGGCACTGGGTCGAGGTCCAGCCGCGGCCCGACCCGGCGGACGACGTCCCGGTCGCGGACAAGGTCTACGTGCTCGCCCTGCCGCCCGACGACGCGCACCTGCGCGCCCTCGAGCGTCGCGGCTGGCTCGCCGTGCACGGTGGCGGCGCGTGGTCCTCCGTGCTGACCTTCGGCCCGCGACCGTCGCTCGAGGAGGCGCGGCACGAGATGGCGGCGACGCTCGCCCGCGACGGCGCCTGGATCGCCGAGCGCTGCCAGCACAACGCGATGGGCGACGTGGTGCGGTTCGTCATCGAGCCGGACGCGCTCGCGCGCGAGCGCGCGGTCCGGGCGGAGTGCCGCACGCGCGTCGCGCGCATCCACCTCTCGCTCCTCGCCTACTGCAGCGCGCTCGAGCCCGTGGACCCGGCACGCGCGCGCGAGTGCCGCGAGGGCGCGCGCGCCGTCGGCTGGATGTGCGCGCTGGTCGGTGACGAGGCGACCCTCGACTTCCGCACGGCCGAGACCCACGCGCGCATGCGCGACGACATGCGCGCGATCGCCGCGGCCGCCGCGGCCGGGGGCGATCCCGAGCCGGCGTTCGCGGCGCTGCTCGACCGCTATCTCGGAGAGACGCGCGGCGGGCTGCCCTCTCTCTACGCCGAGGCGAAGCGCGGCGGTTGAGCGCGGACGACGCCCGGCCGGGCGTCAAGCGCCGCGATCGCGCGCGGGCTCGACGAGCATCTGCAGCAGCACCGAGTGCTGCGGGTCGAGGTCGAGCGGCACGCCGACGTTGTGCAGCATGATCGTGCCCATGCCGAGCGTCGTGAGGAGCTGCCCGAGGCGCACGGGGTCGAGGTCGCGACGGATGAGCGAGCGCCGCTGCCCCTCGACGACGGCCTTGGTCAGCCGGTCCATCGCCTGGACGATCAGGGCGTCGAAGCTCTGGCGAAGCACGGGCCAGCGGTTGATCGCGTCCATCAGGCGGATCGCGGCGATGCGGATGCGCGGCATGAGCGGCCAGGTCCCGGAGTCGAGGCCGATGAGGAAGCGCTCGACCGTCGCCGCCAGGTCGTCGTACGACTCCTGGGCGCCGAGCAGCGTCTCGACGATGCCCCCCGAGCACCCATTCGGTGAGGCCGACGAGCAGGTCCTCGTGGCTCTTGAAGTGGACGTAGAACGCGCCGCGCGTGCAGCCGGCGCGGGCGCAGATCGCGTCGAGGCTCGCGTCGAGGCCGTGCTCGATGATCTCCTCGAGGCCCGCCTCGAGCAGCGCCTGCCGCGTCTGGCGCTTGGCCTCGGCCCGCTCGCAGCGTCGGCGCTCGCGCATCTCGGCGTAGCGCCTCGCGCTGTCCGAGGCCGAAGTCGAAGCGCGGGAAGAGCCGCCGCGCCCTCCCGAATTTCTTCGCGGCGCCGTCACTCCCCTCCCCGGCGCCCTTTCTCGAGCGACGAGATCGCTCGTAGCACATCGAAAGGGCTTGCATCCGCCATTAGCGAGCCACCTTGTATGGGGTGGGGCGCAAACGCACAAGTATGTGAGATGCGCTACCGTATCCGACCGCGAGCTCGCTTCTCCGTCGCGCTGGCGGCGACGCCGTCACTCGCGCTGCGGGCCGCGCCGCGCATCCCACGCCGGCGCTCGCGACCGCCGGTCCGTGCCGATCCTGCGTCGGGGACGGTTGCTGCTCGATACGCCCCGGAGCGACGGGCTCCGGAACCATCAACTGCGGTCGCGGGAGGAGTCTGTCGAATCCCATCTCGCCACCCGAAACTCGAGCACAAGCAGTGGTGTGATGCGCACCTGCTTGGGCAGACTCGTGCCCATGGTCGCCCTCGCGACGCTGACCTTCTCGGCGCAACCGGCAAGCGCGCAGCTCGGCTTCACCATCGACCCGACGCAAGGCTTTCCCGGCGACACGGTGAACGGTCAGGTCGACCCGGCGACCGTCGCGGCAACCTGCACGGCGACGGTCGAGGGGCTTCAGGAAACCTTCATTGCCCTCCTGGAGGGGCCGCTCCTCGCGGGCAACACCGAGGGCGAGCTTCCACAGCGCTTCTTCCCTGACCCGAGCAACATCGTCTACGAGAACACCAAGCAGCTTTCGTACGCTCTGAACCTGCTCGTCATGCTGGGCATCGCGAACAACCTCAACGGTGCCGCGGAAGGCGCGCTGCCGCAGACGTTCGTCATGACGTTCGCGGACATCCTGACGCAGCAGCCGCTCGGGCAGATCGGCAACTTCGACATGACGACCGGCGTCGGCTCGGTCGTCGTGCCCGACCTGGCGCCCGGCGTGTACCCGGTCGTCGCGACGTGCGTCTCGCCGACCTTCGACATCGACGCCCTCGAGCAGGCCATCATCCAGGGTGGCAACTTCCTGACGAGCATCGGCGCGACGTTCGGACCGGAGGGCCCGTTCTCCGAGCAGTTCCTCGCCTTCATGAAGCACTTCCTCGATACGGACCTCGAGGGCTTGGAGCTGGTGTTCGAGTTCGTCAACGCCATCGGACCGACGCTGCTGCAGCCGATGATGGTCCCGGCGCGCTCGGACTGCAGTTCTACGAGATCTTGCCGTCGGCGCCGATCGACATTCGGACCGCCAACGTCTGGCGCACGCGCAGCAGGCCCGGCCGCATCATCATCAACGGCAGCCTGCAGACGGGGCAGGTCGGGCCCAACGACTCGATCGTGCCGCCGACCGACTTCACCATCCGTGTCGTCGACGGCCTCAACCTCGACGTGACCGTGGACGTCGCGGCCTCTCGAGCTGCACCGTCAAGCCAAACGGCGCCGTCCCCTGTTAGGACGCCGCGAAGACCTACCGCGTGCGCTTCATGCCGGTGCGGAGGACGCCCGGTCTGTACAAGCTCACCATGCGGCTCACCGGCCTCGACATCAGCGCGCCGCAGGTAGGACCGGTTGCGCTGGAGATCCTCGATCTCGGCGTCCCGCGCGCGGGACTCGCGGAGAACTGCCGCGTGGACAACGCGAAGCTCGCCTGCAAGGGCTGAGCGCGCCGCGCTCGTCGCGCGGCCCGAGCGCCACGCCTGTCAACGGTTGACCTCGGACCGTCCTTCACAGAAAAAATGATTGCATTCGACGCCGCGAAGCCTGTACGAAGTTGGGCGGCAAGCGCATTAGCAGGTGACATGCGTTACTGCTCGCAAGGTCGCTTCGCAGGGTTTTGGAACCATCACCCCGGCGGGAGTTCGACGGTCTCGTCCCGCCACCGAGGCTCGACCACCAGGAGGGAGCTCATGCGCATCACCTTCGGCAGACTCGTCGCGATCCACACGGTCGCGCCCCTGACCCTTTTGGCTCAACCGTCGAGCGCATAGCTCGGCTTCTCCATCGACCCCACGCAGGGCTTTGCCGGCAGCACGGTGAACGGGCAGGTCGACCCGGCGATTCTTGCGGCCAACTGCACCACGACGGTGGAGGGCCTCACCGCTACCTTCAACGCCCTGTACGAAGAGCCGTTCGTCAACGGCACCCTCGAGGGCGAGCTACCGCAGCGCTTCTTTCCCGACCCGTCCGAGCAGGTCTTCGAGACCTACGGGTAGGTGTCGTGCGTCCTGACGGTGTTCGCCGTCGGGGCCATCGCGCAGAACGACGACATCGCGGCCGGCTTCCTGCCGCAGACGTTCGTCATCACGTTCGCCGAGCTCCTGACGCAGCAGCCGATCGGCGAGCTCGGCCACTTCGACCCGGCGACGGGCCCGGCTCAATCACCGTGCCCGACGTGGCACCCGGTCCGTACCCGGTGGTCGCCGCGTGCGTCTCGCCGATCTTCGACATCGACGCGCTCGAACAGGGCGTCATTTAGGGGGGCGCGTTCCTCGAGAGCATCGGCGTGGTGTTTGGGCCGGCTGGTCCGCCTTCGCCGGAGTTCGAGGCGTTCGCGCAGCAATTCCTCGGCAGCTCGCAGACCGGCTTGGAGCTCGTGATCGAGTTCGTCCTCGCCGTCGCACCGGGCCTGCTGCAGCCGCTGATGGCACCCGACGCGACCGGCGTGGACTTCTACCAGATCCTGCTGCCGGGCTCGCTGGACCTCCAGCGGGCCAACGTCTGGCGCACACGGAGCAAGCCCGGCCGGATCATCCTCAAGGGCAGCCTGCAGGTCGCGGCCGACGAGACGATCGAACCGGCCGACTTCTTGATCCACGTCACCGACGCCCTCGACCTCGACGTGACCGTGACCGTCGCGGGGTCGAGCTGCACCCTGAAGAGGAACGGCGCCATGATCTGCCAGGACGCCGCCAAGACCTACCGCGTACGCTTCACGCCGGTGCGGAAGACGCCCGGCCTGTACAGGCTCGACGCGACGCTGAGAGGCCTCGACATCACCGCGCCGCAGGCGGGACCGGTCACGGTGGAGCTCAACGACGGCTTCACCCTGCGGAAGGGAACCGCCGCGGACTGCCGCGTGAACGCGGCGCGGCTCGCCTGCAGGGGCTGACCGCGCCGCGCACGACGCACGCGTTGAGGCGACCCGGCGCGCCACCTAGACTCGCTGGGTTCCCCCCATGCGCGACACGATCCCGAGCGGCTCCCTCGCAGCGCTCGCGGCCGAGCTCGAGCCCACGAGCCCCGGCTTCGCGGGACGGCTGCGCGAGTCGGCGGCGCGGCTCGCTGGCGAGATACCGGCCGCTCTCCTCGAGACGTACGGCCCGTGCGTGCGCCGTGTGGTCGCGCGCGAGGGCGCGGGGCGCGAGGCGGGCCAGGCGCTCATCGCGCTCGACGCAGAGCAGGTCCGCGCGATCGGCGCGGAGCGGCTCACGGCCTGGTGCGACGCGTTCGAGGCGATCGCCGAGGCCTCGGTGCGCGCGGCGTCGGTGTTCGGCGCGGCGGCTCTCGGCGTCCTTCCGGGGGCGACGCCCGAGGTCGCCTCGGAAGCAGCGCGCGCCGCCGACGCGGTCGCGAGGCTCGCGCGTCGCCACGGCGGCGACCCGATCGTCCAGCGCTTCGCCGCAGCCGCGGGTCAGGCGCTCGCCCGCCGCGGGGGAGCGGTGATCGCCGCGTGGGCGGAAGCGGTCGAGGCGATCGCGTTCGGCACCCGGCGGGCGCTCGACGTCGCGACCGCGCTGCCGGACGATCCGTCCCTGTCGGACGCGGAGCTCGCGTCCGCGCTCGGACTCGCGGCGCGCATCGCGCCGCGCGAGCGCGCGGTCTCGGGCTTCGCCGAGGTACCGGCGGCCGGCGCGCACGTCCCCGAGGGAAGCCGTGCCGCCGCGCTCGCCGTCCTCGAGGTGCTCGCCGCCGCGGACGGCGAGGCGCTGAGCGACGCGCTGTCGACGGCCGGGCCGGTGCTCCGCCGGGTGCCCGCCGCCGCGCGGCCGCTCGTCCTCCAGCTTGCGTCGCGCATCGCGCGACGGGCGCCCGTTGCGACGCCGCGCTTTCTCCGGACGGTGCTCCGGGTCGGCGAGGCGGTCGGCTTCGGCGAGCACCTGGAGGCGTTCGTCGAGCGCGGGCTCGCGCTCGCCAGCGAGCACCCGGCCGCGGCGCGCGCCTTCTTCGCGCTCGAGTCGCGCGGCGCCCTCGCCTTCCTCCGCCAGCACGACGTCGCGGTCGTGCTCGAGGACGTCGAGCCGACGCTGCGCGGCTACGTGCAGCTCGTGACGAACGGCCGGCCGGCGCTCGCGGGCGTCTCGGCGGCCGGCCTCTTCCCGACCGTGTCGCAGGACCCGGCGACCATCCCGCTCTCGAGCCGCACCGACGTCTTCCCGACCTGGGAGGACAACTTCACGCTGCTCAAGCTGCAGGCGACGCTCGCGACGCTCTGGGCGAGCGAGGGCACGCACGACTTCTCGCTCGGCGCGTGGCTCGGCACCGACGACACGGGCGGGCTGCCCGAGCTCTTCGCGCGCTTCACCGCGCCCACCGTCGCGGCCGGGGTGTTCACGCACGTCGAGGCGGCGCGGCTCATGCCGACCCTCCAGCGCCGCTTTCCCGGGCTCGCGGCCGACGTGCGCGAGCTGCGCCTCCAGGTCTTCCCCGACGACCGGCCGCGGCCGCCGCACGGCGCCGCGCAGGCGATCCTCTTCCTCGCGCTCGGCGGCGACGTGGCGCGGGTCGACTGGGGCGACGCCTGGCGCGAGCCGCTCGAGGCCTTCGCCCGCGCAGCCCGGGAGGGGCGCGCGACCGTCTACGACTCCGCGAGCGTCACCGCCGCGCTGTGCGAGCGCATCGCCGAGGGCGACCTGCTCCCGGTCTACGGCATCGAGGCCTTCCTCGAGGAGGACCCGATGATGTCCTACCTCCTCGAGGAGGCGGAGGAGCGGCCGGGCGCGATCGGCGACTCGGAGCGCGAGCCGCTCCGCTTGACCGAGAGGACCACGGCCGAGGGCGAGCGCAGCGCCGAGACCGCGCCGGCGGGGCCGCTCGATCCCGAGATGCTGCGCGCGTTCCTCGAGCAGAACCCGCACTTGAAGGTGCTGCGCGCCGACGGCGCGATCGACCCGACCGGGCTGTTCGTCGCCGGGCTCACCGGCGGCGGCGACGCGACGACCGACGACGAGCGCGGCGCGTCCGCCCAGCGCGACCACGTCCTCGCCGTCGCGCGGCACGGGCGCGAGGCGCGTGGCGTCTTCCTGCACGACGAGTGGGACTACCTGATCGGCGACTACCGGCCGCAGTGGTGCCGGGTGCACGAGATCGCGCTCGAGGGCGACAACGGCGAGTTCTTCACCGGCACGCTCGCGCGCTACGCCGACGTCCTGCCCGAGGTGCGCCGCCAGTTCCTGCGCGTCAAGCCGGAGGGCTACCGGACGATCCACGGGCTGCTCGACGGCGAGGACTTCGATTTGAACGCGGTGGTCGACGCGCGCAACGACCTGCGCGCGGGCTCGACGCCGTCGCCGAAGCTCTACGTCGCGCGCCAGCGCGAGGAGCGCGACGTCGCGACCCTCTTCCTGCTCGACATGTCGGCGTCGACCGACGAGGAGACGGAGCCCGCCGAGCCGCTGCTCGAGGACGCGGTCCGCGTCGACCCGGCGCACCCCCGCCGCCGCCCGCGGCGGATCATCGACATCCAGAAGGAAGCGCTGGTGATCATGTCGCAGGCGCTCGAGGAGATCGGCGACCTGTACGCGATCTACGGCTTCTCGGGGCACGGCCGCGACCGCGTCGAGCTCTTCGACGTCAAGTCGTTCGACGAGCCGCTGAGCCTCGCGGTGCGCGGGCGGATCGGCGCGATCGAGCCGCAGCGCTCGACGCGCATGGGCGCAGCGCTCCGCCAGGCGACGACCAAGCTGCGCAACGTCGCGTCGCGCGCGAAGCACCTGATCCTGCTCTCCGACGGCTTCCCGCAAGACTTCGACTACGGCGAGGACCGGCGCTCGAACGTCTACGGGCTGCGCGACACGATGATGGCGCTGCGCGAGGCGCAGCGCGCGGGCATCGCGCCGTTCTGCATCACCGTCGACCGCGCCGGGCACGACTACCTGCGCGAGATGATCGACGAGAAGCGCTACCTGGTGATCGAGGACATCGCCGAGCTGCCGCGCCAGCTCCCGAAGATCTACTCCGAGGCGACGCGCGGCGGCTGAACCCGAGCTACCGGCTCTGCTTCCCCGCGGTCTTCCGGGACGCCCCCCTCCGCGGCGCGGACTTGCCGGTCGAGCGCGTGCCGGCCGTGGGGCGCTGCTCGGTGCTCATCATCATGGTGAGAACGGCGGATCGCTGCCGGTCGAAGTCGATCGGGATGCCGACCTTGTGCAGCATGATCGTCCCCATCGCCATGATCACGAGCCCGGTCGCGAGCCGCCCGGGCTCGAGGTCTTGGCGGATGCGGCCGAGCCGCTGGCCCTCCGCGACCCCGGCGGTGAGAAGCCGGATCGCCCCGAGGATCAGCTCGTCGAAGCGCGCGCGCAGCGCGGGCCAGCGGTCGATCGCGTCGATGAGGCGGATCGCCGCGGTGCGGATCCGCGGCATGAGCGGCCAGGTCTCGGTGGTCAGCGCGACGAGGAACCGCTCGATCGTGGTGGCGACGTCGGTGCGCGCGGTCTCGTCGCCGAGCAGCGCCTCCAAGATCCCGCCGAGCACCCACTCGGTGATCGCGACGAGGAGCTCCTCGCGGCTGCGGAAGTGGACGTAGAAGGCCCCGCGCGTGTACCCGGCGCGCGCGCAGATGTCGTCGAGGCTCACGTCGAGCCCGCGCTCGATGATCGCCTCGAGCCCCGCCTCGAGGAGCGCCTGGCGCGTGAGCCGCTTCGCCTCCTCGCGCTCGCGCCGGCGCCGGTCGCGCATCTCGGCGTAGCGGTCCCGACGCTGCCCTTCCGCGGGCGTCACCCGGACCGGGCTACGCCGTTCGCCTCGTTTCGTCTCGCTGCTGCTCACCCGGCCGCATCCCCGACACCAGCCGCTCGCACCGTTTGCGACTGGAGCTCGGTGCGGCGGCGCCGCGGTACTCGACTCACACGATCCCGGCCTGCGGTCAAGCAATGCCGGACGGCCGGCTCGGCGCCTTCCCGCCCACCCCGCGGCTCGCGCACGAGGCTCTTGCGTCAGCCCTGCAGCCCAGCGTAGAAATGTACTCGAGTACATGAATGGTCTAGCAGTCAGCAATGCGACGCCGTCGCGCCGGGCGCGCAAGAAGGAGCGCACCCGCAGCCAGATCTACGAGGCCGCGATGCAGCTCTTCCTCGAGCGCGGCTACGACGCGGTCACGATCGACGAGATCTGCGCCGCGGCGGACGTGGCGCGCGGCACCTTCTTCCTCCACTTCCCGACCAAGGACGCGCTCCTCGCGGAGTACGGCCGGCAGGCGCTCGCCGAGCTCGAGCAGCTCCTCGCGACGCACCACGGCAGCGCGGTGCAGGCGCTCGAGGTCGCGCTGGGCTTCCTCGCCGAGCGGGCGAGCCGGCACGCGGCGGTGGTCCGCCTCGTGGTCCGCGAGACCTTCTCCCATCCCGGCGCGGTGCGCGACAGCACCGCCGCGGGGCGCGACCTGACCGACCTGTTCGCCGCGATCATCCGGCGCGGCCAGCGCGCGGGCGAGCTCCGGCGGAGCGCGCATCCGGTGGTCGCGGGCGCGGTGCTCGCGTCCGCCTACCTCGCGATCGCCGGCGAGTGGGCGCGGCGCGACGAGGACTCACCCGACCTTCCGACGCTCGCGCGCCAGGCACTCGACGTCATCCTGCGCGGGCTCGTGCGCACCCCGCGCTGAGCCGCGAGCGTGCAAGAGGAAGCCACCATGTCCCAGCGAGACCACGCAATCGTGATCGGCGGCAGCCTTGCCGGCCTGTGCGCGGCGAGCGCGCTTGCGCCGCACTTCCGGCGCGTCACCGTGCTCGAGCGCGACGCGCTCCCCGAGGACGCCCGCATGCGCGCCGGGGCGCCGCAGGCGCGGCACGTCCACGTCCTGCTCGTGCGCGGGCGGCGCGAGCTCGAGCGGCTCTTCCCCGGCTTCGAGCGCGAGCTCCTCGCCGGCGGGGCGCTCGAGCTCGACTTCGGCATGACCTTCGCCGTGCTGCGCCAGTACGGCTGGCAGCGCCGCCAGCCGTTCGGCATCACCGGGCTCTTCCAGAGCCGCGCGCTGCTCGAGTCGGTCGTGCGCCGGCTTGCGCGGCGGATCCCGAACGTCGAGCTGCGCGACGGCGTCACGGTGCTCGACCTCGTCGGCGACGGCGAGCCCGCGCGGCGCGTGCGCGGGGTGCGCATCGCGCCGTGCGAGGGCAACGCTCTCGAGGAGCTCACGGGGGACCTCGTGGTCGACGCGAGCGGCCGCAGCTCGAAGGTGAACGACTGGCTCGCGCAGCTCGGCCATCCCGCGCCCGATGAGGTGGTCGTCGACTCGGACTCCGCCTACTCGACGCGCTGGTACCGCGCCCCCGCGCCCGACCGGGTGCCGCCGCACTGGTGGTGGAAGGGGATCTGGATCGAGCCGCAGATGCCCCACGGGCGCACCGGGGCCATGCTGTCGCCGGTCGAGGGCGGGCGCTGGATCGTGACGCTCGGCGGGATGGAGGGGCAGCACCCACCGATCGACGAGCGCGGCTTCATCGAGTTCCTGCGCGGCCTGCGCTCACCACTGATCGCCGAAGCGGTCGAGCTCGCCGAGCCGCTCACCCCGATCTACGGCCACCGTTCGATGGCGAACCGGTTCCGCCACTTCGAGCGCTGGCGCCGCCGGCTCGACGGCTTCGTCGCGCTCGGCGACGCGGTGTGCGCGTTCAACCCGGTCTACGGCCAGGGCATGACGACGGCCGCCGTGACCGGACGCCTGCTCGGCGACTGGGTCGAGGCCGCCGGGCCGCGCGGCCACCTCGACCCCGCGCGCTACTTCCGCGCCCAGGCACGCTTCCTCGACGAGGTCTGGCTGCTCGCGACCGGCGCCGACTTCCGCTTCCCGAAGACCACGGGCCCGCGGCCGCGCTTCGCCGGGGTCGCCAACGGCTACCTCGACCTGCTGGTCCACGCCGCGGAGGAGGACCTGCTGGTGCGCGACACGATGCGCGACGTGGTTCACCGTAAGTGTTCGCCCGAGCCCGCCTGGACGGGCGTGACGGCGCCGGGCACGATGCCCGCCGCGCGGGATGTGGAGGTCACG
>FWPU01010353.1_pt1 | contig 13921 bp, 10 predicted proteins | sample 2228361 | NCBI WGS metagenome assembly FWPU01 (sample SAMEA103939777, study PRJEB20133) | metagenome | reverse complement strand
CTTTGAAAGCCGCCCTTACCCGGAGGGTTCACCCTCCGGCGGGGAGGCTGGGCTTGCCCACCGGATCCTTTCCAGGGAGTGGCGCACCCGTGAAAAACTGGGCGGCTTCGCCGCCCGCACAAATCTGCTTTTCACTCATCAACATCGTTTACCGGGATTGCAGAGAGACCAGCGCCCGGACGACCAGCGTGGCGTAAGCGCCCGGAGGAAGGGTGAACTGCAGCGATATCTTCCAGCGGTTGGGGAAGCGCTCATCGGGGGACGGAGAGGAGGCCAGCGCGGCCGCGGGAAAGACCAGCAGACGCCTTTCGCCCTGCGAGAGGTAGGCCCGCCGGAGAATGCGGGGCTTCAGGTCGGAGAGGGCCAGACCCTCGGCATGCAGGACTTCGTCCACGGTAGCAGCCAGCACAGGGTCATCGTAGACGGCGCGATGGCGGGGAAGCGGGACCGCCACATCCGGCGGCAAGCGATCGGACAGGCGCGCGAAGAGAGGTAGACGCTCCCCGGCAATCTCCACGAAACCCGAGGGGGTCCCCAGCCGGGCCCGCAGGTACCCGGCGGCGATGCGGTTCCAGAGAAGGGACTGGTAGGCGGCCAGGTAGAGGCTCAGCACCCGCGGGGTGACCAGGTTGAGGGCGCGGCGAAAGTCCGCGGGGTGGTCGCAGAGGAAGGTGAGGACGGAGCGGAAGTTGGAAGGACGGGGAGCCACATCCAGCAGCGCCCGCCAATCCCCCCATCGGGCGGCGGCCTCCCGTTTGAAGGCCCGCACCGCGGGCGGATCGCCTGCCTGCATCTCGGCCAGGTAGGCCCGCAGTGCCCCTTCGGCGTCCCGCCGAAGGATACGACGGCCGGGGAAGTCGCCGGTGGATGTCCGGGAGCCAAACCGTTGCCGGTCAAAGTAGTTGGGAAGTCCCCAGGCCGCCGCCTCCGCCAGCTGCCGCCCCAGGGTATGCGCCTCCTCGGCGGAGAGGTCGCGCACCGTGATGGCGAAGCGGTTGCCCACAAGATCGGAGGGGGAAAGGGGACGGGACACCGGCCCCAACCGTTCGGCGATAAACCCCCGTCCCTCCAGGCGCTCCGGCCCCGGCCCGCGCACGGTCGCATACTGAAGGGAAACCGCGTCCCGGTCCTTCAGCGCGGGGAAGGAGACGGCGGAAAGAGGGAGACGGAGCAAACGGGCCATCCGCGCCTGGACCTCCAGGGTGGTGGCTTCCCGTTTGTGCACCCAGTAAAGGAGATACGGCCCCCCGGTCGGCAGGGGATGGATCTCCTCCTCCACCCGGAAGTCCTCCGGGACAGCCTTGAGGCGCATTGCGGTCGGGAGTCCTTACGGCGTCGGCGTCAGCGGAACGACGGTCACCGGCTGGACAGAAGGGAGCGGGGCCGGCGTGGCCTGGACGAAGACGACTCCCTGAAAGCCGAAGGAGCGGATGAATCCTTCCAGGAAGGAGCGGGCGTTCCGGTCCGCCGTCTCCAGAATGCCGTCGGCCAGGGCGGCGCGGAGGATTTCCTGCTCGGCCGCCAGACGCGCGGCGGTCTCCAGGTCCGGTTTCAGCCCAAAGAGACCCGTCTCCCGGTCATAGACGAAGGTTTTTTCGCTGTCCAGCCGGACGACGAAGACTTCCGCCGGAGGCAGGACGATCACCACCCGGTCGTCGTCGGTTACTTTGACGTCCTCTTCGCGGAGTTTCTCCAGGTCCACACCGGCGATGACCTGCCCGTGGGCGACCAGCAGGAGTTTATCGCCGAAGAGGAAGGCCAGCGCGCCCTGGCCGGATTCGGCGGTGATGACCTTCTCCACGGTGTACACGACGGTTTCCAGCCGACTGAGGCTGCGCACCTCCCGCACGATGGTCGCCGGGCTGGGGCGGATGGTCGGGGTGGGATGGAGGATGTTTTCCAGTTGCCGTTCCACGGCTTGCCGGGCGCCTTCGGTCGGGTTGAGGCGGGCGCGGATATCCGGGGCCAGCCAGACCACCAGGGCGATCAGCGCGGCCAGCAACACCAGGATCATGGCAGTCGTACATCCAGAGCGACCAGACATCTTTCCCCTCCCCACACAATGGCGAATGGCACAGGGATTGTAGCATCTTTTCCCGGGAGGTCAAGAAGAGCCCAGGGTCTCCAGGATGAGCAACGCGCTGCGCTGGAGCCATTCCTGCACGGAAGGGGAATCGGTAGCAAGGATAAACAGGCGGCTCATCAGGAGGCGGAGGGACGGAGAATAAAGAAGAAGAGAGTAGATATAATCCTGTACCCGGTAGTACAGCCAGAAAGAGGTGGGAGTCTCTCCCGATCGGAGAGATATTCGGGAGACCAGTGAGGGTGAAGCCGTTCGCTCCAGAAAGTCCCGCACGTCTTCCGAATCCACAGATTGGACTATGGAGAGCAGATCGGCCAGCGTCGGAAGGATTTCCGGATGTGACGTGCCGGCCAGGGGTTCTATCAGGCGAAGCGCCAGACGCGGTCGGCGGCCATCCAGAGCAACAAAACGCATCTCCCGCAGGTAATCCAAGGTGAAAAGGAGGTCCCCTTCGGCCAGTTTCTGACGAATGATCTTCCAGACCGGCCCGGCCTCTACCGGCAGCCCGGCGGCATCTCGGGCCAGAACGTAGGGAGCGATGGATTGGGCCGGCCCGCGCACGTCCCGCGGCCGCCCGCGGCGATATTCCTTATGGCTCATATGCCAGGAGGGGTAATTCTCCAGCATATATGCCACTCCGCTCTCCAGCGGTTCCCAGATGGCCGAGTTGTCCACGGGCGCGCGCCGGAGAAGTTCCATCGTTGCATAGAGCACCACATCCGCCCAAGGCGGGCAGGGGCGTACAGCGGTATCGGCCAGCAGACGGCGGATCGCCGACAGCCCCTCTTCAGGGTTTCCCAGGCCCTGGATGACGATGCAGAGAATGATGAGCCAATCCATCAGGAGACTGCCCATCTCCAGGCCCGCGCGCAGAATCCGCCATGTCTCCTCGCTTCCGAAGCCCGGGGTCTCCCAGTCTATGTAGCGAGCCAGAGCGCGCAGATGTTCCCGTTCTTCCGGAGAGAGCCGGAAATCCGCCTCCAGGTTACCGGTCAGGTTGGCCTCTACGGCAGCCCGTTTCAGCCAGGAGGTCATCCAGCGGGCAGCCAGGTAGAGGAGCATCCGCCCCCGCAGTCCGTGGAGCGCCTGTCGGGCCAGGTCTTTGATGACGGATTGCAGGGCGGAGCGCACGAGGGTTTGTTGCCCATAATCAAACAGGGAAAGCAGGAATACCTGGGCAAAGAGGGAGACCGCTCCGGGATTCGGCAGACCGACGGGGCCAGGGATTCGGTCGGCCAGATTCCGAAGCAGTTTCTCCGCGGCGAGGGGGTTGGAAGCCCAGAGGTCTTTGGCCCGGATGATGCCGAAAGGCTGAACCGCAGGGGTAGAAGCCCGGAGAAAGTCGGCCAGCAGGTCTGCGGCGCCGATGGCAGCGGCGGCCGCAATGAGGGCCCGCTGCGCGTTCTGGGCCCAGGAGGGGAGCGGTCCGGCCACTCTCCGGCGCAGCGGACGAAGGTGCCAGAGGTTGCGCAGGAATTGAGGAGCCTCTTCGGGGTGGGCGCGACAACGGTCTTCCAGAGCGCCGATCAGCACCGGTTCGGGAAGGGAGGCCAGCGCGGCCCAGAGGCGAGGGTCCGGCAGCTGGACCAATTCCTTGGCCACCAGGCGGCGCAGGGGGACATGGAGGAACCAGGGGATATCGGCCAGTTCGGCGTAGAAAGCAGCAGGGTCAGAGGCCGACTCCCGCATCCGGACCAGGTATCGCCAGGCGAAATGCTCGTAGAAGTGCTCGTGGGCGAAACGGATCGGGTCGTCCAGACGTCCGTTCGTGGAGGCCAGCAGGCCCACATCCGCCAGGCGGGTAAATGGATGGTAGGGAGAGGGCGGACCATTCCCCCTTTCCGTTTCCCCCGCAGAGAGAACTTCCTGTACCGGAATCGCGTTGCACCAGCGGCCCGGCGCCACCATCCGGGGGAGTAGCCGTTCTTCCAGGAAACGGAGATCGGTATGGCTCAGTCGTCCCTGCCGATAGAAGGTATTCAGAAAGGCGTCCATCAACCGGTCGGTCTCCACCTTTTCCGGGAGAGCCCGGTCGGCCCAGGTTTCGGCGACCAGCCGGAGGATCAGCGGATGGCGAAGGTGTGCTTTCAGTGCTGGAGGAAGCGCGTGGAAGGGGGTTCGGAGAGAGTAGACCTGGCAGTATGTCTCGTAGACCGGGGGGAGTTCATCCGGCGAGAAAGGGAGTAGGCGGAAAGCGGGTGGGTCTCTCACCAGGATGTTGGCGATATCCTGAGGGTCGGTATAGTACAGGTGTTCGCCCAGCGGGATCGCCCGGCGGACGATCTGGAAACTCTCCGGCCGGAAAGTGAGCAGGACCTTGAGGCCGCCGGCGTGGACCAGGGCCCGGTCCACCTGCCAGGTCAGACGGACCATATCGGGGCTTTCGTTGACGCCGTCCAGAACGAGGAGCAGGGGCCAGGTCAGGGTCTCCTCCGGGGGAAGAGGACGGTCGGGGAAAAGGAGGGAGTTCAGGATTTCCGGCAGGGAACGGGAGCCGTCCAGAAGGGCCGCGGGGCAGGCGAGGACGAAGTACTGCCGAACCATCTGCTGGCGGGCGAGCCAGAGGCTGAAGTCGGTTTTGCCCATACCGGAGGGGCTGATCAGGATCAGGCCGGGGCGGTCGGAGAGGAGGAAGCGATGGAGGAGCGCGACGAGACCGGGGCGGGGGAAGTGAAGGAATGCCGCTCTCATCCGCTCGGAGCCCCAGAAGCGCAGGTGGGCGGCCCGGCACGCCGCGGCCAGGTCGTAGGGGTAGGGCCAGTCAAAGAGCGCCTCTTCCACAGCAGAAGGGGAGGCGTACTCACAGGCCCGCAGGAAGGCCAGCAGCCAGGTGCGGGACATTCCGGCCCGGCGGACGGCCCACTCCGCCAGCGCCGGGACATGGAGCAGGGAGATGGGATGACCGGCGCGCCACTTCTGAACGGAGGCCTGGGAGACGTGGAGGGTCTCGGCGATATCCAGTTCCACACCCGCGATAGTGGCCTCCGGATGGCGCTGCAGAAAGCCGTGAACGGCCTGGTTCAGCAAGCGACGCCGTTCGGTGGAGGGGGGCATCGCGGGGACTCCGTATTGCGTATTGCGTATTCCGTATTCCGTATTCCGTACTGCGTGTTCCGTGTAGAGTATAGCACAATCGGGGAGGGCGCGCAAATGGGGGGAATTCGGCAGGTGCATTTCAGCGGGGCGGAAGGGGCCTCTTCTCCAGCCCCGCCGTAAACAGGCGGGGCTGGGGGAGACCGACCCTCAAAACTCGCACTGGCTACCTGACACTTCTGAAATTGGACGCTGACTCACGCCGATGAACGCTGATTTTTTATAACATAAAATTTCGTTTATCTGCGTCTATCAGCGTTCATCGGCGTTTATCTGCGTGCTATTGCAAACTGTCCGGTAGCCAGAACTCGCCATAGAACCGAAATACATCCGAATTTGGCATATTCGGAGAAGTTTTCCGAATTTTCGGAAGAGGTTGTGGGTGAAAAGGCCCGGAATCCGGCTACCAGATCGTTTGAGCGTGCCTGGACCTGCGGATGACTTCGTCCCCCGTCAGGATCGGCACTCCCAACCACCTCGCTGTGCCAGCGATGATACGGTCGTGCAGTTCGGGGACGTCATCCACCTCGGCGGCAGCCAGGACAACGTCAGCATTGACGGCAACGATTTCGTAGTTGACACTATCCGACACATACCGGATCAAATCATCCAGGCGCACATCCACTCTCTTCGCCTCCGAGAGGTAGAGGACTTCCATCAACGTGATGGCGGACAGGTAAATGTGATGCTTGCCGGCGTCGGCGTCCCGCAGGATTTGAGCAGCCTGGGAGCCCAGGGCGGGATGCCCGCGCAGGTGTCGGACGATGGCCACGGTATCGGCCAGATATTCCATAGTTGTCTACACCTTCCGCAGAAGCCGCTCCGTCACCCGCTGCCGCAGGTCCCGCACCTCGGCATCCGTCACGTCAAAATCCACGTGCTTCCACAGCCCGCCCAGGGCCACCACTTTCCGGGGCTGTTGAACCCGGTATTTGAACTTCAGGAAGTCCAGAAAGGATGCCAGTTCCTCCAGGCTCTCGGAGGGCAACTCGTCAATGATCTGGTACACCCTTTGTCGGATATCCTGTCCCGTGTTCATCTGGCGTGTTCCGTGTTGCGTATTCCGTATTCCGTATGCGAGTATAGCACAATCGGAGAGGGCGCGCAAATGGGGGAATTCGGTGCATTCGGAAAAGTTTTCCGAATTTTCGGAACTGGACTTTGGACAAACTGAAAAGACCCGCCGCTAATGCCCATATGTGGTTACTGAAGTCTGGCGAATTTCCGGACACTACGGTTTCCGCAGTTTATCGGCCTATCGGCCAGAAAGCCGGTAGTCGGAAGCAGGAAACCGGAAGCCGTCAGGCTGCCTGCCACCTTCTATCTGCTGCTTGCTATCTGCTACCTGCTGCCTGCTGCCTGCTACCTGTTACCTGCTGCCTGCTGCCTGCTACCTGTTACCTGCTGCCTGCTGCCTGCTGACCATAACGGTTTCCGTCGCTCAAAGCCGGTCTGGGACCGCCGTCCGGCTCCTGGCGGGAGCAGAAAAGAGCATTTCGCCAGAATCCAATGGAGTTGCTGCTAATTCTGCAAAACCCAATTAACTTGAGTTAGTCCAAAGTCCAATTTCATTTGCCTCCCCCAGAACTTGGGGTAAAATATCCCCACACCCCGCGCCGGAAAGGAGTCCTATGTCCAAAAGGTCTCTGCTCTGCATCGGCCTTGTGCTTTTCCTTCTGCTCTCCCTTCTCGTCTCCCCCACCCTCGCCGCCGGCGGGATTCGGGTCTACTACGCCGGGCCCGAAGGCGGTGTGCACACCGCGCTGGCGCTGGCCCGCTTCCCCCTGGTCTCCGACCCGGCCCAGGCCGACGTCCTGGTCCTCAACGGCATCATCCCCGACCCCGCCGCGCTGGCCCAGGAGGTCCGTCGCGGCGCGGGAGTGGTGCTCATCCTGGGGCCCGATACGGATGCCGGGGCCGTGGAAACCCTGCTGGGGATACCGGTCGTCCTGGAGCATCGGGAGGAGCCGCTCAGCCTGGTCGGCGTGGAGGGGGTGGAGGACCCGGTGCTGCGGGAAATCGTCTGGACCAGCGCCCCGCAGGTGCGACAACGATACCGGGTGGAGACCCCCGTCTCGGCGCTGACCCCGCTGGTGGTGGGCTACGAGGACGGCTCCTGGGTGCTCTGGTCCGCTCCGGGAGGACGGGCCTTCGTCTTCAACGCCTTTCTGGATGAGGCCAACCCCCAGTTCCAGCACTGGGCCTATTTCAACTACTTCGTTTATCATCTGGTGACGCGGGCGGCGGGCCAGACGCCCCTTTCCTTTGCCGATTACGACGCCTCACCCGTCCCACACGAGCAAGACCGCCTCGTCCTCTACATCCTGCTGGCCGGGATGATGGCGGTGGCGGTGGGGATTTTCCTGGCCGTGCGGCGCTACAGCCGCGCCCATCCGGAGTTGCTGGACGTGATGGTCGCCGACCGGGACCGGTTTCTGGCGCGGGAGGCGGGCACCGCCTGGGAGGACGTCGGCTTCCACCGCCCCCTGGCCGGCTTTATGGTCGCCCTGATGATGGGGCTGGTGCTTTTCATTCCGCTTATCATCTACCAGAACCTCATCCTGCCGTCCTTCATCCTGCCTTCCGCCCAGGCGCTGGGCATCTGGGGGCGGGTGGTACAGTTCTTCAACCTTCTCTGGCTGCTTCTGGATATGGGCACCAGCGCCGCCTTCATCAAGTTCTTCTCCCAGTACCGGGTGCACGACCCCCGCCGGGCCATCCAGTACGGACAGGTCTTCGTCTGGTGGCAGGCCCTTTCCGGCGCCGCGCAGGTGGCCGCGGTAACCGCGCTGGCGGGCACCTTTCTCCCCAGAACCCCCTACGCCCTCTACACCTGGAGCGTCATCATCCATACCTGCATCCAGATTCCCGGCTTCTACCAGGTGATGCGCCACAGCCTGATGGGCTGGCAGCGGTTTGACTACGCCCAGATTCTGGAAATCGCGCTCTATCTCATCTTCCCGATGGTCACCCAGCCGGTCCTGGTCACCCTGATGGTGCGCTGGGGAGCGGCGCATCCCATCTTCGGCGGGCCGATGGGCGGCGTCCTGGGGATGGGGATGGCCGCCTACGCCGCGGAACTGCTCACCTTCCTGGTCGGCCTCTGGCTCTACCGACGGCTGGGCTACAACGCGCGGCTGCTCTTCCTGGCCCATTTTGACTGGTCGGTCGTCAAAGAGGCGTTTCGCTTCGGCGTCTTTGAGATGCTGGGGTCGGTGGCCTGGTCGGTGGGGCAGGCAGCGGAAATCCTCATCACCCAGACCCGGCTGATCAACTACAACGAGGTCTGGGGGAACTGGACGCTGGCCCAGAACTTCATCTTCGCCTACAACGTCCTCAACACCCTCTACGCCAACCTGATGGCGTCCATCTCCGAGGCCATCTCCAGCGCCCGCCGGACGCTCAGCCAGTACTACTCGGTGATGGCCTACAAGTGGGGCGGGATAATGAGCGCCTTCATCGGCGCGGTGTTGCTGGCGGTGGCCGACCGGTTCATCCTGGGGGCCAGCGGGCCGGAATTCGTCCGCGCCGCCCTCTATTCCGTCCCCCTCATCATCTGGGGCGCCATCCAGTACCCGTCGTGGGTGGGGGATAACGTCCAGCTGGGCGCCAACCGCCCCTACCTGAAATCGCTGCTAGTGGCGGGGGAGCAACTCATCCGCATCATCCTGGCGCTGCTCCTGGTCCGGCGCTTCCAGATCAACGGCCTCATCATCGCCTACTTCATCGGGCTATTGACCAAGGACATCGTTGCCTACTTTGTCAACGACCGCCTTTGCTTCCCCCAGCGGTTCTACTTCTGGCAGTCGCTGGGGGCGCCGCTGCTGGCCGGCGCGGCCCACTACATGGTCCTGCGCTGGCTGACCGGCCTGATCTGGCAGGGGGACCAGGTCACCAGCGTGCTGATTTTCTTCATCGGCATCCTGCCGTCGTTCCCGCTCTTCGCCTTCTTCTACGGCTTCTTCGGCGGATGGGACGACGGGACGCTGGAAGAGGTGCGGCAGGCGGTGGACTGGACCAACTTCATCCGGCCGCTGGCCTGGCTCTTCTGGGCCGCCAGTGCCCTGGGGGCGCGCCTCAGCCCCCTGCACAACCGCTTCCCCATTGACATCCGCCCCGCGGCGCTGGAAGAAGCCCGCTCGCTGACGGAGGAGAGGGTGAAGGTGTGATTCGGGGTTCGGAGTTCGGAATTCGGGGTTCGGAGTTCGGGATTCGGAGTTCGGAATTCGGGATTCGGAGTTCGGGAGTCGGCGGTTGATTTAAACTGGAGTCTGGCGAATTTTCTGGGCGCTATGACTCCCGCAGTTTATCGGCCTGCCGGCAACGATTTTCGTCGCTCAAAGCCGGTCTGGGACCGGCGTTCGGCAATCGGCGGGTCGCAGACCCGCCGAGAGCACCCGCCGGGAGCGCAAAAGAGCATTTCGCCAGAGTCCAGTAAAGTTACGAATGCCAGACGTCGGATTCCGATTGGCGAATTCCGAAATCCGATTGGCGATATGCGATTTGCGATACACGATTCGCGATACGCGATACGCGAAATGCGAGATAAAGTCCTGGTCATAGAAGACGAACCGGTCCTTCTGGAGACGCTGGCGTATAACCTGAAGCGGGAAGGATATGAGGTGCTGACCGCCTCCGACGGCCGGCAGGGGGTGGAGATGGCCCGCCGGGAGCGGCCGGACCTGGTCATTCTGGACATCATGCTCCCCGGCATAGACGGCTTTGAGGTCTGCCGTACCCTGCGGCGGGAGATGACGGTGCCCATCCTGATGCTCACCGCCCGCACCGACGAGGTGGACCGGGTAGTGGGTCTGGAGATGGGGGCGGACGATTACGTCACCAAGCCCTTCAGCATGCGGGAACTGCTGGCGCGGGTGAAGGCGCTCCTGCGACGGGAACGGCTCATCCGGGAGGAACTGGCCGCCCGGCAGGCTGAGGGCCGGGAGCAACTGGTCTTCGGCGACCTGACCATAGACACCGCCAGCCGGACGGTCTTCCTGCGAGGCGAACCGGTCCCCCTCAAGCCGAAGGAGTACGACCTGCTCCTCTTCCTGGCCCGCCATCGGGGGATGGTGCTCTCCCGCGACCTGATCCTGGAACGGGTCTGGGGGTGGGACTTCGTCGGTGGGAGCCGCACCGTGGACGTCCACATCCGCTGGCTGCGGGAGAAACTGGAGCCCGACCCGTCCCACCCGACCCGCATCGTCACCGTGCGCGGGGTCGGATACCGGTTTGAGGGGTGAGAACATAAACCCAACTGATCTCCGCGTTCTCCGCACCCTCTGCGGTTACGGAAAAGGGAGTAGTATGCAATTCCGCGGCCTGCTCTGGCGAGTACTGATCCCTCTGGAAGTCGTCATCCTGGTGGCGACGGCGGGGCTGGCGTGGGGCCTCTCGGAGATGGCCCGGCGGACCTACCTGGCGGACCTGGAGACCCAGCTGACCTCCGACGCGCGCCTCATCGCCGACGCGCTGGCCCCCGTGATGGCCTCCGGGATGCCTGCGGAGTCGCTGGACGGGACGGCGCGGCGCTACGCGTCGCTCCTGGATGCCCGCGTCACCCTCATCGGCCCCGACGGCACCGTGTGGGGCGAGTCCCACGAGGACCGCGCCCGGATGGATAACCACCTCGGGCGGCCGGAGGTGCAGGAGGCGCTGAACGCGGGAAAGGGCACCAGCATCCGCTACAGCCACACCGTCCGCTACGATATGATGTACGTGGCAGTGCCGGTGACCCTGGAGGGACGGGTGGTGGGGATCGCCCGGGTCTCCCTGCCGCTGCGCCGGATAGAGGCGAACGTGGCCCGTCTGCACCGGACGGTCTGGGGGGCTGCAGGTGGGGTCGCCCTGCTGATCGGGCTGCTGGCCCTGCTCCGGATCGCCCCCACCATCCGGGCCGTACGGGACCTGAACGACGCGGTCCGCCGGATGACCGCGGGCGACCTGGGCGGGCGCGTCCTCCCCCGCACCGACGACGAAGTCGGTGACCTGACCCGATCCTTCAACCAGATGGCCGAACGGTTGGAGCGGACGGTCGCCGAACTGGATGAAGAGCGGACCCGACTGACGGGCTTGTTGAACCGGATGTCGGACGGGGTCATCATCACCGACGGCGCGGGGGTCGTCCGCCTGATCAACCCCGCCGCGGCGCGGCTGCTGAACGTCCCGGAGATGGAGGCCATGGGCCGCTCCTTCGCGCAGGTCGTCTGGGACCACCGGTTGGTGGAGTTGTGGCGCCAGAGCCGGGAACAGTCCCGGGAACAGGTCGGGCTGATTGAGATGGGCCCCCGTCGGCCGGTCTTCCACGCCGTCGTCACGCCGCTGGAGGAGAACGCGGTCCTGGTCCTGCTTCAGGACCTGACCCGGCTGCGGGAGTTAGAGACGGTGCGGCGGGATTTCGTCAGCAACGTCTCCCACGAACTGCGCACCCCGCTGGCGACGCTGAAGGCGCTGGTGGAGACGCTGCAGGAAGGGGCGCTGGAGGACCCCCCGGCGGCCCGTCGCTTTCTGGAGCATATCGGGGCAGAGGTGGACCGTCTGGACAAACTGGTGGGGGAATTGCTGGACCTGGCGCGGATAGAGTCGGGGCGCGCCCCGATGCGGATGGCGTTGGTGGCCGTGGCGGAGGTGGTACAGCCGCCAGTGGAGCGGTTACGCCCGCTGGCAGAGCAGGCCGGCCTGCCGTTGACCGTCCACCTGCCCCCCGACCTGCCGCCTGTTCTGGCGGATGTGGAGCAGATGCAGCGGGTGGTCGCCAACCTGGTGCACAACGCCATCCAGTTCACTCCGGCGGGGGAAATCACCGTGCACGCGGAACGGGTCGGCGACGAAGTGGTCATCTCGGTGCGGGACACCGGGGTGGGGATTCCCGCCGAGGATCTGCCGCGGGTTTTTGAGCGGTTCTACAAGCGGGGGCAGGGGCGCTGGGGCGGGGGCGCCGGTCTGGGGCTATCCATCGCCCGCCACATCGTCCAGGCCCACGGGGGGCGCATCTGGGCCGAGAGCGTGGAGGGGCAGGGGAGCACGTTCTACGTGGCCTTGCCCGTCGCGGGGTGACAGGGCGCAGGGGAGTGGCGTTCTGGCGCTACCCCGCTGTGCCCTTTACGCTTTACGTTTTTACGCCTTTACGCCCCCTCCACGCCATCCCCAGCGCCACAATGGACATCACCTGCAGGGGCAGGTGCATCACCCCCATCCACATCGTATCGGGGCTGGCCCAGTGGGTCAGGTTGAACAGGCCGTAGAGCAGGCCGTTGAAGGCCGTCACGTGGAAGGCGAAAGGGTCCACGCCGGGATAAAACAGGATGAGCAGAAACAGGAAGACCGGCGTCATCAGGCAGTAGGCGAACCCGTAGTCGGAAGAGGTCAGGAGTAACAGGGGGTTGAAATCGGGAACGATTCGGTTCCCCCCCGTCGCTACGGGGGTCCAGAAGGCCAGCAACGCCAGAGGAGCCAGAAGCCAGCGCCAGTTCGGAACTTCCCGGAAAGAGACCTGCAATCGGCCTCTCCAGGCCACCCACAGCCAGAGAAATCCCAGCAGAACTTCGGCGACCAGCGCCCCGGTATGGAGAGCAAAGCCGTATTTTTCGGTGACCGCATGGGTCTGTACGGCGGCGATAACCCAGTAGTTGACGCCGAAATAGGCCGGAATGGCCCGCCCGGCCCACGCGGGTCGCCAGGCCGCCAACGCGATCAGGGATAGGGTCGCAACGTGGAAAACCCAGCCCCAGGCCGGGTAGGGCCGGGCGTTGGCCGCCAAGATGTGCCAGATCACGTCCTGCGTATTGCGCGGGTCGTAGGGAACCTCCGCAATCGGCGGCAGGAAGGCAATGAGGATCAGGAGAATATATGCCCCAGGGTACAACCACAGGCGCCGCTTCGGGTGTTGAAAAGACATAGATGCCCCCTTACAACAGATACACGACCCCCAGGCCGACCAGCGAGCCCACGGCTAGCCCCACGATGATGTCCAGGAGATAGTGAATCTGCAGGGCCACCCGTGAGAAGGAGACCAGTACTGCCCAGAGGCCCAGGAGCGGTCCGATCCACCCTAACGGGAAGACCGTCCCCAGAGCGACCGCCAGGCAGGCCGCGCGCGTGGCATGCCCGGAGGGGAGAGCGTGCTGGTCCAGAGAGAAATACAGCCCTCCCGCCGGCCCCGGCGGTCGCTGGCGACGAAACGTCCACTTCAGCAGGGTGGAAACCACCCCACCGACGGTTGTTGCTATGATAATCCGAACGGCGATTTCGCGCCAGAGCGCATTTTCCACCAGCAGAAGAATCCCCCCGGCGCCGATCAGCCAGAAGACCGCATCGCCGGTATGGGCGAGATACGTCGCCAGGCGGATCTGGAGGGGGCTCCGCAGTGCCAGGGAAGCGGAGAGGCGCGCATCCAGGGAAAGCAACTGATTCCAGAATGAGATTTTCGCGATCTCAACCATTTGTCCTCCTCCAGGGAAACATTCAACCTTCACCGAGGGCGCCCCCTCGGCAGGGGCGGCTCTAAAAGCCACCCCGGAACTATTCCGTCTCCGCTCCGCCCGACGCTAAACCGTCGGGCTCAGAGCGAAAGCCCCTTCGGGGCTGCTTGTGGCGAGCCACGAAGCGCAGCGGGAGAGGCGACGCATGCGCCGCCCCTACCAGCCTGCGAAGCAGGGTTATGCTGTAGGGGCGGCTTTGAAAGCCGCCCTTACCCGGAGGGTTCACCCTCCGGCGGGGATAGCTCAATAGATTGACAATAGCATA